>Ga0315912_10002295_pt1 | contig 20822 bp, 20 predicted proteins | sample VfabasoilMG_FD_204469 | JGI IMG/M metagenome (GOLD analysis project Ga0315912, IMG submission 204469) | Garden soil microbial communities collected in Santa Monica, California, United States - V. faba soil | ecosystem: Environmental > Terrestrial > Soil > Garden | place: USA: California...
CGAGGAACTTCTTAGCCCGGCGGCAATCGGGGCACCAATAAGCGCCGTAGACGGTGACGGAGGGAGTAGGCATAGAGGTCTCCTAGATGAGGGGGGAATAACCCATACTTGATAACCAGTTATGGGTTAGCAGGTATTGTGGTTAGTCTTTCACACACGCCAAATGTTACACAAAAATTGACTCTTTCTCCTCGCCCCGACTATAATACTCCTACTATATGAAAGACAAAAGGAGCTCCTACAATGGCAAGTGTCACATACGATCACGTCGTTAAGAAGTTCAATGAAAATCTGGTTCTCAAGGACATCAACATTCATGTTGAAGATAAAGAATTCCTTGTCCTGGTAGGGCCCTCCGGGTGCGGCAAGTCTACTGCACTGCGGTGCTTGGCGGGGCTGGAAGAGATCACGGGCGGGAAGATCATGATCGGCGACCGCGATGTGACCAACATCGCGCCCAAAGACCGCGACATCGCGATGGTGTTTCAGTCTTACGCGCTCTATCCCCACATGAGCGTCTACGACAACATGGCCTTTGGGCTCAAACTCCGCAAAACCCCCAAATCGGAAATTGACCGCCGAGTGAAAGAAGCCGCTGACATGCTGGGCATTCCCCACCTGTTAGGCCGCAAGCCCAAGCAACTCTCCGGCGGGCAACGGCAACGGGTGGCGGTGGGGCGCGCCATCGTGCGCGAACCGGCGGTGTTCTTGTTTGACGAGCCGCTCTCCAACCTCGACGCCAAACTCCGCGTGGAGACCCGCGCCCAAATCTCCAAACTCCATCAACGGTTGCAGACCACCTTCATCTATGTGACCCACGACCAAGTGGAAGCCATGACGATGGCCTCGCGCATCGCCGTGATGAAGGACGGCATTTTGCAACAACTCGACTCGCCCCAAAATTTGTACGACCAGCCCGACAACGTGTTTGTGGCCGGCTTCATCGGCTCGCCCGCGATGAACTTCTTTGAGGCGAAGTTGGTGCAATCCAATGGCAAGTTGAATGTGGATTGCGGCTCGTTCAATGTGGAAATCCCCGAGAACCGCGCCGCGGCGTATCGCGCGCAAGCCGGCAAATCGGTCATCTTTGGCATCCGCCCCGAAGACATCCATGACCCGAGCTATGCCCCGCCCGGCATCCACCAAGCGATGATTGAAAGCCAAGTGGAAGTCACCGAACTGATGGGGAATGAAGTCTTCTTATATTTGAAGGCGGGTGACAAGAACTATGTCGGGCGCGTTGACCCGCGCACCAAATCGCGCGTGAGCGATAAAGTGCAAGTGGCGTTGAACATGGACAATATGCACTTGTTTGATAAAGACACCGAAAAGGCATTGCGGTAAAGAGTGAAACAGAGTTAAATCAAAAGCGAGAGGCGTCTGCCTCTCGCTTTTTTGTTGTAGCACTCTAGGGCCGTTTCACTTCTACCCCCACCTTGCTCATCCAATTTTCGGTGATCACCTTGCGCGCGTTTTCGGTTTGCGCGGAGGAGGGGAAGACCGCCTTGGCGTATAGTTCGGCCGGCAACAACTTGGCGGCGAGGTCGGCCGGAATTTTGTTGCTCTTCACCAAGTCCGCGTAACGCACCGGGTGGGCATAGCCCTTCAACCACAACAACTGGCCTTCATCCGAATACAAGAATTCTTCCCACAGGCGCGCGGCAAAGGGATGCGGCGCATAGGCGCTGATGGCTTGGATGGATGGCACGGCCAATTTGCTGGCGGCCGGCAACACCACTTCGATGTTCGCCTTGTCCTTCAAAGTATCCCGGTCAGCGAGCGCTAAAAAGTCCCACATCACCACAATCGGCGTGCGCCCACTCGCGATCATCTCTGGCAAACCAAAGAGCGGCACAAAGTTGCCGACCCGATTGAGTTCGGCAAAATACTCTAAGCCTGCATCGGGCGCATCGCCCAGGGAGGCCGCGCGAAACAGGCCCGCCGCCCACACCGCGTTGATAGATTGACTGGAACGCGCCGGGTTGCTCCGCAACGCCACCATGTCTTTGTATTGGGGCTTTAGCAAATCATCCCAATCGCGCGGCGGTTCTTTCACCACATCGCGGTTGATGGCAAAGGACAGCACACCATAATAGCTCGAATACCAATGCCCGCCGGAGTCTTTTAGGTCGGCGGGGATGGTGTTCCAAGTGGCGACCTGATAGGGGGCGAACAATCCCTCGGCCTTGCTGGTCTCAGCAAAACTGAGCCCCATATCCACCACATCGGGGGAGGCCGCGGTGATTTGGGTCTTGCTGGCGCGGATGGCTTCCACTTCATCGCTTGAACTGCCGTCGGGCAACAGTTCGTTCATCACCACCGAGTATTTCGTGCGATAGGTGTCAATGAGCTCGCCATAGTTGGCCCAATCGTGCGGCAAGGTCATCACTGAGAGCGCGCCTTCTTGTTTGGCCGCCGCGATCAGCGCCTCCAGCGGCACGGATAAAGCCTCTAGGCTGGGCTTGGGCGTAGCGGTCGGCAAAGTCGGGGCGGATTGACACGCGGCCAGAAACGCCGCGAACCCGGCGGCGCTGGTCTTGAGCATATCCCGGCGCGAAAATTTGCGAGGCGACAGTTGAGAGGGCATAGTGATCTCCTGAGGGGTGAAGGGTGCTAAAACCATTGTCAGCCTATCAGTTAAAATAGGCAAATGTCCGTTACGACCCTCCTCACGCAAACCCAGCATCGCCCGTGGCCTCTGCCGAACGCCGCGTGGGTGATGCAACAGACTTGGTACAACTTGCTCTTCGCGCACTGGCCGTTGCCGGTAGCCTATCTGCGCCGTTGTATCCCCGCCGCTTTGGAAATAGACGCTTATGCGGGGCAAGGGTGGATCGGCGTGGTGCCGTTTGGTATGAGCGAGGTGTACCCGCGCTACACCTTTGCCGTACCGGGGCTCTCGCGTTTTTTGGAATTGAATGTGCGGACGTATGTGCGCTATGGCGATCAGCCGGGCGTGTATTTTTTCAGCCTAGACGCGGCCAACCCAATTGCGGTAGAGATCGCGCGGCGCTGGTATCGGTTGCCGTATTATGCCGCGCAGATGCAGATGAGCGAAGCCGAGGGTTGGGTGAATTACGCCAGCCAACGCGCGCAACGCGGCGCGCCGCTGGTGCAGTTTGTTGGGCGCTATCGCCCCGTGGGGGAGATCTACACTACACAAAGCGGCACGCTCGAACATTGGCTCACCGAGCGTTATTGTCTGTATACCACCGTGGGCGAACGCGTGTATCGCGGCGAGATCCACCACCTCCCTTGGCCATTGCAACGTGCCGAAGCGGAGATCGAAATCAACACTATGACGTTGCCGCATGGGCTGGCGTTGCCTCCCACCTCGCCACTCTTGCATTTTGCGCGCCGGATCGAAACGGTGGAGTGGGCGATTCAAAGAGTATAATCAAACCCTATGGTGCTTCAAGAGGTCGTCACACTTTTGCAACAAGCCGCGCAGACCTATCCTGGCCTTGTGGCCGTGTATCTCTATGGTTCGTACGCAACCAATACAGCGCGGGCGCATAGCGATATAGATGTGGCCGTATTGTTTGACGCCAACACGCCTGATCTGTTGGAAGCCGAAATGCGTCTAGAACAAACCCTCAGCCACGAACCGGCTTTAGCCCGGGTGGAGGTCATCGCCCTCAATCGCGCTAAACTTAAATTGAAGGCGGAAGTGTTACAACACGCCTTGCGAATTTATTGCCGCGATATTGAAGCGCGCGTATCGTTTGGGTATGAGACGATGCGGGAATGGTGGGACGTGGGGCCGTGGCTTGAAATTTATGATCGCGAGTATTTCGCGCGGCTCAAGGAGGCATTTACAGATGACCAACGCGAGGCGTATCAGAGAGCACGTCAAACATTTACAAGAGCGGCTTAAGCGCCTGCTTAAGTTTCAACACATCTCGCTAGCGGAATATACCGCTGAGGCTGATCGCCGGGATTTGATTGAGCACTAGTTTACGCAATCGGTTGGTACATCAATATCTGACGGTTGACCCAATGACGATGATCGAGCATTTGCAAAACAGCCTGGCACCCCTCGAAACCTTTGTCGGTTATGCACTGGGCTGGGCAGATGAATTTGACGCTACGCTTTAGCCAGCAGGTTGATCAAGACTTGCCCGCGTTCCACCGTTTGCCCCTCACTCACTAAAACTTTTTCCACCGCCCCCGCATGTGGGGCGTTGATCTTAATTTCCATCTTCATCGCTTCCAACGCCAAGAGCGTTTGCCCTTTCTCCACTGCGTCACCATCGGCTACTAACACACGCCGCACTACACCGGGCATTTGCGCGGCGAGGGTCTCATGGCCACCGGTCTTGCCGCGCCGCTGTTTTTTGCCTTTGGCCGGGACGGTCAAGACAAAGGTTTGACCGTTGAGCGCCACCCACCGGCGTTCGCCATCGGGGGTGGCCTGCGCGACCCAACGTACACCATTGAGCGTGAACGTTACTTCGCCCGTTGGCCCCAGTGTCGGCGTGAGCAAATGCGTCTCACCCATGACCGTCACTGCCCATTGCGCGCCGACGCGCTCAACTTTGACAGTTTGGGTCTCGTCGTTAAACACGTATTGAAATTCCATTAGCGGCCGGCCCCCAAACGAAATCCATCTTTTCGATCCCACGGTGATGAAGCCCCCGCAACGGCGGGGGGCGTGTTGGCTGGGGGCGCGGCCAGTTGCTCGGTGAGCGCGGCGGCGATGAAGGCGGCTGGCGGCGGTGCGGGCGGTTGCCACTGGGCAAAGTGTTGGCCGATAAACTGCGTTGTCGCGTTGCCCCCAACAAATTCTGGGTGCGCCAAAAGATCGCGCAAAAAGGCGATGTTCGTCGTCAACCCCAACACGGTATAGCGCGCCAAAGCGGCGTCCAGCTTCTGGATAGCCTCAGCGCGCGTGGTAGCGTGGGCAATGACTTTCGCCAACAACGAATCGTAATGGGGGCTGATCTCATCGCCGCCGACAAAACCAGAGTCCACGCGCAGGCCGGGGCCGCGCGGCTCATCGGCGCGCAACAGCCGCCCTACTGAGGGATAGAAGCTTTGCGCCGGGTCTTCGGCGCACACCCGACACTCAATGGCATGGCCGCGCGCCGTAAGTTGATCTTGAGTAAAGGGCAAGGCCTCGCCCTGGGCCACGCGCAATTGCCAATGCACTAGGTCGAGGCCGGTGAGCATCTCGGTGATAGGATGTTCTACCTGCAAACGCGTGTTCATCTCTAAGAAATAAAACTGCAATGTATCCGGGTCTACGATGAACTCGATCGTCCCGGCGTTGTGGTAATGCACGGCGCGCGCCGCGGCGACCGCGGCCCGTCCCATCTGTTCGCGCAAGAAAGGATGTTGCACCAACAAGGGCGAGGGCGTCTCTTCAATGACTTTTTGATGCCGACGTTGTAACGAACATTCGCGCTCAAAGAGATGCACGACGTTCCCGTGCTGATCGCCCAAGACTTGAAATTCGATGTGCCGTCCGCGCGCAATGTATTTTTCGAGGAAGATCGTCGCGTCGCCAAAAGCATTCGCGGCTTCACGTTGCGCGCTGGCGAGGGCTTCCAGAAATTCCGCTGAGTCGCGCACCACACGCATCCCGCGCCCGCCCCCGCCGCCCGCCGCTTTGACCAGCACCGGATAGCCAATATCTTGCGCGGCCTTGAGCCAATCGTACTCGGTCTTATGTTGTCCATTTTCTTGCAAGCCCGGCACAATCGGCACGCCCGCTTTTTCCATGAGCGCGCGCGCGCCCGTCTTGCTCCCCATCTGCCGAATGGCGGCGGGCGACGGCCCGACGAAGACCAAGCCCGCCGCGTGAACGGCTTCGGCGAAATCGGCGTTTTCCGATAAGAAGCCATAGCCGGGATGAATGGCTTGGGCTCCGGTCTGGCGCGCCGCTTCGAGAATTTTGTCCACCCGCAGATACGACTCTTTGGGCGCGGGTGGGCCGAGCAACACGGCCTCGTCGGCTTCGCGCACATGTAAGGCGCGCGCATCGGCTTCAGAATAGACGGCAACAGCGCGGATCTTTAATTCGCGGCAGGCGCGGATGAGGCGCACCGCGATCTCGCCACGATTGGCGATGAGGAGGGAGGTGAGGGATGAAGACATAGAAGGCGATTATAACGTGTCTAGCCGTCAAGGACAGACCCACACCGCGATCTGCCCCGGCCAGTTTTCGGGCGGGATGAGGGCCTGCCACGCAGTAGGTGGTTGAATTGGATTATTTGCCGGGTTCAGCCAAATGCGCGTTGCCTCACACGGCCCCGGTTCAGAGGCGAAGCGCACCAGCGGCAATGGGCGGGTCGCGTTTAGACGCGACCAGTAATAACTGACTTCGCCTTCGATAAACTTAGCGGCGAGCGATGTCCCGCCGATCTCAATCTGTGTGAGGTGAGGCGGGAGCGCTTGAATGACAGCCGGGGCGTTCGTGCGCGGCCAAGCATAATACGTCGCCAAATTGAGACCAGCCATTAGGCCGATCAATCCGATACCCATCACCGGCATCCAGCGCCAACGTTGTCCCAACCGGGCTAGCCCATCGGCTATGAGAATGCCCCACAGATAATTCACGGGGAGCAGATAGCGCCCACCCAAGTAGCCGATCCCGCTCAGACTCACGATCAACACGACCAGTGTAGTAACAACTAAGACGCTTAACACAAAGGCGCGTGGCTTCCCGCCAGCATGATAGGCCAGCGCGACCCCGATCAGGCCAAAGCCGATCCAAAAAAGTTGGGGCGTGTAAGTGGGCGGAAGCCCCAACCACCCTAGACCTTCTAATAGCCCAGCCGTGAGCGCCAGAGGCGACAGGCTTTCAGTAACGCGTAGCATCGGATGCACGGCCCGCGCCCAAAGCCACCACGGGATAAGGGTCAGAGCGCCACATAGCCCACAGGATAAAAATTTAATCCACTGGCGGGGCGTGGGTTGACGCTGAAAGAGTTCTAACGACCAACGCACCAAGCCTAACCACGCGAGATAATGCCCATGCCCGTCCACCACCAGCGCCAGCCAGAGCCAAAACCACGCGCGCCCTGTATCACGCCGCAGGGCTTGTTCCACCGCGAGCCAGACCCACCAAAAGCCGAGCGCATACCAACTGTAAAACCGGAGCTCTTGAGCGTAACGAATGGGCCACAACGCCAGCGCCAAGATAACCGCGGCAACGAGCGCGGTCGTTTGCCCCAGCCAGCGCCGCGTGGCACGAACGGCAAGCGCGAACGCGATGAGGCTTAACAGCGCCTCCGGCCACCGCAATGTGAATTCATGTTCGCCTAAGAGATGCCCGACGCCCCAAGTGATCACATAGTCTAAAGGCGGCGCGGCGAGATGCGAGGCGGCAACGTCTAAGGCTTGCGCTAAAGACCCTTGAGCCGCGCGCGCGACCGCGGCTTCGTCGAACCAAAAGGCCGGCGCGTCGAGGGCGTGCAACCGTAACCCGGCCGCCAGAAGGAGGGCACCCAACACAAGGATTGAAAATTTGGAGTTTAACAATGACCTAGGGTCGTAAGCCCCACACCCGCACGGCACCCTCAATATCTGCCGTCACTAAGAACGTGCCATCTGGGCTAAAGGCGAGGCTGTTGGCGCGAGGCAAGGTGCGGACGATCTCCCCATCGGTGGGACGAAACAGCTGAACTCCGGTAGATGCCATGAGTTGCCCGTTGGGTGCGCGGGCGAGTTGGAGAGCCGTGCCTTCTACTACGATCTGCGCTGGCCCCCAAGCATTCAAATTGAAAAACCGAATCCCCTCGCTATAACCACTGCCTAAGATGAGCGTTGAGCCATCCAGTGAAAAAACTAAACTCGCCCGTTCGCTACTGTAAAACTCTGCATAATGCCGAGCGACGAGCTGTCCAGTGTTCTTTTGCCAGACCAAGACATGCCCCCAATACGTGGCCGCGACCAGTTGTTGATTATCGGACGAGAACGCGATGTCGCTGACGTAATCGGTCTCGCCCGCCTCGCTCAACTGCGCGGTGGCGGTATAAATGCGCGCGCCATCGCTCACGCGCCACAATCCAGCCGTACAATCGTTGGAGGCTGAGGCGAGCAGTTGCCCACCCGGAGAAAACGCTACGCGGTTGACTTGGTCTAAATGCCCGGTCAAGGTTTGCAAGAGCGCGCCCGTGGCCATATTCCACAGATGAATGGCGCCTTGCTGTGAGCCAGTGACCAGCGCTTCACCCGAAGGGGAAAACGCCAAACTCGTGGCCTGTTCTTTCAAGTTGAAGACTAATGCGCCATCGCGCGCACGCAAGACGCGCACGCGCCCATCTGCGCCACCCGCCGCTATCAATTGTGAGTTGGGTGCAACCGCCACGTTATTAAAAGCTGAGATGTGTAGCATGAGCGCACCCAACCGCCGTTGTGTGGCGACCTCCCAAAACTCAATCGTGCCGCCGGGCAACAAGAGCGCGACGCGCTGGTCATTGGGTGCAAAGGCGATTTTTTCGGCGGGACTGTCGAGCGTCCCATATACTGTGCCATCTGCGACATTGAAGAGTTGTGTGCGCCCACTATAGGGCGAGACGGCTAATAGGTTGCTGTTGGCAGAGAGCTGAAGCACATTAAAATAATTACTGTTCAAACCATCCGGACCGTCCCTTCGACAGAGCGAATCATAGTTACTAGAGCTAGTGACAATGTTTGGCGGTTTAGCTAAAGTGTAGACCCGTCGCCCAGAGGCGACCTCCCATAAGTCAATTTGTTGAGAATAGATATTCGCCGTAACAAACCAGTGCCCATCCCGTGAAAGTGCGTTCTGGTTGGGCTCGGCACCAATATACTGGACGACTTGCCCGTCACGGTTATAAATCACCTCAGCGATTGCGAAATAATCGCCACCCAACGCTATGGGGAAGGTGTCGTAGACGCGTTGCTCAAAAGTCGTTTGACGTTCAGCCAGACCCCAAACCCGTACTCCGACCGCACTATCGTCCGGAGAGGCAGTCAAAACCAATAACGAATGGCCTTGATCTAAAAAAGCGAGTTGCATTGCCAAGGCGAACTCACCATTGAGCGTGGTCTCCACTTCCCAATCGGCGGTGCGCCAAATCGCGATCTCGCCCGAAGTAAAACCCGCCGCTAAACGCGAGCCATCCGGCGAGAAGGCGAGCTGGAGCGTGCTGGAGAGCGTTTCGATGTAACGCAAATCAGCCAAGGTCTGGGCGTCATAGAGATACACGCCTTGTGTGGAGGCCACCGCAAATACTCTGCCATCCGGCGAAAACGCCATATTGCTCACTCGCCCCCGCCCCCAGCGCGCGAGTTCAACGAGTTGTCCAGCATTCTCTGGGGCGATAGTGACTCTGGGTAATCTAACTGGTGTACCAGCTTGAGCCGCATTGGAGAACACGGGCGGCAAAATGGTGGGCGGGGTTGGCGTCTGTGTAGGAGGTGGTGTGATGCTCGGCGTGAGTGTGGGGAGTGGCGTGCGGGTAGGTGTGGGGGTGTTGGTTGGGCTGGCTGAACCGCGCAGGGCGGTTAACACCGCGAGAAACGTCGGGCGGGGGTTAGGCGTGGGGGTGGCGCACCCGGCCAAGCAGAGGAGGAACAGGAAGCCAAAGAGGGTTCGCGTTATTTTTGCACGATGAGGCATGATTGAAACCACTCGCAAGGCTGACCCCCATCCCTCCCTTCCCCCAAATCAAAAACAGATTTGGGGGAAGGTGCAACCCAGACTCTTTCCAACAAAGGCACACTACAAGCGAAATTGCCCCGTCCTCAAGTCACTCCCCCTAAAAGTGTTTTTCTTTTGCGCGCAAGCGGAGCAGGAGAGGGTGCTTAATTCTGCTTCCGATACGGTGGCTCTTCGCCCCCTTCGGCGGCGGCGCGCGAGGCGGGCAAGAGGCTCTCCACCCGCCGCAGGCCGCGCCGGGCAATGGAGCGTAGCCCGGCTAATACATAGCGCGTGCGTCGCCCCAAATAATGCCAGCGCGAGAACTCCGGTTTCTCGGTCACATCCCACTTGATGACGGTCGCGCCCCACGTCAGCCCGCCGCCAAATCCCACGACGACGATGTTGTCATTCGGGCGGATGCGCCCTTGCCCCACCGCCTCGCACACCGCAATCGGGATGGACGCGGCAGAAGTATTGCCGTAGCGATCCAAGTTCATAAAAAACTTTTCTTCGGGCAACCCCAGACTGCGCGCCGCCGATTCGATGATGCGTTTATTGGCCTGATGTGGCACGATCAACGCAATGTCACTCAACTGCAAGCCGGCGGTCTGCACCACTTCCTGTGTCACCGAGGCCATCACGCGGGTGGCAAAGCGATACACTTCTTTGCCGTCCATACGGATGCTGTGCAGATTGTCCCGCACAGTGTCAATCGAAGCGGGCAACCGACTCCCGCCCGCTGGGATTTCTAATGAGCTTCCACCGGAACCATCGGCGCGCAAAATGGAAGAGAGCACGCCGCCCGGCGTTTCGCTCCCCTGCAAGATAAACGCCCCCGCCCCATCGCCAAACAAGATACAGGTGCCGCGATCTTTCCAGTTCACCACGCGCGACATCGTCTCCGCGCCCACCACTAACACGGTCTTGGCCGCGCCCGATAACACGGCGTTCGCACCGGTGCTGAGCGCATACACAAAACCCGAACACGCCGCCGAGAGGTCGAAGCCGCCCGCGTTCACCGCGCCGAGCGCATCCTGAATCAGACAGGCCGTAGAGGGAAAGATGTTCTCGGGCGTGGAAGTAGCAACGATGATCAGATCAATGTCTTCCGGCTCAATATCGGCGTTGTCCAACGCGGCCTGCGCGGCTTCAATCGCCATCGAGCCGGTGGTTTCTTTGGGGCCAGCCACGCGCCGTTCGCGGATGCCGGTGCGCGACGCGATCCATTCATCAGTCGTGTCCACCATGCGCGCGAGGTCGTCATTGGTCAACACCCGCTCCGGCAGGGCCATCCCCCAGCCGATGATGTGCGCGTAACGCTCAGTTGGCATAGCGGCCAAAGATGAGACAAGCGTTGTGCCCGCCGAACCCAAATGAGTTCGACATGATGCGGGTCACGGCTTTGGTGCGCGCCTTATTCGGTACGTAATCGAGATCACAATCGGGGTCGGGGGTTTCGTAGTTGATGGTGGGCGGGATGATGTTCTCTTGTAACACTTTGAGACATAACACAGCTTCCACGCCGCCTGCCGCGCCGAGCAAATGCCCGGTCATAGACTTGGTGGAGCTGATCGTCAGACTATAGGCGTCTTCACCGAACAACGCCTTCACCGCCGCCGTTTCGCTCTTGTCATTGAGGGGCGTGCTCGTACCATGCGCGTTGAGATAGTCAATATCTTTGGTGGTCAATCGCGCTTGTTGTAGGGCTAATTTCATGCAGGCCACCGCGCCCGCGCCGTCTTCGGGTGGGGCCGAGACGTGATAAGCATCGTTGGTGATGCCGTAGCCCAAAATCTCGCCGAGGATTTTCGCGCCGCGCGCCTTGGCATGTTCTTCGGTCTCCAAGACCAACACCCCGCCGCCCTCGCCGATGACGAACCCATCACGCGTTTTATCAAAGGGGCGGGAGGCGGTGGCCCCCGCGTCGTTGTTGGTGGAGAGCGCGCCCATCGAGTTGAACCCCGCGACCGCCAAAGGAATGATGGCCGCTTCGGACCCACCGGCGATCATCACATCCGCCCCACCCCGCCGGATCACTTCAAATGCTTCGCCGATGGCGTTGGCGGCGGTGGCGCAAGCCGAGTTCATCCCCAAGTTCGGGCCGCGCATCCCAAACATGATGGCGATCTGCCCGCCCGCCGAATCGGGCAACATCATCGGCACCAAGAACGGGCTGACGCGGCGCGGGCCTTTGATGCGGTATACTTCGGCCTCGGCCAACAATGTGCCGATGCCGCCGATGCCGGTGCCCAGATACGCGCCGATGCGGTCACGGTTGGCGTCGGTGATGGTGAGTTGGGCGTCTTTCAGGGCTTCTTGGGTGACGGTGGCGGCGAATTGGGTGTAACGATCCATTCGGCGCGCATCCTTACGCCCGAAGAGGGCGTTGGCGTCAAAATTTTTCACTTCACCCGCGAGCCGCGATTCGTGCTCTTTCGCATCGAATAACGTGATCGGCCCAATGCCCGATTGCCCGGCAATGGCCGATTCCCAATTGGTTTGAACAGTGTTGCCCAAGGGGCTGATGCACCCTAAACCCGTGATAACAACGCGTGATGGCATGTTGACCTCGTTTAGAAAGTAGAGATGGCGGGGAGTATAACATAGGGGTTATGCTCCATTGTGAGAGTTAAACCCCTGTCAAGCAGGTTCGTTGCGCTTCATCCTTCATAATTCATCCTTCAGCCTTGCCTTTACATTACATTCTCTTCTACAAGCCCTACGGCGTACACTGCACGTTCACCGACCCGGAAGGCCGCCCCACCCTCAAAGACTATGTGCCGGTGCCAGAGGTCTATGCCGCCGGGCGTTTGGATCACGACAGCGAGGGCTTGCTCTTGCTCACAAACGACGGCGCGCTGAATCATCGGCTGACCGACCCGCGCTTTGAACATCCGAAAACGTATTACGCCCAGGTGGAGGGCGTGGCGACCGAAACGCAAGTGAAACAATTGTGCGCGGGTGTGGTGTTGCGTGGTGAACGCACGCGCCCCGCCGAAGTAGCCATCATCCCCCCACCCGCTGTGCCACCGCGCGCCGTGCGCGCCTATCACCCGACCACTTGGTTGCGGGTGATCTTGCGTGAAGGCAAGAAGCACCAATTACGGCGCATGACGGCGGCGGTGGGCTTGCCGTGTTTGCGTTTAGTGCGCGTGGGGATCGGGTCGTTGACGGTGGAAGGGTTGCAACCGGGGGCCTGGCGGAAGCTGACGAAAACCGAACTAGAGCATTTAGGGCGCATCACCACCTTTTCCAACTCGGGGAGTTGAAAATCCGTTGTCTTTTCGCCTCGCCTATGTTATCTTTTTTCAGTTGAAAGCCTAATCTTTTCAGTAGTATGATCCTCATCACTGGCGCGACGGGTTTTGTGGGGCGAGCGCTCTTGCCCCGGTTGGTGGAGAGCGGGCTGGAGGTCAAGTGTCTCTTGCGCCCCTCGCGTCGTTCGCCGCGTCTGCCGAAAGGGATTCCGGTGCAAGTCTCCATTGCCGCGCTGGGGGATGAGCGTGGCCTGCGTTCGGCGCTGGCGGGCGTGGAGACGATCATCCATTTGGCGGGCGCGGAATGGCACGGCCAACCCGCCGACGTGATGGCGGTGGATGTCGCTGGCACCCGCACGCTGGTAGAAGCGGCGCGCGAGGCCGGCGTGTCGCGGATACTTTATCTCTCGCACCTCGGCGCGGATCGGGCTTCAGCGTATCCGGTGCTTAAGGCCAAGGGCATCGCCGAAGAATTCATCCGCCAAAGCGGCTTGCAACACATCATCTTGCGTTCGGCGGTGTTGTTCGGTGAAGAGGATGTTTTTTTTAATGTCGTCGCGACGCTCCTCAAACTCGGTCCAGCCTTCTTCATGCCCAGCGATGGCAAGACCTCGTTGCAACCGTTGTGGGTCGAAGACCTAGCCACCTGTCTGGAATGGAGCGTGAATGACCTCACCACGGCCAACCAGACTTTTTCGATTGGTGGCCCAGAGTTTGTCACCTTTGAACAGGCCACCGTGTTGATCATGGATACTTTGGAGATCAGCCGCCCCGTGGTGCAAGTGCGCCCGCCGTTTTTACGCGCGGGCGCGCAAATGCTGGGCGCGTTCTTGCCGCATTCGCCGCTCACCCCGCATTGGCTCGACTACCTCGCCACCAGCCGCACCTGCGAAGTGAACAGCGTCACGCGCTACTTTGGGCTGAAGCCAGCGCGCTTTGTCACGACGATTGATTATCTCAAGCGCAAAAGTTGGCTCACCGAGTTGTGGCGAGTAATTGGCTATTGAGCATGACCATCCTCATCCGCCCGCTGGAGACCACCGCCGAATTCCGCGCCGCCGAAGAATTACAACGCGCCGTCTGGCCGGGGTCAGATTTAGAAGTGACGCCCTTGCATGTCCTGATCACTGCCGCGCACAACGGCGGCTTGGTCTTGGGAGCCTTCGACGGGGAGCGTCTGGTGGGGTTCGTGTTTGGCTTTCTCGGCACCGACGCGGACAGCCCCAATCGCCCCGCCCTCGCGCGCTTGAAATACTGTTCGCACCAACTCGGCGTCTTGTCTGAATATCGCGATCAAGACATCGGCTATCGGCTCAAACTTGCCCAACGTGATTTCGTGATCGAGCAAGGCGTGCGCCTCGTCACCTGGACATATGACCCACTCGAATCACGCAACGCCCGCTTGAACATCGCGCGGCTCGGCGCGGTGTGCCGTACTTATTTACTAGAAGTCTATGGCCCAATGCACGATGGTCTGAATGCGGGCTTGGCCACGGACCGGTTTCAAGTAGATTGGTGGGTCACTTCGACGCGGGTGAAAGAGCGGCTGTTTGGCGCGCGCCTACCCCTAGAAGTGGAATCGTTCACTTCGGCAGGCGCGGATATTTTAAACCCCACCTCGCTTGACGCGGTTGGTTTGCCCCGCCCTACCGAGCGCCCCGCCTCTACAGCGGGTCTGCTAGCGTTGATCGAAATCCCGCCGAATTTTCAAATGCTTAAGGCGCGCGATATCGGGTTGGCGCGTGCGTGGCGCGAACACACCCGCGCGCTCTTCGAAGCGACCTTCGAGGCGGGCTATCTCATCACCGACTTTTTTTATGAAACGTGGCAAGGGCGCCCCCGTTCGTTTTATGCGCTATCCCAAGGGGAACAACGTTTAGGGCATAGCGAGAACTAAGCCGATGCGGTATGCTCTAGCATGAAAGTTATCTTTGACTTTGTCTTCACCTAAATTCTCATTGCACTTCCCTCATGCTCACTGCCCCCCTCCTCCAATTCGCCCTGCTCAGCCTAGTCTCACTCTTCACGATGATGAACCCCATTGGCGTGATCCCGGTGTTCACATCCATGACCGCTTCGCTCTCACCCGCCGAAGCGCGCCGGGTGGCCTTGCGCGCGACCATCACGGCCTTCTGCATCTTGCTTTTCTTCGCCGTCACCGGGCAGTTTTTGTTTCAGTTCTTCGCGATCTCGGTGAACAGCCTGCGCGTGGTGGGCGGCGTGATCTTCTTCATTATGGGTTATGAGATGTTGCAGGCGCGGCTCACCCGCACGCAATTTGATGAACACAAGACGCCCGAGTATATCCAAGATGTCGCGCTTACCCCGTTGGCCATCCCGGTTATCTGTGGGCCGGGGGCGATCACTACGATCATCATCTTAATGAACCAAAGCGTCACCCTCCTCGAAAAGGCTATCCCCATCACCGCCGCGTTCTTGATGATGGTATTAACGTATGTGTTGCTGATCAGCGCCAGACGCGTGGTGGCGATCATTGGGGACAGTGGGAATAAGGTCTTGTTGCGCCTGATGGGTCTGATCGTGATGGTGATCGCGGTGGAGTTTTTCTTCAGCGGCCTGAAACCCATCGCGCGCGACATCCTCAACATCCGCTGATGCGTTGGTTTATTTTGCCCTTGCTGGGTGGCTGCTTGCTCTTGGCCGCCGCCTGCGCCACGCCCGCCCAAGCGGTGCATCCCAATGTCGTCATCGTCGCCAATCAAGATGACGCAACGCCAGTGGTGCTCCCCACCCTGCCCCCTCAATGGACACCCACGCTGACGCCTCCGCCCAGCGCCACCCAGCCCACTCACACGCCGTCACTCACCTTCACTAGCACGCCTTCACGCACCCCTAGCGCGACCCCGACTATTACGCCTTCCCTGACACCCACGCGCCGTCCGCGTCCCAAACGCACGCGCCAACCAATCACGCCGGTCCCGCCGACCATAACCCCCACGGGTACGCGTCTGCCCAGCGGTGTGTTGAATCCACTCACAGGGGCCGATATGCCCGACCCGCCCAATTTAGAGCGGCGGCCATTGGCGATCAAGATCGCCAATTTCCCGCGCAAGATACGCCCCCAAATGGGGCTCTCGCTGGCCGACAATGTATGGGAGCATTACGCCGAGGGTGGCGTAACGCGCTTCACGGCGATCTTTTTGGGCAACGACGCTAGCAAGGTCGGCAACGTGCGTTCGGCACGTTTGCTAGATATTCATTTGAGCGAGGCCTATCAGGCGATGCTGATCGCTTCGGGGTCGAGCAAAGGGACGCTTGACCGGATCGAGCAAACCGAAGTCTATGAGCGGCTCATCGCCGAGGCCACCGGCTTCCGGGATTGCCCGGTGATCTGCCGCGAGGCCGATGCCACCGAATCGGCGCACAAACTCTTCACGGCGACTTCAGCGTTATGGCAATTGACCGCTGAATTGGGATTGAACCAACGCCAGACTTTAGAAGGCTTTGCGTTTAGCTCCCTGCCCCCACCCAACGGCGCGCCCGTTACCACTTTGCACATCGCCTTTCAAGCGCCCAACGCGGTCGTCGAATGGCGTTACGACCCAACAACGCAACTTTATCAGCGTTGGATTGACACCAATGAGCCAGATGAATTGACGCCCCACATGGATAGCCTGACTGGACAAATGCTCACCGCCGCCACAGTGGTGATGGTGTTCGCCTCGCACACGCGCACCAACATCCATGAAGACGACTCAGGCCTGCATTACAGTTACGACATTGCATTCATCGGGAGCGGCTCGGCTAAAATTTTCCGTAACGGGCAAATGTACGACGCCACTTGGGAGCGTACTGCAACCAGCCTGCCGATTTTCAAAGACCCGGTAGGTCAAATCATCCCTTTCATGCCCGGACAGATTTGGTTCGAGGTACTGACGCCTGAGTCGAAGTTGAGCGCTAAAGATGGTTTGTTCACGGCGCGGATGGTGGTGCAGTGAGGTCGTGTTATCATTAACCTCTATGCGTTCTATCATCATCACGGCATTGGCCGCAGTGACGCTCACGGGTTTATTGTTGGTGGGCGGTTGGCTGTTGCTCAACCCGGCTGGGCCGCCCCTTGCGACGGCGTCATTTTCAACCTCAACACTTTCGCCTAATGCAGATGGCGACAATGATCTGACCCGCTTGCGCTATACGTTGCGCCGCCCGGCCACACTCTCCATTTTTTTTCTGGATGCCCAGGCGCGCCGCTATGATTTTCGCGCGCTGAAAGCGCGTGACGCGGGCGAACATCAAGTAGATTTCAGCGGCATCGTCGCGCCCTTTCGTTTGCCGGAGGATACGTTCGCGGGGGAACTCTTAGCGCGCGTTCTCCCTAATGGCGAGTATCAGTGGGTCGTCGAAGCGCGGGATGCCCAAGGCACCGCCAACCAGATCACCGGAAGCCTTATCATCACCAACGCCGACACTATCTTGCCCGAACTGCTCAACTTCACCGCCAGCCCCGCCATCTTCTCGCCCAATCAAGATGGCGTGAACGACCGTGAAACGATCAATGTCTATTTGACCAAAAACATCGCGTCGGATGGCTTGCGATTGTTCCTGATTGACGAGCAAGGCGCGCGCTTGCCAATCTCTGAGCGGGATGCCTTGATTAAGCCGGGCGAGCGGGGTCTGCACACTTACGATTATGATGGCGGCATTGATCAGGGCGCGAATCCACCCTCCGATGGCAATTACACCGTCGTGGCTGAAGTGGAAGACCGCCTCGGCCAGAGGTTGCGCCTCACAACGGCGCTCACCATCAAAGACAGCGGTTTGCCCCGCGCCGACATTCTTAAAGGCGAAGTGCAATTTTCGGCAACTACCCTAGTTTTGGGGGATACTTTATACTTCACGTTGACCATTGAAAATTATGGCACCGCGCCACTGCGCACTTCTGGCCCACCAGCGGGGACCGTGTATGCTTCGATGAGCGCGAATGGCAATCAGCTCGGCTTCTATGAAGAGTCGGGCGCGTGGCGCGTCGGGATTGATTGTGATACTTGCGTCCGCGATTATCCGTGGCGCTGGGCGCTCGGCACGCCCGAGACGTTGCACGCGAGTCAGGAAGACGGCCGAACTTATTACTACTTGGCCCCCGGGGAACGCGCGACGATCACCGGGGGGATCGTGTTGGATGAGATCATCGAATCGCGCAACCCACAGTATTTTTGGGCTGGCCTCATCCACGAAGATGTGGAGATCTCCACGATTAACAATCGGGTTGATCCACAACAGGTAGAAATTTTAAAGCCGTAATTTTATCTTTTTATAAGGAGGTGATCCTCTCGTCATTACTTCACTAAGTCTCTCAGCGCTCACGTTTCACATTTTTTTTTACAGGAGAAGAAAAGGAAAACGCCATGAAGAATACCCGTTTGTTTCACACCGTGTTGGTGACGCTCGCCGTTGTCGCGCTCGTCGTCACCGCTTGCGGCCCGGCCGCCACCACCGTTGCGCCCACGACCGCGCCGGTCGCCACTGCAGTGCCCGCCAAACCCACGACCGTTCCGCCCACTGCCGTACCGCCGACGGCTGAACCCACCGCAGTGCCGCTCGGCTCAGCGGAGCACCCGATCATTATGGCGCTCGCGCCCTCCGCCACCACGCAAGAACTGTTGGCGAGCGGCGAGTCTATCGCCAAGCAACTCTCGGAAGAGACCGGCCTGACCATCAAGACTGTTGTTCCGACCTCCTATGGCGCGCTCATCGAAGCGATGGGCTCCAACAACGCTCAAATCGGTTGGTTGCCGCCCTTTGCCTATATCGTCGCCCACCAAAAGGGTGTCGCCGATGTTGGTTTGATCACCGTCCGCAACGGCTCTGACTTCTATTCAGCGCAATTCATTGCCAATGCCGAGGCTGGGTTCACGTCTGCTAAGGACTCGAAGGACGTGGCCGCGCTCAAGCAATTTGAGGGCAAGAAGCCCTGCTGGACCGACCCGCTCTCGGCTTCGGGCTATGTCATCCCGTTAGGCATCTTGAAGAACGAAGGTATCAAGAACCCCGCTGGTGCGTGGGTGCAAGGCCACAGCACGGTTGTCAAGTCGGTCTATCTCAGCCCCAAGGGCGAGATTTGCGCGTTCGGCGCGACCTTTAGCGATGCGCGTTCCGGCATTGCTACCGACTTCCCGGATGTGAACGACAAGGTGCAGATCATCTACACCACCGACCCGGTCATCCCGAATGACAACGTGTCTTACGCCCCCGACCTGCCCGCTGACCTGCGCGCCAAGATCACCGCTGGCCTGTTGAAGATCAGTGAGACCGAAGACGGCAAGCAAGCCCTGCAAGCCGTATACCAAATCTCCGGGCTCAAAGCAACCGAAGATTCTTTCTACGACAACTTCCGCGTGTTCTTGGAAGCCTCTGGCGTGGATGTGAGCAACATTCGGTAATTCCTTATCAGCCATAAACCCTTAGGGTCTTAACGACCCTAAGGGTTTATTTCTTCCCGCGGTGGAAGCCCCTATGCTCACCATCGAAAATCTCTCCAAGACCTACCCCAACGGCACGCACGCCCTCAAGAACGTTAGCTTCACCGTCAACGAAGGCGAGTTTTTAGTCGTCATCGGCTTGTCAGGTTCGGGCAAGTCTACGCTCTTACGCTGTATCAATCGGCTAATCGAACCGAGCGGCGGGCGCGTCATGTGGGACGGCGTAGATGTCACCGCCGCTTCGTCCAGTGCGCTCCGCCAAGTGCGGCGACAGATCGGCATGGTGTTTCAACAATTCAACTTGGTTAAACGCTCCAGCGTCCTCACGAATGTTTTGTCAGGTCGTTTGGGGTATGCCAACATCTGGGCCAGCCTGCTAGGGGTGTGGCCTAAGGCCGAACACGAGCGCGCCGCGCGCGCCCTCGCTCGGGTGGGCATCGCCGATAAGATACACGCCCGCGCCGATGCGCTGTCCGGTGGGCAACAACAGCGCGTCGCCATCGCCCGCGCGCTGATGCAAGAACCCCGCCTCATCCTCGCCGATGAGCCGGTGGCCTCGCTCGACCCAGTCCTCTCGCACTCCATTTTGCAATATCTCGAACAACTCAATAAAGAGGGGCTGACCGTCATTTGCAGTTTACACTTTCTCGATCTGGTGCATCGCTACGCCACACGCGTCGTCGCGCTCAAAGATGGCATTAAGGTCTTTGAGGGCTTGCCGCAAGAAATTGACCGCGCCAAGTTTAAAGAAATTTATGGCGAGGAGGCGCAAGAAGTGCGCGCTACAGCCGTCGAATGAACACGCCGGTCATTGCCGCTTTACTCTCATTGCTCATCCCCGGCGTGGGGCAAGCCTATGCGCGGCACGCCTATCGTGGCGGCGTGGTGTTCGCCGTCACCGCCCTCACCCTGCTCACGGTGGTGTGGTATGGCGAAGTCGGCTGGTATGTTGTGCCGTTGGGCATTTGGCTGTGGAATGTGTGGGATGCCTATGGCGTGGCGCAAGGGCAAATGCGCTCGACGCTCATCCCGTTTGCGCTTGGCTTGATCGCAGTTTATGGCATTGGCTGGCAGGTGTTGCAAATTGATCCAAGCATGGCTAGCTTCGACCGCGCCCTCGCCATTGTGCGCCCGATGTTGCGCGCGGATTTTGTTGAGCCGCGCGTCGAAACGAACCGCGCGTGGGTGAGTATTGAAATTCCATGTAGCCCCGCGCCGCCCAACGCGCGGCACGAGGAAAACGGTGTCACGGTCATAGCAACTTCCAACTGTGTCGCGCTCGGCGAGACGTTCATCGTCTCGGTCGCTGGGTTGTGGCCGAACGCCGATACCGATGTGTTATGGCGCACCGTCATTGGGGACCCGAAGATGTTGGGCGAGGGCGAAAACCAAATGCTGATCGTCCACACCGACGAGACCGGCTCGGCGACCACGATGGTGAAAGTGCCGTCCACCGCCCTCACCGCCGCGCCCGACCCCACCCTTCCCCAACCCCATCGCATTTATTTTGAA
>Ga0315912_10002296_pt1 | contig 20815 bp, 19 predicted proteins | sample VfabasoilMG_FD_204469 | JGI IMG/M metagenome (GOLD analysis project Ga0315912, IMG submission 204469) | Garden soil microbial communities collected in Santa Monica, California, United States - V. faba soil | ecosystem: Environmental > Terrestrial > Soil > Garden | place: USA: California...
AAACGACGCTGCCAGCGCTGATCGAAGCGGTGCGACGGCTGATCACGCCGGACCGCCGGCGCGCATTCGACGCGCGCGGTGCGAAGCTGGCCGACGCGAGCAGGGCCACATTCGAGCGCGCGCGCAATGATGCGGCATACGCGTGGGACGCGTCGCCGATCAGCACTGCGCGCTTCGCGGCGGAGTTGTGGCAACAAATCCGGAGCGAAGACTGGTCGCTCGTCAACGGAAACTTGAGCGGTTGGCCACTGCGGCTGTGGAATTTCGACAAGCATCATCAGTACATTGGCGTGTCTGGCGGATCGGGGATCGGCTACGGCATGCCTGCCGCGATCGGCGCCGCGCTTGCGAATCGCAAACACGGCCGTCTCTCGGTGAACATCCAGAACGACGGCGACATGATGTACGCGCCAGGCGTGCTGTGGACGGCCGCGCACCATAAGATTCCGATCCTCACCGTCGTGCACAACAACCGCAGCTACCACGAAGAGACGATGCACTTGCAGCGGATGGGGAATCGCCGCAATCGTGGCGTCGATCGCGCGCACATCGGCAACGAGATCGACAACCCGGCGATCGACTACGCGAAGCTCGCGCAGGCGATGGGGTGGTACGCCGAGGGTCCGGTCTCCACTCCGAATGATCTGGGGCCATCGCTGGCGCGTGCGATCGCCGCCGTCAAGCGCGGCCAGCCGGCACTCGTCGATGTGATCACGCAGGCGCGATGATGAAAACGCTCCTCGTCATCGGCGTCGTGTTTGTCAGTATTGCGAGCGGGACACTCCTGACGGCGAAGACGCAGGCGCAACCAGTACCCGCAGGCACCATCGAGAAGGGGCGGCTCGGGTTCGTGAAAGTTGGCTGCGCGCAGTGCCACGGCCGCGAAGCACAAGGATCGCCAACGACCGGACCGCGTCTCGGACCGAACGGTCTTCCTTATGCGGCGTTTGCACGCTACGTGCGTGCGCCGCGTCTGCAGATGCCGCCGTACACCGAGAAGATCCTCTCCGACGCGGACCTCGCCGATCTCTACGCCTTCGTCCAGTCCAGACCGAAGGCCGCCACACCACCCGCGTTGCAGTAGCCGAGAGTCTTCTCTCAAAACTGAACGGGGAAGCGCAAGGAGGCAGCATGACAGGCACGGCGACTTCGGGGCTCTCGAGACGCGAGTTTCTCGCGGGTGCTTCCGCGCTCGGGGGAGTGGCGCTCGCGTCCACTCCTGCGCCGGCGCAGATCACAACGCTCGCGCCCTTCGAGAAGCTGCCGCCGTACGGCAACAACACGCTTCCCGCGGGAGTCAAGCCGCGGCTTGTGCCGAACGTCAATGGCCTGACCGTCAACATGCTCGAGGCAGGAACGCCGGGCCGGCCCCTCGTGCTGCTGCTTCATGGGTTTCCGAACCTGGCCTACAGCTGGCGCAAGGTGATGCCTGCGATCGCGGACGCGGGCTACTACGTGGTCGCGCCGGACTGCCGCGGGTATGGGCGCACCGTTGGCTGGGACAAATCCTTCGACGCGGATCCCGCTCCGTTCCTGACGCTCAATATGGTGCGCGACCAGATCGCGCTCGTCTATGCACTCGGCTACCGAAAAGCGGAGCTCATCGTCGGACACGATCAAGGTCAGCTCCCTGCCACGTATGCCGCCATCGTTCGTCCCGACATGTTTCTCCGCCTGACGACGGTTTCCGGGCAGGGCGCTGCTCCGCCATCGTTCCCGTTCGCAGGCACGGAACGAAAAGCGGCGTACACCGCCGCGGAGCTCGACGCCGAATTCGCGAAGCTCAGTCCACCACGCCGCGACTATCAGGAGTACTGGGCCAGCAAGCAGGCCGATGAAGACATGAAGCACATGCCGCAGAGCATGAGCGATTTCTTCCGCGCGTTCTATTACATGAAGGGTGGCGAGTTTTCCGGCAACCAGAACCTGACGCCTTTGCGCCCGATGCCGACCGCAAAAGAGGCCGCAGCAGAGAACGCGCGGATGCCGGAGTACTACGTGATGCGACGGGATCGAGGCATGCCGGCCACGATGGTCGCGTTCATGCCATCGAAGGAGTACATCGCGAACTGCAAGTGGTTCACGCAGGCGGAGTGCGATGTCTACGGGCAGGAGTACGCAACCTCGGGATGGACTGGCGCGCTACACAACTATCGGCACCGCCGTACCGCGTTCCTCGAGAATATCGCCGAGCAACTCACCTTCTCCGGAAGGACCATCGACGTCCCCGCGCAGTTCATTGCGGGCAAACAGGACTGGGGCGCCAATCGGATCGCAGGAGGACCTGAGGCAGCCGGAAAGACCGGCTACACGAAATTCAGAGGAACGGATCTCGTGGATCGAGCCGGCCACTGGCCTCATGAAGAACAGCCAGACATTGTGAGTCAGCAACTGATCGGCTTCTTGAAATCAACATGAGCGATCGTTGCGTCGCGGACGATCAGCGCGTGGCCTCCCAGTGGCCAGGCACGCCGGCAAGCTTGTCAGGAGAGGCGCTGGAGCCCCACGTTCCGTTGAGAAGCGAGCGGTGATCCGGCGATAGGACCGCCGAGTACGAACCGACCGCGAGGCGCGAGTCGGAAACTGAATGACCTTCCAGGAATATCTGCTGGCCGTGGTCCATATAGCGGCCCGAAAACCTTTCCGTCCCTATCAGTGTGTCTCGCAACCTCCACGTCATCGTGCCCTGCAGCGCCAAACCGTCGGCCACTGGCTCCTGGGACATGAACTTGATCGTCGAGTTGTTCCAATTGCCGCCCTCATCGTCGATGGCGTTGCGAAGGGTCCAGGTGCCGTACGACAACTGAGGCCGCTGGTCGGGTGACTTCTCTCGCGCCGCCGCTCTCTCAACCGGTGCGGCTCCAGTCGTTATCGATGACGCGGCAAGCACCGGAACATTGGGAGGCTCGCTCCTGTTCGAGAGTTGTGCACCTGCGACAATCGCGATCGCGGCTGCGGCGGCCCCGGCCCAACTCCACATCACCCGGCTTCGCAGCGTAGCGCTATGCACCGAAATGTTCGACGTGACGGAGCTATGCACGGCGCTGCTGCAGACATCCGCAAGTGGCTTTGCAACTCGGCTGGAACGGGGTTGATCGAGGGTCTGCTGCACGACCTGAACGACTTCAACGAACTCGGAATGCGCGACATCGCCGTCCCAGTTACTCAAGTCGGCGGTCTCGAACGACCGAAACTCCAACGGAGGAAGCACGTCTCGAATTCTCAACGGGACCAGCAGGCCTCTCTGGGCGCCCTCCCGCGCCTCCGATCTCACCCAGCGAGACCCGATCGAGTGCGGTGACCAGACGACGATGACGCAGCGCGCCTGGTCTAGGACGTCCTCGATCTCCTCGTCGAACTGCTGACCGGGCAGGAGCTTGAGATCCCACCACACGTGCCACTGTCCCACTTCGCGCAATCGGCTGGCGAAGAGCTTCACCCATTCACGGTCTTCGCGCGCGTAGCTGACGAAGATGTCGGGCATGACTTACTACTACTGCTGTTAACGTCCTGCGCCCGCAGTCCGAACCGGGTGAGAGAGTTCTGAGCCTCTAACGCTTTCATCGGCTGCGTCCGATACAATGACCGTCGAACTCCCCTTCAATCGAACGTTCGGCGGATCTTGTAAGAATGACCCTTTCGCAACGAATGGGCTGTACTGCCCTGGCACTTCTACTGGGCTTGGCGCATGACACAGCGGCGCAAGAGGCCCAGGTCTGGTTCGGCACGGCGCCCTTGAGCGCGAGCACGACACCTACCTTCTCACTCAACGTGGTCGAATCACCGAAACGGCCGACTCCCGCCGTCCCATCGGTGACGGTGGTCGAAACATCACAGGGTCCACGGATGACTAACCTGGCCCTGAAGCTTCCGCCGATCACCCTCGCCGACACAGCCGTTGCTTCGCAGCTGGGTGATCAGGCGCTTCCACGAATGTTCAGCTCCTCCCCATGGGCCGGCACTGCAGTGAAGCGGCCGATGCGCGGTCTCAGTTTTTCGACGGCTGGTACGACGCCGGTGAATTTCCTGTTTGGTGAGCTCGACCCCACTTCAGGCCAGCCGTCGAGCGACTCGCCAGGTGTGGTCGCGCTCGCGATGGGAGTTAAGTCCAGCAAGGAACTGTCGGTCACACCTCGCGCTCTTGTTCCCGTGGGCTCGGCGACGGCGCAAAGCAGCGTAGGAACCGCGATTCGCGCTGACGTCAGCCGGCATGTGTCGATGGTCAGCGACGTCGGCGCCGCGGGAACGACCCAAAATGGCTGGGATCCGCTTGCCGCTGCCAGCGTCGTCGGGCACTGGAGTGGAGCGGAAGTCGAAACAAATGTTCTGCGCGGCACAACGCCGGTCAGTCCATCGAGTGTGGCCACTGTCGGGTCGCTCGATCGCGAGATCGTTCGCGGTCTCGTGCGGTCGATACCTGGAATGACCATCTCGACCCAGGCAAGCTGGTCGCGCCCCGCGAGCGCGCCGGCGAGCACCGACACGGCGGTCAGTTCGATCGGGGTCGCCTACGATCGCCTTCCGATCGGCGTGCTTACCGCCAGACGACAGGATGAGGACAGCGCGTGGCAGCAGGCCGCCACGACAAGTGTCGAGTGGAAACGCAAGTCCGTTGGCGGCATCGTCGTCCGCTACACCGAGCGGGAGCAGACGCTGCGCGATGGCCTCCAGCCCACGATGCTGTCCAAACAAGTGGAGTTGGAGCTTCCCGGATGGATTGAGCGCGACTTCCGTAATCGACTCGACGTTCACGCGCTGCTGACTGACAGCCCGATGGAGGGCTCGCCGACCGTAAGCTCAAAACTGAGCGCACGATTCGACATCATCGGTGACGTCGGCGTGACTGGCGACACCGAGATAGGCATTTCGCGCGACGGGCCCCTGTTGCGCGAGCTGCGTGTCGCGTCGAAAGTTCCGCTTCTAGAGCGCACAGCCGTGCAACTCGTCTACACGTACCAAGGGCGCGGGCCGTACTCGTTGTTCGAGAACCAATCGTTCGAAGCGCGTCTCCTGCGCTCGGCTCCGCTCATTCGCTGGTAGTCTCTGGACGTCGAGCGACCGAACTGCACCGCGAGAGGCTGCAGTTCGGCCGCGTCCGTCTAGGCTCGCATCAGTTCGCGAAGCAGTAGAAGTATCCGTTTCCACCCGTCGCAACGAGATTCTGCTGCGAACAGCCTTTCGAGCTATGCGCGGCGTTCCATGAGGTCGGCGCCGCACCACCGCCTTGCTTGTTGTGATGGCCGACCATCGCCCCGCCGGTCGAATCGCTGGTCCAGTTACCGCACGGCGCATCACCGGTCTGCAGGGTTCCGTCTGCCTGCGAGCCAGTGAGAATGTCGTGCTGGTTACCCGGGACTTGCGCGCCTTTCTCAGTCAGCGAATTCTCACCGCCGAGATTGTTGGCATCGGAATGGAGATCAGCCACTGACTTGGCGACCACCACACCCTTCACATTCATCCACGGCCCCTTACCAATGCGATCGCGCGCATTCACGGCCGGCTGCCCCGCCGCGGCCGCGGCGCTCAAATAAGCGCGCCACGTGCGGTTGCCCGCTCCGGCGGCCGCCGCGAGCGTTTGACAGACCTTATCGGCGCCGGCGAGTCCACCGAGATTTGCCCCGTTGCCAGGCCCGGCGCTCGTGATGAAAAAACTCATCTGATTCTGCTGCGCAGAGACGCTCAGGGATGCGGCAGCCGCGACCACTGCTATCCCGATTGCGCCTGAAATCAACTTCGTCATGAGAAGCTCTCCTATTCGAATCGGCAGCGATGATATAGCCACAGGCTCGCTATCATAACGGCGCGAAGTCTCGCGCAATCTGTTGCAGCACCTTCTGATCGACGACGCGCGCGTCGCCTTTGTCGGGATCGTTTTCGGAGTAGACCGTCAGCTTCACCGCGGCGCACGGCGAACCGAGCGCTGCAGGGTCAAACACGTAGAGACCTTCGTAGATCGCCTCCGTGTCCGATACGCGGTGCTCGACAACGAACGGGTGGATCGGCGTGACCTCCGTGTCACCGCAGAAGGCACGCATCCGCAAGAACCCAGCCTTCGCGCGCTTCATCGGCGGCAGCGACACTCCTTGCGTGCTCGCCGCGCCGCGCGCCACCTTGACCCACAGCCCCTCGGCCATCTTCGGCGTGACACGGACGAGCAGCGCGCGCCGATAGTCGGCAAGATATTCCGACCAGTTGCCGAACTCCATCACCTGGCGCCGCACCTGATCCTTCGCGCCATACATGTGAACAGGTGTGATGAAAGCGATGTCGAAGTCTGTCGTGCTCATCGAGTACGGATTCAGGCTCCCGGCGCGATTCTTCACCGCCTCGATGAGAGCGCTGACGGCAACCGGCTGCGGATCCGGCGCCAGATGCGTCGCGTCCGGCGCCGTCGTCTCAGCCATCTTCTTCTCTGCCGATGCCATCACTTCGCAGGCCTGATCGATCCTGACGACCCGCGTGTCCGAACGGACATCCGGATCGCGATCGTCAACGGTCGTGAGTCCAACCAGGCCGCCCGCCGCGAAAACCGGACCTCCCGAACTCCCCCGCGCGAGCCTCAGATCCGACAGGATGAGACGCGGTCCGGTGCCAGTCACATCCCCGATCGTCAAGTGCTTTTCTCCCGTCATGTCCGCGCCGACGGAGTAAAGCTCCTTTCCGTTCGCAACCGGCGGCCGTGGCTGGCCGCATCCCAAGGGCAATGGCCGCAGTGATGTGATCACTGACGGATTGACCCGGAGGACGGCGATGTCGCGCACGGGATCCAACGCGAGGACGGTTGACCTCACTCTGACGTCAGCGGCCAACTGCACCTCGACGGAGGTTGCGGTGCCGACGACACGCTGATTCGTGACGATCAGGCCTCGCGCATCAACGATGAACCCCGATGCGTGCCGAGTCGGCGTCCACAATGCGACAACAGTCTCTTGCGATTGAGAGGCGAGAAACGAAGGGTCTGTCTCCGACGGCGTGGCCGATGTCGCCGGGCCTGCAGGAGCACCGAGCGACGCGTTGTCGATTGTCAGCGCGAGCGTGGCGTCGCGGCCCGCGACAATCTCGAGACGCCGCGTCCATTCGTAACGCTTGCCTTGAAACGCAACCGGCTGATCGGACTCCACGACGTAGTGCCCAGGCCGCAGCGAGACGTCGGCCGTACCAGCAAGCGTGGTGAAAATGCGTCGCGTCTCCGATGTCTGCGGCTCGTCGCTGATGAGCAGGGCGTGGCGTGCAACGGCCGTCGTTTTTCCCGTGTCGTCAGTCAGCGTGATCGTAATGTGGAGCGTGCTCAACGCCTGGGCGGACGGCGCCAGCGAGCTGATGACGAATAACGTTGCAACCAGCAACGCGCGACTCATAGAGCCATCCTCCGTCCCTGGGAAGCCGAAGTCAAACGCTCAGCGCATCTCTCGTCATCGAGCCCGTAAATCGCAGCAGTTGACAAGCTGCTCGGCGTGGTGCTAATTTTTTGGCACTGATGGCGAAGCACGCAGCACCACCCGATTTGAGCCGCCGGGAGCGACAGATTCTCGACGTGCTCTATAAGGCCGGCCGCGCGACGGCGGCGGAAGTCCAGGAAGCGATGCCGGCGGCGCCCAGCTACTCCGCCGTGCGAACGCTGCTGCGCATCCTCGAAGACAAGGGACACGTGCACCACGAGCAGGATGGCACTCGCTACGTCTACCTTCCAACGGTGGCGCGTGATGCCGCGAAGCGCTCGGCACTCCGGCATCTGTTGAACACGTTCTTCGAGGGCTCGACCACCCAGGCGATCGCTGCCCTCCTCGACGAAGACTCGAGTCGCCTCTCCCACGCCGATTGGGATCGTCTGTCCACCGCGATCAAGCGCGCCCGTAAAGAAGGAGTCTGACATGTTCGCCGACATGACGGCCGTCATCATCGAGTCTTGCGTGCGTGCGAGCGTCGTGCTGTGCGCGGCGTGGGTGCTGACATCGATGATGCGGCGCGCCTCCGCCGCAACCCGCCACTTCGTGTGGAGCTGCGCGATCGCGGGCGCAATACTGGTATCGGCGCTCGGTAGCTTCGGCCCGCGCTGGTCCGTGACCCTCCCCTCGAGCATCGCTTCAGCTCCGGCGCTCCTCACGGTGGAGTCACAAGGAGGCATCGTCGAAGTCGCCGGCCCCGCAACAACAATTGATGTTCCCGAGATCACCATCACGACACGCGCCAGCTCGCCGGCGCCAGTCTCGACGTGGCCGCTCGACTTCCCATTCGTTCTGGGGCTCGTATGGGCTGCTGGTGTCCTGGCTGTTCTCGTATACGCCCTCAGTGGAGCCATCGGCGCCTGGTTGCTCCGACGGTCGGCCACTCCGGTGCACGCGCCGTGGGTCGAAGAGGCTCAGACGCTTGCTGAGGTCTTCGAGATTGCCGGTGTCATCAAGGTCGTCGAGTCCAAAGCGATCGCAATGCCTATGGTGTGCGGCGTCTGGCATCCGCTCATCGTCGTGCCACCGACGGCAGGCGAGTGGTCGGACGAACGTCGTCGCGTGGTCGTGCTCCACGAGCTCGCGCACATCAAACGTCGTGATTGCCTCACGCAGGCGATCGCGCAAGTCGTGTGCGCGGTGTACTGGTTCAACCCGATCGTATGGCTTGCGGCTCGGCGGCTTCGCGCCGAACGCGAGCGTGCCTGTGACGACTTCGTGCTGGCAGCCGGTGAAAAAGGCGCTGACTACGCGGCCCATCTGCTGGACATCGCACAGGCGGTGCGACACGACCGCGCCTTCGCGATGGCAGGAGTCGCCATGGCACGGCCATCACAGCTCGAAGGACGTCTCCTGGCGATACTGAATCCCGCGATCCGTCGCTCGTCGGCCCTGCACACGCGGCTGGCATCGATGGCATTGGTGTTGGTCGTGACATTGCCCGTGGGCGCAGTGGAATTCATCGATGCGTCGTCGCATGCGGATGCAGCCGCTGTCGCTGACGCGGTTGCACCTGCGCCAACCGTGTCAGCGGAGTTCGAACAACCGTCACCGCTGCCGGGGGCAACGTCGCCAGCAGCTCCCTCTCCCACACCTCGCCTTCAGCACGAGCCGATCGCTCAGCTCGATTCCAGTCAGATCGCCTCGACCATCGGCGAGGCGCTCGGCCCGCAGATCGCACAGCAAGTCGCGGCGATCGCCGGTCAAGCGGGTCAGGCAAGCGTCGCTGGAGACCCCAAGACCATCGAAGCGCTGATTGGAGCGCTCAACGATTCCGATGCGGACGTGCGCCAGATGGTTGTCCACACTCTGAGCCGGATGCGCGATCCCCGAATCGTCACGGCGCTATTGCCACTGCTCAAGGACAGCAACGCCGACGTACGACAGCAGGCGGCGTTTGCTCTCGCGCGGTCTGGTGACGCACGCGCTGTAACCGCGGTGGCCGGGATGATTGATGACCCGTCGCCCGACATTCGACAGCAAGCGGTGCACCTGCTCGGCAGGTCACGCAATCCGGATGCGCTTCCCGCCTTGACGAAGGCACTGAAGGATTCGTCACCGGACGTACGGCAGCAGGCCGCGTTCGGGCTCGGTCAGTTGCGCAATCCGAACGCTGTCGATGCGCTGCTCGAGGCGATCAAGGACTCGGATGCAGACGTCCGCCAGCAAGCGGCGTTCGCCCTCGGCCAGCTCCGCGATCCGAAGGCACTCCCCTCGCTGACCGCGGCACTGCGTGACTCGGTCGCAGACGTCCGCCAGCAGGCGGCGTTTGCCATCGGCCAAATCTCAAGAGAACAGTAACCGTTCACACGCGAGCTGGCGCGAAAGGACAGCCATGCTTACAAGTGCCAAAATATTAGCAGCCATCGTTTTTCTCGCGTCACTCGTTGGAGCAAGACTCGAGGCGCAGACAATTCCAACCGCGACAATCACCGCGCTCGTCGACGCGCTCAAGGACAGCGATGCCGATGTGCGGAAGCAGGCCGCCTGGGCGTTGGGTCGTATTCGCTCGGAACAGTCAGTTGACGGACTCATCGCGGCCATGCGCGACGCCGATCAGGAGGTCCGTAAACAAGCCATCTGGGCTCTCGGCCGGCTCGAGAGCCCCAAGGCCGTTGATGCCCTCACGGCAGCGCTGAAAGACAACAACACCGAGGTCCGTCGATCGGCCGCGCAGGCACTGGCTCAGATCTACGGCAGCGGGCGCTTTCCCAATCCGAACCCCAATCCGAACCCGAACCCTAATCCGCGGCCACGCCCGTTCTGAGGAGGCATCCATGAACCCGATCGCCCAGCGACGAAGAGTGACGGCGACGGTGATCTGTCTCATGGCGATCGCGACGCCGAGTATCTACGCTCAACAGAAGCCAACGGCAAAGGATCTCGCGGCGGTGATCGACATGCTGCGCAGTCCGGACCCCGTTGTGCGCACTGGTGTCGCCTGCTCTCGCGACGTCTTCAATTCCAGCGCTACGGCCGCCATTCCCGCGCTCATCGAGATGCTCGACGATGACGAACCGGTCGCACCCGAAGTCTGCCGGGAAGATGGCCGCCCATGGTGGGGCGACGAGCGTCGCCCGATCACACCCGGACAAGAGGCGGCCCGTGCGCTCACCCGCATCGGCAGTGCGTCGTTCGACCCTCTCGTCAAGACTCTCACCGGCGCGGGACCAACAGGCCGTCGAAACGCCGCGTGGGCTCTGGGCGCGCTCGACGATCAGCGCGCCGTTCCATCGCTGATTGCGGCGTTGAAGGATGCCGAGATGGCCGTTCGCGAGCAGGCGTCGTGGGCCCTCGGCGCAATCGACGATGCCCGAGCCGTGCAGCCATTGATTGCCACCCTTCGCGACACGTCGCCTGCCGTACGCCGGCAGTCGGCCTGGGCACTCGGGGCGATCGATGACGCAGCCGCCGTCGATGCACTCATGAGCGCGCTGAAGGACAGCAACGCACGCGTGCGCGAGCAGGCCGCGTGGGCGATCGGCGCCATCGCACACTGACGCGCGCAAGAGGTCCCGTATGAACAGCCATCTGACTCGCGACCTTCGCGTCGCGGCGCGGTCCTTTCTTCGAACGCCACGGTTCACCGTCCCCGCGCTCCTGGCGCTCGCGCTCGGGATAGGGTCGACCTCGGCGATCTTCAGCGTCGTACGCGGCGTGATGTTGAGACCTCTTCCCTACTCCAATCCCGATCGCATCGTCGTTGTGTGGGAGAACAACCTGCAGCGAAACCGCCCGCGCAACGTCATCGCGCCGTCCAATTTCGTCGAGTGGCGTGAGCGCAATCGCTCATTCACGCATCTCGGAATGGCGACGGCGTTCCGCTTGAACTTTACGCTCGGCGACCAGCCCGAAGAGATCGTCGGGACGATGGCCTCATCGGATGTGTTTTCTGCGCTGGGCGTGACTCCGATCCTTGGGCGAGCGTACGGTGCATCGGAAGATCTGAAGGACAACGACAACGTCATCGTCGTCAGCCACGAGTTCTGGCGCACTCGCCTCGGCGGACGTGCCGACGTCATCGGCACGGCGATCAATACAAACGGCAGACAGCGAACACTGATCGGCGTCATGCCGGAAGGCTTCACGCTGTTCGGAGAGAAGACCAGCTTCCTCGTTCCGTACGGCTGGACGCCGACGGAGCTTCGTACGACGGCCGGACGAGGATCGTCGTTCGGGGTGGCGCGGCTTCGCGACGATGTCTCGTTTGTTCAGGCAGAGAGCGACATGAAAGCGCTCATGGCGCTACGTGAGAAGGAAAACCCGCGGCTCAACACCGGCTGGTCGATTTCGCTGGTGCCCGCTCACGAGCAGACGGTCGATCAGATTCGGCCGGCGCTTCAGGTGCTGGCCGGGGCAGTCCTCTTCGTATGGCTGGTCGCGTGCGTCAACGTCGCGAACCTCCTGCTGGCGCGCGGCGCGGTTCGCGAGCGTGAGTTCGGACTTCGCACAGCACTCGGTGCAGGGCGCGCTCGCATCGTGTCTCAGATGCTCGCCGAGAGTTTGCTGCTCGGCCTCGGCGGAGGTGTAGCCGGGCTCGCGCTGGCGTTCGTATTCCACCGCGGCTTACTCGCACTCGTTGCTGACAGATTCCCGGTTCCCAGGCTGGAGCAAGTGCACCTCGATCCCACGATCGTCGTTCTGACGCTGGGGCTGTCGCTGCTCACTGGCCTGGTCTTCGGGATCGCTCCCGCGCTCGTGGCATCGCATCGATTGAACGACGCCGTCAGAGCAGGAGGCCGAAGCGGCGGCGGGCCGAGGTCGCGACGAGTGCTCGGCACGCTGGTCGCGGTCGAAGTCGCGTTGTCTCTCGTGCTTCTCACTGGCGCAGCGCTTCTGGTGCAGAGTTTCGTTCGGCTCAGCAACATAAGCCCGGGCTTTCGAGCCGAGGGCCTGCTGACAGCGCGCGTGCAAGTGCCGGCCGCCGGTTACGACACTCCCGAGCGCCGTTCGCGGTTCTACAGCGACGTCGTGTCACGCATCGCCGTGTTGCCGGGCGTTCAAAGCGCCGCAGCCATTTCGTTTCTGCCGTTTGCTGGCGGCGGAATCGGGACCAGCTTCTTTCGTATCGACCGGCCTGAGCCCGCCCCGGGGCAAGCACCCGTTGCAGACGTACGACCTTTGACACCGGGGTTCTTCCGGACGATGGGGATTCCGCAGGTGGCGGGCCGTGACTTCACACCGGCTGATCGGGGCCTATCTCCCCTGGTCGCCGTCGTCAACGAAACCCTTGTCGCACGTTACATGGACGGGGAGAACCCGCTCGGCAAACATCTGAACGTATTCCTCGGACCACCCGATCGCAGTGTGTACGAAATCGTCGGCGTCGTCGGAGACATCAAGCTGGCGTCGCTCGATGGGGAGGTCCGCCCGACGGTCTACGTCGCGCACGCACAGTTCCCGATTCCTGTCATGACATTCGTGGCTCGCACTGCGGGGAATCCTGAACTGCTCGTGCCTGGTGTGAACGCCGCCGTTCACGGGATCGATCCAACGCTTCCGCTGGCCGACGTGCGCACGATGGACGCGGTCGTGGACAGAACGCTTGCCCGTCCGCGCATCGTGGCCGTGCTGCTCACCGCTTTCGCGGTCATGGCACTGGCTCTCGCCGCGGTCGGCGTCTACGGCGTGATGGCGTACTCGGTCGCCCAACGTACGCAGGAAATCGGTGTGAGGATGGCGCTCGGTGCGACCACAGACTCTGTGTTCGCCATGGTCATCGGTGACGCGTTGCGACTGGTCGGGATCGGCGTCGCCGCCGGCCTGGTCTGTGCCGCTGGCCTCACGCGACTGCTGACGACGCTGCTCTACGAAACCGAGCCACTCGATCCCGTCACGTTCATCGTGACGGCGATGGTGCTCACCTTCGTCGCGATGCTGGCGTCCTTCGTGCCGGCGCGTCGCGGGACACGAATCGCGCCGAATCAGGCCCTGCGAGCCGAATGATCACTGATACAGGCTCGCTTCCACTCGCTCGTACTGCCGGCGATTCGCTTCGGTCCAGGCTGTAAGACGCTGACGCAGGCGATCGCAGCGATCGGGATGCTGTGCGGCGACGTTGCGCTGCTCGAGCGGATCGGCCTGCAGATCGTAGAGCTCCTCGCGGCCATCGTGGACGCTGAAGATGTACTTCCAGTTCGCCTCGCGAACCGCGAGCCGGAAATGAGTTTCAGCGACGTAGAAATACGCGCGACGCGAATGACTCTCGTCGAACAGACTGCGCCCCTGCCACTCTGGCGCCGCAGGTAGTCCGATCAGATCGGCGATCGTCGGCGCCAGATCCACATGGCTACCGACCCCCGGCACGCGAGTGGTCGCCTTGTACTTGCGCGGGTACCACACCATCAGCGGCACGTGCACGTCCTCTTCGTACACGGTGCGGCCCTGAACGTACGTCTCGTGTGGATATCCAAACGCCTGACCGTGATCGCCCGTCACAACGATCAGCGTGTCCTGCTCGAGACCAGCGCGACGGACCGCCTCGAAGATGCGTGCGAGATGGCGGTCCGTCTCGTGCACGACATTCAGGTATCGGCCCAGCTCCCAGTCGTCTGGGGTCGACTCCTTCAGCAGATTGAGCAGCGGAACTCCAGGACTGGGCTCGTACGGATGGTGCGTTTGTGTTGTCCACGCGGTCACGAAAAAGGGCTTCTTGCCAGCAGTGGCGATCTGGTCCACGACCTCGTCCACCATGCAGCGATCCTCGACTCCCCACGACGAGACCATGTCCGGGCAGGCAAGGTCGCGGTAGTCCAGGACGTCATCGAAGCCGTGGCCTTCAAGGAACCCGCGCCAACCGGCCCATGCCATATCGCTCGGCGTGACGAAGGTCGTTCGATATCCCCGGCTTCGAAACATCGTCGCCAGCGACGTGCCGGGAAGCTCCGGATACTGCTGCGTGACCTCTTGAAAATCGAGCTTCGGGTACGCCGACATCAGCATCGCGACCATTGAATTCGAGCTTCGACCGATGTGCGCGTAGAAATTGTCCGCAACGGCGCTGCGCGCCGATTCCGCCTTCAGCGTGGGTGTCGTGGCATAGAGCGGATTGTGCAGGCTGGTCCACCGGGCCGCGACCGACTCCAGAACAATGAGCAGCACATTGGGCGGCCGTGGGGCTGCGATGGCACGCGCTTCGAGAGTGGCGGTCGCGCGACGAATCACCTTCGACGCCAACGAGACTTTCTGCACCTGCCGCACGGTCGGGGGACTGAAGTCCGCAAGGTCGTCTGACGTGAACGTCCCCGGCATGCGGACGAAGCCGCCGTCGGCGAACACCTGCCATGTTGACGCGGCGATCGCCCAATGCGGGCTTTCGGCAACCTGGCGATCAGAGCGCCCGTCGAAATCGGTCACATACGCGTAATGGCCCGCTGCAATCCAGACTGCTGCGAGGATCGCCGGACTCGCATTAACTCCTCTCGCCGACGATGACGCTCGCATGAAGCGAGTCGAGGCGGCCACCGAGGCGAGATACGCACATGGAATTCCGATCAAGCCCGCGATCGTCGGCAGCGTCAGGTGTGCGCCAACCGATGAGCGCACCATTCGCACGTCGCCGATCACAGCCACCAACGGATACGTCAGGAACCCGCCAACGATGCCGAACAGGATGATGTTGACGACCGCGTAGAGGCAGCAGAATGCTGCGAAGATCACGAATGCAGCAGAGACCGTTCGTGCAGCAAGCGGTCGCCGCGAGACGATTGCCAACGCCAGGCGAGCCGTCGCCCAACACGCCGTGACAAAGAGCACATCACCGTACGAGATCGCGAAGACCGAGCGCACATAGTTCAACAACCCGTCGTGCAGCGGCACACCGAGGTGGTAAACCTTGATGGCGATGAGCGACACGCCCAGCATCAGCGCAGCCCACAGCAGCTGCTCGGCGCTGCTGGCGCGCGGTTCGCGGCGGGAAGGTCCGTCGAGTGCCACAGTCAACAGTGTAAATGTCATTGACCGGGGCGCAACACGATCTCGTCCTTTCGGCCTCGTCTTCAAGCGGTTCTCTTGAGTTTGAGGCGCATTCTTTCGGATCTCAGAGGGGTGTTGTCATCGGCGCGTCCTTGTCCGGATGTGCACATCTCGCCCGGTGTGTGGTGACTATGCCGACGACGCTATTGTCGCTGGCGGCGTGCCAAACGGCGTTGGCCGCCGCTTGTTTGCGTACGGTGACGATGGCATCGTCGTCATATGGCCGACCCGCCGAAGCTCCTCGATCGTGTGCGCGCGGTGATTCGGGCGCGACACTACAGCCCGCGAACCCGAGGATGCGTGCGTCGGCTGGATCCGCCGGTTCATTCTGTTTCATCACAAACGACATCCTCGAGACATGGCCGCCGAGGATGTCGAGGCGTTCCTGTCATCGCTGGCGACGGTCGGTCACGTCAGTGCTTCGACGCAGAATCAGGCGCTGAGCGCGATGCTGTTCCTGTATGGCGAGGTCCTGCAGATCGACCTTGCGAGGCTGGCCGGTATTGTCCGGGCGCACAAGCCCGTGCGGCTTCCGGTGGTCTTGACGCGGGACGAGGTGCGCGGCGTGCTGGCGCAGTTGCGGGGCAGCGTGCGGTTGGCAGCGCTGCTGATGTACGGCGCCGGCCTGGGGTTGATGGAATGCGTCGAGCTGCGGATTAAGGACGTCGATATAGGAAACTCGGAGATTCGGGTGCGCGACGGCAAGGGCCGCAAGGATCGGGTGACGGTATTGCCGGCCGCCGCCATCGGCGAGCTGCACGTCCATCTCGCGAATGTCCGGCGTCTTCATGATGCCGACGCCGTCAAGGGCCTGGGCTGCGTGGCATTGCCCGACGCGCTGGAGCGCAAGTATCCGAACGCCGGGAGTGAGTGGGGCTGGCAGTGGTTGTTTCCGGCGACGCGAACCTACGTCGATCGGGAGACAGGCCAGCGTCGCCGCCATCATCTTCATGAGAGCGTCGTGCAACGGGCGTTCAAAGAAGCGGTACAGCGAACCGGGATGAGTAAGCGGGCGACTACTCACACACTACGTCATTCGTTTGCGACGCACCTGCTGGAGGGCGGGTATGACATACGGACGATTCAGGAGCTGCTCGGGCACCGGGACGTCAGCACGACGATGGTGTATACACATGTGCTGAACCGCGGCGGCCGGGTGTGCGAAGCCCATTGGACGCCTAGGTGAGCGTACGTACGGATGTGTGGCCGCTCGCAGCCTATTCCGCGAACCACCCGTCGCGTAATCCGGGTGCCGCGAGCGACCATCCACATATACTGTTGCCGCCCAGGCGGTTCTCCGACCTCCGTTGCGGGTTAGTAGAACGATATGCCGCAATCGTCCGGGGTAGGCTGCGGGCCACCCGCAAGCCACTACTAGTTAGACCGACGAGTCGAGGTGTCGCCCAGGTTCGATGTGCACGCCAACGTCTTCGACGGCGATACCTCGAAGGAAATCGCGTGGTGTTAGACCTGCTCTGCGCCAGGAATATGGCGTCACGCTAGCGGAAGCGCCACGTGCACTGATCGATATAGCTCGCCGAGCTGACGATGGACATACAGGCCAGACATCTCATAGTTCATAGCGCGGCGGTGTTGCTGGCGGGCCTGTTCGTGGGCGTGCCATATGGTCGGGCCGTCCATCGGAACGCCCCGGAACACATTGTCAGGGCATGGCGACTGGCACACGACACTCTTACGGTGGGTCCGATATTGGGACTGGCGATTGCGGCCGTTCTGTCGTCGTTCAGCGTCGGCGCTGCGATCAAGTCCTGGCTGGCATGGACGTGGGTAGTTTCGAACTACGGGTTTTGTTTCTCGCTCCCCCTCGCCGCCATGGTCGGTCAGCGCGGCCACACGTTGGATAAGCCGCTGTCTAATCAGCTTGTCTTCGTCGGCAACATGGTCGGCCTTGGGGCGTCGTCGGTTGGCACCGTTGTGTTGTTGTATGCCGCGTACGTGTCTTTGCCTTAGATGTTATCGCCAGCGCCCAATTCGGTCTAACATGCGCTGCACCAGGCGGCTACGTTCATTGTAAGCGGCCGCTGGTGAGCGCCGGTCGTTAGCCGGACGCGACAGAAACCAGCTGCAAGATCGATTCGATGGGAACTCGAGAAACGATTGCTATTACACGCGAATGATCGATACAGCCGTTCGGCGGTTGTCAGTCTTCGAAGGCACCCGCGTGCGGCACATTAGGTCCTACAGGAGGGACGAACGTGGGAAACATCGGGTTGCCAGAACTGATCATCCTATTTGTAATCGGTCTCGTCCTACTGCCGTCGATCTTTTTTCTATTGACGCTACAGAAGGCTTTGACTCGATGCGCCCCAGAAAGTCGAACGATGGCGCCCGGGCAAGTCTGGCTGATGCTCATTCCTCTATTCAACATCGTCTGGCAGTTCATCTTGGTGTCTCGAGTCGCATCTTCGCTCGGGAATGAGTTTCGCCGACGTAATATCCCTGCAGAAGCCGAACCTGGCAAATCACTCGGTCTCGCATTTGCGATTCTCGCGCTGACGTCGATTATTCCCGTTCTTGGCGTTCTGACCGGTATCGCTGCCTTCGTGTGCTGGATCGTCTATTGGGTCAAAATCGCAAACTATTCGGCTCAGTTGATGCTGATGCCCCCAGTCAGTTCAATCCCGACGCGGGCATGAGAGGGCTGAGCACCGGCTAACACCCAATTGGAGCCGACGCGCCCTCTGTCCTGTACGATCATGTCGCCGCGGCGTGCGGCTCAATTGGAACGTTAGGCATCATTTATTACCGTAAGTGGCAGCATGTCCGTCACTCGGGACGTCATATCGGCTATCAGTAAGGGGCCGTGCGCGGCTCTTCTGAGCCAGGCCGGGTTCAGACGTTCGTCACCGCACTTCTGGCGCGACGAGAAGGATATCAATCACGCCGTCAATTTTCAGGCCAGTCAGTGGGGTTCGCAGGAGTCTGGCGGTTTCACAATCAATTTGGGCGTAAGCAGCCGTGCGCTGTACGAAGGATTCACTGGCCGCAGATTCCCCAGCAATCGGGGGACCGCCCTGTGGCCGATTAGTGTGCGCATCGGCGGGTTGATGAATGAGCGTACGGATCGTTGGTGGAATGTCGAATCGCTCGCTCAAGCGGACGCAATCGGTGAGGAAGTGGTGGCATCTCTCAGGCAGTACGGGTTGCCCTTCTTTGAAGCCCTGCGAACTCGGGAGCAACTGGCTGACTGGGTTCAAACTCCAGTACCGCGGTTCCGTGTGTTTCCCGCGCAAGTACCTCTCATTCCGCAAAGCGAGATCCTTCATGCAACGAGCACTCACGGACAGCTTCGGAAAGCCGTTCGAAGCCACGGTTCGTCGAGTTGCGGCCACGCTTGGTATACCACTCGATGATGCCTAACATCCGCTTGCAGCCGACGACGGCCAGCGCGATCATGAGCCGTCGCGGCTGAAGCGGCACGTTAGCCGGACAAACAATCATGAGAAGACGCTGTCAATTGGTAATCGTCGTCCTGGTTGGTGGCAGCACCGCGTTGGTCGCGCAGCAGGTGCCTGACCGAACGTTCAGGGCTTCCATCGTTTCACCAGCCTACAGTCACGGTAAAGGGCCGACCGTGTGCCTTGACGAGGCGCACCACAACTTCCACACACTCGACGACCGCAATTCGGCCCAGACACACGACGAATACCTGTAGGAGGCTGGCTCCAAGGAGCTGTCATGCGAGTCGAGTCTGGGCGTGCCGCGTTCTTTGGTGAGGCGGCAATGTTCAGCGCGCAGGTGACGGGACCTGAGCGACGTCCCATGGGGATGAATGCGCCGGGCGCCGAACAGAACGCGCAGTTCGTGCTGAACGTCATGCACTGGCTGTCCGGACTGATGTAACGCGATGCCGGCTAACAAGAACGACAGATGACGATACAGGACCATTTCGTACTGCAGTGACGTTCGTAGCGATAGATTCTGAGACGGACGACTTGCCTATTGGGCGCAGTGCGCAAGTATTGAGCGCCTGAGGCCCTCGAGCGGAAGGACGTCGAAATCAATCGGGCGGAGCACTTGTATCGAGCCGTCGTGCACGAGGCGGCAACTCATTTGGTGAATCGCTTTGCTTGAGCCGTCGATGCGCGGAATGAGCGTCGCGAACGCCGCGGCGCCGCCTAACAAGGCGCTTTCACGCCTTTCAGCTTCGTAGCTTGGGCGATTCCCGCCTCGTTCCTCCTTAGGCGAACGGCGACGCCAAGCATCAGCGCGGCCCGCAGCAACTGCTCGGCGCCGGTGGCACGCGGTTCCGCGGCGGGAAGGCCTGTCGGGTGCCACTGTCAACAGGGTAAATGTCATGACCGCGGCGCAACAACCGCTGCCGTGAGCAACCGTCCACCTATACTGTTGCCGCCCAGGGGGTTGATAGGATCGCCTGGTATCCATCAGCACTTATGAGCCCAACGGACACGAGTTTGATCGCGGCTTTGGCTGCGGAAAACGGGTCGACGCGACTCCGGGCCGCCCTCGCGATTGGCTCCAGTCCCGACCCGGGTCTGTGCGATGCCCTTATCGCGCGTTGCGCACTCGAGCCCGACTTCTACGTTCGCGACATGCTCACGTGGGCGTTAGCCCGGCTCCCGTCCGAGATCACGGTCCCGAGACTCGTCGCGGAGCTACGCTCGGAGGTTGCACAGGCCCGAAGTCAGGCGTTGCACACACTGTCGAAGATCAAGGACCGCAGCTCATTTCCCGCGATCACACAGTCCCTGCTGCGCGACTCGAATGACGACGTCGCACGGAGCGCTTGGCGCGCCGCGGTCGTGCTCGTGCCCGACGAGCAGAAGAGTCATTTGGCCGAGGAACTCGCGACGCAACTCGGTCGCGGCGACCGGGACGTGCAACTCAGTCTGAGCCGCGCGCTGCTCGCCTTAGGAGCGGACGTGGTCGAGCCGATTCTCCGGAAGGCGATGACGAGCGCCGTCCCCGGCGTGCGTGCGCATGCAAGTGCCACGGAGCGGCTCGTGAGCGACCCAAACGCCGGTGGTGAACTCGCCGTCCACGAAGCCAGGCGGCAATTCGCACTCAAGGATCGGCCTGCTTGAAAATTAACAAGCGAACGTCTGCGGCGCTCCTCAGGCAAGCGGCAGGATCGGTCTAGAAATTCGCTCACTCATCGCCAAATGCATCGACCAGAAGCGGCATCAAGCCGTTCATTTTGATGGCTGAGGGACCACTCGGCCTGAGGCCCTCGCGGAATCCCCGCTGCAGCAGACGATCGATGACCTGTGCCCGGTTGGTGACCACGTGAACGGGCACATCCCAGGTCGCCCCTTCCCCGCTGACCATCGCCGGCGGCTGATGATCGCCGACGAGCACCATCACGAAGTCGCGGTCCGCGCGAAGACGAAGATAGCCACCAAGCGACGCGTACG
>Ga0315912_10002297_pt1 | contig 20815 bp, 23 predicted proteins | sample VfabasoilMG_FD_204469 | JGI IMG/M metagenome (GOLD analysis project Ga0315912, IMG submission 204469) | Garden soil microbial communities collected in Santa Monica, California, United States - V. faba soil | ecosystem: Environmental > Terrestrial > Soil > Garden | place: USA: California...
ATGCCGTGGCCCACGTTCATGCGTCCTTCAACAACACGATCATCAGCATCACGGACCGGCAGGGAAACACGCTCGCGTGGGCGACGGCCGGTAATTGCGGCTTCAAAGGCTCACGCAAGAGCACGCCGTTCGCGGCTCAGGTCGCGGCCGAGAAGGCCGGCAACCAGGCCAAAGAATATGGCGTCAAGAACCTCGAGGTTCGCGTCAAAGGTCCCGGCCCGGGTCGCGAATCCGCCGTGCGCGCGCTGAACGCGGTCGGGTTCCGAATCACCGAGATCGAAGACGTCACTCCGATTCCTCACAACGGCTGTCGTCCGCCGAAGAAGCGACGGGTCTAAGCGGAACAACTTATGGCGAGATACAGAGGCCCAACCTGCAAGCTTGCGCGTCGCGAAGGCACGGACCTGTTCTTGAAGAGCGGGCTCAAGCCGCTCGAGAGCAAGTGCAAGCTCGAAGTACCCCCCGGCGGCGCCGGTCAGCGACGTACGCGCCTGTCGGACTACGGCGTGCAGCTGCGCGAGAAGCAGAAGCTGCGCCGCATGTACGGCGTGCTCGAGCGGCAGTTCCGCAACTATTACAAGAAGGCCACGAAGGTCAAAGGCGCGACGGGCGAAAACCTGCTGCGCATGCTCGAGGCCCGGCTCGACAACGTCGTGTATCGCATGGGCTTTGCGGCGACGCGCGCGGAAGCGCGCCAGCTCGTCGGCCACCGCGGTATCAAGGTCAACGAGCAGATCGTGAACATCCCGTCGTATCAGCTGAAGGCGGGCGACAAGATCGCTGTTCGCGACCGAGCGAAGGAACAGCTGCGCATCAAATCGGCGTTGTCGATCGCCGCCCAAGTCGGATTTCCGGAGTGGGTCGAGGTCGACGACAAGAACATGCAGGGGACGCTCAAGAACCTGCCTGAGCGCGACGAGATTCTCCCGGACATCAACGAGAACCTGGTCGTCGAGCTCTACTCGAAGTAAGCGAGAGGAAACCTCTTAATGACATCAGCAACGGAATTCCTGCGGCCGCGGGCCGTCAAGGTTCAGCCCCTCGGTACCAATCGCGCGCGCGTCACGGTCGAGCCGTTCGAGCGCGGGTTCGGTCATACGCTGGGCAACGCGCTGCGGCGCGTGCTGCTTTCGTCGATGCCGGGCGCTGCAGTCGTCGAGGCCGAGATCGAAGGCGTCCTGCACGAGTACACGAGCATCGAGGGCGTCCAAGAGGACGTCGTCGACATCCTGCTCAATCTGAAGGGCATCGCGATCAAGATGCACTCGCGCGAAGAAGCCGAGTTGCAGCTCTCGAAGAAGGGCCCGGGCCCCGTGCGCGCCGGCGACATCGTCGTCGACCACGACATCGAGATCGTGAATCCCGACCTCGTGATCGCGAACCTGACGAGTGCCGGCGAGATTCGCGCCTTCTTGAAGGTCGTGCGCGGCCGCGGTTATCGGCCGGCCGTCCAGATTGCGCAGTTCGAGGAGCAGACGCGCCCGATCGGCCGTTTGCAGCTCGACGCGTCGTTCAGCCCGATCCGCCGCGTGACGTATACCGTCGAGCGCGCGCGCGTCGAGCAGCGCACGGACTTGGACAAGCTCATCGTCGACATCGAGACGAACGGCACGATCGACGCCGAAGAGGCGATTCGCCGCGCCGGCTTGATCTTGAAGAACCAGCTCGACGTGTTCGTCGACCTGCAAGGCGAGGACGAGGTCGGCTTCGGCCGCACCGAGACGCAGGTCGATCCGATCCTGCTGCGCCCGGTCGACGAGCTCGAGCTCACGGTGCGCTCGGCGAACTGCTTGAAGGCCGAGAACATCAACTACATCGGCGACCTCGTGCAGCGCACGGAAGTCGAGCTGCTGCGCACGCCGAACTTGGGCAAGAAGTCGCTGACAGAGATCAAGGAAGTGCTCGAGCAGCACGGCTTGGCCTTGGGCATGCGGCTCGACAACTGGCCGCCGCCGGGGCTGCGCAGCGAGGAACCGTCCGCGCCGCCGACCTCGTCGATGGCGTTCTGATCTCACTCGGAGCTTTGTTCGATGCGTCACAGAAACTCGGGCCGTAGGCTCGGCCGCAAGTCCCCGCACCGCCGGGCGATGTACCGCAACCTCGCGGCGTCGCTGCTCGTGCACGAGACGGTCCGCACGACGCTGCCGAAGGCCAAGGAGCTGCGCCGCGTCGTCGAGCCGTTGATCACGCTCGCGAAGGAAGACAGCGTGAGCCACCGTCGGCTCGCGTTCGACCGCCTGCGCGACGACAAGGCCGTCGGCGTGCTGTTCAAGGATCTCGGCCCGCGGTTCAAGAGCCGCCCGGGCGGCTACTTGCGGATCCTCAAGATGGGCTTCCGCGCCGGCGACTCTGCGCCGATGGCGATCGTGCAGCTGCTCGATCAGCCCGAGAAGGTCGTCGAGCCGAGCGAGCCGCGCACGACGGCGTAAGCCGCTCTTAGGTTCATTCGATACGAAGCCCGCCGTGCCGCAAGGCCGGCGGGCTTTTTCGTTCTTGCCGCGCTATCCGCTCAACCGCGCGTCGGCTCTTGCCACCGCGCGCGATTGTCGTAGTGCGCTTGCAGCTCCTTGATCACGGCCAACAGCTCGTCGGGCGCAAGCAGCACCACCGTGCCGCACGCCTGTTCGATGGCTAGGTAGCCGTCGTCGATCTCGTAGATCTCGGTGTCGAATGTTCCGCCTATCGTCATACGCATGGTGTGCTCCGCTCTAATAGCAGTAGGACTCGCGCATCGTTTGCATGGTGGTTGCGTCGGCGACGCCGGTTGCGGAGAGGCCGTGGTCGTGTTGAAACCTCGCGAGAGCTGTGACGACAAGCTCCGAAGGGCGGCCGTCGACCGGACCGTCGTAGTAGCCCAATTCGAAAAGCCGCGACTGCAGCTCCGCGGTGCTCGTGTCGCTCACGCTGCGGCCTCGTGCGTGCGCCGCCAGGTTCGCGGCGTCTCGCCCACGACTCGGCGGAACAGCCTGCAGAAGTGCGGCTGGTCGGCGAACCCGCAATCGAGCGCGATCTGACTCAACGGCGTTGTCGTCGACAACATGATCTCCTGCGCGCGCTGCATTCGCTTGCGGATCACGTATTCAATCGGCGAGCAGCCGAAGCTCGAGCGGAATGTGCGGCTGAAATACGCGGGGCTGAGGCCCAGCAGGTCGGCGAGGTCGCAACTGCGGATCGGCCCGTCCAGATTCGCGTCAATGTGCGCCGTCAATTTGCGGACCTGCCAGGGCGCGAGCCCGCCATTCCGCGCGCGTGTCGCTGGCTCGCGGCGCAATTCGCCGCCCCGCAGCATCGTCTCCGCACGAATCAGCGAGCCTGCCGCGGACTCTCGCTCGTCGTCGAGTGTGTTGCGAAGCGCAGCGTAGAGTTCCGCCACGAGCGACTGCAGTTGTCGCACCGTGGGCTCGGGGCCGAAGAAACCGCTATGCGAGTCGATCTGGTCCATCGCGTCTACTCCCGTGGACGAGCCCGGCCCCGGAACGGCTGCTCCGTTGCGGAGCGCCGTTCCGGAGCCTGCAGGCTCAGCTTCGAAGGAACGCCAACAAATCGGCGTTGATTTGGTCTTGGTGCGTGGTCGTCAGACCGTGCGGGGCTCCGGGGTAGAAAATCGCTTTCGCCCCGTCGACGAGCTTCGCGACTCTCCGTCCGGTGAGGTTCACCGGCACGACCTGGTCGTCCTCGCCGTGCATTACGAGCAAGGGCACGTCGATCCTGCGCAGGTCCGCGCGGAAATCCGTTTCAGAGAACGCCTTGACCGACTCGTAGACGTTCTTGAGGCCGCCCTGCATGGCCCAGAACCAGAACTGATCGAGCACGCCTTGCGAGACGCGTGCGCCGGGGCGGTTGGCGCCGTAGAACTGCACGGCGAACTCCTTCCAGAGCTGCGCGTGATCGGCCGCGAGCCCCGCGCGTATGCCGTCGAAGATCTCGAGCGGCATCCCGTCGGGATTCGAGTCGCTCTTCAGCAGGACCGGCGGAACGGCACCAATGAGCACGACCTTCGCGACGCGCTCCGTGCCGTGGCGTCCCACGTAGCGGACGACCTCACCGCCCCCGGTCGAATGACCCACGAGCGTCACGTTGCGCAGGTCGAGCGTCTCGATGACGGCCGCGAGATCGTCGGCATACCCGTTCATGTCGTTTCCGGACGACGGCTGCCCGGAGCGGCCGTGGCCGCGGCGGTCATGGGCGACCACGCGGAAACCCTGCTGCGCGAGGAATAGCATCTGACCTTCCCAGGCGTCCGCGCTCAACGGCCAGCCATGCGAGAAGGTGACGACGGGGCCCCTTCCCCAGTCCTTGTAGTAGATCTGTGTTCCGTCCTTGGCGGTGATGAAGTTCATTCCTTGGGCTCCTGTCGGGTTCGAGGTATCGCGGCGTAGTAATGAAGCGTTGTTCGTCATGGTCGTCTCCTCGGTTCGGTGCGGTTAATGTGGATCGAGCGGGAACCACTCTCGCGTCGAACCGCTCGGCGGCCAAGTTCAAAGGTGTTAAGCCGCGTTAAGCGTTGTGGTGATGGATTGATGCGATTCGGGCGCCCCAAATCGGCGCACGCGCGCGAGAGTCTGTTTCTCTTCGGGCGAGGGACCGGCGTATCCTTCGTAGTTTCCCGATCGAGCAACCGCCCTTTGACCGAAGGAATGCCGCGCGGCTCTGCACACGTCTCCCAGGGAGACGTCGCGTCGTTCGGCTCGTTTCGGTTGTTCCCTTCTGCGCGCGCAGTCGAAAAAGACGGGGTTCCGCTGACGCTCGGTAACCGCGCGCTCGACATTCTCGCGGCGCTCGTGGAGCGCGCGGGCGAAGTCGTAAGTCACAAGGAGTTGATGTCGCGTGCCTGGCGAGGGCTCGTGGTCGATCCGAGCAACCTGAGAGTTCACATCTCCGGTCTGCGCAAAGCGCTCGGCGACGTCGAGGAGCCTCCGCGCTACATCGCGAACGTAGCGGGCCAAGGCTATTGCTTCGTAGCGCCGGTCACGCGCGCACCGTCGACCACCGGGCCGGCGCGAGCACCGGAGTACCCATGCGGCGCGGCGAGGAAGACGCTCGCTCTGCCGCAGCCGCTGGCGCGCATGGTCGGCCGCGACGACGTGGTTCGCATGATCGCAGCCGACCTCATCGCCAATCGATTCGTGACCCTGATCGGCCCGGGCGGAATGGGGAAGACCACGGTCGCGCTTGCCGTCGCGCACACGATGCTCGAGGAGTTCGGCGACGCCGTGTGCTTCGTGGATGTGGGCACGGTCACTGATCCGAAGCTCTTGGCCGCGACCATCGCCTCGACGCTCGGCCTGACCATCCAGACCGACCACGTGCTGCCGGCGCTGCTCGACTGTCTGCGCGCGTTGCGAGTGCTGCTTGTGCTCGACAACTGCGAGCATGTGATCGACGAGTCCGCGACGCTTGCGGAGACGATCTTCAAAGAGATTCCGAGCGTTCACATCCTCGTCACGAGCCGGGAGGCGCTGCGCGTCGAAGGCGAGAACATCCATTGGCTGCCGCCGCTCGCGAGCCCGGCGCCCGACTCGAGCTTGAAAGCGGCGGACGTACGGGAGTTCGCCGCCGTGAAACTTTTCGTGGAGCGAGCCACGGCGAGCGGCAGCCGCATCGACATGACCGACGCCGACGCCGCAGCGATCGCAGGCATCTGTGGCCGGCTCGACGGGCTTGCGCTCGCGATCGAGCTCGCCGCGGGGCGCATCGCGAGCCACGGCATTCGCGGGACCGCGGAGCTGCTCGAGAAGGGGCTCGGCCTGCATTGGCAGGGCCGTAGAACGGCGCACCCTCGTCACCAGACCCTGCAGAGTCTGCTCGACTGGAGCTACGGATACGTGAGCTCCACCGAGCAGGCCGTGCTTCGGAGGCTCTCGCTGCTCGTCGGCGGTTTCACGATCGACGCCGCGCAAGCCGTCGCCGGCGGCGGAACACTGGATGAGGAGCAAGTCGTCGACGCGCTCGATCACCTCGTTTCGAAGTCGCTCGTGCAGGCCGTCGCGGCGGACGGCGCCGCCCCGCGCTATCGGCTGCTCGAGACGACGCGCGTCTACGCAGCGAAGAAGCTCGACGACAACGGCGAGCGGCAAGCAACGGCACGCCGCCATGCGCAGTACTTCGCGCAGTTCCTGGATTCGCCTGCGGCGCGTGCTTCCTCGCCGGGCGATCACCTCGGCAACGTACGCGAGGCGCTCCGCTGGTGCTTCACGCGATCCGAGAACGCGGCTGCCACGCCAGAAGACGCGGACCGAGCGCGCCTCGGCGTTGAGCTAACCGCGGCGTCCGTTCCCCTGCTGCTCGCGCTGTCGCTCAACGAGTGCCACCAGTGGAGCGAGAGGGCGCTGGCGCTGGTTGACGACACCACGCGCGGCAGCCGGCGCGAGAGGGCGCTCCGGGTGGGTCGCGCAATCAGCGCTTGTTGGGCCGGGGGTCCTGGCGCCGTGGTGGGGGGCGGGTTCCCCGGGGCGCGCGCTTTTGGGCGAGCGCGCGGCGACACCGCCGACGTCATGCGGCTGCTAATTGCCACGCACCTCTGCCTTATCCGCATAGGCGACTTCCGCGCATCGCTCGGCGTCGCCGAGGAGCTCGCGGCGCTCGCGCCGAACGGCACGGACGAATCGTTCATCGCCGACTGGATGCGCGGCGGCTCTGAACACTTCCTCGGCGATCAGCGCGTGGCGCGTCGTTATTACGAAGCCGGCTTCCAACGTGCCGCCGACCGTAGAGTAGAGCTCTTTGGACTCGACTACCGTGTCCGCACGCTCGTGGGGTTCGCGCGAGTGCTGTGGTTGAGCGGCGCTCCCGACCGCGCGGTCGAGAGCGCACGGCAGGCGATCCGCGAAGCCGCGCGCCTGAGCAAACCCGTGAACGTTTGCTTTGCCTTGCTGTACACAGCTCCGGTGTTCATCTGGTGCGGCGATTACGCCGAAGCCAACGAAGTACTCGAGCAGGTCAAAGCCCATCCAAACTGGCGCGCGCTGCCGTCGTTCCACGCGACCGGTCTCGCGATCGAGGGAGAGCTGCTCGCGCGGCGCGGTGAGCTCGAGCGCGGCATCGCGTTGCTGACTCCCGCGCTCAGCGCTGCACGCGCCGCCGGCGGCAACATCCTTCGCCTGAGCCGCAGCGCCTCCTGCGCGTTGGCGGAGGCATTAGCCGCCGCGCAACGGCTCGACGAGGCCGGCGACGTGGTCGACGAAGCGCTGAACGAGATCCCGTCCGACGAAGAACCTCTCGAGCTTCCCGAGCTGCTGCGCGTCAAAGCCGCCATTCTGCTTGCGCGTGGGGCGGCCGGCGAATCGCAAGCCGAGGACTGCCTCGTGCAAGCTCTCTCGTGCGCGCGGCGCCGCTCCAATGCAGGCTTCGAGCTTCGCGCGGCGATAGCGATTGCACGCTTGCATGCGCAGCGTGGCGCGGGCGTGCACGCGCGTCGAACCCTTGCCGATGTCTACGATCGGTTCACCGAAGGGTTCGACACGGCCGATCTCAGGGCTGCGCGAGAGCAGCTCGCTTCGATCCCCACGCAATAGCTCGATTCAGTCCGCGAGCGCTCGCTCGACGAACGCATCAATCGCGTTCAAATCGCCGCCAAGCAAGTCAAGCGCCGCGTTTGCGGATCGTGAACGCTACTCACACCGAACGGCCGGAGTGCGCCGCGGGTTCATCGAAATTCTCTACACGAGGAGCAGACCATGAAGATTGTAGTAATTGGCGGCACGGGGCTCATCGGCTCGAAGCTCGTGACCAAGCTGCGCGAAATGGGCCACGACGTGCTCGCCGCTTCGCCGAACTCCGGCGTCAACACGCTTACGGGTGACGGTCTTGCGGAAGCGCTAGCCGGCGCTCGCGTCGTGGTGGACGTGTCGAACTCGCCATCGTTCGAAGACGACGCGGTCATGACATTCTTCAAGACGGCCACCGCAAACTTGCTCGCCGCGGAGAAGGTGGCCGGTGTCGTCCATCACGTGGCGCTCTGCGTCGTCGGCACTGACCGGCTTCAGGAGAGCGGCTACTTCCGCGCGAAGATGGTGCAGGAGGAGCTCATCAAGGCGTCGTCCGTCCCGTACACGATCGTGCGCTCGACGCAGTTCTTCGAGTTCATCGGCCGAATCGCGCAAGAAAGCGCGGACGGCAAGAGCTTGCGGGTGGCCTCGGCGTACATCCAGCCGATCGTGTCGGATGACGTCGTCGCGGCGCTCGCGGAAGTGTCTGTAGACCCGCCGCAGAACGCCACGATCGAGGTTGCCGGTCCCGACCGGTACCATCTCGACGAGATCGTCCGCCGCGTGCTCGCTGCCAACGGTGACGTGCGCGAGGTGGTTACGGACGGCGGCGCGCGCTATTTCGGCGCGCTGCTCGGTGAACAAACGCTGACGCCGGAAGCGCCGTCGCTGATCGGCACCATGCACTTCGCGCAATGGATGAGCTCGACCGCGTCGCGGCCGCGCACGGCAGCGCACTGAGATTTCAAGGAGAAGCAGACATGAAGCTCTACTATTTCGTCGGCGCGTGCTCGCTCGCCGATCACATCGTGCTCGAGTGGACCGGCACGCCCTACGAGACGGCGAAGATGTCGCACGAGAGCGTGAAGTCGCCCGACTTCATCTCGATCAACCCGAACGGCACCGTGCCGGTGCTAACGGACGGCGATTTCGTGCTCACGCAGAACGCGGCGATCCTGACGTATCTTGCGGACAGGCATCCCGAGGCGCGGCTTTTTGGCGACGGCTCGCTGCGCGGTCGCGCCGAGGTCATGCGCTGGCTCGGTTTCTTGAACTCCGATGTGCACCCGTCGTTCAAGCCCATCTTCGTGCCGCACCGCTTCCTGCCAGACCCCGCGGCGGCGGGTGCGATTGCCGACACCGCGCGTGCGGCCGTACGGAGCCACTTGGGCCGCCTCGACAAGCGGCTCGATGGCCGAGATTGGCTGGCCGGCGAGCGGTCGGTCGCGGACCCGTACCTGTTCGTGATGTTGCGCTGGGCGGACCGGGTGAAAGTCGACGTCGAGGGGTTCGCAAACCTCGCCGCCTTCGCCGCGCGCATGTACGACGACCCTGGTGTGCGCGCGGTCTTGCTTGCCGAGGAAGGTAGCGTACGGAGGTTGGCCGCGTAGCGGAACTGTTCCGCCCGTCGCGACGAAGATGACGGGTGTCAGGTCGTCGAGGAGGCTGTAGACGAGGCATGCCCTTTCCACCCGTTCGGGCATGGGACAACCTCACGCCGGCGCGGCTTGTCCCCGCCAATGCCGGCCAGCTACACGACGACGCGACGGGCGGAAACGGCGCCAAATCCCCCGGCGAAGGGTTTTCGCCTACGATTGTGCGAGCCGTCTTCCCAGCTCAGACCGCAGGTCTCGCGATGCTCGCGCCTTCCAGCCGTCTCGGACAACTCGCGTCGCCCGCGTTCATCGTCGCGCTCGCGCTGCTGGTGCTGAACGACTTCGCGCTGAAGCCGCTGTTCCACAACGCGCTGACGGGAAAGCTGTCCGACTTCGCGGGTCTGTTCGCGCTGACGCTGTTCGTCGCGACACTGTGGCCGCGACACGCGCGCATCGCAGGCGCCAACATCGCGGCGGCGTTCACGTTCTGGAAGACGAGCTACGTCGAGCCGCTGATCGAGGCATTGAACGCAGCCTCGCCGTTCGCGTTTGGCCGCACCGTCGATCTCACGGACCTCATTGCGTTACCGATGATTCCGCTGGCCGTTTTCGCCGCACCGCGCCTCACGGCGTGGCCGTTGCCGCGCGCGTTGCAGGTCGGCCTCGCCGTGCTTGCGCCCGTAGCGTTCACGGCGACATCGCAACCGAAAGCCCTCGTGCGCAGCACACTGGACGTCAGCTCGGTGTCGAACGCCGGCGAAGCAGACTTGCGAGCGCTCGTGGATTCCGTGGCGAAAGAGCACGGGCTTAGCTGCAGCGTTTGCGACTCGCTCGACGAAGGCCGCGTCTACGTGCGGCAGGATCCAAACGATGCGGGGCCCGACGATTTCACGGTGAGCTTCGATTCGGCGCGGCGTGAGCTCTTCTACACCACGACCGGCTTTGGCCGGCGGGGTAGAGCCGAGGTTCTAACATTGTCGGAGAGCCTGCGCGCCGAGATGCAGGAGCGGTTCCCGGGCGTGACGGCGATCGAGTTCGCGGACGACTTCGCGGAATTGCCGGAAAACAGCACGCTGTTCACGGTGCAGCTGCCGGCCGAGAGCGGGCTCTCCGTCGAGGTGGCAGAGCAGGCCAAGCGCACTCTGTCGTCGATCATCGAGGAGATCGTCCGGACGCATGGGTTGCGCACTGACGAGCGGCAGCTCGTCCACTACGCGGGCCGGCGCTTCGGACCGAGCGCCTACGACCGCGACTTGATCCTCGTGCCTGTCTATGTCAGCAATTCGATGTTGCGCGTTCGGGCTGCTCGACAGACGTCGAATTACGCAGCGTTGCATGACACGATCAAAGAGGAGCTAGCCGCGCGTCTCGGCGCCGCTTTTGGCGCTGCTGCGGTGACGCGCGAGGACTTTCAGACGGACTGAGACGCTATTGCGAGTCGTCATTGCGCCGCGCGCGCCAGCGCTGCCGCGGCCGCCGCAGCGTGATCGTCTGCCACGGCACGCGCACGGCGCGCGCGACGCGCTCGATCAGGAGCGGCTTGTAGATGGCCGCGTCATCGGCCGACAGGACGTCGCGCTCCGTCTCGGGATCGATGCGCCGGCCGTACTTGAGCTTGACCCACGCGTTCAAGTCCATCTGCTTGATGCGCTCGAACACGAGGCGATTGAACAAACGGCCGCGTGCGCTGCGCTGCACTGCGATGCCGAAGTCGATCAGGTACGGCCGCTCGCCAGGGCCGACGATGATGTTGGCTTTGCGCTTCAAGTCGCCGTGCGCGACGCCGGCGTCGTGCATGGCCTCGATCGTCGCGCGCAAGCTCGCGAAGAAACCGTCGCGATCGGCGAGGCCGGCCTCGTTCTCGCGCAGCGACGGCCCCGGGATCAGCTCGAGAGCCAGGCACTCGCCGTCGACGAGGCCGTACGAGCGGGGAACCCCTGCGATGCCGTCGAGCCGTTCGTAGACCGCGTTCTCGCGGCGCAACAACCTGCGCCACAGCCACGCGAGCGGGCCGCCTCGATGCGGTGTCTTGACGACGACGCCGCCGAAGGACGTCCGGTACGCGTGCACCGATGCTTGATACCCGCTGCCGAGCTCGCGGCCTGCGCCCGCCGCGATCGCGGCGGCAAGCTCGGCCGTCAGCGGCGGCGACGAGCGCGGAGCCTCAGTCATTGCCGCTCGCGCGGCTCAGCGGAAGGTTTCCCATGCGATCCAGGCCGCGCAACCGAGCGCGAGCGCGACGAAGAGGAGCTCGCCGTGCGTGTTGCTGACGGCCAGCGCCCAACGTCGGTCGCCGGCGCCGGCCGCCGGCCGGCCGCCGAAGCGCGGCATGAGCGCCGGAGTCTGCGTGGACCACGTCTCCCATGCCGTACCGAAGATTCGCCGCAGCTTGCGGTCCTCGTACTCGATGGCCGGCGGATAGTAGAACCAGAAGAAGAACAGCGCGACCGGAATGGCCCACCAGCGCGAGCCGGCCAGCGCGAACCCGATGACGAGCAAGATGTTGCCCGTGTAGAGCGGGTGGCGGACGTAGCGATACGCGCCATCGGTCGCGAGCTCGTGATTCTTGACGATGAAGCCGCTCGCATAGAGACGCCAAAATTCGCCGAGCAACCCGATCGGTAGCCCGATCAAAACGAGCAGGGGCAGCGGCTCGGCCGTGATTGTGTACAGCAGCACGAGCACGACCGCGAGACCTTGGCGCGCGGCTTCGTGATAGCGCAGCTCGCGGATCAAGTGGGCGATGCCGGTCAGAGGCGGTAAGTCGGCAGTGCGATGAGACATCGGTGAAAGTTCCTCAGTGGCGTGTCGCGGGCGCGGCGAATGCCTCGCGCGTCAGGTTGCGGTGGCCGTCGGCCGTGACCTCGACATTGTCCTCGATGCGAATGCCGCCGAACGGCAGGAGCCGCTCGATCGCGGCGCGGTTCAGCTGTGCCTCGTGCTTCGCGAGCAGCGCGCGCAGCAGCGACGGAATGAAATAGATACCGGGCTCGATCGTCACGACAACGCCGGGTTGCAGCGTTCGCGTGAGCCGCAGGAACGGGTCCTGCGCCGGCGGCGCGCGCTTCTTACCCGTCGTGTCGGCGAGATGACCGCCGGCGTCGTGCACTTGCAGCCCGAGCAGGTGACCGAGCCCGTGCGGCAGAAAGGCGCGCGTGATGCCTGTCGCGACGGCTTCATCGGCGCTGCAGTTCACGATCTTGTGCTCGCGCAGCACGGCGGCGAGCTGGCGATGCGTGAACACGTGCAGCACCACGAAATCGACGCCGGGCTTGACCTCGGCGCAGATCCGCTGCTGGAGCGCGTCGATCGACGCGATCAGCGCGGCGAAGTCGTCGGTCGCCGAGGCGGAGTACGTTCGCGTGATGTCGGCCGCGTAGCCGTTGAACTCGGCACCGGCGTCGATCAGCAGAGACCGCGTCACGGGCGGCGGCGCCGCGCGCATGTGCTGGTAGTGCAGGGTCGCCGCATGCTCGTTCAAGCCGATGATGTTGCTGTACGGCAGCTCGGTCTCGCGCTGGCCGCTCGCGGCGAGATAAGCCTGGTGGAGCTCGAGCTCCGTGACGCCCGACTTGAATGCCGCTGCCACGGCGAGGTGGCCGCGCACAGCCGCGGCTTGCGCGCCGCGCATGCAGAGCACTTCGTAAGTCGTTTTCGTGGCGCGCGTGAAATCGAGATGGCTCAAGAACCGCGGGTCGTTGACGGCGGGGTGAGTGGCCGCGCTGCCCGAGCGCACCGCGCGTTCGGCCGCGGAGCCAACGGCCACCCAGCGTGCGCCGCTGCCCGAAAGCTTGCGCGCTTCGGCGTCCGTGCGCGCGACGCGAATGTCGAAGTGCTGCGTCCAGTAGCCTTCGGGGTCGCTCGGCGGCTCGTGCCAGTAGTCCTCGACCTGCTTGTAGACGAGCATGGGCCGCTGACCCGGCACGAGGCGCAGGAACGACCCGGCGGCCTGTGTGAGCGGCACCCAGGCCTTGAAATACGGCTCGACGCGAAACGGGTAGGCCTGGTCGTCGCGGAACACCATGCGCTCGTCACCCGCGAAGATGACGGCGCCGTCGAAGCCGGTCGCCCGCAGCGCTTCGTCGAGGCGGTGGTCGAGGATCGAGAGGTGGGCGCCGTACTCGCTCGCGAGTCTTGCCGTGAGCTCCTCGCGCGACGCTGGGGCGTCGGTTCTCGTGGGGCTGATCGTCAGGGTGCTGCTCAAGTGCGGCTCGTGCGGCTCGTCCAACCGGGGATCATACGTTGTGCCAGGCGGCGGCCGCACCTCGAGGGTGCCTCCCGAGACACGCCGGAAGAGCGTCCCTGCGGCTCGTCGGCGCACGTCCCTGTGCGCCGACGGTCTCGGGAGGCACCCTCGAGGTACGGCCGCCGCCGTTACGCTCGGAGCACGTTCAAGAGGTGCTTGCGCTTGACCCTCGCGGGTATGGCACGGAGACTGCGTTTCGCGTCGCCGTAGGAGGCTGCTGTGAGCCAAGCCGTCGAGTCGTTGTTGAGCCAGTATGAGTCGGGGCGGGTCAGCCGGCGGGAGCTCGTGGCGATTCTGGCTGCCGCGGTGGCGGCGCCGGGAGTCGCGGCTGCCCAGCCCGCCGCGCTGAAGGCGGCGACGCTGAATCACGCGAGCTTGATCGTGTCGGATCTCGACCGGTCCGTGGCGTTCTATCAGCGTACGTTCGGCCTGGCCGTCAAGAGCACGCAGCAGGGCGGCGTCAATCTCGCCGTCGGCGACGCGTTCTTGGGCGTGTACCAGGGCGGCGCGAACGCGATGCCGCACATCAACCACATCTGTTTCGGCATTCGCGGCTTCGACGCTGCCGCGACCGTTGCCGCGCTCGAGGGGCAGAGCCTGCCGGCCGAGTCGCGGACGCGCGACGGCGTGACTCAGGTCTATACGGCCGATCCCGACAACTTGCGGATTCAGCTCCAGGACGTCAGCTTCTGCGGCGGAGTCGGCGCTCTCGGCAACGAGTGCCGCGCGTAAACATGGAAGTCGTGCTGACGGGCATCAAGCCCACGGGCCAGCCGGGCATGCTGCACATCGGCAACTACGTCGGTGCAATGAAGCCGAGCGTGGTCGCGAGCCGCAACCCGAACGTTCACTCGTACTTCTTCCTCGCCGACTACCACGCAATCGGCGGCGATGCGGCCGCGCTGCATCGCTCGACGCTCGAGATTGCAGCGAGCTGGCTCGCGGTCGGTCTCGATCCCGGCAAGGTCATGCTGTATCGGCAGAGCGACATTCCGGAGATTCCTGAGCTCGCCTGGATCCTGCACTGCATGACGGCGAAGGGCTTGATGAATCGCGCGCACGCGTACAAGGCCGCCGTCGCCGAGAACGAGGCGACTCCGGGGCGCGATCCCGATCAAGCCATCATGATGAGTCTGTACTCGTACCCGATACTGATGGCCGCCGACATCTTGATGTTCAAGGCCACGAAAGTGCCGGTCGGCAAGGACCAGAAGCAGCATGTCGAGATGGCGCGCGACATTGCGCAGCGCTTCAATCACCACTTCGGCGAGACGTTCGTGCTGCCCGACGCCGTCATCGGCGACAACATCGCGACGTTGCCGGGGCTCGACGGCCGCAAGATGAGCAAGAGCTACGGCAACGTGATCCCGATCTTCAGCGGCGAGAAACAGCTGCGCAAGCTGATCATGAAGATCAAGACGAATTCGCTCGAGCCGGGCCAACCGAAAGATCCGGCCGACAGCGCGCTGTACGAGATCTACCGCGCTTTCGCGACCGAGGCGGAAGCCGCGGCCGTGCGCACGCGCTATGCCGAGGGAATAGGCTGGGGCGACATGAAGCAGCTCTTGTTCGAGCGCATCAACGCGGAAATCGCACCGGCGCGCGCCGAGTACGAGCGGCTCATCGCGAATCCGCAGGAAGTCGAGCGCGTCTTGCAGGCCGGCGCGGAGAAGGCGCGGGCCATGAGCCGCCCGCTCCTCGCCGAGATCCGCGACAAAGTCGGTATTCGCGCGCTCGCGCGCTGACGTGCTAGACCAGCGGCGGCCGGCGTAGGCCGACCTTCGTCGCTTGCTCGAACGCGTGCCCCATCTGTAGCACGCCGAAGTCGTCGCGATAGCGGCCGACGATTTGAATGCCGACGGGCAAGCCGTCCTGCGTAAAGCCTGCGGGCACCGAAATTCCGGGGCGGAACGTCGCCGTGAGCCAGTAGCACGATTTCTGCCACGCGATGTAGTGCTCCATCTTCACGCCCGCGATCTCTTTGGGCCAATCGAGCTTCGCATCGAAAGGCGGCAGCTGATTCACGGCGCACAATATGAACGCGTAGCGTTCCTCGAAGCGGCGCATGCGATCGAGCAGCTGCCCGTGCTGGATCATGGCCTGCGCGACAGCGGCCGTCGTCAAGGACCGCCCGAGCTCGATCTCGGCGATCGCCTCGGGTTTCAGCAGGTCGCGGTATTGCGGGAGCAGCGGCCCCCACGTCGCGGCCGAACGGAATGCGCGAATCGTCATGAACACCGATTCGGCATCCGTGAGGTCGGGTGCGGCCTCCTCGACGATCAGGCCCAGCCCCTCGAACGTCTTACGCTGCGACTCGAGCACCGTGCGGACGCTGCGCTCGAGCGGCAGCCCGCCCAAATCGGGGCACCACGCCACGCGGGTTCCGCGGAAGTCGCGCTCGAGCGCCCCGCGGAATACCGCGGGATCGCTCGGCAGCAGCGACGGATCGCGAGGATCGATTCCCGTCATGACGCTCATGAGCAGCGCGACGTCGGCCACGGAGCGCGCGAGCGGGCCGTTGACCGAGAACCCGAGCAGCGGAAACGAGGTGGGCCACGTCGGCGTCATGCCGACGCTCGGCCGGAAGCCGACGATGTTGTTGAAGTTGCCGGGGTTGCGCAGCGAGCCGGCGAGATCGCTGCCGTCGGCGATCGGCATCAGGCCGGCCGCGAGCGCAGCTCCCGCGCCGCCGCTCGAGCCGCCCGCGCTCTTCGTCGGGTCGTACGGGTTCACCGTCGTGCCGTAGACCTTGTTGTACGTGTGCGAGCCCATGCCGAACTCGGGCACGTTGGTCTTGCCGATCGGGATGACCCCGGCGCGGCGCAGCCGTTCGACGAACACCGAATCCTCGGTCGGCATCGCGTTCTTGTAGGCCAGCGAGCCGCGCGTGTACGGAAAGCCGACCGCGGATTGCAGGTCCTTGAACGCCGTCGGCAAGCCGTGCAGCGGCGGCAGCCGCTCGCCGCTCGCGGCGCGCTTGTCGGCGGCGTCGGCGAGCGCGAGACAGGCGTCGTCGTCGAGCTTCGCGACGATCGCATTGAGCTTCGGGTTGAAGCGCTCGATGCGTGCGAGGTGCGCGGCCATGACCTCGCGCGCCGAGACCTGGCGCGTCGCGATCAGCCGCGCGAGCTCGGTGGCGCTCGAGTAGCACAGCTCGTCGGCCGTGGCTGCGGCGGCCGGGAAGGCGCCGGACCCGGCGGCGACCGCTGCTCCCGCGGCAACGGCGCCCAAAAACTCGCGGCGATCGTAGCTGTCGTTCGGCATGGCGTGTTTCCAGGTCGTGGTTAGGCGCGGACGCGGCATAGAATAGCCCGGAAGCCGAACGCTCCGGGGGGACTATGAAGCGCATAGTGGCGTTGCTCGCAGCTCTTGGCGCCAACGTGGCGCTCGCGCAGGTGCAGGCACCGGCGCCGCTTCCCGACGGCAACATTCGCCTGCCGGACGTGCAGACGGGCCTGGCGCCGAAGATGCGCGTGGCGGAGACGCAAGGGACGGCCCACGTGTTCGACGTTAATTTCAGCCCCGGCGACGAGATCATGTCGGGGCTCACGGACCTCGTGCGGCAACACAACGTCACGTCGGGATACGTGACGGGGCTCGGCGGTCTATCGGGCGCGTTGCTCGTGTGGGGCGACCCCGCGGGTGGGTTCACGCCGATTCCGATCGACGAGAAGTGCGAGCTGATCTCGCTGCTCGGCCACGTCGCGGTCCGCGATGGCAAGCCGTACGTGCATCTGCACGCGGTCGTCGGCTTCCGCGACGGCAGCACGAAAGCCGGTCACGTCGTGGAAGCGCGTGTTGCGCCGCTTGCGGAGATTTCCATCGTCGCGACGTCGATCGGCGGCGCGGGACACTAACTCGGGAGACTCGTCATGCTGAAGCTCTCTACGCTGCTCGTGCTCACGATTGCCGTCGCCGCTCCCGCGTGGGCGCAGACCGGCGATCGTCCCGCGGACGAGGCTGCGATTCGCGCCGTGATCCAAGCGTTCCTCGATACGCGCGAGAAGAACGACGCGGCGGGGCTCGCCGCGTTGCTGACGCCGGACGTGGACCAGCGCCAGACGTCGGGCAACATGCGCAGCGGCCGCGACGCCGTCGTCTCGGGCTCGCTCACGACGCAGCAGAGCACGGGCGGCCGGCGCACGATCACCGTGGACTCGCTGCGCTTCGTCGGCCCCGACGTCGCGCTCGCGGACGGCCGCTACGACAGCGTGGGCCGCGCGGACGGCACCGATCAGCGCATGCTGACGTCGATGGTGCTGCGCCGCGAAGGCGGCTCGTGGAAGATCGCGGCGATCCGCAACATGCTGCCGAGCGAGGCGCCGCGCTGATTCCGCGGGGCTTGACACCCCGGGCGTCTATTGTTATCGTTATTTCAGACAATACAGAAACACCAGCATGAACCTCACGCCCGTCATGACGCGCTTCATCCTCCACTGGGGCGAAATGGGCAGCCGCTGGGGCGTCAACCGCACCGTCGCGCAGATTCACGCGTTGCTCTACCTCGCCCCGGGCCCGCTGCCGGCCGACGAGATCGCGGAGACGTTGAACGTCGCGCGCTCGAACGTCAGCACGAGCTTGAAGGATTTGCAGACCTGGGGGCTCGTCAGCGTCGCGCACGTCATGAGCGACCGCCGCGATCACTTCGCGACGCGCTCGGATCCTTGGGACATGCTCGTGACGATCATGGAGCAGCGCAAACGGCGCGAGATCGAGCCCACGCTGAACTTCCTACGCGAGTGCGCGCGCGAGCTCGAGAGCGACCGCGACACGCCGAAGGAAGCGAAGGCGCGCATCGAGAACATGCTCGGCTTCCTCACGAACGTCACGACGTGGTTCGACCAGATGCTCGCGCTGCCGCGCGCGACGGTCATGACGCTGATGAAGCTCGGCGCCAAGATCGCCACGTTCGTGCCGAAAACGAAGGACGCCTGACGAGGGCCTTTTTTTGCCTATGAGTTTCTGAGACGACAGAAATAACTGTAAACACAAGCTAGGAGAGTCGACATGATCATCGAAACCACTTACGTCCTGTATCTCGCGATCAGCGTTGCTCTGACCATCTGGGTCGCGCGCACGCTCAGCAAGAACGGCCGCGTGTTCCTCGTGAACAGTTTCGCGAGCGACGAGCGCCTCGCCGACTCGATCAACCATCTGCTCGTCGTCGGCTTCTATCTGATCAACATGGGCTACGTCACGCTCGCGCTGAAGCTCGGCGACAAACCGGCGTCGACGCAGGAAGCGATCGAGTTCCTGAGCACGAAGGTGGGTCTAGTGCTGCTCGTGCTCGGCGCGATGCACTTCTTCAACGTGTTCGTGATCGCGAAGTGGGGCAAGCGCGCGGCCGATGCGATCCGCGTCTGAGAGGGCGTGTGTCATGGAGAGATCTTTGATCGACCGCTGGACCGACACGACGGCTTTCTCATGCTTGTTGGTCGCGTCGTCGATCGTCGTATGGCCGGTCGTGGCGATGGGCGTCGTGATCACGGTCATAGGCGGCGCGGCCGTCCTGATCGACGGCGCAGTCGACATCGCGCAGGCGGCGCTCGCTCTTTCGTCCGTCGGCGGGGCGCTCGGGTTCGTCGGCTACATACGAGCGTTGATGGGAGCGCGCAATCCCGCTCGCCATAACATCATGGCGACGCTCGTATGTCTCGCCGCGGGCGTCATCACAGCCTTCGCCGTGGCGGTCTCCGCCCTGATCTTGGCCGTTCTGGCATGGACCACGCCCTGGGGCAATCAAGGAGTGGTCGCAGCGTCGGTGTTGTTCGCTGCGGCCACTTTGATTTGGGCGTTGTCCGGCATCGGCTGGATGCAGCGATTGCCTAGCCGCTATGCGGACAAAACCGGACGGGAGTTCGACAGCGTGCCAGTCATCTTGCTGTTCGTCGCGCTCGCGCTAGCGACAGCCGCCGTTCTGGCAACGGCGGCGCTCTAGGAGAAGACCATGCGCTGGACTACGAAGACGTTGCTCTGCCTCGAAGTGGTCGTGTGCTTCGCTCCGGTAGTCGTGCTGTTGCTACTGGGCGTTCTGCTCGTCCCGATGCAGTTCGTTGCAATCAACCACGAGCCGCTGATGTGGCGGGGTTCCGCAAGCCTCCTCGCGTCGATTGCGTGCGGTGGAATCGGGCTCGTCACTCTGGTATTCATGCTCGGCAGCATCTTCTTTCGTCGCAAGCCGCTTGCGAGCCCCTGGTTGATCTGCACCGGCGTAGCCATCGGTGCGTTGCCGATCGTCCCCATGGCGGTCTATGGCGATCCCTGGGGATGGAAACTCGTCGGTGCTCTGCCTCTGCTTGCGACGGCGCACATTCTCTATCTCGGCCGAGCGATGCTTTTTCCGTCGTGGCGACACGCGTTGCGAAGCGCAGCCACTGCGATCGCTCTCGTCCTGCTGTTGCGCGCCGTCGGAACTCTCGATCCGTTCTATGTCTCGGACCGCGCTCTTCGCGTGCAGCTCGCGCAGTGGGAGGAATCGGCGCCCGAGCGCTACGAATACACGGTCCGGTTGAGCGGCTGGCTTCGTCCCGAGGACCTGAACCCCAAGCACATCGTCGTCGAGAACGGCGAAGTAGTCTCGGCCGTTTACGTACAGGACGGCCCGGGCCGCAAGCCCGGTGATCCCGCGCCGCTCGACGACCTATGGACGATCGAGCGCGCGTTTAGAGAGTTCCTCGCCGCCAAAGAGGCCGGCGGAACGGTCGCCGCGAGGTTCGACTTGCGTTGGGGATTCGCCGAGAGAGCGTTCGTGGAAATCGAGGGCGAGAGCGCCGGTTGGGATATCGAAGTAAGCGAGTTCAACGTGCTGCGCGAGGCAGCGGACTGACCGCGAGCAGTTACCCCGATGCGCGCTTCGGCGTTAAGCGGCTTCCTGCTCGGAGTCGACGGTCGTGATCGTGTGCGCCCACGCGGAGATCGACACGGCGGCCGCCGCGATCGTCGCGGCCGTCGGCCGCCACGCGATCAGCGACAGCTCGCCGCGCTCGTCCTCGACGAGCGCCGTGCAGCTCTCGACCCAGTCGCCGTCGTTGCAGTAGAGGAGGCCGTCGACTTCCTCGAACGCGGCGCGGTGGATGTGGCCGCAGACGACGCCGTCGACTTTGGCTTCGCGCGCGGCTGCCAGCGTCGCATCTCGGTATCGATCGATGTAGCCCTGCGCTCCGGGGAATCGCGCTTTGAGATGCTGAGCGAGCGACCAGTACGGACGATCGAACACGTCGTGCAGCCAGTGTACGAACCGATTCAGAGTCAGCAGGCGCCGGCATGCGAAGCCTCCGAGCCGAACCGCGAGCGACCGGCGGCGCACGACGTCATCGAACTGATCGCCGTGCGCGATGAGCAGCCGCCTGCCTACGTGGGTTGTATGGATCGCGTGGCTCGCGAACTCGATGTTGCCGAACTTGACCCCCGCGAGTGCGTGCAGGTCGTGGTCGTGGTTGCCGGGAATGTAGACGATCCGCGTGCCTTCCTGGCTCTTCTTCAACAGC
>Ga0315912_10002298_pt1 | contig 20811 bp, 17 predicted proteins | sample VfabasoilMG_FD_204469 | JGI IMG/M metagenome (GOLD analysis project Ga0315912, IMG submission 204469) | Garden soil microbial communities collected in Santa Monica, California, United States - V. faba soil | ecosystem: Environmental > Terrestrial > Soil > Garden | place: USA: California...
CTGAAGGACAGTGGCTATAACGGCGAGAAGGTGGTGCTGATCGGCGCCACGGATGTGCCATTCCGCCGCGCCATGGCGGAGGTGACCTTGGGCATGCTGAAGGACGCCGGGTTCAACGCCGATTTCCAGTCCCTGGACTGGGGCACTATGGTGCAGCGGCGGGAGAACAAGGGCCCGATCGACAAGGGCGGCTGGAACATCGCGCCGGCCAATACCGGCGGCATCGACCTGATCAACCCCGCCGGGCACGCGTTCCGCACGCATGGCGCGCGGGCCTGGTTCGGCTGGCCGACATCCGAAAAGATCGAGGCGCTGCGCTATGCCTGGCTGGACGCGCCGGACCTGGCGGCGCAGAAGAAGGTGGCGGAGGAGATGCAGCGCCAGTGGTTCGTGGAAGTGCCGATGGTGCAGGCCGGGCAGTGGATGCTGCCCACCGCACATCGGTCGGACGTGACGGACCTGGCGCCGGGCTTCGCTGTATTCTGGAACGTGCGCCGGTCCGCCTGACCGGCGCGAAGCAAGGAGACCTTCATGCGCCGTCGCGCCTTCCTGCAAGCTTCCGCCGCTGGCGTGCTGGCTTCCCCCGCTATCGCGCAGGATTGGCGCGCCACCACCATGCGCTTCGCGCCGCAGGCCAATCTGACAGCGCTGGACCCGGTATGGACCACGGCGACGGTGACGAACGGGCACGGCTACTACGTGTTCGACACGCTGTTCGCCGCGAACTCCAAATTGGAGCCGAAGCCGCAGATGGCATCCGGCTACGAGGTGGAGCGCGACGGGCGGCTGTGGCGCATCAAGTTGCGGGAGAATTTGTTCTTCCATGATGGCGAACCGGTGCGCACGGTGGATTGCATCACCAGCCTGCAACGTTGGGCGAAGAAGGACGCGTTCGGCCAGATCCTGGCTGACAGGGTGGAGAAATGGGTGGCGGTGGATGACCGCACCATGGAAATCCACCTGACCAAGCCGTTCCCGCTGCTGCTGGATGCGCTGGCCAAGCCGGATTCCTATGTCGCGTTCATCATGCCCGAACGCCTGGCGAAGACCGACCCGACAAAGCAGGTGGCGGAGATGGTCGGCTCCGGCCCCTACAAGTTCCTGCCAGCGGAATACAATTCCGGCAGCCGCGTGGCGTATGAGAAGTTCGAGAAATACGTGCCGCGCGATGAGGCGCCGGACTGGGCATCGGGCGCCAAGCGGGCGTATTTCAGGCGCATCGAATGGCACGTGCTGCCGGACCCCGCCACGGCGGCGGCGGCGTTGCAGAATGGGGAGGTGGATTGGTGGGAACGCCCGCTGTCGGACCTGCTGCCCGCGTTACGCAAGCACCCGCAGGTGCAGGTGCAGGTGGCGGACCCGGCGGGGCGGCTGGCGCTTCTGCGCATGAACACGCTGCACCCGCCGTTCAACGACGTGAAGCTGCGCCAGGTGATCCGGCTTTCGGTGAACCAGGAAGATTACATGCGCGCGGCGCGTGGGGACGACCCGAGTTTGTGGACCCTCAGCCGCAGCCTGTTCCCGAAGAACACGCCCTATTTCCACGACTACCCGGACCTGATGCCCGGCGACATGAAGGCCGCCGCGGCGGCGCTGAAGGCGGCCGGCTATGCCGGGCAGAAGGCGGTGATCATCAACCCCACCGACTTCCCGGATATCGGGCCGCTGGGGCAGGTGACGGCGGAGAACATGCGCAAGCTGGGCATGGATGTGGACCTGGCGGAATCCGACTGGGGCACGGTGGTGCAGCGGCGCACGAAGCGCGAGCCGATCGACAAGGGCGGATGGTCCATGCTGCACACCACGGCATCGGCGTCCTCGTTGTCGTCACCCGCCGTGAACACCTATGTGCGCGGCCAGGGCCTGGGTGGCTGGTTCGGCTGGTGGGAAAGCGAGAAGGCGGAGGCGCTGGCGCGCGAATGGGTGGATGCGCCGGATGTGGCGGCGCAGGCGCGGCTGGCGCAGGCGCTGAACCGGCTGGCGCTGGAGGAGGTGGCGACCCTGCCCGTGGGCCAGTTCTTCCTGCAAACGGCGTTCCGCAAACGGCTGACCGGGGTGTTGCAGGGCGTGGCGCCATATCCCTGGAACGTGCGGCCAGCATGACGTGTTGGGCGTGATGCGGCTGTTAGTGCTGCTGGCGTGCTTGCTGCTGGCGGTGCCGGCCCTGGCCGCCGGGGTGGTGGAGCCGGGGCAGGAGGTGCAAAGTCCGGTTCTTGGGCGGCCCATCACGTACACGCTGTACCGACCGGAAACCGTGCCGGAGGGCAAGCGGCTGGCGGTGCTGTACCTGTTGCATGGCGTGAACGACGACGACCGCACTTGGTTCGACGACGGCAAGATTTCCGGATTGCTGGATGCGGGCATCCGCTCCGGCTGGTTGCCGCCGCTGGTGGCGATCTCCCCTGCCATGGAACGGTCCTGGTACGTGGACAACCCGGATTCGGGCGGCGCCGGGCGCGTGGCGACGGCGTTTCGCGAGGACTTCATTCCGAAAGTGGAGGCGGCGCTGAATGCCGCCGGGCTGCCGGTGGCGCGTTGCTGGACAGCACGGGCGATCGGCGGCAACTCCATGGGTGGCTATGGCGCGCTGCTGCATGCGTTGGACCGGCCGGACCTGTTCGCGGCGGTGTTCAGCCTTTCGGGCGGGTTGTTCCGACCACGTGCGCCGGAGTTGGAGAGCGATCCATTGATGCGGCTGCCGTTCGACACGGACTGGTTCTACGGCGCCTTTGGCCGGCCACTGGATCCGAAGCGGTTTGACGAGGCGACAGTGTTCCGCCGGTTGAACATCTTCCTGGCCGCGCCGGTGCGCCCGGCGGTATGGCTTTCCGCGGGAACGGCGGACTACCCGATCCCGATCGATGGTTCCACGCGGCTGCATTTGCTGCTGCAGCGGGCGGGTGTGGATAGCACGCTGCGTATTTCCGCCGGGCGGCATGACTGGGAGCATTGGACGAGCGTGATGCCGGAGGTTCTGGCCTGGCTGGGAGAGCGGCTGGATACGCGGTGCGGCGGATAGCATTTCTTACTGGCCTGCTGGCGGCGGGCATGGATTGTGCCGGGGCGTGGGCGGAGACACGGCTGCACGGCAGCTACGTGGTGAGCCTGGCGGGGATTGTTGTCGGGCGGGGGTATTGGGATCTGCGCGTGGCGCCGCATGGGTTTTCCGCCGCGGGTGGTGGCGGCTCGGTGGGCGTCGCGGCGCTGTTTTCCTCCGGCAAGGGGGAGGCGAGCGCGGCCGGCGACCTGCGCGACGGCGTACCGGAGCCGGGGCGTTATGACTATGCCAGCACCACGCGCAGGAAGTTCGACGAGGTGCATCTGCGCCTGAAGGACCGCGACGTGGTGGAGGCGGAGGTGGATCCACCCCCGGGGCAGGGGCGCAAGCGGGTGAAGCTGGAGGACCAGCACCGCAAGGGCGTATTCGATCCTGTCAGTGCCGTGTTGTTTCCAGTGAGTGGCGCGTTGGGGCCGGAAAGCTGCGGGCGCGTGCTGCCGGTGTTCGACGGGCGGATGCGCTACGATCTGCGTTTTTCCTTCGCGCGGGTTGAGGATGTGGCGACGGAGAAGGGGTACAAGGGGCCGGCTGTGGTGTGCCGGGTGCGGTTTGCGCCGATCGCCGGGTATGTGCCGGACCGGCCGGCCATCAAATACTTGGTGGGGTTGGAAAGCATGGAGATGTGGCTGGCACCCGTGGCGGGCACCGGGCTGGCGGTGCCGTGGCGGGTGCGGATTCCAACGCCGTTCGGCACGGCGGAGATGACGGCGGAGCGGTTCGAGGTGCAGTGAGCCGAAGGCCGCGCTAACGTCCGTATCGAAGTGGTTCCGGGTAAGGACATGCCGATGCAAATTGTGCCCGCCGACCGGCTGGAGATTCTGGTCCTGGTTGATAATGTGACAGACTCACTTTCCTCCACTCCGTCCTTCGTGACGCGGGAATGGGGACGGCTGCAGCAGAAGGGCATGCGGCTGACCGCCGGCGGGGCGCTGTGCTGCGCCAACCACGGGCTTTCTCTGGTGATCACCGCGCACGGGCCGAACGGGGCGCGGACCATGCTGTTCGATGGCGGCCCGGTAGACTACGCGGTGGAGCGCAACGGGGCGCGGCTGGGCGTGGATTTCGGGGCGATCGAGGCGGCCATGCTGTCCCACGGTCACTGGGACCACGCCGGGGGTATTCCTCGGGCGTTGGGGATGATCCAGGCGGCGAACGGGGCGCGGAAGGTGCCGCTGTATCTGCACCCCGGCATGTTCCATGAACGCGGGCAGAAGCAGCCGGATGGCGGGGTGCTGCCGATGGACAATGTGCCGGCGCCGCGCGAATGGGAGCGGTTCGGTGCCGAGCCAGTTGTTGGCGACGCGGCGCGGACCTGCCTGGACGATCTGTTCTTCATCAGCGGGGAAATCCCGCGCGTGACGGGGTACGAAACCGGGCTGGCGACGCAGGTGCGGCGCGTGGCGCCGGATGCGTCGTGGGAACCGGACCCGCTGCTGATGGATGAGCGGTTCCTGGCGGTGCATGTGAAAGACAAGGGGCTGGTGGTGTTCAGCGCCTGTTCGCATGCCGGCATCGTGAACGTGCTGCGCCATGCGCGGGATAGCTTCCCTGGCGTGAGACTGCACGCGGTGATGGGCGGGTTCCATCTGTCCGGTTCCACCGAGGCGGTGATTCCGCAGACGGTGGCCGATTTGGGGACGTTCGGGCTGGACTACATCATTCCCGCGCATTGCACCGGCTGGCGGGCGGTGAATGCGCTTGAACGTGCCTATGGCGAGGGCGTGGTGGTACCGGCGGCGGTGGGCAAGGTGTTCCGGCTGTAGGGCAGAAATACTAACCGCCTGATATCACCGCGTCCGGGATCTCATACCGTTCCGGGCCGATATGGACGATGTTTAGGTCCTGGCTTTTTTCGGCGCGAAAGGGAGCGCGGTCGGCCTGGGATTCGTTCCAGGTGATCGCCTTGCCGCCCTGGAAGATGATCAGGCGTTCGCGGCCATCCGGCCTGGTGACGCTGACGCTGGCATTGCCGTTGCCTTCGCGGGTGACGCCGAACTTGCATTGCACGGCGGGCTGGCCGGCCGCCATGGCGCAGGGGATGGTGCCAGTGGCGTGGAAGTTGGTGCCGGGGACCTTGGCATCCGTGCCGGCGTGGACTGGCGCGCCTTGCGCGGCATCGATGTGCATTTCCAGGCGGAAATTCGCCGTTTCATTGCGACGGGCGGCTGCGCGCATGAGGTAGACGCGGATCTTGTACTCGCCGTCCTTCGGCAGGGAGCCTTCGTACTGGTTGTCGCTGGTGGAACCGTTGAAGAAGGCGACGTTCGTTTCCCCCGGCGCGATGATGTTGAAGTAGGCGGCGCCGTTGCGGCTGGCCATGGAGATGTTGGCGTGCTGGCCGGCGTGGGCGCGCAGCACGTAGTCGATGGTGTGGTCGCCCCGGATGTGGCCTTCCAATGTGGCGGCGTGCGCGCCGGGGCGGAACTGGACCTGGCGGCTTTCGATCTGGCCTGCCGCATGCGCGTGCATGGGGGTGGCGAGGGCGAGTGTGAGGAGGGTGGCCAGCATCCAGGGGCGCATGGGCGAGGGATTCCGATTTCGTATCGGACGATGGTGGGTCGGTTGCCGCAGGTTGCCTAGGCCCGGTCAGGCAGGCGCGGCCAGGGCCTGGGCGAGGGTGGCGCGGTCCCATTCGTTCCAGGCGCGGACGATCTGGCCGTTCTGGACGTGGATGAAGGTCATGCCGGTGACGGTGATGGGCTTGCCGGTGGGTGGCGTGCCGGCGCCGTGGCCGGTGTGGCGGGCCGTGAGGGTCCAGCGCGCCACGGCGGTGGTTTCGGTGCCGACCGTCTCCTCCACCGTGACGGAGAAGTCGCTGAGGATGGTGAGGATGTTGTTGTAGAAGGCGCGGAAGCCGTCCGGCCCGCGCACGCGCTCGGTGCCCGCGCCGAGGCCCTGGACTTCGATATGGGGTGCGCAGAGGTGGTCGATGTATTCCGTGCGGCCTTCGACCCAGACTCGCTGAAACCAGGTGCGGAGGAGATCGGTGGGGGATTCGGACATGACGCACTCCCGTGATTGTTGCGGGAAGCGTAGGGGAAGCTGCGCGGCAGGGGAAGAATGGGGATTGGGAGAGTGTACCATTTCTCGTGGGACAGGGTTTGGTACAGGGTGGTACGGCTGGTACGGGCGGTACGGATGGAACGCGGAGGCAGGGGCTGAGGGTGTGGAGCGCGCGGTGAGGGCCGTGGCCATTGGGCGAATTTTACCTGGGCGGGATTTCGCGCCAAGCAAATTTCCCTTGGCCGTTGGCCGAGGCGCATCGTGGGCGGGGCGATTGGTGGCGGGGAGGCGCGGGCCGTTCGGCGGTGGCTGCGCTGCGGGCTGCGGTCTCGCCGGGCCGGTCCGATAGGACCGACCCGGTCAAGCGGCCGAGGTCACCTAGGTTGCATAAGCAAATTCGGGCATGGCCTCCAGCGACTGTTTGGTCGCACCCGGCAGGGTGATGTCCACCTTCCCGCTTTCGTTCTTCACCATGCGCAGGTCAGCCACAGGGACAGACACCAGCTTGGCACCGACGCCCATGACACCCCCAACAGAGATGACCGCGGTTGTGATCTTGTCCGGTCCGGTGACGATGAGATCGTCTATCTTGCCGAGGGATTGGTTGTTCCCATCCTTGACCGTCTCCCCGATTATCTTCGAACCGCGGAGCTGAGTCAGATCCGATCGCGTTGCCGATGGTACGACTGGCCTTGTGCTTCCGACGGATGGAGCAGGCGTTGAATTCGGTGCCGGCGCCGGCGTCTGTGCGTGACCCATCTGTGTGGCCATGAGGCCCACGCAAGCCACCGTCGTAAGGATGATGCCGTGTTTCATATCGTTCACTCCTTGTCATTGTGATGGATGTTAGAAGTCGTTTTTTCTTAACAAACACTCGTACATGAGCAGGCAACGCGACGTGCGATAGGCGTTCATCTCCTGCCCACCGGATATAAAAGGCGCACTTAAAGACGCGATGTCGTCTAATTCCCGATTTCGTCGGATGATTCGCTCTCAAATACACATTTCTGCATTTGATGCTGATGAGAGCCAAGGCCAGTCAACTGAACGTGCGTGGTTCTCACGTCCATGGGAGGCATAAGCCATTTTGCCGAAACTCTCACCATCATTCAGGAATGATCCCATCCAGACTGCGTTTCCGACTGTTAGGCTGGCCTTGCAGGAGAGTATTGCCACCGGAGCGGGAGACGATAACGCGGTCCGGGAAATGAATGGCTGGATATCGCGACGCGCGAGCTTGTCGACGGTGGAAAATGGGAATTCTCGTTCGCGGGGGCAAAGCCGCGGAATGACGCGTCGATAGAAGAATGTGATGAACAGCAAAGGAGTGTCTCAAGATGCCCACCAAGCAGACGCTCGAGCGAGCCAGGGCGGACAAGCGCGCTGGCAAATCCCCGAGTACGCAAGCCGGAGAGTTCGTACGTGAGGAGATCGAGAAGATCCGCAAAGGACGGCATGGTGCCCGTTCGCCAGAGCAGGCGATTGCTATCGGTTTATCGGAGGCGCGACGGGCCGGTGTGGATCTGCCGCCGCCAAAGAAGGGGCACGCCAAAGAGAGTACCCGTCAAAAGGCCGAATATGACTATGAGGTAGGACAGGGCGAACGAAAGCCGCACCGCCGGCCTCGTGTGTCACGCGCGATCAACGAGGTTCTGAAGCGCGAGCCACACGATACGGTCTCCCGGCAGGCCCTGTCCGCGCACGGCAAGAAGGCCGCCGCGAAACGCTCCGCGGCAGCTCGCTCCGCGGCGGCGAAGAAGGCGGCGAGAACCAAAGGCGCGGCCGGCCGCTCGGCGGCTGCCAAGAAGGCCGCGCAGACCAGGGCACGGCATCGTTTGTCGGGTTAGTAACGGTACGTAGCTGTCGTTGTAGCCTACCCAATAGCGGTCCGCACGGTCCGCCAGAAATGATGGTTCGTCTTTCGAATACGTGAAGCTCTATTTCAACTCCGCCCCTCGAAAAACTCCTTCACCTTGGCGAAGAAGCCCTCACTTTCCGGGTTGGTTTTCCCGCCGTCATCCTTGGTGTTGGTGGCTTCGAATTGCTCCAGCAGTTCCTTCTGCTTCGCGGTCAGGTTCTTCGGGGTTTCCACCATCACCTGGATGTACATGTCCCCGCGCGCAGGGCTGCGCAGCACGGAAAAACCCTTGCCGCGCAGGCGGAACTGGTCGCCTGTCTGGGTGCCGGCGGGGATTTTTACCTTGGCCTTGGTGCCGTCGATGACGGGCACTTCCACTTCGCCGCCGAGCGCCGCCTGGGTCATGCGGACGGGGACGCGGATGGAGATGTGGGCGTCCTGGCGTTCGAAGATGGGGTGCGGGCGGACGGAGACGTGGACGTAGAGGTCGCCGTTGGGCAGGCCCTGGCCGCCGGCCTCCCCTTCGCCGGAGAGGCGGATGCGGGTGCCGTCCTCCACGCCGGCGGGGATGGAGACCTGCAGGGTGCGTTCGCGCTGCACCGTGCCGGCGCCGCGGCAGACCTTGCAGGGGTTGCGGATGGTACGGCCGGCGCCGTTGCAGGTGGGGCAGGTGCGTTCCACCATAAAGAAGCCCTGCTGGGAACGGACGCGGCCATGGCCCTGGCAGGTGGCGCAGGTTTCGGAACCCTTCGCCTTGTCCTCGGACCCGGTGCCGGTGCAGGCCTCGCAGGTGACGCGGGAGGGGACGCGCAAATTCACCTTGGTGCCGGCGAAGGCTTCCGTCAGGTCGATTTCCACGCCGGCGCGCAAATCCGCGCCGCCGCGCTGGCGCTGGCGGCCGCCGCCCATGGCGCCGCCGAACATCTGGTCGAAGATATCGCCCAGGCCACCGCCGCCGAAGTCGAAGCCGCCGGAGAAGCCGCCCTGTCCGCCGCCCGGACCGCCGTTTTCGAAGGCGGCGTGGCCGAAGCGGTCGTAGGCGGCGCGTTTCTGGTCGTCCTTGAGGACTTCGTACGCTTCCGTGACGTCCTTGAACTTCGCTTCCGCATCCTTGTTATCGGGGTTGCGGTCCGGGTGAAATTTCATCGCCAGCTTGCGGTACGCCTTCTTCAGGTCGTCCGCGCTGGCGTCCTTCTTCACGCCGAGGGTGTCGTAATAGTCCTGCTTGGCCATGTCAGGACGTGCTCATTCTGATGGGTTGTTAGGAGGAAAGACGTGGATGCCCGGGACCCGATGATAAAAACGGGACCCGGGCATGACACGAAAACGGCACCGAGACTAGCCCGGCTTCTTCTTATTGGGGTCGACTTCCTCGAACTCGGCGTCGACCACCTTGTCGTCGGGCTTGCCACCAGGTGCAGTGCCCTCGGCGTTGGCGCCAGCGGCCTGCTCGGCCTTGTACATCGCTTCGCCGATCTTCATGGCGACCTGGGACAGGCGCTCGGTGGCGGACTTCACCGCCTCCATGTCCGTGCCGTCCAGGGCCTTCTGCACGGCCTCGATCGCGGAACGGGCCTCGATCTTGTCGGTGCCGGCGATCTTGCTCTCGTTCTCCTTCAGGTTCTTATCGACCTGATGCACGAGGGCCTCCGCGTGGTTGCGGGATTCCACGAACTCACGGCGCTTCTTGTCGGCCTCGGCGTTGGCCTCGGCTTCCTTCACCATGCGCTCGATGTCGGTATCCGACAGGCCGCCACTGGCCTGGATGCGGATCTGCTGCTCCTTGCCGGTGGCCTTGTCTTTCGCACTCACGGAGACGATGCCGTTGGCGTCGATGTCGAAGGTCACCTCGATCTGCGGCACGCCGCGCGGGGCGGGGGGAATGCCCTGCAGGTCGAAATTGCCGAGCAGCTTGTTGTCGGCGGCCATCTCGCGTTCGCCCTGGAACACCTTGATGGTGACCGCGGTCTGGCCATCGTCCGCTGTGGAGAAGGTCTGGCTCTTCTTCGTGGGGATGGTGGTGTTGCGGTCGATCAGGCGGGTGAACACGCCGCCCAGGGTCTCAATGCCCAGGGAAAGCGGCGTGACGTCCAGCAGCAGCACGTCCTTCACGTCGCCCTTGAGCACGCCGCCCTGGATGGCGGCGCCGATGGCCACCACTTCGTCGGGGTTGACGTTGCGGGCGGGTTCGCGGCCGAAGAAGCTCTTCACCGTCTCGATGACCTTCGGCATGCGGGTCATGCCGCCGACGAGGATGACTTCCTGGATTTCACCCGCGGAGACGCCGGCATCCTTCAGCGCGGCCTTGCAGGGTTCCAGGGTCTTGGCGATCAGGTCATCGACGAGGGATTCAAGCTTGGCGCGGGAGAGCTTCAGGACCAGATGCTTCGGGCCGGAGGCATCCGCGGTGATGAAGGGCAGGTTGATCTCGGTTTCCTTGGAGGAGGAAAGCTCGATCTTGGCCTTTTCCGCGGCTTCCTTCAGGCGCTGCAGGGCAAGCTTGTCCTTGCGCAGGTCGATGCCCTGGTCCTTGCGGAACTCGTCCGCCAGGTAGTCGATGATGCGGGCGTCGAAGTCCTCGCCGCCGAGGAATGTGTCGCCGTTGGTGGACTTCACCTCGAACACGCCGTCGCCGATTTCCAGCACGGAGACGTCGAAGGTGCCACCGCCGAGGTCGTAGACCGCGATGATGCCGCCGTTCTTCTTGTCCATGCCGTAGGCAAGCGCCGCGGCGGTGGGTTCGTTGATGATGCGCAGGACCTCGAGGCCGGCGATGCGGCCGGCGTCGCGCGTGGCCTGGCGCTGGGCGTCGTTGAAGTAGGCGGGGACGGTGATGACAGCCTGGGACACGGGCTCACCGAGGAAGGCTTCCGCTGTTTCCTTCATCTTGCCGAGGACGAAGGCGGACATCTGGGACGGGGCGTATTTCTCGCCGCGCGCTTCCACCCAGGCGTCGCCGTTCTCGCCTTTGACGATGTTGTAGGGGACCAGGCCCTTGTCCTTGGCGACCATCGGGTCCTCGTAGCGACGGCCGATGAGGCGCTTGATGGCGTAGAGCGTGTTGGACGGGTTGGTGACCGCCTGGCGCTTGGCGGATTGGCCGACGAGGCGTTCGCCGGAATCCGAGAAGGCGACCATCGAGGGGGTGGTGCGGGCGCCCTCGGTGTTTTCGATGACCCGGACCTCCTTGCCTTCCATGATGGCGACGCAGGAGTTCGTGGTACCGAGGTCGATACCGATCACTTTCGACATTTGTATTCTCCTTTTCAGCGGAGGTGGGCGGCCCGAAGCACCGCGCGCCTCCCTACAGGGAAGTCATGAACGGGATGTATGGGGTGGCTTGCGTCTCGGCAAGGGTCTCCGGGGCGAAAATGTGACTCTTTTCCGGGCAGATCGTGGTGTTCGGGTTACACCGTTTTGTCCAGGTGGGGTTTGTCGGCGGCGGGGGCTTCGGGAGCGCCTTCGGGGGCGGGCATTTCCACGGCGGGGGCCTTGGCGACGACGACCATGGCCGGGCGGAGCAGGCGGCCGTGCAGGGTCCAGGCCGCGGTCCAGGCTTGCATGACGGAGCCGGGGGCGTGGGCGGCGGATTCCTGCTCCGCCATGGCCTGATGAAGATTGGGGTCGAAGGGCTGGCCGGTGGGGTCCTGGCTGGCGATGCCGTGGCGTTCCAGCGTGCCGAGGAAACCGCGCTCCACGCTCTCGAAGCCCTGGCGCATGCGGGCGATGATGTCCGGCTCATCGTCCGCCGCGGGGGGCAGGGAAGCGAGGCCGCGACGGAGGTTCTCGGCGGCTTCGACGATGTCCTTGGCGAAGGACTGGACGGCGTACTGGCGGGCGTCCTCCACTTCCCGGCGGGCGCGGGCGCGGACATTCGCGGTTTCGGCTTCCGCGCGCATCCAGCGGTCCTTCATCTCCGCCAGCTCGGTCTCAAGCGCGGTGATGCGGGCGGTGGCGGCCTGCATCAGGGATTCGGGGGTCTCGGGGATCGGGGGTTCGGCCGCCGGGGCCTCGCCGGCTTGCGTCTGGGGATCGGGTTCGGTGCTCATGATGCGATGAGTTAGGACGATGATCCGGCGTAGACAAGCGGTGGCGTGTGCAGGTGGCGCGTGAATGCGTGGGGTCGCCATGCGGGGCTGGCCTGATCGGGGCGCAGCGCGTCGCGGTAGGGTGATCAGGCCGGGTCTTGCCGGGATCGGGAGGAAAGAATATTTCTTTCCGTGTTCCGCCTGGGAATGGAATTGGCGTCTGGGGCGTAGGGTATGGTTGGACCGTGCGGGCGCGCGAGCTTTGGCGCCGGAGCCGGAGGCTGACGAACGACAGGAGGCTGCGCTGCCGCGGATAGCGAAATCCAAGATCGCGTCGCAGTTGCCCACGGCGCAGCGGATCATGGACATTGCCGAGGCCCTGGTGGCGCAGCGCGGGTTCAACGCGTTCAGCTATGCGGACATCGCCGCCGAGATGAACATCACCAAGGCGAGCCTGCACTATCACTTCGCGAGCAAGTCGGAACTCGGGACCAAGCTGATTAACCGCTACCATGAAACCTTCATGGTGGCGCTGGAGGCGATCTCCCACGAGACCGCGAATGCCGGCGCGCGGTTGCGGCGCTATGTCGGATTGTGGCTGGAGGTGCTGCGCGACGACCGCATGTGCCTGTGCGGCATGCTGGCGGCGGAGTATTCCACGTTGTCCGCGCCGATGCGGATCGCGTTGAAGTCCTTCATGGTCCGGCACGAGGCCTGGCTGGCCGGGGTGATGCGGGATGGCCGGGACCGGGGCGAGGTGACGTTCGAGGGCACGGCCGAGGAGATCGCCGGGCTGATGATCGGGGCGCTGGAGGGCACGATGATGATGGCCCGCGCGCACAACGAGATCGACCGGTTCGTCCTGATCATCCGCCGCATGCTTGGCGGGCTGGGCGTGGCGTGGGAGGAAGAGGCCGTCAGCTGATCGGCGCCGCGCCCCGAGGGCATCCTGGTCAGCCCCGGAACGCGGGCATGACCTGTTCGCCGAAGCGGCGCATGGAGGCAAGATTGCGCTCGTGGCTCATCTCGCCGAAGCCGGTCTGGCAGAGCAGGTGGCGCACGCCTGCGTCCCGCAGTTCCGCGACCTGTTCCCGCACCGTGGCCGGGGAGCCGTAGAGGCAGCCGGTGGAGAGCATGTAGGGCAGGGCGTCCGCCTCGCTCACCGCGGGGTCGCTGTACGGGTTCAGGTGGGCTGGGTCGATGACGAAGTCGGCCGGGTTGAGGTCGTGGCGCAGGTGCATGATATGGGCGCGGGCGTCGCGCAGCAGCTGGGAGAGTTCGTCCTCCGCCTGAGCATCTGAATCCGCGACGTAGACATTGCGCCATAGCGCGGCCTGGTTGAGCAGGCGGGTGCGGGTGGCCTCATCATGACCGCCCTGTTCCAGGCCTTCCCGGTAGAGCGCCCAGCGTTCGCGGATGCGCGGCACGCCGAGGCGGGCGGTGAGGATGGGGATGCCGCGCCGGCCGCATTCCGTGAACGATGACGGGGAGACAACGCTGCGCCAGAGCGGGGGGCCCGGCTGCTGGACCGGGCGCGGGCGCAACTGCGGCACGTGGATGTCGAAATACTTGCCCTTGAAGGTGAGCGGCGTCTGCGTCCAGATCCGTTCCAGGATCTGCTGCGCTTCCTCCAGCCGTTCCCGGCTGTCGCCGCTGCGCAGGCCGAACCCGACGAATTCGTATTCGTTGTAGACGGTGCCCTTGCCGATGCCGACATCGATGCGGCCCTTGCTGAGATTGTCCAGCAACGCAAGCTGGGTGGCGAGGCTGACCGGGTGGTGGAAGGGCATCTGCACCACGGCGAAGCCGATGCGGATGGTGCTTGTTTTCATCGCCAAGGCGGCGGCGAAAGTGAGCGCGTCGTTGTAGACGCTTTCGCCGGTGAAATAGTGCTCGGTCAGCCAGACATCGGAGAAGCCGAGTTGCTCTGCCGCGACCGCCTGGGCGATCTGCTGGTCGATGCGGAGCGCGTCTTCCTCCGGCGTGGGGGAGACCGCGAGGGTGAGCCAGCCGAACTGCATTGCGGACTCCGGACCTTGGGTTGAAACCAGTATCGGCACGGCGCCATGGCGGGTGCAATACGGCTCAATGCGGGTGCGTTGTATCAATGTATTGAGCGCCACACTTAAAGATGTACGCGAAGTGGGTGCGCGATGGGTTGCAAGCCCCGGCGAACCGGCGGACAACGCGGCCCATGTCCTTCCCGCTGTCAGGAGCCGCGCAGACAGGCATGGGGCCGCTCGTGACCCGGATCGACCGCTACCTGTTCCGGCAGCTCGGCCTGGCGTTGCTGGCGGTGACCGGAGGCCTGTCGCTGCTGATCTGGCTGACGCAGTCGCTGCGCTTCGTCGAGCTTGTGGTGAACCGCGGCCTGTCCTTCGGCGTGTTCCTGCAACTGACCGGGCTGCTGCTGCCGAGCTTCGTGGCGGTGATCCTGCCGATTACCACGTTCATCGTGGTGCAGTTCATCTACCAGCGCTTGTCGAGCGACCGAGAGCTGACGGTGATGCGGGCGGCGGGGATTTCGCCCTTTGGCCTGTCCCGCCCGGCGCTGGCGCTGGCGGTGGTGGCGGTGGTGTGCGGCTATCTGCTGAACCTGTGGCTGGTGCCGGCGGCGCTTTCCAGCTTCCGGGAGTTCCAGTGGGAGATCCGCAACCGGATCGCTGCCTTCCTGCTGCAGGACGGAGTGTTCACGGCCGTGACCGAGGACATGACCGTGTATGTGCGCGTGCGCGAGCCGAACGGCACGTTGCGCGGCATCATGGTTGACGACCGGCGGCAGAAGACCAGCCACGCGACGATCCTGGCGGAGTCCGGGCGGATCGTGGACGGTCCGGCCGGGCCTCGGGTGCTGATGGAGAACGGCACGCGCCAGGAAGTGGACAAGGCGACCGGGCGGCTGAACATCCTGGCGTTCCGGGAGAACGTGGTGGACCTGGCGCAGTCGGCCCGGGCCGAGGCGGCGCGGGCGAGGGACATGAGCGAGGTCGGGATTCAAGAGTTGCTGGACCCGCCGCCCGGCATGGCGCAGCCGCGCGATATCCCGCGCTGGAAAGTGGAGGCACACAAGCGGCTGGCGACGCCGCTGACCGCGCTGTCCTACACGCTGGTGGCGCTGGTGGCGGTGCTGACTGGCACGTTCCGCCGGCATGGCGGGGTGCTGCGCCCGGCGATGGGCATTGCCGCCGTGGTGGTGCTGCTCGCGCTGGGCCTGGCGTTGGGCAACCTGGCGGTGCGCAACGTGTCCCTGATCCCGCTGCTGTGGGTGCAGGCGCTGCTGCCGGCGGTCGTGTGCGGCTGGTGGCTGTATGGGCCGTTGCCGCAGGGCCGCTGGGGCGCTGATCGCGCTGGGTCCCGGCAGGCGGTATAGGGGGGTGACATCATGACGCTCGCCCTGACCCTCAACCTCTATATTTCGCGCCGGTTTCTGGGCGCGACGCTGGCCATGTTGTTCTCGCTGGCCGGCTTGGTGTCCCTGTTCGATTTCATCGAGTTGCTGCGCCGGGCGGCGGGCAACCCGCAGGTGACGCTGGGGCTGGTGACGGAGATCGCGGCGCTGCGCATCCCGTTCATCGCCATGCGGCTGTTGCCCTTCGCGGTGCTGCTGGGCGGCATCCTGGCGTTCTGGCGGCTGACCCGATCGTCGGAACTGATCGTGGCGCGGGCGGCGGGGGTTTCGGCGTGGGAGTTCCTGGCCGGGCCGGTGCTGTGCGCCGCGCTGCTGGGCGGCATCGCCACGGCGGGCGTGAGCCCGCTGTCCTCCTCCATGCTGGCGCGGGCGGAAGCGCTGGACAACGCCTATCTCCGCGCCGGGGGCGGGCCGCTGGCGTTGCAGGGCGGCCGGCTTTGGCTGCGCCAGTCCGACCGTGAGCTGAGCCCGAATGGGGTGGCGATCCTGAGCGCGCGGGGCGTGAAGGCCGAGAAGCTGAAGCTGACGACCGGCGAGGTGACGGTGCTGCGCCTGGACGGATCCGACAAGCTGCTGGCGCGCATCGAGGCGGCCAACGCAAGGCTGGAGAACGGGGCCTGGGTGCTGGGCGACGCCCGCATCATCCGGCCGGACCAGGTGCCGGAGCCGCCGCGCGAATTGCGCCTGCCGACCGACCTGACGGTGAGCCGGGTGCAGGACAGCTTCGCCTCCCCAGGGACGCTGTCCTTCTGGGCACTGCCGGATTTCATCGCCCTGCTGGATCGCTCGGGCTTCTCCTCGATTCGCCACAGGCTGCATTTCCACGCCCTGCTGGCGCTGCCGCTGCTGGCGGGAACGATGGTGCTGGTGGCGGCCGGATTCTCCATGCGGCCGACCCGCCGCGGGGGCGTGGCGCGGATGATCGGCAGCGGTGTCGCGGCCGGATTTGCCTTGTTTGTCATCTCCAAGCTGGCCGAGGAGTTCGGCCAGTCCGGGGCGTTGCCGGTGGCGCTGGCGGCCTGGGCGCCGGCGGCGTCCGGGCTGCTTTTCGCAGTAGCGCTTTTGCTCCATGTGGAGGATGGTTAGCCCCATGCGCCGTTCCGTCCCTCGCCCCCGCAGACTGCTCAGCCTCGCCATGGCCGTGGCAGCGCTGGCCGTGCCGTGGGGCAACGTGCGCGAGGCCGCCGCGCAGCTGGGGCAGCTGGCGACGCCGCCGGGCAAGGCCACTGGCAACGGGGCAAAGGGGGGCGACGCGCAGACCAAGCAGCCAGTGACGTTTGTTGCGGATGCCGTGCAGCACGACCGCGACCGCAACTTGGTGATCGCGACGGGCAAGGTGGAGGCCTGGCAGGGCGATCGGGTGCTGCGCGCCGACCGCATCGTGTTCGACCGCACCACGAACGTGGCGGCGGCGACTGGGCACGTGGTGCTGATGGAGCCGGACGGCCAGGTGATGTTCGCCGACTACGCGGAACTGACCCAGGACATGAAGGAGGGCGTGCTGCGCGGCATGCGCGCCCTGATGGCGGACAACGGCAAGCTGGCGGCGAACGGCGTCCGGCGTACCGGCGGCACGATCAACGAGATGAGCCGCGTGGTCTATTCCACCTGCGACCTGTGCAAGGAGGACCCGACCAAGCCGCCGCTGTGGCAGGTGCGCGCGCGCGCGGCGGTGCAGGACCTGGAGCGCAAGCGGATCGAGTACGAGGACGCGACGCTGGAGATGCTGGGCGTGCCGGTGTTCTACACGCCGTTCTTCTCGCATCCCGATCCGTCGGTGCGCCGCGCCTCCGGCCTGCTGGTCCCGGCGATCGGGGCGTCCTCGCATCTCGGCGTGTTCGGCAGCGTGCCGTACTACGCGGTGATCGACGACCAGACCGACGCCACGATTACGCCGATGTTCACGACGAAGGCCGGGCAGCAGCTGGGGCTGGAGGTGCGGCATCGCTTCAATGCCGGCGAGCTGAGCCTGAACGGCACGATCAATCCCAATGGCGGCCAGGTGGACGGCGCGGTGTTCGCCAAGGGCCGGCTGAACATCAATGAGGAATGGCGCGCCGGGTTCGACATCGCGCGGGCCTCAAGCTCCGACTACGTGCGGAATTTCGGCCTCGGCCGGTTCGCCGGCGGCACATCCGGCGTGCTGCCGAGCCAGGCATACCTGGAAGGCTTCGGCCAGGGTTCCTATTTCCGGCTGGATGGCAAGGTCTACCAGTCGATGTCGGACAGCATTTCCGAAACCGAACTGCCCAAGGTGCTGCCCCGCGCGCAATACAGCTACTTCGGTGAACGCGACTCGCTGGGCGGGCGGTTCAGCCTGGACATGAACGCCTTCAACGTTCGTCGCGTGAACGGCACGGATACGCGGCGCGGGGCGGCGACCCTGAACTGGGAGCGACCGGCGACGGGTGCCTTCGGCGACCTGTGGAAGGTCACCTTCCATGTGGATTCGCTGGTCTACAACGCGAACGACCTGCAGCTGCAGCCGAATTTTCTGGCGGTGAACCAGACATCGCTGGTGCGCGCGCAGCCGCAGGTGGCCCTGGAGGGCCGCTGGCCGCTGATGCGCGACGGCGGGGCCTGGGGTTCCCAGGTGATCGAGCCGATCGTGCAGGTGATCTTGGCGCCGAACGTGCGCACCTGGCAGTCGCGGGTGCTGCCGAACGAGGACAGCCTGGACCTGGAGTTCTCCGACGCCAACCTGTTCGCGTTCAACCGCTATCCCGGCATCGACCGGCTGGAGGGCGGGGTGCGGGCGAACGTGGCGATGCGCGGGGCCTGGTATCTCGGCGGCATTTCGTTCGATGGCCTTTTCGGGCAGTCCTATCGCAGCGAGACAGGCACCTTCCCGCCCGATTCCGGGTTGAACGGCAACGTCTCCGACTTCGTGGGGCGGGCCACGGTGGCGCCGACGGAATGGCTGGACGTGACCTATCGGACGCGCATGGATCACAAGAATTTTCGCCCGCGCATGGCCGAGGCAGTGGCGGGTATTGGCGGGCCGGCGTTCAAGGTGAGCGCGGGCTATATCTACTCGGACCGGAACCCGTACTACCTCTATACGACCAATCCGATGACGCCGCCGCCGAGCTACTACCAGCCGAGGAACGAGATCACGGTGGGCGCCAGCAGCAAGATCGGCAATTTCCGGTTCTCGGGCTTCGCGCGTCGCGATATCGCGACGCAGCAGATGGTAGCCGCGGGCGGTTCAGGCGCATATGAGGACGAGTGCTACATCTTCGATGTGCGGGTGCAGCGCCGCTTTACCTCCATCAACAATGACAACGGTGCCACCGCCGTGCTGTTCCAGATGACCTTCAAGCCGTTTGGTCATCTGGGTTTCCGGGCGATGTAGGCTGGGCTGAGAGGCTTCTGAATGATGCTGCGACTGTTTCCCATGGCCAGGCCAAGCCTGGTTCTGCACGCGCTTGTTGCCGTGGCGCTGGCTTTGCCCGCCGGTGCGCTGGCGCAGCGCCCGGCGGCGCCCCCTTCCGCGGGCGCGCCCGGGCAACCGCCGGCGCCGCCCGGTGGGCGTGGCATGCAGATCGTCGCGACGGTCAACGGCGATGTGATCACCAACGCCGACGTGACGGCGCGCGGCAAGCTGTTCGCGATCTCGACCGGTTTCCCAATCGGCGGGGACGGGCTGGACCGGCTGCGGCCGCAGATCACGCAGCAGCTGATCGACGAGCGGTTGCGGCTGCAGGAGGCGCAGCGCCAGCATGTGGTGGTGCGCGACACGCAGATCGCAGAGGCGATCCGCGAGATCGAGCAGCGCAACAACCTGCCGCCGGGCGCGCTGCGAGCCAGGCTGGCGCATGACGGGGTGAGCCTGCGGACGCTGGTGGACCAGATCCGGGGCCAGATCGGCTGGTCCCTGGTATTGCGCCAGCAACTGGGCAACAGCGCGGTGATCTCCGAGGCCGATATCGCCGAGCAGGCCCGCCTGCTGACCCAGCAGGTGGGGCGGCCGGAATTCCATGTCGCGGAGATCTTCATTCCCGTGGACAACCCCGCGCGCACGGCGGATGCGCAGCGGTTTGCCGAGACGGTGATCGCGCAATTGCGCTCCGGTGCCCCATTCGCCGTGGTTGCGGCGCAGTTCAGCCAGAGCCAGACCGCGCTGCAGGGCGGCGACGTGGGCTGGGTGCAGGCGAACCAGCTGGACCCGGAACTGGCGAAGATCGCCGCGGAGATGCCGGTCGGCGCGATCAGCGCGCCGGTGAAGGTGGCCGGCGGGTTCACCATCATGCAACTGCGCGGGCGGCGTGAGATCGGGCGGGAATTCGGCGTGGCCCTGACCATCCGCCAGGTGTTCCTGCCGTTCGCGACGCCGCTGACGGCGCAGGGCGCGGCGACCGAGGCGCATCGCGCGGTGGTGGAGCGTGCCCGGCAGATCGGCATGTCGGCGAAGAGCTGCGAGGACATGGATGCCGCCGCGAAGGCCGCCAATTCGCCGCGACCGTCCGATCCGGGTGGAGAGGTGAACCTGGCCAGCGTGAACCCGCCGCAGTTCCGCCAGTTGCTGGCTCAGTTGCCGCCGGGCAAGGCGAGCCAGCCGCTGGTTTCCGGCGACGGTGTCGCGGTGGTGATGGTCTGTTCGAAGGAACAGAAGAACGTGGCGACGCTGAACAAGCAGGCGGTGCAGGAGCGGTTGCTGTCCGAGCGGGCGGAACTGGCATCCCGCCAGTTGCTGCGCGACTTGCGGCGGCGGGCGACGATCGAAATGCGGGAAGGTTCCGGAACCTGAGGGCCGGCTCGGCGCAGGCGGGGTGTCGCGGGCAGGCATGACCGGCTTGCCGCCGCTGCGGGATGTGATCGATCGGCACGGGCTGGCTGCGCGCAAGGCGCTGGGGCAGCACTTCCTGCTGGACCTGAATGTAACCGGGAAGATCGTCCGCCTGGCTGGCGACCTGGCCGGGCGCCATGTGATCGAGGTCGGGCCGGGGCCGGGCGGGCTGACGCGGGCACTGTTGGCGTCCGCCGCGGCGGACGTGACGGCGGTGGAGGTGGATCCGCGCGCCGTGGCGGCGATGGAGGAACTGGCGGCGGAAACCGGTGGCCGGCTGCGCGTTCTTGCGGCCGACGCGACCCGGGTGGACCTGGCCGGGCTGGTGCCGGCGCCGCGCCGGATCATCGCCAACCTGCCTTACAACGTGGCGACTCCCCTGCTGGTGGGGTGGCTGCGTCGGGTCGCGGATTTCGAGGGCATGACCCTGATGTTCCAGTTGGAGGTTGCGGAGCGGATAGCCGCCGCGCCGGGCACGCCGTCGTATGGGCGGCTGGCGGTGCTGGCGGGGTGGGTGTGCGAGGTGGATCTGCTCATGCGGCTGCCGCCGTCCGCCTTCGTGCCGCCGCCGAAGGTGTGGTCCGCCGTGGTGGGGTTCACGCCGCGCCCCGCCCAGCCGGAGCCGGACCTGTTCGCGGCGATGGAGCGGCTGACGGCGGCGGCGTT
>Ga0315912_10002299_pt1 | contig 20805 bp, 17 predicted proteins | sample VfabasoilMG_FD_204469 | JGI IMG/M metagenome (GOLD analysis project Ga0315912, IMG submission 204469) | Garden soil microbial communities collected in Santa Monica, California, United States - V. faba soil | ecosystem: Environmental > Terrestrial > Soil > Garden | place: USA: California...
TCTTCAGCGATGGTGATGGTATTTTGGCGGACGATCCTGAAGTTGGATGCCAGCTCTTTTGCTCCGTAGTAGGTCATAGATCACATTTTCGCATTTTGCTCCACTCTTCGGATAACCTCAATTGTCCGCAGCAGCTCTGCCGTCCCTAATTCTTTTTCGAACAGACCTTGCATGCGATCTAGCGCCCCTACCACTTGCATGGCGCGCTTGCGTCCCTGAGGCTTTAGGATGAGCAGGAAGCTTCTGGCATCATCCGGATCCACTTTTCTTTGCAGAAGGCCTTTCGCTTCCAGGGAGGAGATCCAGTGGCTTACGCTTCCCCTGGTGGTTTCAAAGGTTTCGGCCAGGGCCGAAGGCTTGACTTTACCCGGTTCTTCGAAAAGCACTGCGGCTAAAACCAAACCTTCGTAAAGGCTCAGACCTTCCAGCGTCGGCAGTGAGCGGGATGCCCTGCAGATCGCATAGAGAGGACTGTGTTCCAGGAAGATTTCGATTCGCATGACTCTTAATAGTATAGGCCGTAAACTATCTGGTGCGCTGCTAAACTAGGATGGCGCTGACCTGGATTTCACGTCATGATTGAAGAGTCCTGACACAGCTACTCTCTATGAAAACAATTTGTACCACTCTGCTCTTAACCGCGGCTTTATTTGCTCAGCAAAAAGACACTGTGATTGTTACCGGAACTGCGGACTCTGTTCCCTTGGAGGAGTCCGAGCGCAATGTCAGTGTGGAACAGGTACGCGGCGACGCTCTACTCACCACCAACACGGTGATTGATTTCCTGAATCGGGATTCATCGGTTGATCTACGTCAGCGTGGTGGAAATAATATCCAGACCGATGTTTCGATTCGCGGGGCATCCTTCGGACAGACGCTGGTTCTGCTCAATGGCATGCACATGAACGACGCCCAGAGCGGGCATCACAATATGGACCTTCCTACTCCGTTGGAGGCTACCGAAAAGATAGAAGTGCTGAAAGGTGCTGGTTCAACCCTTTACGGTTCCGACGCGATCGGCGGGGTGATAAACGTAATCACTTCTACCCCGAAAGTGTCTGAGTTCCGCCTCCGCACATCAGTTGGAAATTTTGGCGTAAACCAACAGCGCTTTTCGATTGGGAGCGTCGGTAAGCGCTGGAGCGAGCAGTTGAGTTTTTCACGTGATTTTTCGACCGGCTTCATTCCCAATCGCGATTACCGGAATCTCTCGATGTCATCCAGCACCAGCGGAACTACTGAACTCGGTACCACCAGTATCTTGCTCGCCCATGTAGATAAACCATTCGGGGCCGAGCAGTTTTACGGGAACTTCAATTCCTGGGAGCGCACCCGGACGTGGTTTGGTTCCCTGCAACAGACAATCCATAGACATACGCAGTTTGGGATTGCCTACCGCCGACACACCGATCTTTTTGTTCTGTATCGGGACCGGCCGCAGGTTTTTACGAATCGCCATAAGTCGGACAGCTTCCAGGCGAATGTGCGGCGCACTCGCGAGATTTCTTCCAATGGAAAATTGCATTACGGGGCTGAGGTGTTTCACGATGGCGTGGAGAGCAATAACCTTGGCGTCCATTCACGAACGCGCGGATCTGCGTTTGCCGTATTGGATGTGCGCGTCTTGAAGCGCTTTTCTTTCACCGCAGGGCTGCGTGAAGAGCTATATGGGTCGTTCAACAGCCAGTGGAGCCCTAGTATCGGTGCGGGCTACTGGGCTTCGTCGCAGTTGAAGTTTCGTGCCAGTATCAGCCGGGCATTTCGGTTGCCAAGCTTCACAGACCTTTACTATCGCGACCCGGCCAACTTGGGTTCGCCGAATTTGCGTCCGGAACACGCCACTAGTTTTGAGGCAGGAGCAGACTGGACTCCCAATACAAGTATTCGCAGCGAGGTAACCGTGTTCCACCGTCGTGATCGTGACGGAATCGACTATGTACGCGCGACCGTGAACGATATCTGGCGGGCTACCAATTTTCAGAAGCTCCAATTTACTGGAATAGAGGCGTCCACCAAGGTCCGCATTCCGGGGAACCAGGATATGACTTTGAGCTATACCGGCTTACGCGGCGCTCAGGATCAGTTGGGTGCGCTGCTATCTAAATATGCATTCAACTACCCAAATCATATTGCGACTGCAAGCTGGCAGAGCGTTACGAAAAATGGCTGGGTCACCCGGGTTCGTCTCAGCGGGGTGAAACGCTATGGGCGGGATCCCTATGCTTTGATGGACTTTTACGTAACCCGCACTACGGGAAGTTTTCATCCCTACCTCCAGTTGACCAATATGACCAAGGCTAAATACCAGGAGATTGCCGGTGTCGCGATGCCTGGGCGTGGTGTGGTGGTTGGTTTTGAAGTTGCAATGCTCGCCCGACGGCGTTAAGGCTGGATATGGTACTTAAGTACTATATCCAAAGTGGAAAGCGGCGTCGATAAAATAGCTGATGTTGCGAAGAAGGCGTTCTCGAACCAGGGCTCCGGGCGGGTTTTACCGGATTGAGAGCATTCATCAGCGCAGTCTGACTGGATTCGGAGATGGTGATTTCATTCGGCTCCGGGATGAGCACGGCAACATTTGGCGTGGTCAGGCGGACGTTCAGGATGATGACACCATTCGCTACCGCTTCCGGGACAGCGAAGGGCGTACAATTTCCGGAATGTCGGATAGCTACGGGATTCTGCTTCGCGACGATAAGGGCGCTACCTGGCGTGGGTACGTCTACTAAACCCGGTTTTAGGCTGAGAGCTTAGGCGTTAAGAACCAGCGCAAAATTCCCTTCGGTCTAGGGCCGAACGTGTCCAGGTCGATTCTAATGATTGCACCCTTCTTAAAATCGGTGATCAAGTTTGGGCTATCCAACAGGTGGCCAGTCAGTTGGCTGAACAGGGGTTCGTGTCCAACCAACAGAAGTTGTACTTCTTCCCGGTAGACCCGCACCTCATCCCAGGCATCATGTGGGTTTGACTCTGGTACAAGTGCTCTTGTCTTGATTGCTTCCCGTGTGCTCCCCAAAACCTTTGTCGCGACGTCGGCTGTCTCCACAGCTCGCCGTAGCGGACTGGTGAGGATTACACTCGGATTGAGCCCGGCGCGATGAGCGGTGGTAATTACCGAACGAAGCTTACGGATGCCCTCTGGTGTTAGCGCTCGATCAGCGTCTGATTTTCCTGGAAGAGCGTCTTCGGCAATTCCGTGACGTAGTAAGAAGAGTTCCACTTATGTGACATTCTGGCATACTGGGATGTCCAATGACACGGGATCAGTTGGCGACGTGGGCTGTTTATCTGTCCTTTGGGGCAGCGGTCGCCGGTACCATATCGATTGCTGCTGGCCAAATCTTACTGGGCGCTGCGATCATCGCTATTGTTGGCTCGCGCACCCGGCTTCAATTTCCTCCTATCTGGCCTGCCGTCGCGGTCTTCATGATTTGGACGCTGCTATCTGCCGGAGTGGCCGGCACCAGCGCCGGTGACTACCTCTTCGCTTGGCCGCAGGTCAAAAAATTCTTTGTGTTCCTGTTGCCGGTGGTGATTTATTCCACCTTGGCCGGATATCGCGAGGCCCAACGCTTGTTGTTGGCCGCCGCAGCCATGGCGTGTGTTTCTGCCGCTTGGGGATGGGTCCAATTTGGACTGAAGTTCCGTGCGGCGCGTCAGTTGGGGGTTGGGTTTTCCGATTACTATGTTGCCAATCAGATTACTGGCACATTGAGTCATTGGATGACGTTCTCTGGCGTCACCATGATCGCGTTGATGATCCTGTTGGCGTACATCTTCTTTGCTGAAGAGATGTATAAGCCGCTGGGACCACCCGTTCTGTTGAGCGCCATTCTGTTCGTTGCGCTGGTGCTGGCGTACGTAAGAAACATGTGGCTAGCTGCCGGAGTTGGCATCGTATTTCTGGTTTGGTTTTGGAGCCGCTGGGCGCTGGTGCCGTTGCTTGTCGGCGCGCTTGCGGCAGTGCTGCTGGTGACTCCGATTCGTGAACGCTTGATTTCTGTTTATCGCCCCGCTCCAAACGTTATTGATTCACGCACGCACCGTGAGTATTTGCGACTGACAGGATACCGGATGATTACGGCCAATCCCTTGCTCGGAGTTGGCCCTCAGCGGGTGAAGGGGCGGTTTCTGGAGTATTATCCGCCGGAAGCTCCACACCCTGTTCCCTCGAACTGGTATTACGACCATTTGCACAATATCTATGTTCATTATGCTGCGGAACGGGGCATTCCGGCGTTGCTTGCTTTGTTGGTGATGATCCTGGGATCGGCTGTGCACTTCACTCGGGCGTTAGCGCGGTTGCCAATTGAGGATCCCCGGCGTTGGGTTCTATTCGCTTCGCTTGCCGTGATTGTTTCGGCGTTGGTGAGTGGATGGTGGGAGTTCAATCTGAATGACAGCGAGGTGCTGGGATTCTTCCTGGCCGTGATCGCCTGCGGATATAAGACTACACAGGAGCCGTTTGATGTTTGATTCCTTGCGCGGGAGACAGATTGTGCTGGCTGGCGGGAGCGGCGGACTGGGTTCGGCCTCGGCGGTTTTGTTAGTGGAAGAGGGCGCACGGGTTCTGGTGAGTTACAAGTCCAACCGCGCTCGTGCGGAAGCACTGAGCAGAATTGCGGGCTTGGTGCAGGCTGATCTTGGATCGGCTCAGGATCGCGCCAGACTCCTGAATGCGGCACCGGCGATGTTTGGGTTGGTTGTGTTTAGCGGTACGGCGGCTCGGCTGGAGAATTACGAAGAGGCCCTGGAATTATCGCATCGGGAAAACTTTGTGGGGCCTTGGCTCCTGGCCCGGGAAGCAGCGGCTCAGATGAAGGCTGCGGGGACCCCTGGGTCGATCGTACTGATTTCCACAATGCAAGCTGCAGCAGTGTTTGCGGGATCAAGTGCCTACGCTGCTCCAAAGGCGGCGCTTCTACAGGCTGCTTTGATTTTGGCTAAGGAATGCCGAGGCGCGGTGAATATTCGAGTAAACGTGATTTGTCCCGGAGTGAATCAAGCCGGAATGGCGGAAGCCAGCATCGCTGCGGGCAAATACGCGCGATTCATAGAGGAGGGGTCCATTCCACGATATGGTAGGGCCAAGGACGTAGCCAAGGCAGTGCGCTTTTTTCTGGAGCCGGACAATTACGTTACCGGGCAAGTGCTTGTCGTGGACGGCGGGTTGACGCTGTAGATTCAGTTCCGTGTCCGTCAAACTTGGCTCAGGCGCTTAATTTTCTCCTTGGGCTGTAAGATTCCGAACCACCTTCGAGACTAATACGGATAGTAACGATTGGATGCAGCAGAATGACCAGCAGAGCGTCTTCGATCAGTGGTTGAGCAGCCATAAAGGGCTGTTCTACAAGGTAGTGCGCGCGTACGCGTTCACACTACATGACCAAGAGGATTTGTTTCAGGAGATTGCCACTCGGGTGTGGCGATCAATTCCCGGCTTTCGTGGGGATTCGGCGGTCACAACTTGGATTTATCGGGTGGCTCTCAATACCGCGATCACCTGGTCGCAAGTGGAACGGCGGCAGCGTGAAGGGAAACAATCGCTGGATGGATCGGCACCACTAAAGCTCTGGCACTCGCCAACGGTGGACCCGCGCGTGGAATGGCTGTACGAGCAGATCCGGCAACTGAGTGAGGTGGACCGGTCCTTGACGCTGCTGCTGCTAGATGGATTCAGCTACAAGGAAATGGCGGCAATGCTCGGCATGACGGAGAACTATGTGGGCGTGAAGATCAACCGGATCAAGGCGCATCTGACCAGCAAGTCCAGAGAGGAGAATCGCTATGAAGTTTGAGAATCTGCAAGCAATCTGGGACACGCAGAATGACAAGCCCGTTTTCGCAATGAATGACGCCAGGCTGTTGGTGGCGTTGTACCAGCAGCGCGAGCGTTCCAGGCGGCGGCTCTTCAGGCAACTGTTCGCTCTCCTGTATGTGGTGGCGCTGATCGGACTGGCGGGCCTGGGATTGGTGTTCTTCGCCTTCCTCTTGAAGAGCATTCATATCGAGGAAATTGGGCGCGACTTCCCGATGTCCGCATGGGACTACACGGCGTTCGCAGTTGCGGCGGGGGCGCTAGTAGCCATGGTGGTACCCATGTACGTCGCGCGAAAAAGGCACGAACGAATACAGGAGGTGTTTGCCCCCTCGCTACGGGAAGAACTGGACCGGGGAATTTCACAGCTCGACTTTGAACTGGGCCTATGTAGCAAGCCCCGGGTGGCGAGTATCTACGGCTGGCTGACGATTGCGGTGGTGCTCTTCAACTGGGAAGTCGGACGCTTGAATGGCAACTATGCGCCGTGGGATACGGTGTGGATGACGATGTTTTGCATAGTCGCGGGAACTTGGCCTACGCTTGCCGTTAAGAAAGCAATTGACGAACGGTGGATTGCACGCCGACGAGCGCTGGAATCAATGCGAGCGGCCCTGGACGAGGATCAAAGTAGCCTTGCGACGGAAATCAGAGAGAATACTTAAGCGTTTTGTCCGCTTGGCTGTTATTAGGTGTTGATTAGGTGTTGATCTGGCTGAGAAGTTTGGCTCCCCACACTGGACGCATTTAGAACTCTCGCGGCATAAATCCCCAGTCGCTCGAACCAAGACAACTTGTTTGTTCACAAGACCATCTGAGCGAAATCGGTAGGTGCGTCCAAGCTGGCCACCCAGCTAGGATGCACTTGCTGCGACCCTAGCATGGGCTAAAACTGGATCGCAGGACTTCCTCATTCCCTGCCACTTGCGATTGGAAGTACTCCTGGTCTCTCCGGCCGCGCGCACTCGGTCCCACAGGACAAAAAAACAGCGGTACGTTCCTACCCCGAAAGATCACGTCGTATAACTTACTGGAGGCCCGGGAATTCTGAGCGCGGCCGCGAAACTTCTGCCTTGCCTTCAAAGTAAATTCAGGGTGAACTCCAACGCCGCCGAGAAATTCGTCAAGGTATAGTTTCTTCGTGATCGTCCCTGCAACGAACAGACCGCGCAACTGCGGCCAAACTATGCGAAGCATCTCGAACAGGTACCCGGCATCAACTCGGGCCATCGTCAGAAAATCGGTGATGCAAATATCCCCAAGTTGGTTGATCCTCCCCAGGCTCTTTGTTGCCCGCGGTGACACGTCAAGGTGCGCCAAGTACCCATTCCGATAGGAGGCACCAAGGCGAAGGGGAGCAATCGCAGCCTCCCAGTTGCCGAAATATGCGTGCGGCTTAACCCGATCAAAGTACGAAAAGGATTCATCAGCGAGATCACCAGTACTCCATCGCCCTTCGCGAAAGTCGTCTGCGGACGGGTTCGCTCCTATCGTAATGTACCGAGCTGTCGCAACCCGGCCAAAACAAAAGATCGGACGTGTAAGCACATCACTATCGTATAGATGTCGAAAATGCAAATCCGTGCCCAACACATCGGCTTCCGCACGCTTGAGCAAGGACCGTAGCCGCGCTTCGATATCATCAGGAGAGTGCATTCGGACTGATCATACCAGAACCCGTGGAAAGGGCACACCAAAATGCAGGTCACATCCAAGTCTTGTCTCACGCAAGATGAGCCTGAGTGAGGGCTGAGAAACCTAGGAAATCGGAAGTTGGCTCCCCAACGTGGATTCGAACCACGATTCACGGCGTCAAAGGCCGCTGTCCTACCATTAGACGATCGGGGAATGACCGTTTGAAAACTACCCCTTCAGTTTACCATTTCAATTTCCCTGCGGTGCTTCGGCTTCCAGAAAACAGCTTTGAAACGCTTCCTCCAATACGTCCAGGGTGAGTCGCATGGGTAGGTCGTGGAAGTCGAGCAGATTGATCGCGTGCCGCAGGATGTCCCGAGGATGGCACCTTCGCATGGCTTTGCCGCCACTTCCATAACGTTTCCCGACAAAGCTTCGAATCAGTGTCTCGTCAAACTCCAGTCCCTCGGATTCACATACGAAACGGAAGATATCCACAAACTCTTCCTCCACCGGATCATGCACCAACATCTTGTAATGAATTCGCCGTAACAACGCTTCGTCGGCGACATCGCCCGGCCTGAGATTGGTCGAAAATATCAGGAACGTATCAAAAGGTATCGAAAGCGTCGACCCATTCTGAAATGTAATATGATCCACGCCTTGCTCCAAGGGAACAATCCAGCGGTTCAAAACCTCCTGAACCGATGCCCGCTGTCGACCCAAATCGTCGATCAGGTAAACACCGTTATTGGCTTTCATCTGAAGAGGAGCCGTGTAATAACCTAGCTTTGGGTTATATGTAACATCCAACACGTCTAGCGTTAGTTCCCCGCCGCTCATCGCAAAGGGTCTTTGTACGCGCATCCAACGCTGGTCGTACTCGGGCAGCATCATGATCGAATCCGTTTCCTGGGGCTCCTCCATTCTCTTGTGAATCACCGGGTCATACATCTGAATGATATCGCCGTTGTTTTCGATTGCATGAGGGATAAAAATACCATCACCCATGAGATTCACAACCGCCTCGGCAATGAGCGTTTTCCCATTACCTGGATTGCCATAAATCAGGAACGCCTGTCCGGCGTTGAGTGCAGGGCCGAGCCGGGACAGCAATGCCGGCGTGGTCACCATGTGAGAGAACCCATCCTTCAATTCCGATAGCCGCAGCCAGCCTTTCTGCCTTCGCTGCAAGTTCACCATCCTGATATACTGCTCCGCCGACACAGGCGCCGGTCCCACGTATTTGTTGGACTCCATGCAACTCCGCGCAGCGTGCAGTCCTAGCTCCGTGAGTGAGTAGACAAGACTAACGTTGCCCACTCCCATCGAGTGCAGCCCCTGCAAAAGATGCCGGTGTCGTGCCGACTCCAAAACGGGTTCAATGACGCTGAATTGCAACCCAAGTTTTTCCGCGATGGACTGCCCTTTTTGCTCATTCAACACAAGCAACGACTTCAGGATTAATTCCTCAATCTGAAAAAACGACAATCCAGTTTCGGCCAGCGTCTTAGGTAGCGGAGGTTTTGGCGATGTCATTGGACCCAACTGGGACTCTACGGAGAATATCTGATATTACCGCGCGCCGGATAGTTGTCGCGCCAATCCGCCATATCCAAAGTTTCTATTGGACACCACACGCAGGTGCCGATAGACTGGCGACAAGATTATGGAAACATCCTCGCCCATTCATGAGCTGGTTCAGAATGCATACCAGAAGTACCGTGAATTGAATGATGGGGCAGTAGCGACCTACATTCCCGAGCTCGGCAAAGCCAATGGGGACCACTTCGGCATTGCCGTCGCTACTGTGGATGGCGAGGTTTTCACCGCCGGGGACTGGGAGCAGGAGTTCACGATTCAATCCATCTGCAAGCCGTTCGCGTTCCAAATGGCGCTTGAACAATTCGGCAGGGACGCCACGCTCCGTTGCGTTGGTGTAGAACCAAGTGGCGACGCATTCAATTCCATCGAGCTCGATCCCCGCACCATGCGTCCTTACAATCCAATGATCAATGCAGGAGCAATTGCGGTTTCTTCACTCATCAAGAAGAGTCCGGTAGAAGCCGGCATCAACGCTTTCGTCAGCGCCATGGGGCGCGCTGCCGGCCGCGAACTGCGCATAGACAAGGACGTTTTGTTTTCAGAAACTGTGACCGGCAACCGTAACCGCGCCATGGCTTACCTGATGCTGAATTGCGGAATTATCGACGAAGGTGTCGATGATGCATTGCAGCAATATTTTTCACAGTGTTCCATGTTGGTGAATACTCGAGACCTCGCGATGATGGCAGCCACACTAGCGAACATGGGCAGAAACCCGGTCAACAATGACCGTGTGTTTGATTTCCAGTACATCAAGGACGTTCTGACGGTCATGTTCACATGCGGACTTTACGATTACGCGGGCGAATGGGCCTATCACGTCGGGTTGCCGGCTAAGAGCGGCGTAGGCGGAGGAATCATCTCCGTCGTCAACCGCCAGCTCGGCATAGCGGTTTACTCACCCAAGCTGGACGAGAAGGGCAATAGCGTAAGGGGAATCGCAGTGTGCAAAGAACTGGCCGCGCATCTTGGTCTGCATGCTTTTGAGTTCACTAATGTTGGGTCCAGCTTTATGCAGTGGTTGAAGGAAGACTAGGGCGAACGCCGAATCCGCGCAATAACATCACAACGGCAATCGGAAGAAATGCATCGAACTGCCGGGCCTCGTTCACTTGACCCACCACCAGTGTCACCGCCACAAGCATCGGCAGCAGGACATAGCAACGCTGCAGTCTGGAGGGTTGCGCCGCAGTTCTATCCACGTAGAATGCAATCGCAAACCACAGGAACAATACACTCGTGGCAACCAGGTTTTGCGGTCTGAAAAACAGAAAATTGAGATTCACCCAGATCTTGCCGTATGACCACGCTCTGGATACGGGCAGAAAATAAAACAAGACCGATCGGACGGCCGCATACAAAACGAGTTGTGTTCCGAGAAATGCGAGCCATCCTTTCTCTCTGAAATAGATCACTCCGGAAAGAAAAATCAGCAACAGAATGTTCTCATGGTTCAACACACCAGCGCAGATCAACCCCAGATAGACCACCCTTCTACGCTGAAACAAAGCGATCAAGCCTGCCGTATAGAAAAAGACAATTCCGATGTCGTAAAAAGTGTAGTAGGTCAGCGTCGGCATGAACATCAGTGCCAGCAGTCCAGGTGCCAGACACGTCCATTTTCGGTCTACAAAAAGTTCCGACAACTTCCAGATCGCTATCATCGCCAGGACAATAGCGACTAGTTGAGAGAAAACATAGGCGTGAAAGATCGACAGCCCTGCAATCTGCATCGCTATCCGTGCCACATACACAAACAGGACCCGATGCAAAAACGGCGGCTCGGCGGTCAGCGAGAGGGATTGTTCGATAGGAGACCATGGTGCGTCAAACCCTTGTCGGAGTAGCGAGGCTGTACAAATCACACTCCCGGCGAAGATTCCCGCGATGGAGCGGATCAAATACGCGTGGCCATCCAGTCTCTCTCGAAGCTCGTAATTCCACCGGCAACTGGCATAGGCTCCTGCCGCCAGGATAGGCATTAGAGTCAGAGCCACCCCTAACATCAGAAACAGATCTTCCGGACTCCGTAGGTTCCGTACGTCTTCCGGAATCAGTAAAAAACTGCTCACATCTCCCGCTAGTATTTTGGAAACAAGCAGCCGGCCGAACACCCACCAGACGACTGAAACAGCCGAGAGAATACCTACCGCCACGCCCCACATCCACGGTCTGGGCCGAAACCAGTGCATGACGGTCAGGATAGCATCAGGCAATTCGCATCGTCATTCCGCCGTCGATGGCCACGTTTTCTCCGGTGATGAATTCGTTTTCGACCAGCATGGAAATCACGCTGGCGACATCTTCGGGCTTGCCTTCGCGATGGAGGGGAATACGGTTATCGATGTTGTTCTTGACTTGAGCCGGGGTGAGGAAATCTTGAAAGCGGGTGCGGATGACACCAGGGGAAACACAGTTGACGCGGATGTTGGAGTCGGCGAGTTCGCGGGCGAGGGCTCGTGTGAATTGGGGGAGGCTGCCTTTAACGACACCATAGGCGAGCGCGCCGAGGCATCCGCGTGCTCCTGCTGCGGACGATACGAGGATGATGGCTCCGCCTGTGGATTTCATCACGGGGACCGCTGCGCGGCAGAGATGAAACACGGCGTGGACGTGGACGTCGAAGGCGCGGTACCAGGCTGCGGGGTCCAGATCTAGAAGGCTGCCGGGAGCTGCTTCGCCGGCGGAGTGGACCATGACGTCCAGTTGTCCGAAGGCGTCGGCGGCTTTTTGAACGCAGACGCTGGCGACGGTTGGGTCCGCTATGTCGCCCAGGACGACTTCGCAGCGTCGACCGAGTTGGGTGATCTGTTGTTGGGCAGCGGCGGCTGATTCCGGGCTGCGTCCGTGGAGTACGAGGTGTGCGCCGCGGTTGGCGAGGTCGATGGCGACTGCCAATCCGATTCCGCTGGTTCCACCGGTTACGAGGCAGACTCTATCTTTGAGATTCATGGCATTCATGATGGTAGCTTTTGGCCTGTTGACACCACAAGCACGGGTCTGACAAGCTTGTTCTCCAATGGAAACCACACCGCCCAGTCGCATGCGTTGGTTTTTTATCGCGCTTGCTTTTTTCGCAACGACGATTAATTATTTGGATCGGCAGACGCTGTCGGTTGCCGCTCCGCTGCTGCGCAAAGAACTGAATTTCGGCGACATTGAATATTCGCGGATTGTGTCGGCGTTCATGCTCGCGTACACGATCATGAATGGCGTCTCGGGTCCGCTGATTGACCGGATTGGAACGCGGTGGGGCTATGCGTTGTGCATGTTGTGGTGGTCGGTTGCGGGCATATTGCATGCGTTTGCTCGGACGCCGCTGGCGTTTGGGGTGTGTCGGTTTTTACTTGGTATGGGTGAGGCGGGGAACTGGCCCGCTGCGATTAAAGTTGTGTCGGAGTGGTTTCCGGTGAAGGAGCGCACGCTGGCTTCCGGAATTTTCAACAGTGGATCGGCGGTGGGGGCGGTGATTGCGCCGCCGTTGGTTGCCTGGTTGGTGTTGCATCACGGATGGCCTTCTGCGTTTTGGATGGTGGGTGCTAGTGGATTTGTGTGGCTGGCGATTTGGTTGCTGACTTATAAGACACCGCCGGATGCCGAGCGGGAAGCTCGCGAGCCTGCGCCTCCTGTGATGACTTTGTTGCGGCAGCCGTTTGTTGTGAGCATGACGGCTGCGAAGATTGTGTTTGATCCGGTTTGGTATTTTTACATTTTCTGGTTTCCTCAGTTTCTGAGTTCCGTACATGGATTTTCTCTGGCGCAAATCGGAGCGGTCGCGTGGATTCCGTTCCTGACCGCAGACATTGGCAATATCGCGGGCGGCGCTTTTTCCGCGTTGTTGTTGAAGCGCGGGTACAGTCTGATGGATACGCGGCGCGCAGCATTTGTGTTGTTTCCGGGCTTGATGACGTCGGCGATTCCGGCGGTGTTGGTGTCAAGCCCGGCGTGGGCGATTGCGTTTGTTTCGGTTGCTACGTTTGGTTATACGGGCTGCCTGGCGAATATGCTGGCGTTGCCATCCGATGCCTATCCGCGGAACTCGTTGGCTTCGATTTGGGGTTTGGCGAGTATGGGTTCTGGTTTTGGTGGGATGTTGTTTAGTCTGGTGACGGGTTGGGTGGTGTCGAAGTATAGTTATACGCCGGTGTTTATTGGGTTTGGATTGCTGCCGGTGCTGGCTGGTGCGATTTTGATTTGGGTCTCATGTCCGGCGTTGGCTAGGGTGCGGGTGCAGCGTCCTATCTTAGGGTCTACGGTCCTGTAAGGCGGTGCAAAAGGGGGAACAACGACAAGCAGAAGAGCAGGCACAGATTCGCCCACAGGATTCCGGCGCTGACGTGTTTGGTGGAGTGCCGCAGGTGGCCAGGCGACTCTTCTCCATTCGCCGATCTTATCAGACCTTTGCTACATTCCTAGAAGACATGTCATTTTCCGGATTACGAGTGCTTAGCCTCGAAAGTAGAAAAGCAAAGGAGATGGCCACGCTGATTGAACGTAGCGGCGGCGTCGCTATGGTTGCGCCTTCGGTGCAGGAACGGGCCATTGAAGATCACAACATTGCGTTCGATTTTCTTCACCAGTTGGAAGCTGGCGCGTTCGATATGGTCATCTGCATGACTGGCGTGGGTATCGCATTCTTGAAAGAGGTTGTTGTTACAAAGGAGCCTGTGGAGCGGCTGGCGAAGGCGCTGCGGAAGACGACTATTGTCTCGCGTGGGCCCAAACCGGTTGGTATTCTGCGGGAAATTGGCGTTGATATCGACATCATGATTCCTGAGCCGAACACTTGGCGGGAAATCGTCGAGGCAGTGACGGTTAGGCCGGAGCGCCGCATTGCGATTCAGGATTATGGCCGTCCGAATCTTGAATTCAACCAGGCTCTGGAAAAGCTGGGGGCGCAGGTGAGTTCCATTGAACTGTATCGCTGGGAGATGCCGAATGACCGGCAGCCTTTGCGTGATGCTGCAGCAAAACTGGCTGCGGGGCAGATGGATGTGGTTCTGTTTACTTCTTCTATTCAGTTGGATCATCTTCTGGAAGCTGCGGCTGAAATGGGGCAGAGGGACGCGGTGCTGGATGCGCTTCGAAATAAGATGGTGATCGCCTCGGTTGGGCCGGTGATGACCGCCTGGTTGAAGGCCATGGCGATCCCTGTCCATGTTGAACCAATACATCCTAAGATGCCGTCACTGGTGAAGGCAGCGGCGGAACTCTCGGCTGGAGTGCTGGCTGATATCAGGAAAACTCCTTAGTTATCAGCATGTTATCACCCCGATAAATATTATTGCTGTCTTTTCCATTGCGTCAGCTTGCAGTCGCTGTTAGAATCAGGGTGTAGATTCACTCGCGAAACGAACGGGTTTTCCAGTGATGTGATTTGGGACCCCGTTCAAGATCCCTCCTGGCTCCCTTGCTGAGCTGAATTCCAAGTAGACAACAAGATCGCCCTGGCTATTGGCCGGGACAAGTGTTTCTAAAGGAGGATCTATGCCACTGCCGCTTATTCAACGCGCACGAGAGGACGGAGTCACATTCGTTCTGGCTACCTCTATGAAATCGACCGCGAAGCCAAAGGCTTCCGGATTGCACCAGATCGCGCTGGCACCTGACACCCGAATTCCTTCGCGCAGGCCGCTGGCCAGCGAACAATACCGTTTTCATTTCGACATGAGCAAGTGCATCGGATGCAAATGCTGCGTGGTTGCTTGTAATGAACAGAATGGAAATCCAGCTGCGATTCAGTGGCGTCGCGTGGGCGAGATTGAAGGCGGATACTATCCCAACACCAGCCGTTTTTATTTGTCGATGGGCTGCAATCATTGCGTCGAACCGACGTGCCTAAGCGGCTGTCCGACCGAAGCTTACATTAAGGCATCCGATACCGGTGTGGTTCTGCACAGTGCCGAGGCCTGCATCGGATGTCAGTATTGCACTTGGAATTGCTCGTACGGAGTGCCGCAATACAACGCCGAACGCGGCGTGGTTGGTAAGTGCGACATGTGCCATAACCGGCTGGCGGAGGATCGTGCGCCGGCTTGTGTTAGCGCATGTCCTGAGGGCGCGATTCGTATTGAACTGGTGAATATCGAGCAATGGCGGTTGGAGTATGAGCAATCCGCGAATGCTCCGGGGTTGCCTTCGGCGGACGATTCTATTTCAACTACGCGGCTGACGTTGCCGAAAAAGCTCCCGCCTGATATGGGCAAAGTAAACGCATGGCGCGTGCAACCAGAAGAGCCGCACTGGCCACTGGTGATCATGCTAGTGTTGACGCAGCTCTCGGTGGGAGCTTTCACGGCGATTTGGCTGCTGGATGCGTTGATTGGAACCACGGTTCCTGTCACGGCGGGGATCGCGGCGTTTGTCGCGGGAGCATTGGCTTTAGCCGCCTCCACGTTCCACTTGGGTCGGCCTGCTTATGCATGGCGAGCGTTGAAAATGTGGAAACGCTCGTGGCTGAGTCGGGAGGTTTTGGTGTTCACGCTGTTCGCTGGTGTTGCCAGCGCCTACGCTGCGGTGCTTGGCATGAAGCTGGAAGGCTACGCTTTTGTCGGCGCGCTTACTGCTTTGCTTGGAGTGGGCGGAATCGTGTGTAGCGCGTTCATCTATTTGGTGCCAGCGCGGCCTTCCTGGAATATGCGTTACACGCCGATCGAATTTCTGCTGACCGCAGCTGCGTTGGGTCCGTTGTTCGCGTCTGCTGCCGGGCTTAGCTCACACCACAGTCTCAATTACGCTGCGGCTGTCGGAGCATCGGCACAGCTTTTCAATCAGGCGCTCAAGTTTCTTAAGCTGATCCGCTCGAATCGTTATGAGCGGCAGGCGTCGGCAAGGCTGCTTTCAGGAACGCTGCGCACGCCGATGTTGTGGCGTGTGGGTTTGTTGGTTGTCGGTGGTGTAATGCTGCCGCTGATGACACGAGGCCCGCTGGCTGCCGGCCTTGCACTTGGGATTGCGCTGGCGAGTGAGATCATTGGGCGTTATCTATTCTTCACGAGTGTGGTGCCGAAGAATATGGCTTCCACGTATCACGTTGCGGAGGCTGCATGAGTCTCAAAAGTTTTCTGGGCCTGGATATTCTGGAACAGGAATATGCTTACGCAACCAATCCCATTACTGGCTATACGAACGCCGGGAAAATTCCCGACAAATGGGTGAAGACGACTTGCGGCTACTGCTCGGTTGGGTGCGGCATGCATATCGGCGTCAAAGATGGGAAGGCTGTTTCCGTTCGTGGCGACGAAGATCATAAAGCTAATTTTGGCAAGCTTTGTCCGAAGGGACTTTCCGAACATTACACGCTGGATTCCAAGGATCGTCTGAAGTATCCGCTACTGCGCAAACGCGGGAAACTTGTGCGAGTTTCCTGGCAGGAAGCACTAGAGACGATGACGACGAAGTTCCGTGAGGTGCAAGAGCGTTACGGTCCGCAGTCGTTGGGTGTGATCAGCACTGGTCAATTGCTGACCGAGGAATTCTACACGCTGGGTAAGCTGATTCAACTTGGTTTCGGCACCAAAAACTACTGCGGTAATACGACGCTTTGCATGGCCACTGCGGTTGCTGGATACAAGCGGTCGTTTGGAAGTGACGGGCCTCCGGGTGCTTATGAAGATCTGGAGAAGGCGGACGTCGTGATTCTGATCGGCGCAAACATCGCGGATAATCATCCGATGCTGTTTCAGCGCCTGGAGGAGAATCGCTCCAAGTCGCTGATTGTTGTTGACCCACGAGTTTCTAAGACCGCGATGATGGCGGATTTGCACCTGCCTATCAAGCCACGCAGTGATCTTGCGCTGATTAACGGAATGGCGCACATTCTCATCAACGCTGGTCTGATCAACAACGAGTACATTGAACAACACACCACCGGCTTTGCAAATTTCCGCGAGTTCATTGCTAAGTACACTCCTGAGTATGTTTCCGAGATTACGGGTCTTGACGAAGAACTGATCTGGAAGACTGCGCTGGCATATGGTCACGCTGAGTCCGCTTTTATCGGGTGGACGATGGGTGTGAACCACAGTACGAAGGGAACCGAAACGGTCAACGCGATTGCGAATCTGACGCTGCTTACCGGGAAGATTGGACGCGCGGGATCTTCGCCGTTCTCTATCACCGGGCAGTGCAATGCGATGGGCACGCGTGAGACAGGATTCACTTCCGGCATTCCCGGTTATCGCAAATTTGAGAGTGCGAAGGATCGCGAAGAGATCGCGGCACTTTGGGGGATTGACGCAGAACGCATTCCGACATCGCGTGGCTTGGCGTATCCCGACATTATTGAAGCAACGGTCAAAGGCAGCATTCACGCGCTCTGGGTGATTGGCACCAATCCGATTGTTTCTTATCCGAACGTGGATGTGCTCAAGCAGGGTCTTAAAGATCTCGACTTCTTCGTGGTTCAGGACGGCTTTCATCCGACGCCTACAACCGAGCTTGCTGATCTTGTTCTTCCCGCTGCTATCTGGGGTGAAAAGGAAGGTACGTACACGAATTCTGAACGCCGTGTCAGTAAGGCGAACACGGCTGTCGAGCCTCCTGGAGAGGCCAAGCCGGACTTTCATATTTTTCTGGAAACCGCCAAGGTGCTCGGCTGCAGCGACGAACTGTTCCCCGGCTGGACCCAACCGCGCGACGCGTTTGAAGATTGGAAGCGAATCTCCGCCGGACGGCTCTGCGATTACTCCGGCATGACTTACGAACTCATTGAAGAGCACGGCGGATTGCAATGGCCATTCCCAGCCGGGTGTACCGACATGAGTACGAAGCGTCTGTACGAGGATGGCGTTTTTCCTACCGACGACGGAAGAGCGAAAATTATCTGTTCGGATTGGGAGCCATTCCCAGAGCAGCCCGATCACGAGTTCCCGTTTGTCCTCAACACTGGTCGCACGGTGGAGCATTGGCATACACGCACGAAAACCGCGAACGTGCCGATTCTTGAACACCTGTCACCACGCGCATGGTTGGAGATCAACGCGCGGGACGCGAAGCGTCTGGGTTTGCGTCCTCATCATAAGGTGGATCTTATCTCCCGCAGAGGCAGAGTGCGGCATCTGGACCTGAGAATCACCGAAACCGTTGCACCGTATCTGGTATTCATGCCGTTTCATTTTGCGGAATGGAATGTGAATACGGTAACGCAGAGTGCCTTCGACCCGATTTCCCGCGAGCCGAACTATAAGCAGTGCGCGGTGAGAATCGAACGTTCAGGCGAGTAGTTTAGGCGTCAGGTGTGACGATTTCAATGAGCTTCGAAAATCGCGTGAAGTCGTTTACGTTGAACGTAAGGATCTCGAATGAGATCCTCACGATGGAGCGCTTGCTCAGGTAGAAATGCGTATCGAGAATGACTCCGGCCCATTGCTCAAAGGAGCGAGCCTTAGCTGCCGGGTCCAAGCTCAGCGCTTCTATCCGTAGGTCTTTGTTCTCGCGGAGAATGGAAGCGAGAAAGGCCTCTAGTAAAAGTCCCGCAGCCTCATATTATGCCAGTTTCCAGAGTTGGGCCGTCGCCGATCTAAAGTTATCGCCCCGATAGATTTTTTCTTCCCCCCTTCCTGTTGATTTTCGTTGATTCAAACCCCGTCCCCTGATAGACTGATCTTGTAGATTCATTCCGCGAAAACGAACGGGTTTTCCGATGAGACAGCTAGGGACCCCGTTCACGCTCCCACCTTTTTGCTCAACGCCTGAGCCGATTCCAAGTAGACAACCATAGCGCCACCCGTGCGTCAGTCCAACATTAGTGGGAGCGGATCATGAGCAAATTAGTCGTCATCGGAAACGGAATGGCAGGCATCGCCTGCGTCGAGCAAATCCTCAAGCACTCGCCGAAGTTCGAAATCACAGTCTTCGGTGACGAAACCCACGTCAACTACAACCGCATCCTTCTCTCCTCGGTCCTGGCTGGCGAAAAAGACATGGATGACATCGTCATCAACAGCCTCGAATGGTATCAAGAAAAGCGCATCAACCTCCGCCTCGGGATCCGGATCACCGACATTGATCCGCTCAAGAAAACGGTTACTGGTAACGATGGCAGCATCACCAAATACGACAAGCTCCTCATCGCAACAGGTAGCGCGCCCTTCATTCCTCCTATCAACGGAGTCGACAAAGATGGCGTGTTCTGTTTCCGCAATATGGACGACACCCGGGCACTGCTGGATCGTGCAAAACCCGGCACCAAAGCCGTTGTCATCGGGGGCGGGTTGCTCGGGCTAGAGGCTGCACGTGGTCTTCAAGTGCAGGGCGCAGACGTAACCGTAGTCCACCTTCTGGAACGGCTGATGGAACGTCAGCTTGACCCGACAGGCGGCGATTACCTCCGGGACAGCATCGAAAAGCTCGGCGTCAAAGTATCACTCAAAAAGAGCACCGCCGCAATCCTCGGCAATGGACATGTCGAAGGCGTCGAATTTAAGGACGGCGAAATAGCCCCCGCTGAACTGGTCGTCATTGCGGCCGGTATCCGTCCCAACACCGAACTCGGCAAAAAAGCTGGACTCACCGTTAACCGCGGAATCGTAGTCAACGACTACATGGAAACCTCAGACCCCGACATCTACGCCGTCGGCGAATGCGTCGAACACAACGGTATCGTCTACGGGCTGGTGGCACCGCTCTACGAACAAGGGAAAGTTCTCGCCGCAACCATCACCGGCAATCGCGGATTGGAATACAAAGGCACGGTCACCGCCGCCAAGCTCAAGATCATGGGTGTCGATGTATTTTCCGCAGGCTTCATTGACGACACCGTCGCCGGGATCGAATCTGTCAAGTACGAAGATGCAGCCCTTGGCATTTACAAGAAGCTCACTCTCAAAGACGGATGCCTTGCCGGAGTGATCCTGGTGGGCGATGTCTCTGACAGCCAACGCTACATGGATTGGCTCCGCAACGGTACAGACCTTACGTCGAAGCGCCGCTACTTGCTCTTCCCCGAACCAACCGAAGACCACGGTCTCGACGTCGCGCAAATCCCGGACAGCGAAACCGTCTGCGGCTGCATGGGCGTCACCAAGGGCGACATCATCCACGCCATCCACGAAAAAGGCGTCAATACGTTCGCACAACTCAAGGAAGCAACCAGAGCATCCACCGGCTGCGGCTCTTGCGGAGAAATGTGCAAGCACCTTCTCAAAGCTGTCGCGCCAGAATTTGAAGACGAAGAGAAAAAGGTTCTCTGCGGTTGCCTGCCGTTCTCGCAAGACAACTTGCGGGAGATGATTCAAGGCCAAAAGCTCAAGTCCGTACAAGAAGTTCTCGACATCTACGGCAATGGCCACGGCTGCGAAGTCTGCAAACCCGCGCTCAGCTACCTGATCGACGTGGTCTGGTGCGGAGACCACGAAGAAGACCGCTCCGCGCGCTTCATCAATGATCGTGTACACGCCAACATTCAACGTGATGGAACGTTCTCCGTAATCCCGCGTATGCGCGGAGGCATCACCACTCCTGACGAGCTACGGAAAATCGCCGACGTCGCCGACAAGTACAACGTACCCATGGTCAAGGTGACGGGAAGCCAACGCATTGATCTTCTCGGGGTGAAAAAAGAAGACCTCCCCAAAATGTGGGCCGACCTCGGTATGACGTCCGGCCAAGCCTACACTAAAGGCGTACGCATGGTGAAAACCTGCGTCGGCACCGAGTTCTGCCGCTACGGTACACAGAACGCCATCGACACCGGCATCGAACTGGAACGCGGCCTGGAAAATCTCTTTACACCGCACAAGACAAAA
>Ga0315912_10002301_pt1 | contig 20795 bp, 17 predicted proteins | sample VfabasoilMG_FD_204469 | JGI IMG/M metagenome (GOLD analysis project Ga0315912, IMG submission 204469) | Garden soil microbial communities collected in Santa Monica, California, United States - V. faba soil | ecosystem: Environmental > Terrestrial > Soil > Garden | place: USA: California...
CGTCGAGCAACGCAGCCATCGTGGCGTAGTGCCGTGCATAACCGGCTACGAACTTCCGGCACCGAGTACTAGGGCCCCGAGGAGAGGAACACCTCGGCGAGCGGTTCGGCAAATAGGGGGGCCGTCAGGACCATCCACGCATAATGCAGCGTGATCGCGGTCCGTCGTGGCAGCTTGGGCCAACGCAGACGCCGTGCAACGACTTCGGCCACCACGGCCACGCCGTGCAGCACGAAGTACGTCATCATCCAACCGAAGTGCCGTGGAACCCCACCCACGCAGGCGAACACGAAGTACTCGTGCATGAGCCCGCTCGCAGCGAAGGTCGCCAACGTGACTTGCAAGGGTCTCCGCTGCCCCCCCCATTGCCGAAAGCAATGCCGGCGCGCGAACTCGTGAATGTAGAGATTCCAGCGGTGCGCCCAAAAATCCCGCGGCGAGCGGGCGAGATACGGGGCATCAAAGGTTTCGTCGACGTCGATCCCGGTCTGCATCGCAAGACCCGTGACCACATCCGCAAGCCCCGAGACGCCGGCAAAGATCATCCAAAGTGACCACTGGGAGGCAAGCAGCAGGTGATCGTGAAGCCCGGGCCAGTGATGGCTCACCCCGAGCAACAGCAGGAGCAACACCCCCTTCGGCAATGCGCGCAGCAGCCGAGCTTGCCCGCGGCGTCGATGGGCACGGGCCGCCACGACGTCGTTTGGCCAATGCGAATCCGGCGGGATCACGAGCCAGAACAGCAAGGTCGGCAGCGAACGCAACATCCGCGGATCGCGAGCTTCTCCGCGCACGATGTCGAGTGCTTTCGCACTCCACACGATGCCGAGGCCGACCGCGATGATTCGCGGATACGTCCAAGGCCAACACCAGCCAAACAACACCGCGAAGACGAGGATCGGCCACAACACCGCTCGGCGGCCCGCCAGCAGCACGCCCCAGACGTAGGCAACGACGAGCGCGAAGCAAACGCTGGCCCCGAGCAGGTTCAGCATCGGTGACCTCGAGGTGGGGGTCTAACGCCCTGCGGCTTGGAGCTCCGGATCTCGACTCGGGAACCATCGGCTGGCCACCCGAACGGCATTCGTTGCGGCGCCGAGGCGAAGGTTGTCCCCGATGACCGTCATGCAAAAGCTTCGGCCAGTCTCGTCTCGGAGATCGCGACGCAGGCGACCCGCGAGCGCGCGATCACGGCCCCCCACGCACTGCAGCGCCGACAGACCTTCGCCGACGGGTCCCGGCACATACGTGAGAAACGGGTTGTCGCGGCCTGGAGCGAGCGTGGCTTCGATCTCGCTTTGATTCGTGGCTTTGTCCAACGTGAGCCACACGTTCATGTAGTGACCGACCGCAACTGGAACGCGGCAGCACTGGGCGGAGACCGGCAGGTCCGGACGCGAGAGGATCTTGCGGCTCTCCTGCATGAGCTTGCGCTCCTCGGCCGAGAACCCACTCTCATCGGTCTTGCCGTTGTGTGGCACGGTGTTGCCTGCATAGCGGCTCGGGTTGAACTGAGCTCCGATTAGACCGTCGGTCGCATAGCCGGCTCGGTTGTCCTCGATGAATTCGCGCAATGGCGCGATCCCAGCTCCGCTGATCGCTTGATAGGTACTGACCGTGACGTTGGCCAACCCGAATCGCTGGTCGAGCGGACGCATCGCGATCGCGAAGGGGATGGTGGTGCAGTTGGGATTCGCGACCAACCGGACGGAATCCTTCACTTCGCTGCAATTGACGGAGGCCACGACGAGCGGCACGTTCGGATCGAGCCGATAGGTATTGCTCTTGTCGACCACCCGATAGCCGAGGGCCAGCAACCTCGGCACGTAGCGTTCGCTGAATGCATCGTCGAGCGCAACGAACGCAAGATCACCGCGAAGCGATTCGTCTTGCTCGAGTCGTTCGGCGCCCAACACCTGAAGCTGCCGTCCGTCGTATTCCATGGATTGGTCGCGACTCGCGAGCAAAACGAGCTCCGAGCCAGGCCAAGCTCGCTCCACGAGCTCGATCGTCTCCCGTCCAACCAACCCTGTGGCTCCCAAGATGCAGATCCGCATGCCGCCCTTCATACCACCGACGGCTTCACTCGTGACGTCCTGCGGGCGATCGGCGATGGAACACGAGCCCGTGCGACGGGCCCAACGCGTTCCTCGTGATCGGGCAAAACGTTCCCGAAGTGCGGCGAGTCGTGAGTCTCATGACTCGACCGCCGACCCACGAGAGATCTGCACTGAATCGAGTCGAAACGATCCGACGTTGCGCTTGCGCTCGGGCACGACAGAGCATCGCGCCACCCCGGAGTCCGCGGTCGGCATGCTGCGGTCGATGCCCATCCCGTCGCCGCAGTGTGTAGGCGGGCACTCCGCTTGGGTGGTCCATTCGGTCGAACTGCGGATCCGAGGCTTTTGCGACAAGGGCCGGATTCGGTCCCCAACCTCAAAGGTCGAGATCTGGCAAACCTCTTAATAAGGTCGCTGGGAGCTTCCCTCGGGCGTGCATCGGCCCCATCATTCGGCCGCACACCCCTTCGGGGTTCATCGTTGGATCGCCGCGTTTGGCGCTATCCTGAAGAGACGCCATAGAAATCGCGCAGGTACCGCAGGATGCTCGCCCGAGCGCCCTGTGGCACACTCCGCGCGCTTCGACAACCTGAGGACCTGTTCCAATGCTCGATCTCGAGAAAACCCGCAACATCGGCATTTCCGCCCACATCGACTCCGGGAAGACGACTCTGACCGAGCGGATCCTTTTCTATACCGGCCGCATCCACAAGATCGAGGAGGTCAAAGGGAAGTCAGGCGTTGGCGCCACGATGGACTCGATGGACTTGGAGCGGGAGCGGGGGATCACGATCCAGTCGGCCGCTACGTTCGTGACCTGGGGCGATCATCATATCAACATCATCGACACTCCCGGACACGTCGACTTCACGGTTGAAGTCGAGCGGGCGCTTTCGGTGCTCGATGGTGCGATCCTCGTGCTTTGTGGATCTTCGGGCGTGCAATCGCAGTCGATCACGGTCGACCGACAGATGCGACGTTACGCGGTTCCTCGCCTCGCATTCATCAACAAGATGGACCGCGCAGGCGCCGATGCGTATCGCGTCACCAAGCAGTTGCGCGAGAAGCTCAAGCACAACGCCGTCATGATGACCATCCCGATCGGGGCGGAAGATCAGTTCGCGGGCATCATCGATCTGCGCAAACGGAAAGCCGTGTTTTTCGACGGCCCCAACGGTGACGTCCTCCGAGTCGAGGACGTTCCCGAGGACTACCAAGAGAAAACCGAGGAGATGCGACAAAAGCTCGTCGAGAGCGTCGCGGACTTCGACGATGCGATCATGGAGAAGTTCCTCGAGGGGATCGACGTCTCGGCCGAGGAGCTCGACCCCGTGATCCGTCGAGCGACCCTCTCGCTCGAGATGACCCCCGTGTTCTGCGGCTCGGCCTACAAGAACAAGGGCGTCCAGGTTCTACTCGACGGCGTCCTTTCCTATCTTCCCAACCCGACCGAAGTCGTCAACAAGGCGTTCGAGATCGCGGACGACGGAAGCGAAAAGGAAGTGGCGTTGGTCTCCAAGGACGACGCGCCGCTCTGCGGATTGGCCTTCAAGCTCGAAGACGGTCGCTACGGGCAGCTCACCTACGTCCGGATCTATCAAGGTCACATCTCGAAGGGCGATACGATCTGGAACACCCGAAATCGCATCAAGGTCAAAGTCGGGCGACTCGTTCGCATGCATGCCGACAAGATGGAGGACATCGACTCCGCTGGTTCGGGCGACATCATCGCGACATTCGGCATCGAATGCGCGGCCGGTGACACGTTTACCGGCGCCGACGTGACCTATTCACTCCGCTCGATGTTCGTACCACACGCGGTCATCCAATACGCGGTCACGCCCAAGGACAAGGGCGCACTCGCGAACTTCTCGAAGGCGCTCAATCGATTCGCCAAAGAGGATCCAACCTTCCGGGTCAGCCGCGACGACGAATCGGGCGAAACGATCATCGCCGGCATGGGCGAGTTGCACCTCGAGATCTATCTCGAGCGGATGCGACGCGAATACAAAGTCGATACGGACGTGGGTGAGCCGCAAGTGGCGTTCCGCGAAACGATCACCCAGGAAGTCGACTATTCGTATGTGCACAAGAAGCAAACCGGTGGTTCGGGCCAATACGCCAAACTCGCAGGTCGCATGCTCCCGCTCAAAGATGCTGCGCCCGGTGAGACGTACCGGTTCTCGGACAACGTCGTCGGCGGCACGATCCCGAAGGAGTACATTCCGTCGATCGACGACGGCTTCCGCAAGTCGCTCGACCGTGGGGTGCTCATCGGGTTCCCCGTGGTCAACGTCGAGATGACGGTCGAAGACGGTGGATTCCACGCGGTCGACTCGAGCGACATGGCGTTCCAAATCGCCGCTCGTGCAGCGTTCAAGGAAGCCATGCGATCGGCGAGGCCGGTCATCCTCGAGCCGATCATGAAGGTCGTCGTCGAAACGCCCGAAGAGTTCACCGGCGCGGTCCAGACCACGCTCATCCGCCGCCGCGGCGTCATCCAAGGGTCGGAAACTGCCTACGGAACGACCTCGCTCGAGTGCCACGTCCCCCTCTCTGAAATGTTCGCGTACTCGAACGAGCTCCGATCCGCCACGCAAGGCAAGGCGGAGTACTCGATGGAGTTCGAGCAGTACGGTCAAGTGCCCGCGAGCATCCAAGAGAAGCTCATCGAGAAGTACAAAGGACGCTCCCGGTAGATTCGGGTGCGGGCAACGGCAGCTTGGCTGCCGTCGGGAGGGGCCTTTCGCAGGTCCCCTCCCCTCTCTCTCTCAGACGGCTCTCTCAGACGGCTCTCTCAGACGGCTCACACGGAGGACGAGACCCTCATCGACAGTCGGGGGTCTTCGCCACGCTTCCGAGGTCGAAGGCACACACGGTCTGGCCGAAGTGGGCTCGCCACGTGGAGCGATCGACCGCGCCGAGCGGTGAACCGAGCGCTGCGAGCGAGACATCCAACTCGTCGAGTTGGGACAGGAATTCGTCCGCGTAGATGCCGAGCTCGGCCGCTGCGAGTTCGAGGGTCACCGAACCTCGATAGGCCTCGTGGATCGCCTGCACGGCCTCGCCTTGGTCGCCCAAGCACGCGGCCTCGATGAGGCTCGTGCCGTTGGCCTCATCGACGCGGCGACCGGTCCGATCGACCACCATGTGGCCATCGAGACCGTTCGGCAGGCTGAAGACGACGAGCTGATTGTTGGCCTCGCGGGTCGGTGCGTTCTCGGGCCGATTGGCTCGCTCCTCGGGGGTCTCGTAGCGAAACGCGAGAGGATCGGAGGATCGGTCGGCGGCATCTTTGGACGTGGTCTGGACGGCCTCGAACTCGAGCACATCGGCATCGGGATCGACATCGAGCCGTGCCAACAATTCGCTCAAGGTCGGCGGCAGGTCGGTCAACACGGCATAGACCGAGGGGCGCGCGGCAGCCTCGCGGAGCGCGTCGACGCCGAGGATCGGAACACGCGTGCGCGTGAGATCCCGAACGTCGGCCGCCTCGGTGCCTCGGTGGCAGACCGCAAACGGGCTCGCGTGGACCAACGCCTCCCACTTGTCGCGATAGGGATCCGCCCGCTCCTCCCAGCCGTAGTGACGCAAGTCGACGCGATAGAGCGTGTGATCCGCGTCGATGGGCACGGGCGCGGTCTGGCTGGGCTCGTCGGAGAGCGCGTTGATCATGACAGTCAACGTGCGGCGGTACTGCTCGGCGAGATCCGGCGACCGTGCCTGCACGATCGGCGAGATCGAGAGGTAGCGCGTGAACGGACGATCGAACGGAGAGATCGACAGGAGGTCCTCGCGTACCACCTGCAGCTCATGATCCAATGGGCGTCGCGGAGTGGCCTCGATCGAGCCGGCCGGCGAGTCCTCGGAGTCGATCGAGTTCACGACCATGGACAACGAAGTCGACGGCGTGACGAGGGCCAAGGTCGTCAACCCGCGGCCCACGTCACACGCGAATAGCATGGCTGCACCGATCAGCATCGAAACCGTGAGCTTTGGCGATCTGAACATGTTCCGGTGCTCACGGGCGGTCGCTGTGGACGGCTGAACGGGCTGAACGGGACCTCGTCTTGCGTACGAACCCATCATCTCACGCTCGTACGCCCTCCGGGGCTGCAGGGACGCCCCACCATTCGAGTCGAGCGGATCATCGCAGAGGACCCTCATCCAAAGAACCTTCTGGACGAAGCGCCACGATGATCGATGACTCTTGCTTTGGCTGAAACTGATAGTTGCTGTCAACGCAGGATTGTCACCGCGCACGAGTGCCGCTTGGCCAACGTCTGTAGTCGAGGGCCACGCGTCGAGCCTTTCGCAACGATGCCAGAGACGATCGGGACGACGTTCCGCACGATCGACACGTCTGCGAAGCAGCTGCAGGTTGCATTCTTGCGCCCCCTGCTGGAGCCAGCGTAGCGTTTCGGCCGCATGTCGACAGGTTTCCCCCGCGGCTCGTCGTTCCTTGGCCCCCTTCACGTTGGCGCCCAACTCGGGGTCCTCGGCATGAGTTTGTGCGTCACCGCATGCGGCCGTGATTCCCACTCCCCCAAGCGCGACGAGGAGCCGGTCGCCACCCAGCCCACCCAAACCGATCCGCCCAAGCTTCCACCCGCGAAGGCAGACCCCGAGAGGGGCCTGCCGAGTGCCGCGGATGCGAACGCCTTCATCCTTTCGACTGACGCAAAGCTCCGCGAGGTGTGGACCGGTGCTTCGCGCGCGGAATGGGAGAAGGCCACCAACATCACCGATGCCACCGAGCAAGCGGCGGCCGAAGCCAATGCCAAGGTGATGGCGTTCGAGACCGCAGCGATCAAAGAGGCCCGAGGGTTTCGTGACGTCGAAGCCGACCCACCGGTAAAGCGTCAGTTGAAGCTGCTCGCGCTGACGAGCACGTTGCCCGCACCGGACGACGATGCGAAACGACGAGAACTGGCGGAGCTCGCCGCGAAGATGGAAGGCCTCTACGGCAAGGGCAAGTATTGCCAAGACGTCGACGGCAAGTCGGTTTGCCGAGATCTGTTGCAGCTGTCCGACGTGATGAGCAAAAGCCGTTCGCCCGGCGAGCTGCTCGACGTGTGGACCGGCTGGCATGCGATCGCCGTGCCGATGAAACCGATGTACGCACGCTTCGTCGAACTCGGCAACGAGGGCGCTCGCGACCTCGGCTTCGCCAACATGGGTGAGCTCTGGCGTTCGCGCTATGACATGACGCCGCTTGCGTTCGAGCAGGAGATCGGCCGCCTGTGGGATCAGGTCTCCCCGCTCTACGAAGCCTTGCATTGCCACGTGCGCGCCAAGCTCGTTCAACTTCATGGGCCGGAGATCGTCCCACCGCAGGGGCCGATCCCCGCTCACCTGCTCGGCAACATGTGGGCTCAGGAATGGACGAATCTCTACCCCGTGCTCGAACCCTACCCGGGCGAGGCGAGCCTCGACGTGACCGCGGCCTTGCAGAAGCGCGGCTACGATCCGATCGAGATGGTTCGACTCGCCGAATCGTTCTTCACGTCGCTCGGCCTCGCCGCGTTGCCCAATACGTTTTGGGAGCGCTCGATGTTCGTGAAGCCGGCCGATCGCGAGGTCGTCTGCCATGCCAGCGCATGGGACGTTGGGATGAACAACGACCTGCGGATCAAGATGTGCATCAAGACGAATCACGAGGACCTCGTCACCCTTCACCACGAGCTCGGGCACGACTACTACTACAACAACTACTATACGCTTCCCGTGCTCTTTCAGAGCGGGGCCCACGATGGATTTCACGAGGCGATCGGGGACGCAATCGCGCTTTCGATCACGCCCAAATATTTGCAGCAAGTGGGTCTACTCGAGGAAATTTCCGAGAACGAAAAGGGTGTGATCAACAAACAGATGCAGGACGCACTGGGTAAAATTGCGTTCCTGCCATTCGGCAAACTCGTCGACCAGTGGCGATGGGAGGTATTCGCCGGCACGCTCGCGCCGGACGCATACAACGCTGGTTGGTGGCGATTGCGAGCCGCCATTCAAGGCGTCGCAGCGCCTACCCCACGCGGCGAAGACCTGTTCGATCCGGGAGCGAAATATCACATCCCGGGCAACACCCCGTATGCCCGGTACTTCCTCGCGCACATTCTGCAATTCCAGTTTCATAAAGCGCTCTGTGACGCGGCCGGACACGAGGGGCCGCTCCACACCTGTTCGATCTACGGCAGTCACGACGCCGGGCGACGTCTGCAGGGAATGCTCGCGATGGGGGCGTCACAGCCGTGGCCCGACGCGCTCGAAGCGTTGACTGGAACACGAGAAATGGACGGGCAAGCGCTCGTCGAATACTTCAGTCCACTCATGCGCTATCTCGAGCAGCAGAACGTGGGCATGACCTGCGGCTGGACGAAGTGAGCGTCTCGGCCAGGTGACGCTCGTATGGCAACCGGGCGTCGGGACGAGACCGTCCTTCACGCCTCGCGTTGCTGAGATGGCCTCGAGCGACCGCACGGGTACACTCGAGTCGCGCCCCATGTTCGAAGGAGTGCTCCTCGCGGCCTGCATGGCCGCAGCGTCGCTTCCCACCCCTTCGGGACCGGTGGGGTCGGCTCGTGCGGACTCCCGTTCGCTTTGGGAAGTGGGCTTGACCCCATCGCTCGGCGGAGTGCTGACCCTCGAGGAGCATGAAACGCTCCAGCTCGCCGCTCGAACGGCTGCCCTGGAACTGGCCCTGCGCAAGCGCGATGGCGGGATGTTGGCCATCGAAGGGCGATGGGCAGGTCGACGCGTCGCCGATCAAGAATTGCACCGTCTTCGGTTCTCATTTGGATTCGGCTACGCCAAGCGGACCCGAGCCTTCGAAGTGATGGCCTTGGCCGCTTTCGTCGTGGAACCCTGGGCCATCCTTCGTGACGGGCGGGGTCACCGTCCTCCGAATGGGACAGGCGGGCCCGTGGGGCCGCTCGTGGGAGGCCGCGTGCACTTGTCCGCCGGCGTATTTTTCCGCCCCCACGCAGCGGTCGCATTTCGACTCGGACCTTACCTAGAAGCTACCGGAACGACGTTTACGGGCATTGCGAACGGCCGTCCCATTGGGGCCAACGACATCGAGGATGAACTCCTGGCGCGCCTCGGGGGTCTCGAGGTGGGCGGCGGACTAGGCTAGGTGTCACGCTCTGGATCCGGCCACGCCGTTCTTCGTGAGTCGCCAACGCCCCGAGGCGCGCTAGGCTTGCGCCGTGAGCAGCCTGGGAAGCATCTTCGACCCAAACGAGGGCGGCCGCCGAGGTGAGGACCTTCGCTTTCGCATCGAGGTCCCGCGTTCGGCCTTGGGGACCGATCGCGGCTACATGGCCTCGGTCCCGACCTCGATCTCCAAAGGGGAGCAACGGATCGAACGCGCGGAAGCGGCCGTGGATGGCGGAACCATTCCGCTCTACCTCCCGAAAACCTTCAAGTCCGGATCGGTGCTGCGCCTGCGCGGTCAAGGTGCGCGTTCGCCCGGTGAGCATCCCGGCGACCTTTTCCTCGAGATCCAGGTGATCGACGATGGCTGGACGCCACCGTGGGCGCCGACACTGCCCACGATCTTCTGGTTTGGACTGATGGCCGCGAGCGGTTGCTCGTACTGGCTGTTGATGGGATGAGCAACGCGTGACAGATGGAGGCTACCGGGCGCTCGAACACACGGCCGACCTGGCGTTCGAACTGTGGGCCACGACCGAAGAGGGCGTGCTCGAACAGGGGATGCATGCCGTGCTGCACACGCTCACCGCGGGAGCCGAGCTGAAACCCGAGGCCTCGCGCGAGGTCGAAGTCCAGGGACTCGACTCCGAGGATCGGCTGGTCCGCTGGCTCAACGAGATCATTTTTCTGTGTTTGGTCGAGGGTTTTCTGCCGTGTGACACCGAGATCGTCCTCGACGGAACCGACCTGCGTGCGAAGCTGAGAGGCGAGGTCGAGGCGCACGAACGGATCGTGACCGAGATCAAGAGCGCGACCTATCATGGCCTGTTCCTGCACGTGTCCGAAGCCGAAGCGAGAGCACAAATCGTGCTCGATGTTTAGACGACCATGAAGTTCGAACGCGTCGATGATTACCGCTTTCGGATCCCCATCGAGGGAGGCATGCGCGTGCCCGGCCTCGTGTTTGCGTCCGATGCGATGCTGCCCTCGATCCGCGAGGACAAGAGCCCCGAACAGGTGGCCAACGTCGCCCACTTACCCGGCATCCTGCGTCACAGCATCGCGATGCCCGACATGCACTGGGGCTATGGCTTTCCCATCGGAGGTGTCGCGGCGTTCGACGAGTACGAAGGGGTGCTCTCCCCCGGCGGCGTGGGCTACGACATCAATTGTGGAGTTCGCCTGCTGCGTTCGAAGCTCACCCGGGAACAGGTCGTCGGATCGCTCGAGGACATCGCTACGGCGCTGTATCGCACGGTCCCCTGTGGAGTGGGGGGCAAGAGCCGAGTTCGACTTTCGCGTTCGGAACTCGACGACGTGCTGACCCAGGGCGCAAGTTGGGCGGTCGGACACGGCATGGGACGCGCCTCGGATCTCGCAGTCCTCGAGGAAAACGGATGCATGCAGGGGGCCAATCCCGACAAGATCTCGGAGCGAGCGAAGGACCGCGGCCGCCCGCAGCTCGGGTCGCTCGGCTCCGGCAATCACTTTTGCGAGCTCGGCTACGTCGCCGAGATCTACGATCCCGTCGCCGCCGCTGCGTTTGGCCTCGAACAGGGCCGGGTCACGCTCATGATCCACTCGGGTTCCCGCGGCTTGGGCCATCAGATCTGCGACGACGCGCTCCATCGAATGCTCAAGGCTTCGGCGAAGTACGGCATCGAGTTGCCGGATCGCCAGCTGTGTGCGGCACCGTTGCACAGCCCCGAAGCGAGGGACTACTTTGCGGCGATGGCCGGGGCGATCAACTTCGCCTTTGCCAACCGACAAGTGATGACCCATTTCGCTCGCGAAGCCCTCGCCGACACGTTGAAGCGGAGCGAAGCCTCGATCGGTCTCGAGGTCGTCTACGACGTCTGCCACAACATCGCCAAGTGGGAAACCCACGTCGTCGAGGGCGAGAGTCGTCGGGTCTGCGTGCATCGCAAAGGTGCAACGCGAGCCTTTGGCCCCGGCCATCCCGACGTTCCCGAGCCCTATCGCCAGGTGGGTCAACCGGTGCTCGTGCCCGGTGACATGGGACGCTACAGCTACGTTTTGGCCGGTACGGAACGTGCGATGCAGGAGACCTGGGGGTCGAGCTGTCATGGTGCCGGCCGTCGCCTGTCACGGAACCAGGCCAAACGCGCGGCACAAGGCCGGTCGCTCTTCCGCGAGCTGCGGGATCAGGGCGTCTTCGTCATGGCCGATAGCAAAGCGACCGTGGCCGAAGAGCTTCCTGAGGCTTACAAAGACGTGGCCGACGTCGTCGACATCATGGATGGGGCGGGGATCGCCACGAAGGTGGCGAAGCTGATCCCGATGGCCGTCGTCAAAGGGTGACGCACCAATGGCCGCGGAACCGCGGATCGAGCGGGAACCGAACCAACGCTTCCTCGCCGCCCTCTTGCTCCTCGCCGTGGTCACCCGGCTCGCTTGGGTGTTGTGGGTTCATCCGCCGGACGACTACGTATTCAGCGACATGCGCAAGTACGTCGAGCGAGCGCAACGACTCGCCTCGATCGGGACGGAGTCGGGCATTCGGGAACTCGCGTGGCAAGCCTTTGGTACGCACGCGCTGCTCGCACTGCCGCTGCGCGTGTTCGGGACCACGAACCTCACCTCCGCCGCGATCCTCTGGGGAAGCATGGCTGCAGGTGCAGTCCCGCTGTCGTACTTGCTCGCGCGCAGGGTGTGCATGCGACACGAGACTGCCTATGCCGTAGGAATCGGCACCTTGTTGTGGCACCCCAACCTGTCGAACAGCGGCTACTTTTTATCCGAGACTCCATTTTTGTTCTTCCAGCTGTGGTCGACCTACGGACTCGTCTGCACGTTCCAGGACGGCCGCCGCGCGATGCAAGCCGGAGTCGCATCTGCGTTCGCATTTGCCGTACGGCCGCAATCCGCCCTGTTTTTCGGGCTCGCCGGGCTGCTCTGGTTCGTGCATCGTCGCAAGCTGCCGCACGTCCGGCTCGGCCACTTACTCAGGATCGGGCTGCCCCTCCTCGCGATGTTGGCCTTTTCGCTTTGGCGGTTCGAACGACATACTGGCTACGGGCCCGGCATCGCCGAGAACGTCAACATGAACTTGACCGCAGGTCGATGCCACAACATCGTCACCCAAGCTTTCCCCACGCAAGCGCGGCTCGAACAGAGCGAACGCGAAGGGAACACCCGAGATGGGCGGAGGGTCAGCCTGCCCGAATATCGCGTACTCGCCCACGTGCTCCCGGACGATCACTTCTTTGCCCTGCGACCCGCACTCGCGAGCGAGACGATCCGGTTCGTCGGATACATCGGCGACCCCGAAGTGCACCGGGAGATCCGATGGCGTTGCTATGAGCACACGGGATGGCTCGAGCAGGTCCGCTATAGCCTGGTCAACGCAAGCCTGCTGTGGTTCGTGAGCTACCCATGGCCGGAAGCCGAGCGTGGACGCGGGACGTTTTTTCCGGCGATCGAGATGTATCGGCATCTGTTTCAAGTCTTCATCCTGTTCCCCTCGCTCGTGGGTATGGGGATCGGATTGGCGAGCGCGGGTCGTCGGCCCGCCATGGCTTTGGTGGCGCTACAGCTCGTCACCTCGATTGCAGTCGCCGCGATCTTCTTTGGCGAGATCCGCTTGCGGACACCGTACGACCCCTACTCGATCCTTTTGGCGGCCGAGATCATGGCCACCGCTTGGCTATTCACGAGGCGGGAACGGTCATGAGAGTCCGTGTCGACGCCGAGCGTCCAGCTCCTCGCGCGCTCAAGGAGCCGATCGACTCCCTGCGCAAGGGTGGTTTCATCATCTATCCCACCGACACGGGCTACGCGTTTGGCTGTGCGATGACGAATCCCAAGGGGATCCAGACGTTGCGAAAGCTCAAGGGCATCGACGAACGTCACAAGAAACCGCTCGCCATGTTGGTCAGCGACATGAACGACATCGGACGTTACGGGCACCTCGGGAATCGGGTCTTTCGCGTGATCCGGCGGATCCTACCGGGGCCCTACACCCTCGTGTTGCGAGCCACGCATGAAGTCCCACGCGCGATGCGAAATCGCGATCACGAGGTCGGCTTGCGGATGCCGGCGCATCGCGTCTGTTCGGCGCTGCTCGAGGGCCTCGGCGAACCATTGCTCACGGGATCCCTCACGCCCGGCGAGGCCACACCCGAGCTCGAGGACCCAGAGGACTTCGAGCGTCGGTATCGCGCCGACGTCGACCTCATCGTCGATGCCGGACCGGCTTGGCCCGATCCCTCGACGGTGCTGCGCCTCGTCGACGACGAGATCGAGGTCCTCCGCGAAGGCCAAGGACCGCTGCCATAGGCTCCCGCTGCTTGGCTGCCGCAGCGACGGATCCGCTACCGCAACGCCTGCACGGCTTGGGTAGCGTGCACCACGGCGCGCTTACGGGCCATTCACGAAAGCGACCCACGCGTCGACGATCGGATCTGGCCAAGGAACGGTCGGCGTGAATGCGGGTCGTGTGAATGTCCCAGCGCTGAACTGTCGAGCGAGCACCTCGTCGAGATCCGCGTCTCGCGGAACGGCCACGAGCGCAATACCGGCTCCGATGACCGGCCGCGCGAGTACGAGGTGCTCGTACAACGCATGGCCAAAACAAACGACACGCAGGCCTCGAGTGCGAACGATCCGATCGAACGCTTCGAGATCTCGCGGCGCCTCGGTGCGAACGTGGTCGAGTTCCTCGAGATCCGCAGCCCCCCCGGTAATGATGAGCACAGCCTCGTCAATGACGGTCAATGCGTCCTCCTCCGGGCTACGTTGGCCGAGCACCCCGGTGCGTATCCGCAGCTCTTGCAGGATGCGCACACGAGCATGCAACGCTCGTTTGGCCTTGGGAAACCGAGCGAACGTCAATGCGTTGAATACGTCGTGCCACGACCCGACACGTACAGGCACGGAACCGCGTGCGATCACGCTTTCGTAGGTGGTGTGTCGAGGTCCGGGTCGCTCCAGGCGTAGCCCGCACGCGACCGAATCGAGCCAGCACTGCATCTGCTCGAGCGAGGGTGGATCCACCGAAGCCAGCCCGGGAAACTCCGCATCGAGCGATCGCAGCCACGGCAAGCGGTTCCAACGATCGAGGACGGCCTCGTCCGCCATCGGACCTCGCTCGCCGTTCACGTCCGGCGCCCCGGCGCGTTATCGTCGGCGGGCTCGTGAACCGCCCAAGCCCACTCGTGTGGATCGATCTCGAAATGTCCGGCCTCGACCCCGACGGGTGCCGGATCTTGGAAGTTGCAACCCTCATCACCGATGGCGACCTCGAGGTGATCGCTGAAGGTCCCGATCTCGTCGTCCATCAGCCGGACTCGGTTCTGTTCGCCATGGACGAATGGTGTACGAAACACCATGGGGAAAGTGGGCTGACGGATCAGGTTCGCGCTTCGACCATCCTCATCGAGGACGCCGAGACCCAGGTCCTCGAATTTCTCCGCCAATACACCGAGCAGGGAACCTCGCCGCTCTGTGGCAACTCGGTGTGGCAAGACCGACGCTTCATCACTCGGTACATGCCTGGGCTCGACCGGTTCCTGCACTATCGCCTCATCGATGTCTCGAGCGTGAAGGAACTCGTGCGGCGCTGGTATCCCGACGTCAAGGCTCCGACCAAATCCGAGAACCACCGCGCCCTCCAAGACATCCACGAATCGCTCGCCGAGCTCCGCTTCTATCGCCAGACTTGTTTTCTCCCGCCCGCGTAACCACAACGGCTGCATCCGCCCTCCGTTCATCCGGTCATCCGTTCATGAGGTCTTGTGCTTGCTCATCGCCCCGGTCGCGTTGGGCCGCTCCCGATCGCCGGCGTTCGCGGGGTACAGCGCTTGGTGGCCATACCGCTGGCGAATGGCACTGAGCACGCTTTGAAGTTGTTCCCCGCGGGGCGGGGGTTCTTCGGCCGCGGCGATTTGGGCGAAGAGGTCGAGCTGCTGCCGTTGCCGCGGTCCGGATCGAAGGTCGGCCACCGCGACCCCCGTCAACCGAAACCGTCGGCCACGCAGATCGAACTCGTCGAGGAGTCGACAGGCCACGTCATAGATGACCTTCGCCTGCGAGGTCGGTCGTGGCAACGTGCACTGCCGTGTCTCGGTTTTGAACGTGATGTCGCGCAACTTCACGCTGATCTGACGCCCAGCTTCGCCCGCGGCGACCAAACGATCGGCCACGCGCGTCGCCTGCGAGAGGAGTTGACCTCGAAGTTCGTCGACGGTTGCGAGATCGATCGCGAAGGTATCTTCGTGGCTGACGGACTTCCGCCCGCGACCGGAATCGACGGTTCGTGGATCCACCCCGTGGCTCAACCGGTGCAAATGCAGACCGTGTTCGCCGAACCACTCCTCGAGCAAAGCGGAACTCAGCCCCGCGAGGTCACCGATCGTTTTGATCCCTCGCTCCGCCAAGGTCGCCTGCTTTTTCGGCCCAACGCCCCAAAGCTTCCCAATTGGCTTGCTGTGCAGGAACTCGAGCTCCCCACCCCCTGGAACTTCAGCGAGGCCATCGGGCTTGCAGCTTTCGCTCGCCATCTTCGCGATGAACTTGACGTTCGCGATTCCGACCGAACACGTGAGGCCCCCGGTCGCCTCGGCGACGGCTCGGCGCAACGACTCCCCGGCGTGGACCGGCGAACCGAGCAGTCGTTCGGTCCCCGAAAGGTCGAGAAATGCCTCGTCGATGCTGAGCGGCTCGACCACGGGAGAAAACCGATCGAAAACCGCAAACGCCCGATCCGAAGCCTCGACATAAGCGTCGAACCGGGACGGTAAGACGATCGCGTGGGGGCATTTCCGCAACGCAACCGCCATCGGCATCGCGCTCCGACAACCGAACACTCGGGCTTCGTAGCTAGCAGCCGCCACGACCCCCCGCCGACCTACGCCACCCACGAGCACCGGCTTGCCCCGCAGCGAGGGGTCATCTCGGATCTCCACGGAGGCAAAGAACGCGTCCATGTCGACATGCAGGATGACCGCCATGGAACCGCCAATTCTAGTGTTCAAGGGGCCTTTCGCAAAGGCCCCTCGCTACGGCAGCCAAGCTGCCTTCGCTCACCCCAAACGAGCGCCTACCGGCGCCTTGGGAGCTTCGACTGAGCCTTTGCGGCTTTTCGCTTGGGCCCTGCTACCGCGGCAGCCTGCCTTCACACTTCCCAAACACTTGCGCCTACCGGCGCCTCGGGAGCTTCGACCGAGCCTATGCGGCTTTTCTTAGGAGCCCTGCTACCGCGGCAGCCTGCCTTCACACTTCCCAAACACTCGCGCCTACCGGCGCCTTGGGAGCTTCGACCGAGCCTATTGCGGCTTTTCGCTTGGGCCCTGCTGCCGCGACAGCCTGCCTTCGCTCACCCCAAACGAGCGCGTCCCCCAAAGCACTCGCGTCTCGGCTCGGTCCGGCTGCTTTCGCCTCTCGCTTCCGATCCGGAACCCGGAGTACGCGGTCGCGTCGGCGGGCGCCAGGCGGGCTATGCTCGGGGCCGCTCCGATGCCCAGCTCAGTCCTCTCACCTCGCAAGCGACGCCTCGGGCTCGATGCCCTTAGAGGAGTCGCGGTGTTCTTGATGATCGAGCAGCACGTTGGGATCTGGATGTGGGAGGGTCCCGCTCCCGGCAAGACGCGCCTCGACTATCCGCTGCTCATCGGGTTCAACGCGCTCGGCGGCCTCGCGGCACCGTTGTTCGTCACCCTCGCGGGGGTGGGCAGTGCATTGATGGTGTCACGCGAGCCCACGGGCGTGGACGGGACGCTCATTCGCCGAGGCCTCGTGCTCATGTCGTTCGGCTACGTGCTGAACCTGCTCTCGCCGAGCTGGTTCTCATGGGGGTCGTGGTTCGTGCTCCAAATGATGGGCTTTGCCATGGCCCTCACGCCGCTCTGGCGACGACTCTCGAACGTTGGCCTTCTCCTGCTTTGCCTGGCCGTGTTCGCGGGAACCGTCGCCGTGCAAACGTGGCTACAAACCCCGCTCGACCTCAGCAACGACCGCATGCGCGACGTGAGCCTCCCCGGCGGGCCGCTGCGCCTCGCCTTGGCCGAGAGCCAGTTCCCGATCTTGCCGTGGCTCGCGTTCTTCCTCGCAGGCATCGTGGCGGGTCGCTTCATCGACGACTCGCACATCGGCCGGGTGGCCGCGCTGGGTCTCGGATTCGCCGTGTTCGGTGGGGTTGGTCACTTTCTGTTCCTGACCCACCGTCTGCCGCTTCCAGGTCCGATCGCGGCGCGTGCATTCGGGCTGCGCCTCAGTTTCTTTCCCGCTTCGGTCGCGATCGTGGCCCTCTTGCTCGCCGCCGCACTCCTCCTCATCGCCGGCATGCTCTGGCTCGAGGATCGTCGACCGTTTTCTCGCACAAACTTTTGGGTGACGCTCGGACGCTCGTCGCTAACCTTGTTGATGATCCACGTCCCGGTGTTTCGCGATCTCTCCCGGCTGCCGGGGATCGAATGGTGGCGGGGTTTTGCCGCCCCGAATGCCCTCGGAGTCGTGTTCAGCTTCTTCTTGCTGGCGGCCCTGCTGACCCGGCTCTGGCAGCAGGTGGACTACCGCTACGGCGCCGAGTGGGCGCTGCGGAAACTCGCCGGTTGAAGCTACGAGTCCACGTGGCTGCCACGACGAGCCGCTAGGCGAGCGTTTCGGCCCGCGATCGTTCGAAGCTCCTCGACGAGCCGCTAGGCGAGCGTTTCGGGTGTACGGAGGCAGCTTCGCTGCCGCAGCGAGGGGCCTTTGCGAAAGGCCCCTCGAAGATAGGACTAAACCTCGAAGTGAGCGATCTCGCTCGGGTGATGGACCCCGCGTTCCGTGATGATCGCCGTCACGAGTTCGGCGGGTGTCACATCGAACGCCGGGTTGCGCACGCCCACGCCATCCGGAGTCATCGACACGCGCCCGTGCATGCGCACTTCGTCGCCAGCCCGTTGTTCGATCGGGATCTCGGCACCACTCGCGAGGCTCCGATCGATCGTGGTCCACGGCGCGGCGACATAGAGTGGAATCCCATGATGGCGGCACAGCACGGCGACGGTATAGGTTCCGATCTTGTTCGCGACGTCTCCATTGCGCGCGATCCGATCGGCCCCCACGATCGCCGCACGGATCTCCCCGCCCCGCATCAACATCCCCGCCATGTTGTCGGCGATCACTTCGACGGGGATCCCATCGCGCGCGAGCTCCCAGGCGGTGAGTCTCGCCCCCTGCAAGACGGGGCGGGTCTCGTCCGCGAGGACGGTGAACCGCTTGCCGATCTCACGACCTCGACGAATCACGCCGAGCGCTGTCCCATAGCCAGCGGTCGCCAGCGCTCCAGCGTTGCAGTGGGTCAGCACCGCACCGTCGTCGGGGAGCAGATGCGCCCCGTGTTGTCCGATGGCGAGACAGTTTTCCAAATCGCGATCGACATGGGCACGCGCGGTCTTCAGCAGCCGCTCCCGCAGTTCAGCGGCCGATGCTTGGGCAGGCGCGGTCGCGAGCGTTTCGGCGAGCTCGCGCAATGCGACGAACAAGTTCACGGCGGTGGGTCGGGTCTTGCCCAAGCGATCGATCCCGCGCGCGGCCGCGAGCCGAAACGTTTGCGCCTCGTCCGAGAACCCTCGCGCCGCCACGGCGAGGCCGAGCGCAGCCACACAGGCGATCGCTGGCGCTCCGCGAACGGCGAGGCGCTCGATCGCTTGGGCCACCGCTTCGATCTCGCGGAGCTCAATCCACGTCTCCTCGCCCGGCAAGAGGCGTTGATCGAGGATTCGCAGCACGTCGGCTGCGTCGGACAACATCAAGGGCCGAACTCCGATTCCGCCGGTCACGCGCGCGAGTCTGCGCGAAAGAGCGCCACGTGAACAGGGTCGACGCATTCCCAGCTCGCGGTCCACATGGAGCGGGTGCTAGAGACCCACGTATGCCATCCTCGACACCGCGGCCCAACGACGTGGTCTTCGCATGACGACCTTACCTCCCGGATTCCGCGAATCGTCTTGGCGTCAGGCCTTTTCGTTCGGATCCGATCCCTACGGGTTCCTGCTCGACGGGCGGCGTCGCTTTGGCAATACGTTCACGATGCACCTGCCGGGCGATCCTCCCCGGGTCGTGCTCGCGGCCCCGGACGACGTGAAACGCGTCTTCGCGTTGGCGCCCGACGACTATCGCAGCGACACCCAAAGCCTCCACCTCAATCTCGGCTCGAACTCGGTCCTGTTCGCCGATGGAGAGCGACACCAACGACGGCGACGCCTGCTCACCCAACCGCTCCAAGGTGCTGCACTGCGCGGCTACGCCGCAGCGATCCAGCGGATCACCGACCATCACCTCGATGGGCTCGTGCCCGGGTCCACCGTGAACGGTGCTGGTTTGATGCAAGAGATCACGCTCGACATCATCCTCGAATGCATCTTTGGCAAGCCCGCAGCAACCGAAGCCGGGGCCCGGCTCAAGTCCACGTTGCTGCGCTGGCTCGAGCCCGTGCTCTCACCGTCCATGTTCATCACGTCGCTCGCATTGTCGGCGACCCGCCTGCGGCGGATCCTCGATCGCGCGACCTTGCGGAGCCTCGAGCACGGTTCACGCCGTTTGTGGGCCGGGCCGTGGCGCAAAGTGGGTGATGCCAAAGCGGAACTCCTACGACTTCTCCGCAACGACGTCGAATCGTTTCGCGCTTCGTCCGACGAGGGGCGTCGCGATGTACTCGCCGCTCTCGTCCAAGCCCGCGACGACGACGGTCAGCCGTTCGAGGACGACGACATCGTCGATCAGCTCGTCACGTTGCTCGTCGGCGGCCACGAGACGACCGCCAATACCCTGACTTGGGTGTTACACCATCTGCTCGTCACTCCCACGGCGCTCGAGCGCTGCCGCTCGGAGATTCGTGGCGTTCCAAATGGAGAGCCGTGCGATCCTCGATCGGCGAGCGAACTGCCGTGGCTGCAGGCCTGCATGACCGAAGCGATGCGTCTGACCCCGATCGCACCGGCATTTTCGCGGACCCTCACGCGGCCGCAACGGTTCGGCGACTGGACCGTCCCCGAAGGGACGATCGTCTGGGGTTGCATCGTCCTCGTGCAGCGTGACGAATCGCTGTGGCGCGAGCCCGACAAATACGATCCCGAACGGTTCCTCACCCATGCCTCCCCACGACCCGAGCAATACTTCCCGTTCGGCGGTGGCCGGCGACGCTGCATTGGAGCCGCCTTTGCCGATTTCGAGATGAGCATCGTCCTCGCCCGCATCATCGATCGCTGCGATCTGAAGGCTCTGGCTCCCGCCGCACGACCCACCATTCGAGGTTTCACAGTGGTCCCCTCCGGCGGCGTTCCAGTCGAGGTCATCGCCGTGCATTGACGGCAAGTGCCTCCCCCAACGCCCAGTCACTCCACCCAACGAGCCGATAGGCGAGCGTTTCGGGTGTGCGGAGGCAGCTTCGCTGCCGCAGCGAGGGGCCTTCCCCGACACTTCCCCCAATGCCCAATCACTCCACCCAACGAGCCGATGGGCGAGCGTTTCGGGTGTGCGGAGGCAGCTTCGCTGCCGCAGCGAGGGGCCTTCCCCGACACTTCCCCCGATGCCCAGTCACTCCACCCAACGAGCCGATAGGCGAGCGTTTCGGGTGTG
>Ga0315912_10002302_pt1 | contig 20786 bp, 10 predicted proteins | sample VfabasoilMG_FD_204469 | JGI IMG/M metagenome (GOLD analysis project Ga0315912, IMG submission 204469) | Garden soil microbial communities collected in Santa Monica, California, United States - V. faba soil | ecosystem: Environmental > Terrestrial > Soil > Garden | place: USA: California...
GGCTACCCGGAGCGCGCAATGGGCTCGACCGCGTGGCCCTCTGGTAGGGCAGGCTGGAGCTGATGGTCCAGCGGTCGTTGATGTTCCACTTGAAGTTGAAGTCCATCGTGGAAACCCGGTTGATGACCTGGCTTCCTTCGTGGTCGCGCTCTTCCTGGTAGTGCCGACCGACGTAGTGCCGATCCGACTTCGAGTAGCGCCAGCTCGAGGTGAACGAGAACCGCTGGGGGGCCTGATAAGCCTGTCCAAGCGCGCCATACACGGGCGCGTCCAAGCGGGAGACGACTCAACCTTGAGCAGCGGCTGGTCGCGCGGCGAGCGCAGTGACCAGGACCGCCAGGGCGGGCAGGAGTCGGCGAAGGAGGTTGGCACCGGTGAGGTTCATGCATTTCTCTCTGAAATGGGCAACGCGACCCGTGCGGCCACGGCCGCATCGCGAGTCGCGTCTACGAGGGGCATCGCCTTGAGGAGCCAGCGCCTTCCCGTCGCGTGGGTCGCGCTGCGCGACACCCTCTAGAGCAAGCCCCTTGCCAAACCTCAACCGCCGCCATTAAACAGTTGATATTGAGACGGTTGCAAGCGGAATTGGGAAACCGACCGGCGCTCGCCGGGCTTCATGGATCCCATGGCCGGCGGGGGAGCGAGGCGCGCAAGTCCCTGTCCCTCAGCCACATCGGTGTTTCCATGAGGGCGCATGGAACCCATGGCGGCGGAGCGCCACGATCTCCAAGCGCGAGCCGAGCGGTTTACGGAGTGTCGAGGGCGCCGTTGTCGTTGTCGCAGGCATCAGCCACGACGATCCGGTAGTACCACGCGTGAAGGCCGACGTCGCCGACGGTGTCGTCGGCGCTCTCGTCGCGGAAGGACGGTGACGACAGCGGCGGAGCCTCGGCCGTGATCGGCCGGCCCGCGGCCGCCGGATCCTCGGAGCGCAGCACGTGGAAGTGCTCTCCTGCCACGATGTCGAGGGCCCGGTCGGGGACCCATGCGAGATCGACGAAGCCGTTGCCGTAGTGGCGCCCGCCGGCGTCGAGGCCTCCGAGCCGCAGGCTCCCGCCGACGCGCGGCAGGAGCTCGGGCCGCGACGTCGTTGCGTCGATGATTCCCGCGCCGCCGAGGACGTCCACCCGCGTCGAGGCGCCGCCCACGACGGGGCCGCGATCCGCACAGGACTCTGCGGGCGTGCCGTCCTCCGCCTCCACCACGTAGTGGTACGTCCTGCCCTCGACCGAGCCGGCGTCCACGAAGGTAGGCGCCGGCAGGCCCGATGCGATGGGTGGACGCGTCAGCGCGTCGCTGCACGACACCTCGCTCCGATAGACGTTGTAGAAGCCGCCAGCGGCTCCGTAGAAGCGCGCGGGCGCCCAGTACAGGCGAATGCCGACATCGCACGGCAGGCGCGCGCTCCCGGTGGAGAACGGATCGAGGGCCGGCGCGCGCTCGACCTCGACGCGCACCCTCACGGAGTTCGCGCATGCCGGCTGCGTCAGGCAGCGGACGTCGATGAAGCAGTCCGTCGTCTGCGAGGCCACGCGCCCCGCGAAGGCGGCTGCGGGACCCCAGGGCGTGACGATGCCTCCGAGATCCCGGAGCTGGTACTCGAGTGCGTCGCCCGCGCAGTTGAGGCCGTCGGATGCGCTCGCGTCGATCGCAATGGGAGAGCCTGCGCAGATCCGGCGGGGAGGGCCAGCCGCCGCGGGCAGGATCGCGCAGCCGGCCGGGCTGCACGCAGCGAGCGGGAGCTGCTCGAGGCCCGCCAGGGCATCGCACGCGACGCCTCCGGACTCGTTGCACTCGAGCACGACGTCGTCGGGATCGACCACGAGCACGAGAGCCGTCGGTGCGTGGGACAGGACGGCGGTGAACGTCCGGGTCGTCGTCTCGCCGTACGCCGCATCGGGCAGCACGTCCGTCGCCACCTCCACGCCGGCGTCCAGCAGCCGCACGGGCACGTCATGCGCGACGCTGCAGCCGTCGTTGAGGACCGTGTAGGTGATCTCGATCTCGGGACAGTCCTCGGCGACCGTCGCCGAAACCAGGCTCAGGCTCGGCAGCGGTGCGTACGCGCCGAACGCGCTGCAGAGCGAGTCGTGGATGTCGAAGTGCGGCTCGCGGGCGCCGCTGCAGTTCGAGAGCAGCTCCCAGACGAACCCGGCATGGTCGTCGAACTCGATGCGGAAGATGCCGCAGAGCCCCGTGGGATCGGCGAATGAGATGTCGGTGACCTGCTCGTTCCACCGCGCATCCATGCCCGAGCAGTCCTGCCACTGGATCTCGTAGCCGCTCATCGAGAATCCACCCGTCGAGACGGCCGACAGCTCGACGTGCCTGCCCTTCAGCACGTCGAAGATCCGCATGTGGCAGCTTTCGACGTCGAACAGGGGGATGTGCATCGACGTGCCGCACTGGACCAGCGCGTACATCGCGAACGTGCATCCGTCGGGGTAGTTGTGGCTGGCTGGATCCGAGAAGCAGTAGGCGAAGTCGTCGAAGGACCAGAAGTCGCTCACGGTGTCGGTGGGGAGCGTGGGCCCGCCGGCGTAGGGCGTCTCGCAGAGATCCCAACGGTTCAGCGTCGGCTCGAACAGGACGGAGACGTCGAACGCGCCGGCGGCTCCCGCCGCGCCGTCCACCACCAGGTAGTGCGTGCCGGCGGAGAGTGCCGAGCCGCATCCGATGCCCGAGCAGGTGGCCTCGTCGCAATCCGCGAGGACGAGAAAAGAGAGTCCCGCGACGCCCCCGTTCTGGACGGCGACGACGTGGCCCGGCTCGGCGAGGATCAGCTCGTACACGAGCTCAGGGCCGTCGAGGACGGCGCCGCTGCACGCGTAGGCGCTGACGGCGTTCACCCCGTCGTTCGTGTCGCCCGAGATCGCCTGCAACGGCATCACGCCGAAGTCGATCGAGCCGGCGGGCGACGCGCAGGGAAGCGCGCCCTGCGCGACGGAGGCGGACGCGCCGAACAGCGACAGCATCATCGGGACGAGCCGGACGGCCCTCATCCAGCGCCTCTCGCTCATCTCTCCTCCTCGCTCCTCGCGCCCGGCCTGCCCTAGGCCGTGGCACCGTCGTGAAGTTAGGCCATCCTCGCATGGCTCGTCGCGCTTCGCCGCGCCGCGATTTCCGCCTCGCCGCACCCCGTGGCAAGAAACTGAGGCTCGGCCGGGTTCTGGTTCGAATAGGCCGCGCCGACGATGCTCGTGACGCTTTGGTCGCGAGCGTCGGCGGGGCGGAACCGCTCGCCGCGGCGACTCCTGACGGGAGGTGAGCCTCACCGGCGAGCGGAACGGGCGAGAGTCGATCAGCGCAGATCAGCCAGGCCGTCGACGCCGAGCGTCTTGCCAGCGCCGGGCTCGACGATGATGGCCCCCTCGCATCCGCGGCATGGCGTCGCAGCTTATCGCTCTCGAGGCCTTGCGCCGTTCCCGGAAGACAGCTAGCTTCCGAGTCGGGGCGCGCGAAGCGGGGGACAGGCGGAGGAGGCGGGTCGCCTGAGGGCCGATCATGATCCCACGCTGCTCCCGCCTCCTCGCCTGCGCGATCGCGCTGGCGCCATCCTTCGCATTCGCACAGATCGTGCTCGAGGATCGCACGCTCGAAGGGCATGTCGGCTTCACCGACGACATGTCGTCCGCGCCCGGCATCCTGCTCGTGCCGTCTTCCCCCCGCATCCAGGCGAGCAGCGTCGGCCGCCCCGACGTGCTGAACAACTCCGCGCCCCTGTTCGACGACGGGCTGTCCCCGCGGCGGCGCGCGCACGAGGTCGTCGTCGAAGCCTTCGGCGGCGACTACTGGCTGATGGCCTCGACGCGCCTCGACACGACGCCGCAGCAGACCTACGTCTTCGGCTACGCTGCGAACACGTCGGGAGCGCCGGGCCATCCGAACTTCGACGGCGCGTGGATGCCGGTCCTCCAGAACGTGACGCCCGCATCGCCCGATCCGGTGCCCGGCGTGGACCTCGTCGAGTACGCGACGCGCGTGTCGCTCCACTTCATCGAGGCGGATCCCGATCGGCCCGGCTTCTATCGCCCGACGACGGAGGAGATCGGCGGGGGCATCGAGGCGAACCCGCGCCTCGATCCTTCGGACGCCGCGGCCCCGTACGCCTTCGCGGGGGGACCGTCGGCGAACGGGATCTACGAGCGCCTCGCCCAGGCGAGCGGCGAGATCAGCGGCGCGCCGCCCGAGGCGTCGCTCTGGGTGCGCTCGTCCCAGCAGCCGCCGCCGCGCGCGGGCGATCCGATCCGCGTGCAGCTCTTCGTCCTCTGGTCGCAGCGCTGCCGCCTCGTGAACCCGGACTGCCCGGACGAGCGCGCCTCGCGCATCGAGGCCTCCTACTTCGAGGGGCTCACGGCGAAGCTGGGCGACTTCGGCGGGTACGTGCCGGGACCCGAGGGCGAGAATCCCGGCATCTTCATCCCGCGCGACGACAGCCCGATCGATCTCTACGTCATCGTGACGCCGTGCATGCCGGGCTGCCCACTGCCGCCTGCCGCGATCGAAGGCTGCGCGAACCTGATCGGGGAGACGGAGATCCTCCCGCCGGCCACTCCCGAGGGATCGAGAGTCGAGTTCGACTGGTTCTTCGGCCGCGCCGCGCAGGCGCCCGTCCTGAATGCCGGCGAGCCGCCGCTGGCGGGCCAGTCCCCCGAGTTGTTCGATGTCTTCGATCCCGCGGCGTCGGAGGGCAACTACCGCATCGAGCGCGTGCAGCCGGGCGTCGACGGCGAGATGACCTTCACGGCCCATCTCGATCCGATGCCCGACGGCAGGCCGTGGCGCCAGGACTTCACCGGAACGCGATGGCCATGGACCGCTCCGGGATCAGGCGAGACCGCGCTCGGCTTCGACTTCTGCATGGTTCCCGGCGTCTATCGCGGAACGATTCGGCTGCGCGACGCCAACAACGGTGCGGCGCCGACGGGCGGATTGCGCGCGCTGGTCGAGCAGTCCTCGGCAATCATCGCAACCGGCAGGCCGACGGGCCCCGGCCTCGCCGGCGATTGGCGCGCAACCCGCGATCTCCGCTTCACGCCCTACGATCCCGACACGGGCATCGCGGCGTGCTCGTACGAGAACGTGTTCGCGGCTTCGCCGGCGATGCCCATCGCCTGGACGGAGAACGAGCTCGAGCATCGCTTCGAGAACCCGTCGCTCGATCCCTCGCGCTTCATGTCGGGCAATGTTCACGTCGGCTTCAACCAGCCCCTTCACGCCGTCACCTGGGACGGGAACGACTTCGTGGCGCCGGCCGCCGGCGGGCGATGGCCCGGGCCACTGATGCCCGGCACGGACATCGCCGAGCGCGAGGCGCGCGTCGTGCCGGCCGACTTCGATCTCTGCTTCGCGAAGCTGCGCATCCAGGTCCGCTCGACGTCGGTGCGCTTCTTCGATCCGCGCATCGACTCGGGAAGGGGCTCCTTCTCCGACGACATGGGCACGCCCGATCCCTCGGACGACGTGGCGTACGGGGCGCTGCTGTCCTCCGACCCGCGGCGCCAATGGCTGGGCAGCCCGCGCACGTTCGAGGAGGCGGCGCGCGAGGGCGAGGTGAACCTGTTCCTGCCGCAGGGAACCTGGGAGCGGATCGGCGGCTTCATCACCACGGTGCTCGATCCGCTCACGCATCGGCTGGGCACGACCGATCTTCCCGAGATCGACGTGGCACTCGGATGCGGCACGGCCTGCACGGTCGTCGGCACGCCGGCGAGTCGCACGCCCGTCGCCACGCTCTGCCTCGATCCCATCGCGCCCTGCAACGATCCGGGCGTGCTCGCCGGCAGCGTGCCGCTCCACGGCACGCTCTACCATCAGGATCCGGTGATCGCCGGCTGGTGGCGCATCAACGGCGGCGCGCCGGTTCCCGTCGATCTCGCCGCCGCGGGCATCACGTGCGTCGCGCTGCCGTGCTCCGACGCGTTCTCCGTCGTCGTGGCGGATCCCGGCGGCGCGTTCCACGCGTGCGGCAACGACATCGAGCTGTCGTTCGAGGACGCCACGGGACTCGTCGTCTCGTCGGTGGTGAAGACCTTCATCGACACGACGCCACCGGTCTTCCACGTGGGCGGTCCCGGCTCGCCGATCTTCGACTGCGCCGCGGTGCTCGCGGCCTGCGAGGGCGAGCCGCTCGCCGAGCCGACCGCCCTCGACGACTGCTCCGCGATCGGCGACACCGACTCGCCGCTCGTCGTTTCGAGCGATCGGCCGGCGGTGTTCCCGCCGGGCGAGACCCTCGTGACCTTCACGGCTGTGGACGGCTGCGGCAACACGGCGACCTGCCCGGTCGTCGTGAGGCTCGAGGCGCCGGGCGCCCGCAGCATCGAGTGCCCGCCTCCGCTGCTCATCGAGTGCGCGGGGCCCTCGGTGCCCCGCAGCGATCCGCGCATCCAGGCATGGCTCGACTCCGCGAGCGTGACCGTTCTCTGCGGCGCGCTGCCCGCCATTGCGGATGACGCGCCGTCCGACTTCCCGGTCGGTTGCGCGGGCGGCGGCATCACGACGGTGACGTTCTGGGCCGAGGGCGCCGGGGGAGAGCGCATCGAGTGCACCTCCACGGTGACGGTGGTGGACACGACGCCTCCGGTGCTGGTCGTTCCCGCTCCCATCCTGATCGAATGCTCAGGTCATGGCGGCGTGACGCTGGACGACGCTGCGCTGCGCGACTGGCTCTCGAGCGCGCAGGCGAGCGACGCGTGCTCGTCCCCGAGCGTCATTCATGACGCACCGGCGCTCATTCCCGCGAGTTGCGAGCCGGGCCTGCCGACGACAGTGCGCTTCAGGGCCGAGGACGGCTGCGGGAACTTCGCCGAGGGCGAGAGCTCCGTGACCGTCGTGGACTCCTCGGGACCGAGCATCGACGCCGATGCCATGTCCCTCGTGCTCTGGCCGGCCCATCACGAGTACGTGGTGATCGACGCCCAGGACGCGCGGCGCTGGGTGCGCGACGGCTGCGGCGACGTGACGCTGAAGTTCACGGGATGCGCATCGAGCCAGCCCGAGGACAACCGGGGCGATCGGAACGCGGGCGATGGCGGCGACGGCAGCACGGCCTGCGATTGCGCGATCTCGCCCGACGGAACGAAGGTCGCGATGCGCGCCGAGCGCAACGGCGGCTGCTCGAAGATCGGCCGCACATACACCGTCATGGTCGATGCGTCCGACGCCTGCGGCCACGAGATGCTCGGCCTGCCGCTGCGCGCTTGCGTGCCGCATGACTCCGGCGCGAAGGCGGGGGAGCCGTGGCCTTCGACAGCGGCGGCGCCTCCGGCGGACGATCTCTGCCTCGAGGGCTGGATCAACGCGACCTATCCGGCGGCAACCGGCAAGCGCGACGCTCGCGCGTGCGGCGATGGCTGCGGGCCCTGACGCGCGGGCTCAGGGATCCGCCGGGCCTTCCTGGCCGAGGCAGTTCGCGAGGACGAGTCGATAGAAGTAGAGCGGCCCCGGCGCGGCGCGATCGTCGTAGGACGACGCGACGTGGCCGGGGAGCGTGATGAGCGTCGTCACGTCGGACGCGACGGTGCCGCGGTAGAGGCGGAACTCCTCGTCGGCCGCGCGCACGGCGCTCGTCCACGAGTACTCCGCGCCGTCATCGTCGTAGCGATCCGTCGCCCGCAGGACGGGGCCGACGGCGGGCGGGATGGGCGGCGCGCCGCAGCCGTCGAAGAGCGTGCACGCGGCGGACCGATCGAAGACGCGGAGATCGTCGATGTTCCAGCCGCCGCGCTGGCGGCGATCGTCCGTCTCGATCTCGAAGCGGATGACGAGCCCGGGATCCCCGGCCGCCAGCGCCGTGATGTCGTATTCGACGGGCGTCCATGCGACGTCCAGCAGGTCGTCCGCCTGCGTCTTCTGCCAGATCGTCGTGAAGCCCACGTCGGACTGGCGGCGCACGAGGATGCGCGCCTGATCACCGGGGATGCCGCCGTTCATGCCGACGCCGGCGGCCGTCAGCCAGCGGAGGAAGCCGAGCTTCACGCTCGAGAATCCCCGGCAGTCGATCGACGCGAGCTCGAGGCTGCTGCAGCAGTTGTTGCGGAAGTTGCCGTCGAACGCGCCCGCGCCGAGGTCGTTGCCCCAGATGCGGCCGCCGGGCACGAGCGTGTCCTGCGGATCCCACTGGCTGGTGCCCGTGCAGGCGCCGTGCTGCCAGTCGTCGCAGGGGACGTCCTGCGCGCACGCGCCGTTCCCGAAGACGCCCTCGGCATGCGTCGCGCCGTTGTCGCCGGCCGACTCGAAGTCGTCGGCGAAGACGTCGGTCTCGACGATTCGGCCGATCATGAACGTGGCCGAGTGTCGGAGCGAATAGCTCCCCGAGGGCCCGTCGTAGGAGACGTCGAACGCGAGATCGACGAGGGATCCGCAGGCCGCCGTCGGGGGAATCGCGATCTCGAAGTGCGCCGGCGCGCCGCCGCTTCTCTGCGACGCGGCCCCGCCGATGTCCGCCCACGTCGTGGATGCGTCGCTGACCGACGCGTCGCCCGAGAGGAGCGAGAGGACGCCCTGCACGCTTCCCGCTGGCGCGTTGCCGCCATTGAAGAGATCGATCGGCAGGCGCACGCGCTCGCCGGGATCGAGCGCGCCGTCGCCGTTGCCCGCGCCGCCATCGATGGCGGAGTCGCCGACGATCAGGCCGGCGACGGACAGGCGCGGCCGCGCGTCCGGCGGCTCGCACGATCCCGCGGTGAGCGCGATGTCGTCCACGGCCGCTTCGATGAGCGAGAGGCCTCCCGTGTCGCAAGCCGTGAAGCGAAGCCTCACGCGCGCGGCGGGACCGCCGAAGACTGCGTCGAGCGGGAACGTCGCGAGAGCCCAGCCGCCGGTGGACGCCGCGACGCGCTCGAGCTCGGTCCACGCGCCGCCGCCATCGTTCGAGATCTCGACGACGAGCACGTCGTCGAGGATCGCCTGGATGTCGAAGGCCCGCCAGTACGACAGCACCACGCCGGCCTGGCCGCCGAGATCGTAGACGGGGCTCGCGAGCGTCGTGCAGCCGTTGTCCACGTCGTCAGCTCCCGCCATGGGGCTGTCGAGGTTGCCGGTGACGAAGCACGTGTCGCCGGCGCCCGGCGTATGATCCTCCGAGACCTGCGAGCTGGTCCCGATGGGCACGGCACGCACCCAGATGCCGGTCGTCGCCGTGTCGGTGCCGTTCGGATTGACGGTCCACCCGCCATCCGTCTCGAGATCGTCCACCCGCGGCGGCGGTCCCACGGCGAGGGTCACGTCGGAGGCGCTGCAGCCCTCGACGGCCTCGAACGAGAAGCTCAGTGGCACGGCGTCGGGGCAGGCGACCAGCACGGGATCGAGCGCGAGGATGAAGTGCGGCGGCGTGGTGCCGGCCGACGCGCCCGGCGCGATGTCGCCGATGGCCTGCGCGTCCTGCACGAACATGACGCCCGGATGCGGCGAGGTCATCGTGGCCTGAACGTCGGTGGCAGCCAGCGTCGAGCCGTTGCGCACGGTCACGGCGATGACCAGCCTCTCCCCGGGCTCCGCCGAGCCGTTGCCGTTGCCGCCATTCGCGTCGTCCACGACGAGGCTGTCGAGGGAGAGCACGAGCCGATCGGGAATCGTCGTGCTCTGCGCGTTCTCTCCGATCGAGAAGCAGCCGTTCGCGAGGAACGCCAGCACGCGGTAGTAGTAGGTGGTGGCGTCGGCGACGCCGTCGTCGCGGAACGTGAGGCCGGGGGCGAGAATCGTCGCCACCTGCACCTCGCCTCCCACTCCGCCCGTCTCGTTGCGGAACACGCGATACTCGGCAGCGCCCGGGACGGCCGTCCACGAGACGGCGATCTGCCAGTTCGCGGTCGCCGCGTCGCGCGCGGGCGAGAGAGTGACGACGGGAGCGGCCGGCGGGACGCAGTCGGGGGAGTCGGCCACGGCGGGCGGGCTGACGAACGCATGATGCGAGAAGGCGTCGTTGATCTCGGTGCCGTCGGGAACGCCGTTGGTCAGGTCCCCGTCGTCGTCGTCCACGAGCGTCGCGGCGTCGTACATGTTGTTCGCGCCGGCGGGATCCATCGTGTCGGCGAGCGGGAGATGCTGGAAGAAGATCTTCTCGGCGAGGAACCATCCCGCCGCCTCCGTCCCGCCCTGCGCGACGGCGCGCTGCCGCAGGTTGCGCGCGAGATGCCACCAGGGCTGCGAGAAGATCTCCCCGACGCAGTGCTCCTCGCGCCCGGGGCAGAGCGCATCCACCTGCGTCCACGTCCGCGTTCCCGCAACGACTTCGTCGGCATTGCGGATGCCGGCGGCATCTCCGATGTAGAAGTACGGGCCCATGCGCGGATCGTGCGTCGTGAGGAACGCCGTGACGTCCGCCATGCCCTCGCTCATGCCCGAGTCGTTGATGCCGCCCGTGTTGGCGTCGAGGCCGTGACCCCACTCGTGCTGCATGACGTCGGCGATCTCGCCGGTGTTGTTGCAGCGCGCTGACGCCTGGTAGAAGTTGACGCTGTTGCCGTTCCAGAAGGCGTTGCACGCCTGGGCGATGTTCACCGTCGCGGGAAGCATGCGCCCGAGGAAGCCGCCGGTCGCCGCGTCGCTCAGGTGCTTGGCGGCCATCTGCCGCACGACGTTGAGGTGGTAGAAGCAGTTGCGCTCGGCCTTCGTCGAGAGGCCATTGCCCACGTTGTCGTTGCCGCCAATCCCCAGGCTGAGCGGTCCCGCCGATGGCGAGGTCGCGAGCGCCTGTGGCGGATTCGAGCAGGCGCTGCAGTTCATGTCGAAGTACCGGCCCGAGAGCGTGGTCGTCGCGGGATTTCCGACCACGAACGGGAAGATGCCGTTGATGTCGGCATCGACGCTCCCACCGTTGCTCACGCGCGCGTGGGGGAGGGCGTGCAGAGTCTCGGGCGTCGTCTCGATCGGCCCGGTGTAGACGCCGCCCACCACGCGACCCTGCGGCACGACCGGCGCCGTGCACGCGTAGCGGTTCGAGTCGAAGACGAAGAGGCGCTCGCCCGTGACGGCGTCGTGCAGCATGACCCACGTCTCGACGGCGCGCGGATCGCGCAGGACGTTGCGCCAGGCCAGGCGGTAGCCCATGCCGGCACCCGGGGCGCCGTCGAAGCGGTGGGGATCCTGCGCAAGTGGCAGCAACTCGAGGCGAGGATCCCCGACGAGCTCGACGTCGTCGCCCGCGTCGCCGAGGAGCGCTGCGAGATCCGTTGAGGCGCGCGTCTTCATCTCGCGCGCGTCGAGGCGCGGCGTGACGTCGGCGATCTCGAGTGCGTCGGCGAGACCCATCTGTCCGAGCTGAACGAGCCGGCCGTGGTTGAGCCGGAACGAGACGTGAGCGCCTTCGACGGGCACGCCGTCGAGCTCGACTCGGAAGTCGATCTGCCAGAGGCGCCCGTCGTCCACCGGGACGGAGCGCGACGTGTCGAGGATCAGCGTCGCGCTCGGAGGAATCCCGAGGAGGCCGGGATGCGCGGCCATGAGCGCGCGGGCGCGCTGCTCGAGGAGCGCGCGCGTCGTCGCGATGTCGTCAGCGTGGCGCGCGCGATGATCGGCCGGCAGCCAGGCCGGAAAGCTGCCGCTCGCGAATGAGAGATGGCCCGTCCGCCGATCCCAGCGCGCGGACCACTCCACGCCGGCCTCTGCGACGAACGCGCGGAACGCGGGATCCGTCGCTGCCCACTGCTTGCTCTCGTCGGCGTCGATCGCGGGCGAGATGCGTGGCGGCTCGCCGAGCATCGCGACCCGGTCGGCCGCGACGCCCGCGGGCGCGTGCGGTTGGACCGCGCGCGCGACGGGCGCGAGGCCGAGCAGGACGAGCATGACGGGGGCGTGACGGACGGGCGAGCGGATCGGGGTCATCGCGGCTCCTGCAGCACGGACGGGCGCTGCCCCGACGAAGCGACGCCGCAAGTCTGCATCGGGACCGACCCGCGAGCAACGCGTTCGCCGCTGATGCACGGAGAGCATGAGCGCGTGAGCAGCCCGCAACGAGCAGCAGGGACGAGGAGGCGGCCGCCGAGGGGTGGGGGCTGATGGAGCCTCGCATCCGGAACCCTCGGTTGCGGGTCGCGAGGCCACGGGCGTAGCATCCGAAGCCTTCATTCCCTGCGGCAATCGAGCCGCGGGCTGGGCTCCGGGGAGAGCGCCAGGCCATGACACGTCGCCCGAAGAGAACCCTCAACTCGGGAAGCGCCCTGCTCGGTGCCGAGCTGCGACGCCTGCGAGGCATCCGCACTCTCGACGAGATTGCCGCCCTCAGCGCGGCGCCGCCGCTCGCAGGATCGGTGCCGCCGATCTCGATGTCCACGATCTCCGACGTCGAGACCGGCAAGCAGATGCCGAAGCTCCTGACGCTGTACTCGTTCTCGATGGTGTATCGCGTCTCGATGAACCAGCTCCTCGGCTACGTCGTCGAGGAGGGACTCGCCAAGGCCGCCACCGAAGTCACGCGCGACGCGAGCGAGGATCCCGCCGTGACGTTCGGCCGGCTCCTTTCCATCGGCGAGTGGCACCGCGCGCTTCCGCTTGCGCTGCACTGCGAGCGCAATGCGAAGACAGAGCGCGAGCGCATGGCGTGGAGGAGCAACCGCGCTGCCTGCTTCTCGAAGGTGGGCCTCCATTCAGAGGCCGTCGCGCTGCTCTCGTCCTGTCTCGAAAGCCCCGATGTCTCGCGCCGGCAAGAATTCGTCATCCTCCAGCTCCTGGCCGACGTCCAGGCGGCATCCGGGAACTTCAAGCTCGCGACCTTCCTCGCCAAGGAAGCCCTGGAGCATGCTTCCGACGACGCGTCTCCTTCCGAAGTCGCGAATCTCGAGTTCATCCGCGCCCAGCTCATAGTGGCCGTCCAGGACGATGTTGTCGCCGTGGACGAGCGCCTGGTTCGCGAGGCGATGCGACTCGCTGACCGCGCGGAGAAGCTCTGGAAGGATGATGACGTCGCGCAGCTGCGCGTCCGAGGCGTTCGTGCGCAGTGCTATCGACTCCTAGGCAACCGGCTGGTGGCCGCTCGCGACCTCGAACAGATCATCAGCGAGAGCGCCGATCGCAAGTACTCGGTGATGGAAGCTCGAGCCGCGCTCGAGCTCGCCCGCGTGCGCCGCGAATCGGGGCACGCCACGCAGGCGTTGGCGCTGCTCGACCGGGCTCGATCGGTCGGTGAGGCGGCTCAACAGATCGACGTCATCTTCGAAGCGAACTTCGCCCTCTTCCTGGCCTTGCGGAACGATCGACCGGAAGTCGCGGTCGTGCACTTCCGCCGCTGCCGGGAAGTCCTGGCGCTCATGCCGACGAGCGCCCGCTCGGTGAAGGCATTCGAGAGGGTGGCCCGAGAGATGACGGCATGAGAGCCGTTGTCGCGTGCACGATCGCCCTGGCGCTAGTGACAGGCAAGGCGAGTGCCGAGGTCCGAATTCGTACCTCCGAATCTGGACCCGTGCTCGCCGTGGACCCGGTAGCCCAGGGGATCTGGACGCCGCGCGGTGCCGCCGACCTCTACACGATCAACCCGCAGGGCGACGCGCTGGGTGACGGCGCTCCTTCGCAGAGCACCGTCGGCGGGGAACTCGTGGCGGCATGGCAACGTCCGCTGACGCATTCGATCGTGGTGCTACAGGCGACGAGCGCGGAAAGCTCGACTTCCATCGAAGTCGCGGTCGGCGAGAACACGGGGACACCCATCGTCAGGAGGCTCGGTTCGGCTACTCTCGTCATCTGGCAGCGCGGAGTGGACGCTGAAGTGATGGCGGTAGCGGTAGGGGGCGGCAACGTCGGTTCGGCGGTCTCGATCGTCCCGGGTCGGCTGCTCGATGTGTACGAGATCCGCAACACGCTGTCCTTCGTCGCCTTCGATGCGGTGCGCCGTGAGCTGGCCATCGGAACGATGCCGACTGGCTGGATCCCCAGCCCGATCCCCGTGCCCATCACGCGCGTGCTGCTGCTCCGCACCGCGGGCCTCGCGCCGCTCGAGCTCGCGCCGCCGCCGGAATTCGTCGCGAGCCCCGACACCTGGCGACCTTGCGTCGAGGAGCACGGCGACGACGTGCTGCTGGCCTGGCGGGCGGGGCGCAGCGTGCTCGGTCGAGTCGTGCTGAATGCGACGGGCGTCGAGGGCGCGAACGAGTTCTACCGCTCGCCCAATGGCGCGTGTCCGGCGCTGCTCAACGCCGCACGACGTCACTGACGTTCGAGCGGGACGGCAGCGAAACCGCCTCCGGCTCGAGGGGGCCCCTCGTTGCGTCCGCCGTCCTGCCGCGGCACGCTGATCCCGGATGCAGGAGCCGCGACTCAGGGTCGCGGCACTTGCGTCGAGAAAGGCGGACGAACATGCGCTCCATCACGCTGCTCGCTCTCGTCATCGCGGCGTCGCCGCTCCTCGCCCAGACGGCCGAGCCCGAGGCGCCAACCCGCGTCGTGAATGCGGTCGTGTTCTTCGACAAGGGGCAGGATCCGGCCGCCATCCAGAAGACGCTCACGGATCTCGTCCAACGCGCCGCCACGCGCATGCAGGCCGACAACGAGGCGCTCGACGCGCCGCTCGTCGAGACGACGCATCGCGAGGGCGAGGGCCGCGGCCGCGTGGACTTCGTCGAGCTGCGCGTCACGATGCCGGCGGGGATGTCGCAGGCGGGACTCCTGCAGGCGGTCGGCGCCGATCAGGCCTGCGGCGGGAAGGAGGCGTCGTGCGGCGACTCGTGCCCGAAGCTCGACGAGCTGGGCACCAGCGGCCACTGGCACCTGCTGCCGGGCGAGACGCATGGCTGCCTCGTCACGTTCTTCGCCGACAACGCGTCGATGGACGAGGCGAAGCGACTCGTGCTGCGTCATCCCCGACGCTATGGCCTCGAGCCGCAGACCGATGCCGACAAGGCGCGCGTGACCGTAGGCCGGCCGCCGTGGCCGCCGGAGATCGACAAGCAGCCCTAACGCGCCCCGCGAGCGCCGCCGGCTCGAGCTCGGGCTCCTCGGTGCAAGTCGTCGTGGAGGTCGCGACGGCCCACGTGCGGCCGGCGTGTAGGAGGCAGGCGCGCTCCTGCATCCAGGGGATCAGCGACAGCCGCCCTGCCACCGGCGACGGCGCTCGGCCGTCGGGTCTGATCCGCTCACGGGCATCCCAGGCCGAACGCGGCGGCATCCGGCGTGATGGCGCCGAAGGAGTCGCGTCCGACGAGGCCCTCGCCCGCGGCGTTCACGCCGGCGACGAGGTAGTAGAAGCTCCCGATGGAAGCGTCGGCCGCATCATCGAACACCGATCCGGCGAGGTTGCAGTTCGCGGGCACTTCGGGTCCGTGGAGGTAGCCGGAGATCGCGAGATCGAAGAGCGCTCCGCGGAAGATCCGATGGAAGTCGGCGCCGGGCGCCGGGTCGATCGTCAGAGTCACCCGCGGAGTCGTCCAGGCAACTCGCGCGATCATGGCCTCCCCAGGCACCGGGAGCGCACCGCCGCACGCATCGATGCGCGCCGCGGAGCTGCGGCTCGCCGCGGCGTTGCCCGCGACGTCCGTGGCAACCGCGCGGTACCACCAGTTGCCGTTGGACGGCACGACGTCGCGGTACGGCGAGACGACACCCGTCGCGATCCGCGTCGTCGCATCCGGCGTGAACGTCGGATCCAGCGAGCGGTGCAAGTCGATGCCGGCGATCCCCGAGCAGTCATCGACGACGGCGAGCGCGACGTCCACGTCGCACGCTCCGACCACGACGGGCAGGGGATCGTCCAGCCAGGGACTGGCGATGTCGACGGGTCGCGCCGACGCCTCGAGGGTGTTGCCGTCGACGTGTCCAGGCGAATCCTCGGCCTGCACGACGTAGCGATACGAGATGGACACGTCGAGCCCCGCGTCGAGGTAGTCGCGCGCGGGCTCGGGAAGCACGGCGATGGGCGCGGAGAAGTCGACGCTCGCGGCGCCGGCCGCCCGGAACACGCGGTAGGCGAGCGTCGTGCTCGCATCCGGATCGACGGCCGCACCCCAGCTCACCTGGATCGCGCAGCTCCCGACGGCGCGCGCGCCCGCAACGCCGGCGAAGATCGGAGGGGAGTCGGGCCACCAGTGGAAGCCGAGATCGATCGCGCCCTGGTCGGGGACGCCGTCACTGCGCGTCGTCAGGTCGTCGAAGCAGTCGCCTGGCCCGGGGCCGGGACAGGCGGACGACGCGAGTGCCGAGCCGGCGTCCACCGCCGGGCTCTGAACGGACTGGGTCGATGCGAGCTGGGACAGGTGGAAGTCGGCCGGGGGATCGACGAAGAGCGGATCCGTCCTGAGGTTCGACGGCGCCAGCACGAGAGGGGTGGTCCCGACGAGAGAGGACTCCACCGCGATCGTGCCGTCGCTCGCGAGATCCCAACCGCCGTTGCCGTGGAGGATCGAGTCCTGGATCGATGCGCTGCCGAAGTCGCTGACGAAGAGGCCACCGGCGTTGCCAGCGAGCGTCACGTTCTCCAGGCGGAGCTCGCCGAGCACGCCGACGTGAATCGCCGTCACCGTGCGAGGACCGGGACAGTCGTCGAAGGTGCACGTGTACCCGGGAGGGGGAGTCGGCGGCGCGCACGGATCCGGTGGCGCGAGCGTGCCGCCGTTCCCATCGATGAGCACGTTGCGGAGGGTTGCCCATTCCCCGGAGCCATCCTCCACGTAGACGGCCGCGCCGCGGCCAGGAAGCGCGCAGCATCCGGTGGTGTTCCAGCTCGTGGTGTTGCTCGCGTCCCAGCACGTGTAGAAGTGCGAGGCGAGCGTGCCCAGCGCCTCGTTCCCCCGAATGACGCAGTTGCTGACCAGGCCGCCCGCTGCTGCGATCACGATCGCGGCGCCCTCTTCTCCACGGCCGCCGGTGACGAGGAATCCGTCGAGGCGGGACTGGTCGAGGCCACGGCCGCCCGCGAGAAAGACGACCGGCCCGACACCGCCACCGTCCAGGACGGTCGGCCTCGCGGTCGGGTGCCGCGCGCCGGTCGCGGGATCGAAGCCGCCCAGCAGGGAAACACCCGCTCCCAGGAAGATGCGCTCGGCCGCGCGGCCGCTCGCGACGCGCACTTCGACGGGTGCCATCGACGTGTCGAGCCGCGAGAGCGCAGCACCGATCGTGCGGAGCGCAGTCGCCCAGCCGAGACCGTCGGCCGTGTCGTTGCCGGCAACGGGATCGACGTGCAGGCTAGCGACCGCCGGGGGATCGGAGAAGTCCGGCGAGATGATGGCGATCGCGCCACTCACGCCGCCGCCCCAGGCAACACTCTCCACGACCGCGATCTCGGGGAGTCCGTCGTCGTCCTCGTCGAAGGCGGCATGCTCGACGAAATCGCCGTCCAGCGGGCCTCCGAAGACCGACATGTCCGCCGGTGACACGCTGAGGTCCACCACGCCCGCCGCCGGCAAGGGCCCGCGGAGCACGTGCACGTCACCGGAGCCCCTGTTCCGTGCGCCGCCTGACCCCTTGACCAGGAGGTCGCGGCTGCCGTCGCCATCGAGATCCGCCACGGAGACGGGGAGCTGAGGCTGGCGCCACTCGCCCGCACGAATCTCCAGGTCCCACGCTCCCCCGATGCCGGCGCCGCCACGCCAGACACGCAGCACGCCGATGTCCTGCTGCGGCATCTCGAGGACCTCGTCGGCCGCATCTCCGATGAGATCGACAAGCCCTAGGTACGCATCGGAGCTCAAGACCACGTCGGGAGTCGACGTGTCGAGGACGGCGGGCCACGGGCTCCGCCCGAACCAGATGCGCGTCGGAGCTCTGACCGTTGGCGGCTGTCACGAGGAAGTACCGCGCCGCCCGGGGACGGCGACCATGATCTCGCGGCGCGTCCCGGAGACGAAGGGCAGCGCCCTGGTCGCGGCTGTCCCACGCACGGTTCGCGCGCGCGAGCCATCGATTGCAGGCCTCCTGACATGTCCGGCCTGGGGGCTCGGCGGAGCCGACCTGCAAGCGGATGCTCGGGAACTGAACAGCCGCATCGACCTGCCTCAAGTGCCGGGCCGGAGGCGCCGAAGGATCGGGCGGAGGGGCGGCTGATGCCGGCCCATGAGGAACGCACGTGGACAAGTCTCAGCCGCCCGTCCTGATAGTCGCCAATGGTTCGAAGGAGGCAGCCGCGCTCCGCAAGCTCCTCGAGCTGCCGGATGCCATCGCCACGGATCCGCAGGCCGCCGGAACCTTCCTTTCGTCCAGCGTGCTGGGAGGGATGGTCGTCGGGGCAGAGGTCGCGTCCTGGGACTCCCGGCCCATCGTGCAGGCGTACGTCCAGCATCAGCCCTGCGGGCGAGTGATCGTGCTGACGACCTCTGGTGACGTCACGACGCTCGCGGCCTACCTCTACCGGCAGCAGCGCGTGGAGCTCTTCATCGCGCCATGGAACGCGGCCGAGCTGCGCGCGTTCCTGGACGTCGAGGCGCTGGCATCGGTGTAGGCGGCGTGGTGAGCGCGACGGCTGGTCTCGACGAGCAGCCCTGACGGCTACCCGGGATCCGCGAGCGTCGATGCGAGGAGCGCGGGCTCGCGCTCGCGCTCGGCTGGCTCCTCGGCAGGGGTGCGTCCGGGCGACGACGTCGCAACCGCCCACGTGCGGCCGGCGTGCAGGAGGCAGGCGCGCTCCTGCATCCAGTCGATGAGCGAGAGCCTGCCCGTCGCGCTCTCGACGAGCGCCGTGCACGAGTCCACCCAGTCGCCGTCGTTCGCGTAGGTGACGCCCTCGACCTCGCGCAGGCTCGCGTGGTGCACGTGTCCGGCGACCACGCCGTCGAAGCCGCGCGAGGCGGCGCGGCGCGCGAGGTCGCGCTCGAAGTCGTCGAGGAAGCGTAGCGCCTGCTTGACGTTGCGCTTCAGGAAGCCGGCGAACGACCAGTAGGGAAGGCCGAGCGCGCGGCGCGAGAGGTTGAGGCCGTGGTTGGCGGACGTCGCCACCTGGTAGCCCCAGTCGCCTACGTGCGCGAGCCAGCGCGCGCCGCGCACGACGGCGTCGTGTTCGTCGCCGTGGACGACGAGAAGGTGCCGCCCGTCGGCCGTCTCGTGCACGGCCTCGCGCATGATCTCGACACCTGACCAGGTTCCCGGATACTTGCGGAGGGCCTCGTCGTGGTTCCCGGGGACGTACACGACGCGCGTGCCGCGCTGCGCCTTGCCCAGGATCTCCTGCGCCACGGCGTCATGCTCCTCGGGCCAGTACCACGAGCGCCGGAGTGCCCAGCCATCGACGATGTCGCCGACGAGGTAGAGCGTCTCGGGCTCGTGCGCGCGCAGGAAGTCGAGGAGGAACTCGGCCTTGCACGCGCGCGTGCCCAGGTGGATGTCGGAGATGAACAGCGTGCGGGGCCGGCGGACGTCGTGGAGTGGCATCACGCGGTGGGCTCCATCGCGGAATCGGTGAGGACCTCGAGGGAAGCTGCTGCCGGCGCGCGCTCGACGAAGCGCGTGCGAGGGCCGATGCGCAGTCGATGGCCGCGCCACGTCACGCGCGACGTGACGAGAGGCCAGGGCCACAGCGCGAGGACGAGCGTCGCGCGCAGCAGCTCGACCGCCGGGTAGTGGAGCGCCGCGCGGCGGATGCCGAGGCGGCGCTCCGACGAGAGTCCCAGCAGGCTCATCGCGAGCAACGCGGCGCCGAAGGCCGCGACGACCTGCGTCGAGCGCAGCGCCACGAGCGCGATCAGCGCGAGGCCGACGGGATTCAGCAGGAGCTCCGCCGCGTAGGCCGTCAGGTTGTTGCGGCGGCGCATGCAGGCCCAGCGCACGTGGCGCCTGCAGAAGTCCCGCACGGACAGCCTGCCGAGCGTGTTGTCCACCGGCCGGCCGCTCACGACGACGCGCCCGCCGCGGCGGGCGACCTCCTCGCCGCAGACTTGATCCTCCGCGAGGAACTGCGAGAGGAACTCGAAGCCGCCGATCTCCGCGAGCGTCTCGCGTCGGAGAAGCATCGACTTGCCGATCACGGCCGTGCCGCCGAACAGGTCGGTCCATGCGGCGACGCCCGACATGACGAAGCTGTTGAGCTGGAATGCCTCGAGCCTCCCGCCGAGCCCCGACTCGCCGCTGCCGCGGATGAGGGAGCAGGCGAGGGCCGAATCCTCGAGATGCGCCACGAGATCCTCGACGTAGCCCCGCTCGACGCGCACGTTCGAGTCGCTGATCAGCAGCAGGTCATGCGTCGCCGCTGCTGCCGCGATCGCGAGGTTGTTCACCTTCGGATTGGGGCCGATCCGGCGGGCGCTGATGACGAGCCGCGCGCTCACCTCGGGATGCTCGACCATGAGGGCCTGCACGATCGGCAGCGCCGCGTCGTCGGCATCCGCGAGCGCGAACACGAGCTCGTGATCCCTGGCGGCGACGGCGAAGAGCGATCGCAGATTGTCGGCGAGCGCGGGGTCGGCGCCCTTCAGCGGCTTGAGAATGCTGACGGGCCGGGGATGCGCCGGTCGCAGGGCCGGGCGCGCGAGCATGCGGCCCTGCGCGATCCACGAGAGCAATGCGAGCCCGAGCGAGAGCGCGAGAAGGAGGCCCAGTGCGAGCACCATGCGCCCCACATCCTGGAGCGCCGCGATGAGGCGATCGTTCGACGAGCATGAGGATCCTGCGAAGCGCCTGCGCGCGGATGTCGTCGCGACTCGCCGAGTCCTCTCGCGGCGCTGACCGCCGACTAACGGCAGCCGCCGATCATCGCGGCTCCCCATCCACTCCTTCCGCCGAGGTGATCTCATGACGCTCGTCCCCCCGAAGCGCTCCCTCGCCGTCGCCGCCGCCCTCGTCGGCGCATCGACGCTAGCTCTCGCAGCCACCACGACAGGGCCCAGCAGCTCGCAGTCGCCGTACGTCCTCGGCGCCGTGCCGCTGGTGGA
>Ga0315912_10002303_pt1 | contig 20784 bp, 19 predicted proteins | sample VfabasoilMG_FD_204469 | JGI IMG/M metagenome (GOLD analysis project Ga0315912, IMG submission 204469) | Garden soil microbial communities collected in Santa Monica, California, United States - V. faba soil | ecosystem: Environmental > Terrestrial > Soil > Garden | place: USA: California...
GTGCGAGTCATCGCCGGTCGAGCGCCGGAGGCGCTGACTGGTCTGGAGGCTCCCCATGCGGTCTTCATCGGTGGCAGCAAGGGGAGCATGGAGGAGATCATCGATGTCGTCATGGACCGCCTGCAATCAGGTGGTCGTCTTGTCGTCAATACCATTACCTTGGAAAATGTCGCGGAGACCTATCAGACATTTCGTAAGCGGGGGTTGGTGCCGGATGTCACCTTGCTCCAAGTCTCGCGTGCTGAACCCTTGGCCCATTATCTGCGGTACGAATCTCTGAATCCTATTCAAATTTTTGCAGTCGAGAAGCCCAGCCAGACAGGAGCGGTCTCATGAACTATGGAACATTGTATGGAGTTGGGGTCGGTCCCGGCGCGCCGGATCTGATCACGCTTCGCGCGCTGAACGTGTTGAAACAGGCGCAGGTCATCGCGCTACCTCGCAGCTCCGATTACGGAGAGTCGATGGCCTGGAAGATTCTCAAATCGACGTTGGGTGAGGTTCCGGGACAAGAGCGCATCTTTTTGACGTTTCCGATGAACAAGGATCCTGAGCGCCTTCGACCAGCGTGGGATGTCGCCTTTACGGCCATCGGGGAACGTCTGGAGAAGGGCTTGTCGGTGGCGTTTGCGACGGAAGGGGATCCCTCGCTCTTTAGTACGTTCATCTATCTGCGTCAGGAAGCCCCACTGCGTTGGCCTGGGATCCGCATCGAAGTGGTTCCAGGCGTTTCGTCGATCATGGCCGTACCCTCTGTCACTGGCATTCCTCTAGCAGACGGGCAAGAACGGATTGCCATTCTCCCTGCGAGCTATGGAGTCGAGGATTTGAATCAGGTGTTGGAGCTGTTCGATACCGTTGTGCTGATGAAGATGGGGGCGGAGATTCCCAAGGTGGTCAGTGCACTGGAAAGGCAGGGACTTGTTGATCGAGCGGTGTACGTCTCGAAGGCTACGATGACGGAGGAACGGATTGTTCGAGATATCCGCACGATCCAGACCGAGCGGGGTGACTGTTTCGCGATGATCATCGTGTCGCGCAAGGAACGCAGCGGGCTCCTTGCCGGCTTGGTGCCGGCGATGCCGAGATTGGTGACGAGAGAGGCTGGTGCATGACCGTCAATCGACAGTCATTCGCCATCTATGCCATTACGAAGCACGGGATTGCGATCGCGTCTCGTTTGCTGCCCCAGCTTGTAGGCGCCGACCTCTTTGTGTCCGAGAAGCTGTTCGCCTCGGCACCGGCCGGTGCGCGACGCTTGCCGCTTCCGATGGGCCCCACCTTAATCGAGACGTTTACGGCCTACGATTGCCATATCTTTATCATCAGTATTGGAGCGGTCGTTCGCATGATTGCGCCTCTATTGAAGAGTAAGAAGGTTGATCCAGCGGTCGTCTGCATCGACGACGCGGCCCGGTTCTCAATCTGTGTGCTCTCCGGTCACGTTGGCCGCGGAAATAGTTTTACCGATCGGATTGCGCTCGCGTTGGGCGCGCAATCGATTGTGACGACCGCCTCTGATGCGATCGGGACCTTGACCGTGGATATTCTGGGACGCGACCTGGGCTGGACGCTCGATGATATGGATCGCAATGTGACGAGGGGCTGTGCCGCGGTGGTGAATGCAACGAAGGTGCTGTTCGTACAAGAAACGGGAGAGCCTGACTGGTGGCCTGCTGAGAAGCCATTGCCGGAAGGGGTTCAGTACGCGACATCGTTGGAGGGTGTGGACCCGCAGGCGTTCGAGATCCTCTTAATTGCCACGGATCGAGACATTGGTGAGTCTCATCCGGCCCATTGGACGAATGCCGTCATCTACCGCCCAAAGAGTCTCGTGCTCGGGATTGGCTGTGATCGAGGGACTCCCCCAGATCTGGTGAAGCGGGGTGTCCTGACCCTCTTGGCCCGGCATGGCCTTTCACTAAAGTCCGTGAAAGAGCTGGCGACCATCGATGTAAAACTGGACGAGCCTGCTTTGCTGGCTTTGAGTGAGCAGCATGGCTGGCCACTCCGTGCCTTTCCGCCGGGGGAGCTCGATGTTGTGTCAGGTATTCAGAATCCATCAGAGAAGGTGAAACACTTTGTCGGCTCACGGGGTGTGGCGGAGCCGGCCGCGTTACTTGCCGCCAGGGCGGAGGAGCTTCTCGTCCCCAAACAAATCTATACCGAGCCTGGTGTCGGCCGATCGATGACCTTGGCTGTGGCGCGGCTGCCCTTCGTAAAACGGCAGGTGGAGGTGGACAGCCTATGAACGATTCAACAGGAATTCTCTACGTTGTCGGCATCGGGCCGGGTGCGCAAGATCATGCGACTCCTGCCGCCTTGAAGGCCATCGCGGAGTCACAGCTCGTGGTTGGCTATACCACCTATATCAAGCTCGTTCGTCATCTGCTTGAAGGAAAAGAGATCGTCAAGACCGGGATGACGGAGGAGATCGGCCGTGCACGGGCCGCCATCGAACGGGCGAGAGACGGTGCAACGGTGTCGTTAATCTCCTCCGGGGACGCGGGCGTCTATGGTATGGCCGGCTTGGTCTTTCAGGTTCTAAAAGAAATGGGCTGGAAGAGGGGCGACTCGCCGGAGCTGCGGCTTATTCCAGGGATGACCGCGCTCAACTCCTGCGCGTCCCTGGTCGGTGCCCCGCTGGTCCACGATTCCTGTTCGATCTCGCTGTCGGATCTGCTGACCCCCTGGTCTGTCATTGAGAAGCGAATCGAGGCAGCTGCCAGTGCTGATTTTGTGATCGGTTTATACAACCCAGCCAGCGGCAGGCGCACGAGACAGATTGTGGATGCTCAGGCGATTATCCGGCGTCATCGCGAGGGCAGTACGCCGGTGGCCCTTGTGAAAAGTGCCTATCGTCATATGGAACAGGTCGTCCTGACCAATCTGGACACCTTCCTGGATTATGAGATCGGGATGTTGACGACCGTCATCATCGGATCAAGCAACACCTTCATGTTCGAGGGATATATGGTCACGCCGCGTGGCTATACCAACAAATACCGTTTTGACGGGGCCGTTCTTCCCGGTCAGAGGCCGGGGTTCTCGCTGGTTGTGCCTCCTGTCGCGGAGGCGGACTGATGGCGCTGATCGGACGTTTAGCAGGAGCCATTCTGGCCGAGACGGAAGGGCAGTTCTTTCTGGTGGGCAATCCCAAGGAGCCGTGCGATTTCGTTGCGGTGGGGTTCGAGTGTCCTGGCGTGATCAACGCCATGGAGCGGCCCTTTATCAGGCTTGTACCTCTTCGCCCGGTTCAGGTCCCGCAGCCGTATCTGACGATGGCTGTCGAGGGAGAAGGCTTGGCTCGGTTGCTGGTTGATCGGTTCGTGATTCAGCGGAATGGTTCAGTGAGTGATCGCCTCTGGCGGCTGGTGACCGATCCCAAACAGGAGTATTGCGCCGTGTCGGCTGGCACGATCGACTCACAGTGGCTGGGAGAGATCCCGGCAGAAATTTGGCACATTGTGCGAGAGACCGTATTGAAGTGTACGTAAAGGAGTCCTGATGCGGGTCTATATTATTGGAGCAGGTCCGGGTGATCCAAAACTCCTCACGCTTCGAGGAGCGGAGTTGATCGCCTCCTGTCCCGTCGTGCTCTACACAGGATCGCTGGTCCCCAAAGAAGTCATCGCCCATGCCAGGCCCGATGCCAAGGTAATGGATTCATCAGGGATGACGCTCGAACAGATCGTCGAGGTGATCGTGGCAGCCCGCGACGCTGACCAGGATGTGGCGCGAGTCCATACCGGCGATCCGATGATCTTTGGGTCCACTGCGGAGCAGATGCGTCGGCTGATGGAGCTGGGGATTGGCTATGAGATTATTCCCGGTGTCTCGTCATTTACTGCAGCAGCGGCAGCGCTGGGCCGTGAACTGACTCTCCCGGAATTGTCTCAGACGGTGATCCTGACCAGGGCAGAGGGGCGGACCTCAATGCCAGCTGGGGAAAAACTGGAAGACCTTGCGAAGCATCAAGCGACCTTGGCGTTGTTCCTGAGCATTACCCTGCTCAAGGATGTTGTCCGTGATGTGATTCCGTCGTATGGAGCCGATTGTCCCGTGGCTATCGTCCATAAAGCCTCCTGGCCCGATCAGGTGATCGTAACTGGGACCCTGGCGGATATCGCCGACAAGGCCACGGCGGCCAAGCTTAACTCAACCTCGATGGTCTTAGTGGGGCGTGTGCTGACGGCAACCGAGTTTGCCAACTCAAAGCTATACGATCCGGAGTTTACCCATCGGTTCCGGAAGCGTGAGCCATCCGTGAAGAACTCAGGAAAAGCGAATGTCGACTGAGCCAGTTATTTGCAGAGGCATGGTCTATTTGGTCGGAGCAGGACCAGGCGATCCTGGGCTACTCACAGTCCGAGCCATGGAGTTGCTGCGTACAGCTGACGTCGTGGCCTACGACAAGCTAGTCTCTCAGGCCATCCTGTCGCTGGTCAGACCTGAAACAGAGTTACTACCGGTTGGCCGACGCCATGGTACAGGCGCAACCTCCTATCGACTCCATCCTGAGGTGCTGGTTCGTGCCAAAGCGGGGTGCATGGTGGTGCGCTTGAAGGCAGGCGATCCGTTCATTTTTGGGAGAGGTGGGGAAGAGGCAGAGGAACTAGCAGAAGCCGGCATTCCCTGTACGATCATCCCAGGCGTGTCCGCAGCGCTCGGTGCGGCGGCCTATGCCGGTATTCCACTGACTCATCGGCGATATGCCTCCGATGTGACCTTTATGAGTGGTCATGATGTGGATGGCGATCGAGACAGTTTCACCGACTGGTCCAAAGCTGCGTCCGGCAGGGGTACGCTGGTGTTGTTCATGGCAGCAAGAAAGCTGTCAGCCAGTCTTCAACGTCTGATTCAGGCCGGCCGCTCCGCCGAGACTCCAGCGGCCTATATCGCATCCGCCACCACGCCAGATCAACAGGTCATTGTCGGTACGTTGTCGTCTCTTGTGGACAAGACACAACATGTCGACCTGACGATTCCAGCTCTCGTCATTGTGGGTGAGGTTGTTGCGCTGCGTGAGCGGATCGCCTGGGTCGAACGAAGCCCGCTGGTTGGTCGACGACTGCTGGTTGCGCGCGCGCGCCCAGGCCGGTCTCCTCTGGCCGCAGACCTTCGTACGCTCGGAGCCGAGGTGTTGGAAATGCCCGAGGTTGAGGTGGTGTCTCTCAACGGACATGCTTCCATCGAGGCGACCCTTGCGCGTCTTCAGGAATTCAACGGCATTGTCTTTGGATGTGCCGCCGGTGTCGACGCGGTGGTCGCACACACACCCACGTTCAATGTGCCGGTTATCGCAGTGGGGATGGCGGCTGCGCAGGCACTGTCCCGACATGGCATTCCAGTCACGCTTGCAGTGCGTGGGCCCTGTCAGGAGGCGCTCGTCGAACATGTGATGGTGTTTCAGAAGGGGCGCTTTCTGCTGGTGATGGCAGAGGGCGGCCGGCCGAACTTGCAGCACGAACTCATGAAGCTCGGTGCAGAAGTCGAAACGATCGCGGTCTACCGTTATGTTCACCGGATGCCGAATGTATCCATGCCACCGATCGATTTCGTGGTGCTGCCCAGCTCCTCCGCGGCTCGCGCCGTCCTGTCAGGCGATTTTGGTCAGGCTTTGCTGGAGGTGCCGATGGCGGCGATCGGGCCACAGACCGAAGCTGCGGCGCGTCAATGTGGGGCTCAGTCTGTGGTGCTGGCTGAGGAAGACAGCGTGGCATCGTTGGTATCTCGTGTTGTGTCGATGGTGAGGAGATTGTGACCGATCATGATGCTCCTGAGTCTTCGCACCGCGACCATGTCTTTTCGTAAAGCCTGAGTTAAATGCAAGAGCAATTAGTTAGTCGATTCTCCACCCACAAGGACATGAAATGCTGAAGATACCACGACTTGTTATTGCAGGGACGTCGAGCAATGTCGGCAAGACGACAGTCATGGTTGGTCTTATTCGGGCATTACGTGCAAGGGGACTGCGCGTGGCTGTCTTCAAATGTGGTCCGGACTACCTCGACCCGACCTATCACGTTCGTGCGGCCGATGCACCATGTCACAATCTTGACGGATGGATGATGGGGCGTGAGGCGGTCCTCTCGACGTTCACATGCGCAACGCAAGAGGCTGATATCGCACTACTCGAAGGCGTGATGGGTCTCTTCGATGGCGCGTCACCGACGGGAGAGGAAGGTTCAACCGCTGAAATCGCGAAGTGGCTACAGGCACCGGTGCTGCTTGTCTGCGACACAGGGGGCATGGCCCGCAGTGTTGCTGCATTGGCTCTAGGGTTTTCAACGTTCGATGTAGATCTTCAGATTGCAGGACTGATCTGCAATCGAGTCGGCAGTCGTGGACATCTGGATTTGCTCCGCAAAGCGACGGAGGGTTCCCCTCCCGTTATGGGCGGGCTTCCCAAAGAAGCAGCCTTGGCTTTCGCGGATCGGCACCTTGGCCTGCACAGCGCCGACCGAGCGACGGTGCCGGAAGATGTCTTCGTGGCCTGGGGCGATCGGGTGAGCGAGTGGTGCGATATCGAGGCGATCGTGGCGCTGGCGCGCACCGCGCCAGCTCTTCCGGACATTCCGGCGCTGGAACGGATCGTCGGAGAGGGGGCACGTTGCCGAATCGGCCTCGCCTTCGACGAGGCCTTCCACTTTTATTATGACGACAACCTCCGCCGTCTTGAAGGTCTCGGCGCAGAACTTGTGCGATTCTCCCCTATTCATGATGCACATTTGCCCGATGTGGACGGTCTGTATTTTGGAGGTGGCTATCCGGAGGTCCATGCCGAAGCTCTGTCTCGGAACCAGAGCATGCGCAAGGAAGTGGCGTTGTTTGCGGAGACTGAAGGACCTATCTACGGCGAATGTGGCGGTCTCATGTATTTGTCCGACGGCATCAAAACACTCGATGGCATGCTGTATCCCATGGTGGGGCTTATCCCTGGTGAAGCTCAGATGCGAGATCGCCTGCAGGCACTCGGATATGTCGAAGTCGAAACGCAAGATACGACCGTGTTCGGCCCGGCGGGCCTTCGATTTCGAGGCCATCAGTTTCGTTACTCTGACTATCGCCTCTCAGCAAAAACCGACCGTGTCTACAGCGTGCATCGCCGTCGAGGTGGTGAGGTGTTTCAAGAGGGGTATCGTCAAGGCAATACACTCGTGTCGTATGTGCATGCACATTGGGCCTCGAATCCTCTTCTTGCTCAGGGTTTCGTGCAGAGCTGTGCAGCCTATGGGAGGCAAGTACAGTGAGCGTCCTTGCGCCCACGATTATGGTCCAAGGCACGGCCTCGTCGGCAGGGAAGAGTCTTCTCGTCACCGCGCTGTGCCGGTTGTTTCGGCGGGAGGGATTTCGTGTCGCCCCGTTTAAATCGCAGAATATGGCGCTCAATTCGGCCGTCACGGCCGATGGTCTTGAGATCGGACGCGCACAAGCTGTGCAGGCTGACGCGTCAGGGATTTTGTCATCCGTGGACATGAACCCAATTCTGCTCAAGCCAGAAAGTGATCGGCGAAGCCAAGTTATGGTGCTGGGTAAGCTGATCGGCAGCATGACGGCAACCGAGTATCACGAGTACAAGCCTCGCCTGTCAGCCGTGATCGCAGAATCACTCACGCGACTGCGAGCCGATTATGATCTGGTTGTGATCGAGGGAGCGGGGAGCCCGGCCGAGATCAATTTGAAGGCTCGCGACATCGTGAATATGCATGTGGCGAAGCTGGCGGACGCGCCGGTGCTGCTCGTGGGTGATATCGACCGTGGCGGCGTCTTTGCCTCCTTTGTCGGGACGATGGAACTGCTCGAACCGGACGAGCGAGCGAGGGTTGCGGCGTTCGTCGTCAATAAATTTCGCGGCGATGTGGCATTGCTCAAGCCGGGACTCGATTTCCTTACTGAACGCACCGGCAAACCTGTGTTGGGCATCGTGCCCTATATTCAGGGCCTCCGGATTGCCGATGAAGACTCCGTATCGCTCGAAGACCGTATGGCTCGCTCAAAACCAACTCGGCAGGAACTTGATATCGTGGTGGTGCGATTGCCTCGTCTTAGCAACTACGACGATGTCGAAGCGCTGGAACACGAGCCAGGCGTCGTCGTGCGATTTGTTGAGCAGCCGGACGAAGTATTGGGCGCCGATCTGGTGATCCTGCCTGGTTCGAAGAACACGGTGTCTGATCTTTCGTGGCTTCGCACATGCGGGATCGCCGATGCGATTGAGGCGCGCGCCCGCGAGGGCAAACCGATATTCGGGATTTGCGGCGGCTGCCAAATGCTCGGTGAGAGCATTCATGATCCCCATGGGGTTGAGTCAACCGAGTCCAAGGTACGTGGGCTGAACCTGCTTGCTCTGCAGACACACTTCAAACGGGACAAAGTTACGGCACAGGTGCATGCCCACGTCACGCAACCCTCGTTCCTCACCAATGGCATGGTGGTCGAAGAAGTGATTCACGGATATGAAATCCATATGGGGAGGGTGGAGCCGAGAAATCCACAGGCGAGTCCGTTTGAGATACGTGTGCGAAATGGACGGGTGGACCAGCGCATGGATGGTGCCATCAGCAGTAACGGGATGGTCGTGGGTAGCATGTTGCATGGCTTGTTTGAAAATGAGCTGATCAGGGCCAGGACGCTTTCGTTTTTGCGTGCCCGAAAAGGGCTCCCCGCATGTACCACGATCCAGCGCATCCCCTCGAAGCAGGTTGAGTATGACCGGCTAGAAGCGGTGGTGCGCGAACACATCGACTGCGAAATGCTCGGGCGTCTCACGGGCCTCTATGTTGAGAGCGCCAATCGACAAGGGGGTCTATGAATCCTGCTGATGGCAGTCTCTGGACCTTGCTTGGTCTCGCCTTCGCACTCGGATTGAGCCATGGAGCCGATCCAGACCATCTCACCGCCATTGATGGCATGACGAGGGCGTCTGTCGATCGGCATCCGAGAATGAGCCGGTGGGTGGGGACATGGTTTGCGTTCGGGCATGCTCTCTCCGTCCTGTTGATTGCGGGGTTGATCGCATTGGCGGCGGAGTATCTGCAATCGTTCAACAACTCTGTGCTGCACGTGAGCGGGGTTGTATCGGCCTGCCTGTTGTTCGCTATTGGGACATTAAACCTCGCCAGGATGATGACATTGCCGGCTGGAATGACAGCTCCGAGCCACGGGGTCATCGGTCATTTTTTTCCCAGACAATTGCTCAACATCTCACACCCGATGAGCGCCGTGCCGATCGGTGCCCTGTTCGGGCTGGGATTCGAGACCGCCAGCCAGATGTCGGCCTGGGCCTTGGCCGGCACGATGGGCCATGGTCTGCTGGGCGCGCTCCTCATCGGAGTGGCCTTCAGTCTCGGGATGGTGGTGACAGACTCGATCAATGGACTGGTCGTGCGCCGGATGTATCTGGCTGCAACCACGATGGCCATCCAGGGGAACCGCATGATGACGCTGACCGTCGTGGGACTGGCCTACGTCGTCGGGATCATCAAGTTGCTCCAGCCGACGTCTTTCGCGCTGCCGATCAGCGATCTGAGTCTCACGCTGATGGTGCTTGCCGCGGTGTCGTTCGCCTTTTCGACAGCCGTGGTGAAAGCCAATGGACGCGCCGTGTAATAGAAAGGAGGCCGATGATCGGACGATGATGTAATTCAGAGTGTGTTCCATCCTCTGCACCCAAGGGAAGCGCGGTACAAGCCGCCACTGGTCCGCAACTGTAATCGGGGACGAAATCCGCAATCGCCACTGTCCGCAAGGATGGGAAGGCGCGGAGAGCAGGGTGAGCCGAGAGTCAGGAGACCTGAGTGCAGGGAGAGTATATGCAAACCTTTCGGTCACAAAGGGACGTGTATCGTGGTGTGTCAGATTCTCGGGCGCATGGTCTTCGTGTGTGTCATTGGCTGGAGTTCATTGGGATATACGGAAGAGTCTGATGAGATCTTTCTTGTGCCTGAAGTTGTTGTCACAGGGACGCAAGAATCGGCGTTTGAGAGTGCGTCCCAGGTGATCATAACGGCGCAGGATATCGAGCTTCACGCCTCCGATCGTCCGGCAAATCTGCTGCGCATGGTGCCGGGCCTCATTACGACGAATCCTGGGGGCGGGCCTGGCAAACCGGATAACTATTTGCTCCGCGGGTTCGATGCCGATCACGGGACTGATCTCGCCGGATTTTTAGACGGGATGCCGCTGAATCTTCGCAGTCATGCCCACGGTCAGGGCTATCTCGATCTGAACTTCCTGATTCCGGAAACGTTGAAGCGCGTCGAGGCCTACAAGGGGCCCTATCAGGTCCAATTCGGAGATTTTGCCACGGCCGGAGCGGTGAACTTTATGACGCGGGAGGTGGTCGAGGAGGGCGTGATTCAGATTGCTAGCGGACAATTCAACACCCAGCGGCAGTTGCTGATGTTCTCACCCACGAAGGAGCAGGTCCGCTCGCTGATCGCGCTCGAAGGTTTCTATGCGGATGGCCCCTATGTCGTGCCCAACCGGGCTCTTCGGCTCAACGGATTGGCCAAGGCGACGATGAACCCGACCACGCATTCCGAACTCACGGTCACCGGCACCCATTACCAGGGCCGATGGAACAGCCAGGGGGAAATCCCGCTGCGCGCCGTAGAGTCCGGGCTCATTTCCAGGTTTGGCTCGCTCGATCGCTACCAGGGAGGCAAGACCCAACGATCCACCGTGCATGCCCGCTATCACTACAATACGCCGGACGGCGGGAGGCTGTTCGCAGACACGTATCTGCAATACTATGCACTGAATCTGGTTTCCGACTTCACCTTCTTTCTCAATGATCCGGTGAATGGAGATGGCATCGAGCAGGCCGATCGGCGGTACGTCTATGGTGGAGATGTGGGCTATCGTCAGAGCGGGAGATTCCTGGATGTCGAGAGTGTCGCGACCGTCGGCGTGCAGACTCGCGTGGACGATGCCCATGTTCGTCTGAGCCGCCAGCAGCAATGGCTCTTGCTCGGCCCCACGTCGGATAGCCGGATCCATGAGGTCTCTTATTCTCCCTATCTGAAGGTGGAGTTTCAGCCGGCGCCCTGGGCCAGGCTGACGGGCGGCACAAGGGCGGATGTGTTTCAGTTCAACGTACGGAATCTTTGCCAGAGCGGATGTCCGCAAAATCCGAGCGGGAGCGTCGCGGCGATGATCATCTCGACTAAGGGCAATCTGATTCTGGGGCCTTGGGCCGGCACCGAGATCTTTCTCAATGCCGGCACCGGCTTTCATAGCAACGATGCGCGAGCTGTGGTGAGTCGTGCCAACGTTCAAGCGCTGCCGAAGGCGACGGGGTATGAGGTCGGAGTACGAACCAGACAGTGGGAATGGCTTGAGGCCTCCGCATCGTTTTGGTTGTTGGATCTGACATCCGAGCTGGTGTATCAGGGCAACCTCGGGACAACGCAGATACTCGGCGCCACGCGTCGGTACGGTATGGACTTTGGCAGCCGCCTCCAGATGCTTGACTGGTTGTCTATTTCCGGCAGTGCGACACTGAACTCGGCGGAATTTCGAGAGACGGGCAATCCGATCCCTCAGGCCCCGACCATGACCGGACGCGGTGAATTGACGGCGCGTCTTCCGATGGGATTAGCGATGTCGTTGCAGATGGTGCATCTGGGGGCCAGACCGCTGACGCAGGATCGCAGCTTCAACGCCCAGGCCTGGACCATCTTCAGCTTCACAGCTCGTTATCGCCCGCAATCGAAGGAGTGGTGGCAGCGTATGGAATTGTTTCTCAGTATTCAAAACTTGTTGGATGTCTCATGGCTGCAGACGCAATTGGCCTATGAAACCAAGCTGACCACGGATGCCGTGCCGGTGAATGGGCTTCAATTCACACCGGGTGGCCCACGGACAATATCTGTGGGGCTGGCTTGGCATTATTGAATCAGTGCAGCCAAATGTGCTGATGAGGCGCGGTCGATATGGCGAAGTTGGGAGATGGTATGAACTGGGAGCCGTAGGATGATTATAGTTTTCGACTGGACCGCTAGCCTGCGCGGTGGTTCCTATGTTGCAGGGTGAATGCGGTGGTATCATCGGTGCCGTGAATCGCTCGACGAGTGCCGGTGAGTGTGGAGGCGCGAAATGACGGAACAGGACGAACACAAAGCGAAGATGGAGCGACTGAAGGCGTCGGTGGATCGGCGCATTGCGGCGGCGCAAGAAGAGAAGGGGTTGTTGATCGTCTATACTGGCGCTGGCAAGGGAAAGACGACGGCCGCATTGGGGATGGCTCTGCGCACAGTCGGGCATGGCCGGAAGGTGGCGGTGGTTCAGTTTATCAAAGGGGCCATCGATACCGCAGAAGAACGGGCGTTGAAGTCGTTCGGCAACCAGGTCACGTTTCTTCGGATGGGAGAAGGCTATACCTGGGAGACGCAAGACCGTGAACGGGATACGAAATTCGCTCAAGAAGCCTGGGAGACTGTCTGCCGATTCCTGGACGATCCGTCTTATGCCATGGTGATTCTCGACGAGTTCAATATTGCGCTGCAACATGACTATGTGCCGCTCGACGTTGTTTTGACGGCACTCCGAAGCCGGCCGGCAATGCAGCATGTAGTGATCACCGGGCGTGGCGCCAAAGAAGCGTTGACGGAAGAGGCGGATCTCGTGACTGAGATGAAGCAGGTCAAACATCCGTTTCGAAAAGGGATTAAGGCGCAAGCCGGAGTGGAGTTTTGAGAGGGGCGGTGACAAAGACGTGTGAAGCCTGTGGCGTGGCGTTTTCGTGCGGCGGGTATCAATGCTGGTGCGGGTCGGTCGGTATTACGGAGCAGCAGATGGACTGGATTGAGCGGCGCTTTGCAGATTGTCTTTGCCCTGTCTGTTTGGGGAAAGTCGCCGCAGGTGAGGTGGGGCCGGAAGTCAGGCTCTCCTCCGATAGGACCATGTAAAGGAGCGCGTTGGTAATGCCTGGGAACGGCCGATTTTCAGACGTTGAGCGGGAGGCAGTCTATCGGGCCATCTTTGAGCGCCGCGATGTCCGCCGGAATTTTCTGAAGAAACCGATTCCGCGCCAGGTCTTGACGCGCGTGTTGACCGCAGCCCACCATGCCGGGTCGGTGGGATTTATGCAGCCCTGGGATTTTGTGGTCGTGCGTGATCATGTTAGCAAGGGCGCTGTAAAAGAGCTGTTCCTACAGGCCAACGCCGATGCCGCAAAACGATATCGGGGGGCTCGTGCCGAACTCTATCGGCGTCTCAAGCTGGAAGGGATTGAGGAAGCGCCGGTCAATATTGCGGTGACGTGCAGCCGTCAGCGGGGCGGCCCGCATGTGCTGGGCCGCGCCACCGTGCGCGATACGGATTTATATAGCACGTGCTGTGCGATCCAAAATCTCTGGCTTGCTGCCCGCGCGGAGGGCATCGGAGTGGGATGGGTCAGCATTCTCGATTACGAGGCTTTGAAACAAGTGCTCGGTGTGCCGAAGCCGGTCACCGTGCTGGCGTATCTGTGTCTTGGGTATGTATCAGAGTTTGCGACACAGCCGGATCTGGAAAATGCAGGGTGGCGCGAACGGATTCCTGTGGAAAATCTCATTCACTACGAGTCCTGGGGCAACATCAGGAATCGGCACAAGAGGAGACCGTGATGCGCATTACCAAGGTCTATACGAGAACAGGCGATGCGGGGAAGACGCGATTGGCCGGAGGGCAGCAGGTTTGGAAAGACAGTCTTCGCGTCGACGCCTATGGGACGATCGATGAATTGAATGCGGTGGTCGGTGTGGTGCGGGTCATGAACGCTGAGATGGTGAAAGAATATCGGGCGGCCGAGGGACTCGAAGAAGAATTACGCTGGGTGCAGAACAAACTGTTCGATGTGGGAAGCATTCTGGCCACGGCGCCGGGCCAGACATTCAAGAATATGCCGCAGGTGTCGGCGCAGCATGTGACGCGATTGGAAAAACTGATCGACCGTTGCCAGAAAGATCTGGAGCCGCTGAAGGAATTCATCTTGCCGGGCGGGGGGAAAGTTTCCGGTTTTCTGCATCAAGCCAGGACGATCTGTCGGCGAGCCGAACGGCTCTGTGTCGGGCTTTCAAAGGTTGAACCGGTCGATCCGATGATCATCAAATTTGTGAATCGCCTCAGCGACACGCTGTTCGTCCTGGCACGATGGGTGGCCAAGACGCAGGGTGAGCCGGAATTCTTATGGGAGCGGGATGTCGTTAAGAAAACCGAATAAGCGCGAGCCTGGACGGAGGGCGCGTGGCCGCATTGTCCTTGTGCTCGGCGGGGCCGCGTCCGGGAAAAGCGATTACGCGCTACGGATCGCCGGGCCGCGAGGGCCGCGCGCGTTTGTGGCCACTGGGCAGGGACTGGATGAAGAAATGGCGATGCGGATTACCCGGCACCAGGCGACGCGCTCCGCGGATTGGGAGACCGTGGAAGTTCCGATTGAGCTTGAGCGGTGGTTTGTTGCGAGCGGTTCGCGCTATCGGACAATTCTGTTCGATTGTGTGACGCTGTGGTTGAGCAACCTACTCGAGGCTCAAGCCAAAGAACCGGATATCTACACACGCGTGACGGCGTGCCTCAAGGTGATGCGAGCCACGCCTGCGAGAGTGACGATCGTCAGCAACGAGTTGGGGATGGGGTTGGTGCCGGTGGAACCTGATACGAGGGCATTTCGGGATGTGGCCGGGCGGGTCAATCAACAGATCGCCGCAGCGGCGGATGAAGTGCATCTGGTTGTCAGCGGAATTCCGCTCCGATTGAAGTAAACCGGGGAGGGACAATGTCTTTACAAGAAGTGTGCGGACGGATCCAATCGCTCGACGCAGGACTGCGCGCGATGGCCCAATCCCGGCTGGACCGTCTGACCAAACCGCTCGGCAGTCTGGGCCGGTTGGAAGAATTGGCCGCACAGTATGTGGCGATCACTGGCGAGATGAAGCCGAATGTTCCACGAGGCGTCGTCTTCACCTTTGCTGCTGATCATGGAGTCACCGTGGAGGGGGTCAGTGCCTACCCAAGAGAGGTGACACCTCAAATGGTATTGAATTTCTTGAGAGGTGGGGCGGGGGTGAATGTATTGGCACGGCACGCCGGGGTAGACGTGCGGGTCGTCGATATCGGCGTCGACTACGAGTTCGGATCGGTGCCTGGATTGTTCGACCGAAAAATCATGAAGGGGACTCATAACCTAATGGTCGAGCCGGCTATGACACGCAGCCAAGCAGAGCAGTCACTGCTGGTTGGCATGGAGTTGGCGACAAACGCTGCGCAGGAGGGCATCGGTCTCATCGGAACGGGTGAGATGGGCATCGGCAATACGACGCCGAGTGCCGCAATCACAGCCGTGATGACCAAGCGGTCGGTCGCTGATGTGACGGGCCGAGGCACCGGGATCGATGAGGCCGGGCATGCTCGAAAGGTGCGTGTGATCCAGACTGCGCTCGCTCTGCACCGTCCCGACTGGAGCGACCCGCTCGATGTCTTGGCTAAAGTGGGGGGATTGGAAATAGGCGGACTTGCCGGATTGATCCTGGGCGCCGCCGCGGCCAGGATTCCTGTGGTCCTGGATGGCTTCATCGCCGGAGCCGCGGCATTGATTGCGGTGGGGTTGCAGCCGTCTTGCCGAGACTATCTCATCGCCTCCCATCGTTCCGTCGAAGAAGGCCATCGTGTGTTGTTGGATCATCTCAGCCTGAAACCGTTGTTGGATCTCGATCTCCGTTTGGGGGAGGGCACCGGGGCTTGTTTGGGCATCAACCTCGTCTATGCTGCGATCAAAATCTACACAGAGATGGCCACATTCGGCGAAGCTGGAGTCGCGGAGAAAACCTAACCTATGGGTGCGATTGCCCGTCCATTTGTGTTTGCCTGGCATTTTTTGACGGCCATTCCGTTAAGCCGTGGTGCCCACGAGCCGGCTGCGACGGAACTGGCAGCTTCGATGGCGTGGTATCCAATCGTCGGTATTCTGATCGGGGGCGGACTCGTCGGCACCGATTGGGTGCTGGGGAAGCTCTTCGCGCCGGAAGTTGTCAATGCGCTCCTGATTGTTGAACTGGTACTACTGACACGCGGGCTGCACCAGGACGGGCTGGCCGATACATTGGACGGGCTAGCTGGAGGACGCACAGCGTCTAAACGCCTGGAGATTATGCGTGATCCCCGTATCGGAGCAATCGGCGCAACCGGGCTGTTTCTTTCGTTGCTTCTTCGGTATGCCGCTCTCGTGGCCTTGCCATCTGACATCCGATTGCCAGCGCTTCTGTGTATGCCGGCTCTGGGGCGATGGGCCATGGTCACCGTGGCCTGGGCGTCCCCCTACGCGCGCACAGAGGGAGGGCTGGCGGCGCCGTTTCTCACACATTTAACATGGGGACACCTTTCAGCAGCGACGGCGGCTCTGTCAATTGCACTGAGTGTCATGTTTAGTCCGCGTGGCGCCCTTGTCATTCTCGTGGCAGGAGCGGCCCTGATCGTTCTCGTGTGGCGAATGTGCCGGATATGGTTCGGAGGAATCACCGGAGACACGCTTGGCGCCACGAACGAAGTGACGGAGATTCTCTTTCTGCTCCTCGTGCCCTTGTTGCTTGCCTTGCCATGACGGGAAGTGAAGTACTGCTTGCGGCCGGCATTGATGCTGTCGTCGGTGATCCCCGTTGGTTGCCGCATCCTGTGCGTGTGATGGGGTGTAGTATCGCCTGGTGCGATGAGCACGTCAGGATGATATGCCGTGGCCCTGGGGGGCTTCGTCTGGCGGGGTTCTGTCTGGCCCTAGGATTGCCGGTCTGTGTGTATGCCGCAGGGCTTGCGACGATTGAGGCAGCGGGCAGCCTGTCCGGCTGGTTCGGTACGGCGGTCTCTATTCTGCTTGCGTCGACGACGCTCGCCGGCCGTGATTTATGGGACCATGCTCAAGCCGTGCGCGCACACCTCCAAGCGGGTAACCTTCAGGGTGCTCGGTTGGCCGTGTCGATGATTGTGGGGCGTGACACAGAAGAGTTATCTGAGTCCGATATCACGCGCGCAACTATTGAAACAGTAGCGGAAAGTACTTCCGACGGCATTGTCGCGCCCCTGTTCTATCTTGCCGTCGGCGGAGCGCCGCTTGCGCTTGCGTATAAGGCAGTCAACACTCTGGATTCGATGATCGGCCATCGAGATGCCCGGCATATCGACTTCGGTTGGGCTTCAGCCAGGCTTGACGATGCAGCGAATTGGGTGCCGGCACGTCTGACGGCGCTGCTCCTTATTCTTGCGGGAGGCCTGCTTACGGGAAAGGTCGATCGGATGCGGCAGGGTTGGCGTGTGTTAGTCCGTGATGGCGGCAAACATCCCAGCCCGAACAGTGGAAGGCCTGAGGCAGCCATGGCCGGCGTACTTGGAGTGCGATTGGGGGGGCGGAGCAACTATGACGGAGTCCCTCACGAAAGGCCGTTTCTGGGGGAGGAACTGAGGGGTGTGGCGGTAGAGGATGCCACGATTGCGATGCGGATGATGGCTCTGACATTTCTTCTTGGAGTGCTGACTGCGGCGGGGTGCCTGTGGTTCGTGTAGACAGGCCTGTGCATGGTGGCAATGTCCATGCCGCGTCACGCGAACTGTCGTGCGATGTGAGGGATCTGATCGATTTCAGCGCGAGCATCAATCCGCTGGGCCCCTCTCCGCTTGTCTGGAAGGCGGTCTCAAAGGCCCGTCATTTGTTGAGTCATTATCCTGATCCGGAATGTTGGGAACTGCGGCAGGCATTGGCACAACGGTGGCAGTGCGATGTCCAGCAGCTTGTTGTGGGAAACGGTTCGATGGAATTGATCCATGCGCTGCCTTCTGCGCTGAAGATTCGCCATCTGCTGCTGCTTCAACCTACGTTTGCCGAATATGCCGCGACGATGGCGCGCACGGGAGGTCGAGTCACGGGAGTCTCTGCTAAACGTAGTGAACGGTATGCGCTGCCGATCGATCGGCTGCGAAGAATCTTGTGCGCGCGGTCTGAGCGATCCCATTCCTATGATGGCATCGTGCTGTGCAATCCGAATAGCCCGACTGGGCAGGTCTGTAATGCGGCTGATCTGATGGAATTGGCTCAGGCAGCGGAGAGACGAGGGATGTGGCTGATTGTTGATGAGTCCTTTGCCGACTATTGTCCTGAGCGATCGCTGCTTCCACGCAAGGGGCAATTCGCACGAATAGTCGTCTTGCGGAGTCTGACCAAGTTTTATGCATTGCCGGGTCTGCGGGTCGGATACGCAGTTGCGGATGCTCCGGTGGTGCAACAGCTGCGCCGGCATCTGCCGCCTTGGTCGGTGTCTGCGATGGGGCAAGTGGCTGCGCTCGCGGCCTTACAGGACCAGATACATGCCAAGAGGAGTCTGCAATTCATCACCAAAGAGCGTGTGCGGTTTGCGGCAGAGCTCACGCTTGTGCCGGGTTGTACAGTGCTGCCGACCTATGCGAATTTCATCTTTATGGAACTGCCGCGCGGGTGGCATGCGGCTGCAATGGCTGCGCGTCTCAGGCGGGATGGATTATTGATACGAGACTGTTCCGATATGCCTGGCGCCGGTGCACGATCGATACGAGTAGCCGTGCGATCGCGGCGGGATAACGACCGGCTGTTGCGGACATTGGCGGGCGCATTACGGCAGGGGCCGGGATGCCGATGAGACTGCGATCACCAGTGCAGACTCGGTTCTGGATCGTGCAGAATACGCTGGTCGTTGATTTCGGTGGTCGTCGGCGCGTGTTGTCTTCCGCTCCACAAGGAGGCGGGCTCACGACTGCGACGCATGTCTTGAATCATCAGGTGGAATCAGCTCCCGCTGTACATGGTTCTCGTCCGGCACCCGTATGGGGTAGTCCCTCCAGGCATTTACGCAAGCTGGCGTTGGCGCTGGGGCTCGACACCGATACGGTCGGTCTGATGACGGCTGTGCCCATGAAGCAACTGGTCACCGCCCGCGCGTCATCCGGAAATCTGTGGGTGGAATGCTTTGCGACGGTTGGCGTGACGAATGCTGTCCGAGCGGGAGAATGGCCGCCGCAGCCGCGCCGTCGACATGGATCAGGCAAACCCGGCACGATCAATCTCATTCTTGTCACCAGCGCCAGTCTCTCCCACGCCGCGATGGTCGGTGTCGTGCAAGTTGCCACTGAAGCCAAGACCGGCGTATTGCGCGACCATGCTGTGCCGAGCAGCATCGGCGCCTCGGAAGCTACCGGCACCGGCACCGACGCCGTGGTGATTGCCAGCCGTATGCACGGGCACGGCCCGCCGCACAGGTATAGCGGGACCCATACCGTGATCGGGTCGCTCATCGGCCGTGTGGTTGCACACTGCGTCTCCTGCGGTCTGGCAAAGGCGAGAAAATGGCACGAGATGCATCCATGAGTGCGAAAGCACTGGCTGTTCTTGGCACTGGGTCTGACGTAGGCAAGAGCATCATAGCTGCCGGGTTGTGCCGGCTTCTCGTTCGTGCCGGAATACGCGTCGCGCCTTTCAAAGCACAGAACATGTCGAATAATTCCTATGTCACGAGGGAGGGGAAGGAAATCGGCCGCGCGCAAGCGTTACAAGCGCAGGCCTGTCGCCTCGATCCTCATACGGACATGAATCCGATTCTGCTCAAGCCTGAGTCGGATCGGCGCGCGCAAATCGTTGTGCAGGGAACGGTGTGGGGAAAGTCGGACGCGCGGGACTATTGGGCAACGACGACTGCGTTGGCTGAACGCGTGAAGGACAGTTATGAACGGCTTGCGCAAGAGTTTGAAGTGATCGTCATCGAAGGGGCGGGAAGCGCCGCCGAAATGAATTTGCGGGATCGTGATCTCGCTAATTGGGCGGTGGTCGAGCATGCCGATGCACGCGTCGTGCTGGTTGCAGACATCGATCGCGGCGGTGTGTTCGCACAGGTTGTCGGGACGCTGGATCTCATCACCGTGGAAGAGCGTGCGCGGGTAATCGGCGTCATTATCAATAAATTTAGAGGCGACCGAACGCTTTTCGATGACGGCATACGATTTCTCCAGTCACGAACAGGGCTTCCGGTGTTGGGTGTCGTGCCCATGTTACAGGATCTTTCCATTGATCAGGAAGATAGCGTGGCAGTGGAACGCGCGAGTCAGATGCTCTTTGATCCCACGCATATCAATATCGCTGTCGTGCTGTTGCGCCGGATGAGCAACTTTACAGATTTCAAACACGTGGCATGGGAGGAGGATGTCCGCCTGCGGTACGTCGAACGTCCTCAGGACCTTGCCGGCGCGGATGTCGTCATTATTCCGGGCAGCAAGAATACACTGGAGGATCTATGCGCCCTCCGGCAAGCCGGATTTCAAGATGTCGTGTATAGACATGTCGGGTCCGGTGGAGAATTGATCGGGATCTGTGGAGGGTTTCAAATGCTCGGGCGAAGATTCTCTGATCCGGAGGCTGTGGAATCAGGAGGTGAGGCCGAAGGATTCGGACTGCTCGACATATCGACGGTCATGATGCCGGTGAAGACAACGAGTCTGATCGAGGCGCAACCGCTTCATATCCTCGAAGGGGGCCTCCCAGCTATCCAAGGCTACTATATTCATATGGGTGTCACAGATCGCGGGAACGACGGTCCATGTTTCCAGGTTTCCTGCTCACAGGAGTTCTCAGGTCCGGGCGGCGGGTCTTTGGCAGAGGTTCTGCTTGATGGTGCGGTGAATTGTACCGGTCTTGTGTGGGGAACCTATATACACGGTGTGTTCGATCAGCCTAATTTCCGGAGAGCCTGGCTCAATCGAATTCGCCGGCGCAAGGGGTGGGAGATCCTGAAT
>Ga0315912_10002304_pt1 | contig 20775 bp, 22 predicted proteins | sample VfabasoilMG_FD_204469 | JGI IMG/M metagenome (GOLD analysis project Ga0315912, IMG submission 204469) | Garden soil microbial communities collected in Santa Monica, California, United States - V. faba soil | ecosystem: Environmental > Terrestrial > Soil > Garden | place: USA: California...
ATCGCTCAAAACCGAATTGCGGAGGCCACTCGGGCCGCCGGGCGAAGTGTCGATTCGGTCACGCTTCTGGCCGTTTCCAAGGGTCAGAGCAGCGCAGCAATTGACACCGCGTCGAGCGCCGGAATCGAGCATTTCGGCGAGAATTTCGTACAGGAAAGCCTGCCCAAGATCGACGCCCTCGCGGGGCGCGAGCTCACCTGGCATTTCATCGGCCGCCTGCAGGCTAACAAGACCCGCCCGGTCGCCGAGCGTTTCGCGTGGGTGCACACCGTCGACCGCCTGAAGATTGCCGAACGTCTGTCGGAGCAGCGGCCGTTTCACGCGCCGCCGCTCAATGTCTGCCTGCAGCTGCACGTCGGTGGTGAGGCCACCAAGGGCGGCGTGGAGCCTGCCGACGTGCCGGCACTCGCGCGCCAGGTCGGGGCCCTGCCCAGACTGCGCCTGCGCGGACTGATGTGCATGCCTCCTGCGGAAGCCGACGTGGCACGCCAGCGCCAGTGGTTCCGCGAGACACGCATGGTCTTCGACTACCTGAACGAACACGGACTGGGACTCGACACCCTTTCGATGGGTACGAGCGCCGATTTCGAGGCCGCGATTGCCGAAGGCGCGACCATCGTGCGGATCGGCACGGCTATCTTTGGTCCTCGGGTCGGGCCACGGGAAAAATGACGATGAATATCAGGGCAGCATTCGTGGGCGGTGGAAACATGGGCGGAGCGCTGGTGCGCGGACTGATCGCCCGCGGCCTGCCGGCGCAGAACATCGCGGTAGGCGAAGCCGTACAGGCACGGCGCATCGCGCTCGCCGACGAACTCGGCGTGTTGGTGACGGCCGACAATCGCGAAGCCGTGCAGGGCGCCGACGTCGTGGTGCTCGCGGTGAAACCCCAGGACATGGCGGGCACGGTCCAGGCGCTCGCCGAGTCCCTGGCCCGTCAGAAGCCGCTGGTGTTGTCGATCGCCGCGGGTATCCGTGTCGCCGACATCGTTGGCTGGAGCGGCGGTGATGTCGCCGTGGTCCGCGCCATGCCCAATCGCCCCGCGCTGAATTCAGCGGGTGCCACGGCGATGTACGCGCCGGCCAGCCTGGTCGCGGCGCAGCGCTCGCTCGCCGAGCAGGTGCTCGGCGCCGTCGGCACCACCGTGTGGGTGGGCAGCGAGGATGCACTCGACGTGGTCACCGCGCTGTCCGGCAGCGGGCCGGCCTACTTCTTCCTGCTGGCGGAGCTCATGACCGATGCCGCCGTGAATCTCGGCCTGGAGCGCGACAGCGCCCGCGAGCTGGCCATCCAGACGCTGTTCGGGTCCGGCCGCATGGCGCGCGACAGCGATGGCGACCTGGCGCGTCTGCGCGCGGAAGTGACCTCGAAGGGCGGGACCACCGAGGCGGCGCTGCGCTCATTCGATGCAGCGAACCTGCGTGGTATCGTCGCCGCCGCGCTGGGCGCCGCCACCGACCGCAGCCGCGAGATGGCCCGGACTTTTGGAGAGAATTCGCGCAAATGACAGAAGCACTCGTCTTCCTGGTCGATACGCTGCTGACCATCTACCTCTACCTGCTGATCCTGAGGTTCGTCATGCAGCTGGTGCGCGCGGATTTCCGCAACCAGGTGTCCCATTTCGTGCTGATCGTCACCAATCCCGTCATCATGCCGCTGCGCCGCATCTTTCCGCCGGTGGGCAAGATCGATACCGCATCCGTGCTCGCGATCATCTTGGTCGCGGCGCTGATCATCGGCGCGGTTTCGCTGCTCGGCGGCCGCGTCGTGTTAGGGCCGATTCCCTGGATCTACGCCACGGGATACCTGCTGCTGCAGAAGTTCCTGTACTTCTTCATGGGCGCCCTGATCATCTACGCGATTCTCAGCTGGGTGGTGCCGCCGGGTTACAACCCGGTCATGGCACTGCTCGGCGCGGTGTGTGAGCCGATTTTGCGGCCATTTCGCCGCTTGATTCCGCCGATCGGCGGCATCGATCTGTCGGTGTTGTGGGCAACGCTCGCATTGGGCGTGTTGTTGCGCCTGTTTCACTTCGTCTGAAGTTGTGCGGCGCGCACCGCGCCACCCGTCGGGACAACCACTTATCCGCATACTTCAACGTCGTCTCGACGCTGTCTCATGTCGCGATTTGGCGAAGATTCGTACAGCCGATGCGCGTCGTGTGCGCGCCGCGCAACTCGCGCGTGCGCTCGCAAGCCTAGAAAACAAGGGTTTTTCAGCATGCGCGCGCGCGAATAATTATTTGCACGCGAGGAACCGTGTGATATGTTGCGCGCCGAATCGCGAGCGGCGGAGCATTTTTTCCACCGCGTATTTTTTCAACGAGGAGTCGAGTAATGGCAAAGAAAGGTGGCGCACCGACGAAGTCGGAAATCGTGGCCCAGATCACCAAGGACACCGACCTGTCCCGTAAGCAGGTTGCCGCGGTGTTCGAGTCGCTGAACGGCCAGATCAAGAAGAGCCTGCGCGGCGGCGGTCTGTTCACGCTGCCCGGCCTGCTCAAGCTGAAGGTCGTCAAGAAGCCCGCCACGAAGGCGCGTGAAGGCATCAACCCGTTCACCAAGGAAAAGATGATCTTCAAGGCGAAGCCGGCCTCCAAGAAGGTTCGTGCGCTGCCCCTGAAGGCTCTGAAGGCCTTCGTGAACTGATTGCCAGCCTCGCACGTGCCACGACGTGCGAAGCCCATGAAAGCCCTGGCATCGAGAGGTGCCCGGGCTTTCGTGCTTTCAGGACTTTAGGAAGTCCAACACCAGCGGCTTGAGCTCGTGCAGCTTGCCGTGGAAGAAATGCCCCGCGCCCGCGAGTACGTGCAGCTGGGGTTTGTGTGGCTGGCTCGCCGCCCACGACAGCACCGCATCGGGCGGCACCACGTCGTCGGCGTCACCCTGGGCCAGCATCCAGTCGCAATCCGGCGCCGAGACTTCGCCGAGTTCGTAACCCACCACCGGCGGGGCCACGGCCACGAGTTTCCCGGGCGCCAGCCGAGGCGCCGCGCGCAGTGCGACGAATGCCCCGAAGGAAAATCCGCCTAACCACAGGGCCGACCCCGGATAACGCCGCCGGCCCTCTTCGACCACCGCGGCCAGATCGTCGGCTTCGCCGCGACCCTGGTCGAATGCGCCGCCGCTGGCCCCTACTCCGCGGAAATTGAAGCGGAACGTGGGCGCGCCGCACTCCACCATGGCCCGCGCCAGCGTGTGCGCCACCTTGTTGTCCATGGTGCCGCCCTTGAGCGAGTGCGGGTGGCAGACCACACCGAACACCGCCGGCGGCGGCTGGCCTTCCTGGTACTCCAGGCGCGTCTCGAGCGGCCCTGCCGGGCCGGCCACGGTGAGGATTTCTGCGCGGATCACGGCGCCTTGTAGACCGTGTTGTCCTTCATCACGAACACCACGCGCTGCATGACCGAGATATCGCCGAGCGGATCGCCCGGCACTCCCGCGAGCTCGGCGAGTTTGCCCACCTCGATGCTGCCGGTGTCGTTCAGGCCGAGAAACTTCGCCGGAACGCTGGTCGCCGCGCGGATGGCCTGCATCGGCGGCATGCCCGCTTCGACCAGCAGCGCGAACTCCTGGCCGTTCGAACCATGCGGCGACACACCGGTGTCGGTGCCGAACATGATCTTCACGCCCGCCTTCCAGGCCTTGGCGAAGGTCTTGCGAATCTGCGGCCCGACCTCGAGCGCCTTGGGGCGGATGACCTCGGGAAAGAAGGTGGGATCCTGCCCCTTGTCGGCCACCCACTTCGCGGCGGTCAGCGTGGGAACCAGGAAAGTGCCGTGTTCCTTCATGAGCTTGATGCCCTCGTCATCCATGAAGGTGCCGTGCTCGATGCTGTCGACGCCGCCGCGTATCGCACGCTTGATGGCCTCGGCGCCATGCGCGTGCGCGGCGACCCGGAACTCGTAGTCGTGCGCGGTTTCGACCACGGCGCGGATCTCCGCCTCGCTCATCTGCGGGTTGCCGCTGTGCGCCTCCAGCGACAACACGCCGGCGCTGGCCATGATCTTGATGGTGCGCGCGCCTTCCTTGTAACGCAGCCGGACCGCGTGGCGTGCCGCGTCCGGATTGTCGACGACGGCATCCTCCAGTTCGCCCACCGGCTCCAGGTTGCGCGACCAGCCATTGGTCGGGTCCGCATGGCCGCCGGTGCTGCCGATTGGCTTGCCTGCCGTGATGATGCGCGGCCCGGGGACCTTGCCCGAATTGATCGCCTTCGCGAGCGCGATCACCGCGCCCGAACCGTCGCCGAGGTCGCGCACCGTGGTGAAACCGGCTAACAAGGTGCGGTTGGCGAACACCACCGAATCGATGGCCACGTCGGCCTCGTTGCGCGTGTAGCGCTCGATTTCGGTGCGACGGCTCTGTTCCATCGACAGGTGCACGTGGCTGTCGATGAATCCCGGCAGCAGCGTGCCATTCCGGAGGTCGATGACGCGGTCGCCGCTGGCCGGGTTGCGGAATCCCGCTTCGATGGCCGTGATCCTGCCGGCATCCACGACGACCGTGACATTCGACCTCGGCGTATCGCTGACACCATCTATCAGGCTGCCGGCGTGGATCAGGGTCGCGGCACCGGCCACGCCGCTGCAGAGGAACAGGGCCAGCGCTGCGGCGCGCCGGATCGATCCCCTGCTGATCAACGAATTTCCACCAGCTCGACGTCGAACACCAGCGTCGCGCCCGGCGGAATGACGCCACCCGCGCCGCGTGAGCCGTAGCCCATCTCGGGTGGAATCACCAGGCGCCGCTTGCCGCCGACTTTCATGCCGGCCACGCCTTCGTCCCAACCGCGGATGACCATGCCGCCACCCACGGGAAACTCGAAGGGTTCGTTGCGATCCACCGAGCTGTCGAACTTCTTGCCCTTGTTCTCCGGCGCCGCCGCGTCGTACAGCCATCCGGTGTAATGCACCAGCGCGTTCTGGCCGGCCTTGATTTCGGCTCCATTGCCGGGTGCGAGTTCGATCTTTTGCAGTGCCATGATTTCGTTTCCTGTGGGAGCGGGTTCGGAGGCCGGAGTTTCCGCCGCGGGAGCGGCCGCGGGTGCGGACTCGCCAGCCGGTGCCGCGGTGGTGGGTTCGTCGCGCGAGCTGCACGAGACGGCGAGGAGCGCCGCGATCGCGACTAACTTGGCCTTCATCGTAAGACTCCGGTCGACAACGGGGGCGCCATTATTGCAAACCCCGGCACATTACTCATTTGCCGCTACAGGAGCTTGTTTGCCTTGAGGTAGCGCTCGAGGTCCCGGTACGAGTCGTCGCCGCCGGCGTACTTGACCAGGTTGCGCGCGGTCCGCAGCCAGTCCTGGGTGGTGGGGAGCAGCTCGCCCGCAGCGCGCACCAGGTCATCCTGCGTGATCTCACGCTCGCGGCGCGTCTCCAGGTACTCGGTGAGCACGTACTCCTTGGCGCGTTCCACCAGCGCGTCGACGTCGGCCCCCGAGTACTGTTCCGTCACCTTCGCAATGGCGGCCGCATCCACCGGGCCATGCGGCACGCTTTCGAGCGCCAGCTCGATGATGCGCGCACGCGCCGTCACGTCCGGTGGCGGCACGAACACCTGGCGGGCGAATCTTCCCGGGCGCTTCATGGCCGGATCGACGTCCCAGGGCATGTTGGTGGCCGCGAGGATCAGCACCTGGTCGTTGGCGCTGTCGAAGCCGTCGAGCTGCGAGAGGAATTCGTTGACGATCTTGCGGCTCACGTCGGAGCTCGCCTTGGAGCGCGCGAACGCCAGCGCATCGAGCTCGTCGAAAAACATGACGCAGGGTTTCTGCGCGCGCGCCTTCTCGAACATCAGCGCGAGATTGCGTTCGCTCTCGCCCTGCCACATCGACAGGATCTCGGAGATGCCGATCGGCATGAAGCTGGCGTTGCATTCGTTGGCCACCGCGCGCGCCAGCATGGTCTTGCCGCAACCCGGCGGACCGTACAGCAGGATGCCGCCGCCCGCCTTCTTGCGGAATTTCGCGAACAGGCCTGGATTGATGAAGGGCTCGATGATCTGCAGGCGGATCGATTTCTTCAGATCGTCCATGCCCGCGATGTGCATGAAACGCGTCTTGTCGGGCGCCGCCGCCGGTCGCGCGATCGACACCACCTCGGCGCTGCGCGCGCCCTGGACCACGGACAGCTTCACCGGTTCGCGCGGCGGCGGTGGCGGCGGAGCACGCAGTTTTTCGAATTCATCCATCGCCGGCGCGCCGGCCTTGCGGGCCAGGTCGTATTGGGCCAGCGCGTCAGGTTCGCGTCCCGCGACGAGCAAGGCGCGCGCGTATGCCAGGCGCGTGGCCTGGTTGAAGGGATCGCGCAGCAGTTGCGCTTCGAGGTCGTTCAGCGTCGGCGTGTCGTCGTTCATAACAACCTGCGGATCAGCGGCGGCCAGACCCAGCTGTAGATGCAATACCCCAACCACACGAAGGCGGCGGGCGTGGCGAGTTCCGGCGCGGTCTTGCGCAGCGCATTGAGCACCACGATGCCGCCAACCCACATCACGGCGGAAGCGCCCCAGCCCCATTTCTGCAGCGGCCACAGGGGCTTCATGCTCCAGTGATTCTGGATGCGCAGCTCGCGCACCAGCTGCAGGAGATTGTCGTTCGCGGGGTCGCCACGCAGCGCTCCCTGTGCGATGCGGTGCGCTTCTTCGAGACGCCCCGCGTCCACCAGTGCGACCACCAGCGCATGCACGCTGCTCAGCGAGTCCGGGTGGGCTTTCAGCAACTTCACCAGGCCTTCGTTGGCCCGGGCGCCGCTGCGCGCCGTCTCGCACAGGGCGGATGCCATGAGGCACTCGCCGTTCTCCGGGTCGTAGCGCAGCCCTTCACGCGCCAGCTGCTCGGCCTTGTCGAGGTGCAGGGTGCGCAACATCAGGCGCGAATAGCGGCCGTAGAGATCGGCGCTCTCGGGGTATTCACGCAGCATGCCGATCAGCAGCAGCTCGGCGTCGGCGAATTCGCCGTTCTCGACCAGGATCGAGGCCAGCAGCTGGCGCGCGGGATAATGGTACGGCGCGATCACCAGCACCTGGCGCACCGTGGTCTCGGCGTCCTTGTTCATGTCCGCCAGCCAGTCGACCTGCGCGCTGTGGAACAGCAGGTCCGGATCCTGCGGATATTCCTTCAGACCCTGCGAGATCACGCGCCGGGCGTCACCCAGCCGGCGGCGCTCGATGAACCAGAACGCCTGTTCGGCATAGGCGGCGGCGTTCGGCGGGCCGGTTCCGGAAACATCATTCATCGTTCAATGATGCTCAATCCACTGGTCGAAGGCGATGCTCGCGGCATAGCCGACGATCAGCGCCACGATGCCGGGGACCCAGCCCTGCAGCGATTTCGCGCCCGACACGCGTGCCGCGCGGAAGTAGCCACGGTGCAGGAGATAGAGAGCGCCGAAGCACAGGATGCCCATGGTACGAATGAAGATCGGCATGCTGCCGGACTTCGAGAGGTCCAGGAAGATGGCCAACCGGGTGAGCACGCCCATGCGGTCGAGCCCGAGCAACGCCAGGAAGGCCCCGGCGGTGATCGCCACGATGATGGGCAGATCGCGCCACAGCCGTCCGAGACGCCAGGAATTGGCCGCGGCGTAAATTCCCGCGCCGACCGGGCCGCCGAAAAACGCCGAAACGAAAAACCCGGTCGAGTTGTAGAGCGTCGGTGGCTTGCGGTAATCCGACAGCGTCGGTCGCAGCAGGTCTTCGCTACTCAAGCCGCAGCCACAATTTGTTGAGCCGTTGCACGAATGCGCCCGGGTCCGGCAACTGCGCGCCTTCGGCGAGTGTCGCCTGTTCGTACAGCACCATCGCGAGATCGCCGAACTCCTGGTCGTCCGAGCGTTTCTCCAGGTACTTCACCAGGTGGTGGTCGACGTTGAGTTCGAGCACCGGCTGCGACGGCGGCGCCGACTGGCCGGCGGCTTCGAGCGCCCGCCGCAACGGCGCCGACATGTCGTATTCGCCGGCCACCAGCACCGCGGCCGAATCCCTGAGGCGCGTGCTGACCCGCACTTCGGAAACCCGGTCGCCCAGCGAGTCCTTGACGCGCTTCAGCAGCGTTTTGTACTCCTGTGCTTCCGCCTTTTCCTTCTCGGCCGCGCTCGCCAGGCCACCGAGCTCGAGGTCGCCACGCGTGGCGTCCTTGAACTTCTTGCCTTCGAATTCCTGCAGGTGATCCATGACCCAGGCGTCGATGCGCCGTCCCAGCAGCAGCACCTCGACATTGCGTGCCTTGAGTGCCTCGATGGCCGGGTGACTGCGCGCCGCGGCGAGGTTCTCGCCGACCACGAAGTAGAACTTGTCCTGGCCGGTCTGCATGCGCGCCGCGTAGTCGGCGAGGGATACCGTCTCCTCGTCACCCGCCTGCGAGGTGCTGGCGAATCGCAGCAGCGGCAGCAGCTTGTCGCGGTTGGCGTGGTCTTCCGCCAGGCCTTCCTTGAGCACCGCCCCGAATTCATTCCAGAAAGTCTGGTACTTGGCGGCATCGTCCTTCGACAATTTGGCCAGCAGGTCCAGCACGCGTTTGGTCAACGCGCCGCGCATCGCCTCGACCTCGCTGTCGGTCTGCAGCAGCTCGCGCGACACGTTCAGCGGCAGGTCGGCGGAGTCCAGCACTCCCTTCACGAAGCGCAGGTACAGCGGCAGGAACTGCTCGGCGTCGTCCATGATGAACACGCGCCGCACGTAGAGTTTCAGCCCACGCGCGCCGTCGCGCTGCCACAGGTCGAAGGGTGCCGCGGCCGGGATGTAGACCAGGCTGGTGTAGTCGCGTTTGCCCTCGACGCGGTTGTGCGACCAGGTGAGCGGCTCGCCGGAGTCATGACTCAGGTAACGGTAGAACTCGACGTATTCCTCGTCCTTGATCTCACCCTTGGGACGGGCCCAGAGCGCCGTGCCGCGATTCACGGCCTCGTATTCCAGCGTCGCTTCCCCTTCCTTCGGCATGCGCACCGGGAAGGCGATGTGGTCCGAATAACGGCGCACCAGCGAACGCAGTCGCCAGGCGTCGAGGAACTCCTTCGCGTCGTCCTTCAGGTGCAGAACGATGGTCGTACCGCGCGACTCCAGCGGCACGGTCTCGACCGTGAACTGGCCGTCGGCGGTCGATTCCCAGCGCACGCCCTCCGCGGCGTCGAGGCCGGCGCGACGCGTGAGCACTTCCACGCGTTCCGCGACGATGAATGCCGAGTAGAACCCGACGCCGAACTGGCCGATGAGCTGCGAATCCTTCTGCTGGTCGCCGGACAGTTTCTTGAAGAACTCCGCCGTGCCCGAGCGGGCGATGGTGCCGAGGTGCGAAATGGCCTCTTCGCGGCTCATGCCGATGCCGTTGTCGCGGATGCGCAGCGCGTTCTTTTCCTTGTCGGCTTCGATCCACACCGCGAGCTCGGTATCACCGGCCATCAACCCGGGTTTCGACAGCGACTCGAAGCGCAACTTGTCGTTGGCGTCGGAGGCGTTGGATATCAGCTCACGCAGGAAAATCTCCCGGTGGCTGTACAGCGAATGGATCATGAGCCGGAGCAGCTCACGGACTTCAGCCTGAAACCCTAGGGTTTCCCGGGCGGTGTTTTTCTCAGATGGGGTGGACATGGCGCCGGCAGACTGCGGGCGCGCCCCTGAAATATCAAGATGTGGAAACCGGCCCCGGATCAGGGCGTCGGGCGCTTGCGGACCGTGCTCCAGAAAGCCATGGCGGTGTTCTTCACCATGTAACGGCTCGTGCCGAAGAGGTCATCGATCTCGTCCCAGAGAAGCAGCAGACGTTCCATGTGACCGATGGTAGGAACAGCGATTCCGTGTCGCTGTGTCGGGAGTCACACTCGATCCTGACTTCGGTTGCGGGGCCCCGGCTGCATCGTTAGTCTTTCGAGTGCTTCACACAGGGGCAAGATTCTGACAAACGCGTTTGAAAGACCGTCCAGCGGAAGCTTGCAGCGCATCGTCGTGATGAACCCCAAGGGGGGCTCCGGCAAGACGACGCTGACCATCAACCTCGCCGCTTATTTCGCGGCGCGCGGCGACAGCACGCTGCTCATCGACCGCGACCCGCAGGGTTCCGCCACGCGCTGGCTGCGCAAGCGCAAGGTCCCGCAGCCCGCCATCAACGGCATCGCCACCTTCGAGCGCGATTCGCGCACCACCGTGAGCTGGCAGATGCGGGTGCCCGACGGTACGCAAAAAATCGTCGTCGACAGTCCCGCCGCGGTCGAGGCGCGCGCCATGCCCGAACTGGTGCGCGACGCGCACAAGGTGATCGTGCCGGTGCTGCCCTCGGACATCGACATCCATGCCGCTTCACGCTGCATCGCCGACCTGTTGCTGGTGGCGAAGATCAAGCGCGTCGAGAACCGCATCGGCGTGGTCGCCAACCGCGTGCGCAAGAACACCCTGATGTTCCAGTCGCTGATGCGCTTCCTGGAAAAACTCGATATTCCGGTGATCGCGACCATCCGCGATTCGCAGAACTACGTGCGCGCCGCCGAACAGGGCGTCGGCATCCATGAGATGAAGCCCTACCTGGTCAAGGAGGACCTGGCCCAGTGGGAGACGCTGCTGGGTTGGCTCGAGCCGGAACGCGTGCTGACCGAGCAGCCCGCCCCGCTCCAGGAACAGCCCGCGCCCCAGGCCGTCGTGGCCGCGGCACCCGAGGCGGTCATCGAACCATCGCCTGACGAAACCACCGCGCTCGACGCACGCTTCGTCGTCACCGCCAGCTGAAATGGGGACATTCTCCGTTTCCTAGGAATCGGGGACGGACCTCAGTGCCGGTGCGCCGGCACGTTTTCCAATCCGCCCCTCGCTCACCGCTCCCGCGCTTCAAGAACCGCCGAAGCGGCGTGGTCCGACTGTGGCTGCGCCGCTTCGCGATGTTCGCTGCAAGACGGATTGGAGAGCGCACCGGCGCTCCACCAGGTGGTCTGTCCCCGATTCCTAGGAAACGGAGAATGTCCCCATTACTTCTTGGAGGGGACGGGTTCTTCTTCCCAGGAACCTTTCACCTTGTCGGCCCAGTGTTTGTAGCTCGACCAGGTGTAGAGATTCTTGGTGATCGCCGCGTGGCGGCCACGCGTGCGCTGCATGCGTTCGAGCCAGGCGGCGTACGCATCCGTGCCCACCGGTGGCGGTGAACCGTTCGCCAAATTTCCCCGGCCTTTGTCTGAGGAACTCATGCCGTTCTCCCGTTAACTGGTGCCAGCGTACATATTCGTTGCACCACTACGACAGGAACTGTTTCACGAGCCCGCAGCCGATTGCGGACGATGCGTGTTACGTCGCAGAGATTTTTTGCTTATGTCGCAGCGAATCTCTCTGCGCGCGTCCGGATTTAACGCATAAGAAATTATTGTTACGCGACGAGGCGGTAGCAGGGCCGGTAGGCGCTGCCCGGAAGCTTCATGCGCTTTTGCGCAACGAACGCCGTCAGCAGCTCGTCCAGCAGCTTCATGACGGACGCGTCGCCGGTCAGCTCGTACGGACCTAACTTCTCGATCGCCCGCACCCCGTTTTCCTTGACGTTTCCGGTCACGATGCCGGAAAAGGCGCGGCGCAGGTCCGCGGCCAGTTCGTGCGCCGGCTGGTCGCGGTACAGGCGCAAACCACGCATGGATTCATGCGTCACTTCGAAGGGGTGCTGGAATGCCGGCGGAATCTTCAGCAGCCAGTTGTAGTTGTACGAATCGCTGTTGGCGCGCCGGTAATCGCGCACCTCTTCCATGACCCCGACCATGTAGCGGGCCACTTCGCCGGGGTCATCGACGATCACGTGCAGCTTTTCCGCGGCCTTTTCGCCCAGCGTCGACGATATGAAGCGTTTGATCTGCACGAAATACTCGGCCGTGGAGCGCGGCCCCGTGAGCACCACCTTGAGCGGCTGCCCGGCATTGGCCGGCTCGAGCATGATGCCCAGCAGGTAGAGGATTTCCTCCGCCGTGCCCACGCCGCCCGGGAACACCACGATGCCATGCGACAGGCGCACGAAGGCCTCGAGCCGCTTTTCGATGTCCGGCATGATGACCAGCTGGTTCACGATCGGATTCGGCGGCTCCGCGGCGATGATCCCCGGCTCGGTCAGGCCGATGTAGCGCCCGCCCACGATGCGCTGCTTGGCATGGCCGATGGTGGCGCCCTTCATCGGGCCCTTCATCGCCCCCGGGCCGCAGCCCGTGCACACGTCCAGGCCCCGCAGGCCGAGCTCGTACCCCACCTTCTTGGTGTACTGGTACTCCTCGGTGTTGATCGAATGGCCGCCCCAGCACACCACCAGGTTCGGCTTGGATTTGAAATCGAGGATCCGCGCGTTGCGCAGGATGTGGAATACGGCGTTGGTGATCGCCGCCGGGTTGTTCAGGTCGAACCGGCCGCTTTCGATGATTTCGTTGGAGATGAAGATCACGTCGCGCAACACGGCGAACACGTGTTCCTTGATGCCGCGGATCATCTCGCCGTCGACGAAAGCCTGGCCCGGCGCGTTTTTCATCTCGAGCTTGATACCCCAGGCCTGGCGCACCAGCTCCACCTCGAAATCCTTGTAGCGGTCGAAGATCTCCTTGGCATTGTCGCTTTCGCTGCCGGAGTTCATGACGGCCAGGGCGCACTTGCGGAACAGCTGGTAGAGGCCGCCGGCGCGTGAATCGAGCAGTTTTTCGATCTCGGCCTGGGACAGGTTCTCGAGGCTGCCGCGCGGTCCAATGCGGGCGTCCACGAAATCGGGAATGACGATGCTGGTTTCCAAGGCAACCCCTCGATCCATCTCAGTCTTGTTGGACCGGGAAGTGTACTCGACTGGGGGTTTGAGGCCGTTTCAGGGCCGGATTTCGATCGGTACGTTGTCCGACGTCATCATCCAGATTTCCACCATGTCCGCGTTGGTCACGGCAATGCAACCATCCGTCCAGTCCTGGGTGGCGTAGTAGTCAGGAGCGTGGCGCGGATCGTTCGGCAGGCCGTGGATCATGATGGACCCGCCCGGTTGCCAGCCGTTGCGGCGGGCATTACGCATGTCCTGCTCGTTCGGATAGGAAACCTGGATCGAAAGGAAAAAATCGCTGCGCGTATTGCGGCGCGTGAGACGGTAGATGCCCTCGGGTGTGCGGAAATCGCCGGCACGTTCCTTGGCGCCACCGGGGTTCAGACCCAGCGCGATGCGGTAGGCACGCAGCACGTCATTGCCACGCATCAGGTACATGCGGCGCTCGGCCTTGCGGACCAGCACGCGGTCGGCGATGGGCAATACGACGCCCACCGCTGCCATGGCGCGGGCATGATAGGGAAGCGCATCTCCGGTGGCGGTTCCGGCGAACAAGGCCGCGAACACCAGGCCGGCAGGCAGGCAAATTTTTGTGGCTAGCGACATCTAATTACAAAACAAGCACTTACCAACGAACCAAAGTATAGGGGGCCGTGTCGCGGGTACTAACGGATCGCGTCACAGCTTGGGGTGTTCAATGCAACAAGAATGTCTGTCGAAATCCATTATGACAAGCACGGTGGCCTTGTTCGCCGCGCTGGTGCTCTCCGGGTGTGCAGCGCTTCCCGACGATGCGCCCTACGTCGAGCAGCTCGACGCGGACACCGGACTCACGGTGGCCAGGCTCGGGCGGCCGATCGAGCTGTATCGCGAAGTGTTCCGCAAGGACAACTCCGAGCGCTTCGGCTTCATCGGCCCGTTCGAGACCAACCAGATGGGAAAGCGCGAACTGTTCCTCTGGGTGGCGACGCCGACGGAGGGTGGCGACGCGCCCGCCACTCCAAAAGTGATGCTCGACGGCCGCGTGCTCGAGCTCGGTGAGCCCGGGCGTGAGGCGGATTTCGCCGGTCTGCGCAGTTCACCCTACAAGTTGCCCACGCCATGGATCGCGTCGTTCTATTTCCGCATCGAGCCCGATGTCGTGGACCGGCTGGCCGCCGCCGGCAGCATCAGCGTGGAACTCACCGAGAGCACACGTAATGGCAACGTGACCGCGCTGTACGTGGCGCAGCTCGCCGGCGACCCGCGACTCCGCGAGTTCAGCGAGAATCACTAGCCGGCGCCGGGCGCCGGGCTAACTACCGGTCAGGACCTCGACGCGCGGCATGACCACCTGCGTTCCGGGACGCAGGTCGGAGAGATCCGTATCGGGGTTGTACTGGCGCAGCAGCCAGATCGGCAGGTTGCTGAACCGCTGGGTCATGGTCCACAGCGAATCGCCGCGGCGCACGATATAAACCTCGGTGCCGGAAATCCGGTGCTGCACGAAGAACTCACCCTGCAGCTTGGCGTGGTAGTCGCGCCGGATCTGCTCGAAGGTTTCGCGTGACACGCGCGAGTAATCGAGCTTGAGCTTCTGGCCGAGCTGCACCGGCTGACGCGCCTTGAGATTGTTCAGCGTGCGCAATTTCTGCGTGGGGAGTTGCAGCCAGTCGGCGTAGTGCCCCAGCGTCTCGGTGGCCTCGACGCGGATGCTGCCGTCGTCGCGCACCTGGTAATCGATGGAATCGGCCAGGCCCTGCGCCACGGCCACCGGGCCGAGCGCCGGGCTCAACTCTTCGGCCTGGCTGGCCGACACCGGTTCACGCGCACTTTCCGCCGCCTGCACCACCGCGTTCGCGACGTCCGGCGTGGTCGCCGCTTCCATCGCCACGACCGCCGCGGAACGGGCCCGGCCGCGGGTGGGTTCCCCGCTGCCGATCGGCCGCGTCGTCTCTTCACGGACCGCTTCCACCACCGCCCCTTCGCGCTGGGCTTCGCCGCGCGCCGCGTCGATGGTCGCCACCCGCGTTTCCACCTCGTCCGGCACCGCCGCGGCCACCAGCGTGGGCTGCGGCTCGCCGGCAATACGCAGGCGCTGCCCTTCATACAGGCGGTCGGGATCCTTGAGCGAGTTCATCCGCAGCAGCTGCGCCTCGGGCACGCGCACGCGCGCCGCGATGACCTGGAGCGAATCGCCCCGGCGCACCACGTAGAAGTCATCCGCTGGCGCGGTGGCGGCGGTGGCGTTCTGCGGTGATGCGGAAACGGCGGCCACCTTGGCCGTGGTGGCGGCCGCGCTCGCGGCCGGTGCCCCGCTCATCAGGCGCGGCAATTGTTCCGGCAGATTCAGGCGGCGCCCGGCACGCAGCTGGGCACTGGCCGACAGGCCGTTGATCTCCGCGAGACGTCCGGCCGAGAGGCCGTACTTGGGAGCGATGCTCGCCAGCGTTTCACCCTTGCGCACGCGATGCGAGCGCGGCGTGATCTGGCCGGCGTACAGCTCGTTGGCCGGCAGGCGCGCCGTGAGCATGTCGGCGGTCCACTTCTCCGAGGTGTCCGCCGGCAGTCGAAGCCGGTAGCCGCGCGGCACCAGGCGGGTACCGTTGTAGATCGGCGGGCGCCAGGCCGGGTTCAGTACGCGCAGTTGCTCGCGATCGAGACCCAGGGTGCGCTCCAGCGTGGTCAGGCGCACGTAGGCGGGCATCGATACTTCGCGGAATTTCTGCTCGGGACGGCGCTCGAACACGCCGAAATATTTTTCCGGGTTCTCGTCGATGGTGAGCGCCGCCAGGAACGAAGGAAAGAAGTTGCGCGACGCGAAGCCGAAGGTGCGGCTGTTATAGGTGCGGTTGATCCTGACGTAGTCGTCGGTACCGACCGTTTCCTTGGCGCGGCGCATGCCGGCCGCACCGTGGTTGTACGCGGTCAGCGCCAGCGGCCAACTGCCGAGTACGCGGTAGTTGTAGGCGAGCAGCTGCGCGGCGGCCTCGGTGGATCGGTAGGGATCGAGCCGCTCGTCGACCGCGTCGTCGACCCGCATGTAGCGGCGCCCGGTGGAGCGCATGAACTGCCAGAGTCCCGCGGCGCCGACTTTCGAATAGGCGGCGGCGTTGAAAGACGATTCGACGTGCGGCAACACCGCCAGCTCGGGCGGCAGTCCCTGGTTCGCAAATGTTTCCGCGATGTGGGTTTCCCAACTCGAGGAACGGATCAACCCTTCCTTGAAGCGATCGGCCTGCCCGAGCTGGAAACGGATGCGCTGCGTGGCATCGCGCAGCAGGATGACGCTCGGATTAGGTCCCCACAGCGCCAGGATGCGTTTGTCTTCATCCGACAGCGCCGCGCGGCCGGCCTCGGTGGGCAACGCGTTGATGATCCTGCGCAGCGCCGCCACGTGCCGGTCGCGGCGATCGTCGACCACCCGCTGTCGATCGCGGGAAGAGGTTCCGGCGCCGAATTTCAACGTGTCGTAGACGACGCCGAGGTTGCGCTCGTCGTGCAGAAAGCCTTCGTTGGTGGTGACTTCGGTGTAGACCCGGATCCAGAAATCGACGTCGGCCTTGATTCCTTCCGGCCGGGGGATCGACTCGGCGCGCAGCGTCATCGGCGTGCCCAATGCCGCCAGGCATGCGAGCGTGGCGGTGACCAGACGCATGCGGCGCAGGCGATTTTTTGGTGTCGGGCTCATTTACAGTCTATGCATCGCATGCAACAGATTGATCGCCAAAAGAATTCCGCCGAGTGGCCGAGTCTTATGTCTCGCGTCACTCCCGAGGCTGTGTCGAAGATTTTGACAGCAGGGCTGTCCGTACCGACGTGACATATTGCCCAAAGTCCACAATTGCGCCGGGCAGGCGCCTGAACGGCTGATTGGACCCCCACCCCACCCGTCGGATTCCTCTGGCACAGCGCTTGCTCCTTCTGGGACAAGCGGCTCGACAAAGACCGCACTCGGATAACAACAAGAAGAGCGAAAACACTCCTCCACAAACAAGCAAGCAAGCGACCAATAAGCCCCGCGAAAGCGGGGTTTTTTTTGGTCCTTACAACCCGGGTGCCTCGCGTTACATCTATAAGGCAGCCACCACGCACTTCCGGGAGCCCACATGAAAGTCAGCTGCTTGTCCGTTTCGGCCCTGTTGATCCTCGCCTGTGGCGCAGTGGCTGCCGCCGCCGGTGAAGGCCGCAGCATCAGCAACGTGAATGGCAGCGTGCGGGCATCGCCGGGCGTCGCGTACGACTCGTTGACCACGGTCAACGGCGACGTGCGGGTGGCCAAGGGTGCTTCCGCCGAGGTGGCCAAGTCGGTCAACGGCGAGGTGGTTCTGGAGACGGACTCCAGCGTGGGCCGCGTGTCCACGGTGAATGGCTCCGTGCGTCTCGAGAATGGCGCGAAGGTCGCCAACGAAGCCTCGACGGTCAATGGCGGTGTGAGTCTCGGCAAAGGCGCGCGCGTGGGCGGCGACGTATCCAGCGTGTCCGGTGAGATCGAACTGGAAGGCGCCGAAGTCGCGGGCAATCTCACCACTTACAACGGCGATATCGAGCTCGAAGGCGGCTCGCGCGTGCTCGGCGGCATTCACATCAAGAAGCCCAAGGATTCGGACAACGGCTGGCGCCACAACAGCCCGCCGGAAGTCCACATCTGCTCGACCTGCGTGGTGCACGGCGAACTGCGCTTCGACCGCCCGGTCGAGCTGCGCGTGGATCCGGGTGCGAAGATCGGCACCGTGATCGGCGACCAGGTGACGCGCCGCTGAGCGGTCAAAAAGTGCGGCCGTACAGCCGCACTTCTTCTTCTCCAGGCTCCATGAGATGCATGCGCTCGAAGCGCATGCCGAGCTTTTCCAGCAAGCGGATCGAGCCCGCATTTCCCTGCGAAACCACGGCGATCACACGTGGCAGTCCGAACTTGCCGGCCGCGTGACGCAGCGTGGCATCGGCGGCTTCGAAGGCGAAACCCTGCCCCCAGTACGCCGGAAAGTACGCGTACCCCAGGTCCGTGTCGGGCAACGAGTCGCGCTTCAGCAGGCCGCAGGTGCCGATCGCCGTGCCATCGGACCTGAGCACGACCTGCCACAGGCCGAAACCGAATCGCTCATACATGGCCAGCGGGCCGTCCCGCAGGTAACGCCGCGCATCCTCGGCATTGCGCACCCCGCGATCGCCGATGTGCTGCAGGAACGACGGTTCGTTGTAGAGAGCGGCGACGAAGTCCGCGTCGTCCAGCGTCAGGCGCCGCAGTATCAACCGCGGCGTTTCCAGCTCAGGAAGGATCGCCAAATCGGGAGCGCTCGAACGTCGGCAACCCGTCACCGAATTTCACCCACCCGATGTCGTGGCTGAGCCAGGAATGATGTGTGGGTGGAAACGCCCACGGAGCATCGAGGCTGCAGGTGGTGACGTCGACGAAATCCGCGGTGTCCAGGTGTTCGTAGATCAGCGGCGAGCCGCAATGCCCGCAGAAACTCCGCTTCACCTTGGGCGAGGATTCGTACTGCACCGGTGTGCCACGCACGAAGCGGAATTCGGCCTTCGCGATGGTCACCCATGCGACCACCGGCGAGGCGGCCGAGCGCCGGCACGACTGGCAATGACAGACCATGCTGTTCACAGGGTTGGCGGTCGCCGAATAGCGGATGGCGCCACACATGCAGCCGCCTTGAATATCCAGATGTGTTTCGCCCATGTGTCCTTAATTTATATGTACGGCGCCCCTTGGTCTTGTCCTCAGACGAAGAGGCGCCGTTTCTGAAGTGGGCGCCAGCCCTAAAAAAAGAGCCCCGCTAACGCGGGGCTCTAGCACTACGGAAACGGGGGTCTTGTTCCGCAGCTTTCGGTCAGTGGAGCCCAGTAGGGTTCCGGACTCCACGTTTACTCTGTGTCACGAGGGGGCATTTTCTCCCACCCCTAAGACGCTTTTATTGCGGGGGTGGGAACCGGTACCTGACCGGTATCACCGGCTCAGGCCGAGCGGGATTCGGCGGGGGGTCGAAGCGACGCGGCGGCGATGCGATCCCATAGCCGTTCCGCCTGGGATCGGCGATTTTCCCCGGCCAGGACAATGGCGCGGGCCTCCGCCTCGCTGATCCGGCCCAGCCGGCAGAGCACCAGGACGGATCCCGTCACCCGCCCGAACTTCAGGGAACGCGCGAGGGAATTCTCCATCTGCAGCTCGGCCGCCAGGGCCTGGCTCTCGAGCGCGTATTGCACGCGTTCCGACAGTTCCCAGTTCGCGGCGATGCGCCCGGCGGTGGGCGCGACCCAGGTCTCGAGCATGCGCGCGACGCTGGAGACATTCGGACTCAGGTGCGGGTGTGCCGCGAACTGGTCGCGCACGATGCGGAACACCACGATCGCGGACAGCCCATGCAGCAGTCCGACGAGCTGCGCGAGAAACGGCTCGGCCCTTTCGATCTGCACCGCATGTTGTTCGGCGGCCGAGGCCGAATACAGGGTGTGCTCCCAGACGAGCTCGGGGAAACGGCTGAAGGCGCCGCTGCCGCCGGTCATCACCGGCTGCAGCAACGCGGTGGCGATGATCGAACGAATGCCCTGCACACCGACCAGCGTCACGGCACGATCGATGCTCTCCACCGGCAGACTGCTCACGCGGTACATCGAACTGTTCGCGATGCGCAGCAGGTTGCCGGTGAGTGCCGGATCCTGCGCGATGATGCGCGAGATCTCGACCATGGCCGCCTGCGGATCGTTGACGGTCGACAGGAGTTTCGGCAGCAGCGACGGACGCCGCGGAATGTATTCCGGCCGGTCGGCGATGTGCTCCAGGATCTGCGCGACCGCCTTGAACACCGGGCCGTGATCCGGGTCCGGCGGAACGCTCAGCGCCTCACGCGGCGAATCGTCGAGTGCGTAGGCCACGAAGCGGCGCAGCGCTTCGTCCCAATGTATCGCCGTGCGATCGCCGGTCGGGTGTGTTCCGGTCAGCGTGCGATTCGAGCCGGTGGTGCTGGCGATCGGGTCGGCCGGTGCGGGCTTCTGGCGGGTGGCGCGCATGTAGACCACGACGCCCACGATCACCAGTGCGATTCCGCCCACCAGGACCGCTATCAGGGTAGAACTCATCGCGAGAGGCTACCCGTTCGGCGGGTGTCGCCGCCAGATGGCGGCCTCGCAATTGTCGACCGCGTTCGGTTCGAGGCCGGGACTTCTCCCCGCGTTCAGGCCGTTGCGGCCACCGCGGACGGCTTCGCGAGACGCCGCGTCAGGGGCATGTCGTAGGTGACGCTGGCACCGTAGGCCTCGGGCGATTGCGGATCGCTGCGCAGCTTGTCGAAAGTCAGCAGGCGCGTACCGAGCGAAAAACTTTCCTGGATGTCGTGCGAGACCATGAAGATGGTCATGCGGTTCTCGGCCCACAGCTTGAGGATCAGCTGGTGCATGTCGGCGGTGACGCCAGGATCGAGCGCACCGAACGGTTCGTCGAGCAGCAGTATCTTCGGCTTGCAGATCACCGCCTGCGCGATGGACATGCGTTGCTGCATGCCGCCGGACAGCTGCGCAGGATATCGATCGCGCGCATGCGCCAGGCCCACCGACTCGAGCATCGTCAGCGCGGCGTCGCGCGCCGCGCGGCGTGCGCTGCCGAACAACCGGCCCGCGAGTGGCGCGGCCTTGAGCTCGAGACCCAGCATGACGTTTTCGAGCACGGTGAGGTGCGGGAAGGACGAATACCGCTGGAACACCACGCCGCGACTCGGATCCGGCTCGGGCCGGATCGGCTGGCCGTCGATCAGGATCTGTCCGCGTGTCGGCTGCTCCATGCCGATCAGCATTTTCAGGAAGGTGGTCTTGCCGCAACCCGAGGCACCGATGATGGTGACGAACTCGTGGTCGGCGATTTCCAGGCGCAGGTTCTCCAGCACCACCTGCGCGCCGTACTCCTTCCACACATTGCGCACCGACACCGTGGCCATCAGCGTTCCGGTTCCGCCCAGCGGAAGGCGCGTGCCCGCAACCAGCGCAACGCGACATCGGACAGCACCGCCAGCAAGGTGATCAACACCACGTACGGCAGGATCACGTCA
>Ga0315912_10002305_pt1 | contig 20761 bp, 17 predicted proteins | sample VfabasoilMG_FD_204469 | JGI IMG/M metagenome (GOLD analysis project Ga0315912, IMG submission 204469) | Garden soil microbial communities collected in Santa Monica, California, United States - V. faba soil | ecosystem: Environmental > Terrestrial > Soil > Garden | place: USA: California...
GGCCGCGACCTCGGGCCATCCGCGCTTCTTCCTCGGCACGGACAGCGCGCCCCACGCGCGGGACAAGAAGGAGTCGGATTGCGGCTGCGCCGGGATCTTCTCCGCGAACGCAGCGCTCGAACATTACGCGCAGGTATTCGAGGCGGCCGGCGTCCTCCAGCGCCTCGAGGCGTTCGCCTCGCACAACGGCGCGTCGTTCTACGGGCTGCCGCACAACACGGGCAAGGTGACGCTCGAGAAGCGCGAATGGCGCATGCCGAAGTCGCTGCCGTTCGGCCGCGGCAAGGTCGTGCCGCTCGGCGCCGGCGAACCCTGCCGCTGGAAACTCCGCGCCGGATGAGCGACCCGACTCCCATCGACCCGGTCGCCTCGCGCTTCCGCGGCTATTTCCCGGTGGTCATCGACGTCGAGACCGGCGGTTTCAATGCCGCGACCGATGCGCTGCTCGAGGTGTCCGCGGTCACGCTCAAGGTCGACAACCTCGGCTTCTGGTCGCCGGCGGAGACCACCACGCGCTACGTGCATCCCTTCAAGGGCGCGAACCTCGATCCGGCGGCGATGCAGTTCACCGGCATCGATCCCGAGCATCCGTTCCGCAAGGAGATCGCGATGGACGAGAAGGACGCGCTCCAGCAGATCTTCCAGGTCGTGCGCAAGGGCATGCGCCACCACGGCTGCAAGCGCGCGATCCTGGTCGGCCACAACGCTTCCTTCGATCTCGGCTTCATCAACGCGGCCGTCGAGCGTACCGGAACCAAGCGCAATCCGTTTCACCCGTTCAGTACCTTCGACACGGCGACGCTCGGCGGCGTGATGTACGGCCAGACGGTGCTGTCGCGCGCGGTGCAGGCGGCGGGGCTCGAGTGGAACAGCAACGAGGCGCACTCGGCGCGCTACGACGCCGATCGCACAGCGGAGCTGTTCTGCGCGGTGGTGAATCGCTGCAACGCCCTGCGCTGAGTCCCCCAACTCCTTAATTTCATCCACGCATGACGCAGGCCGCGCAATCCGGCGTCGAGGTCATCCCCGACTCGGCCCTGGACGGGTCGGTCAACGACGTGTTCGACGCGACGGCCGCGCGCCATCCGTCACGGCCGGCGATCTGCGACGGCGCACGCACGCTGACCTACGCGGAGATCGCGGCATTGGTCGCCGCCGTGGCGGCTGCCATCGACCGGATCGCCGCGGGTGAACCGGGTCCGATCGCGATCCTGCTCCACAACGAGGTCCGTTACGCGGCGGCAATGCTTGGCGCATTGCGCGCGTGCCGCGCCTTCGTGCCGCTCGATGCCACGCATCCGCTGGAGCGGAACCGGCAGATCGCCGGGCACGCGGGCGCGGTCGCGGTCATCTCGGCCGGTGTATTGGCGGCACAGGCGCGCAGCCTGTTCAAGGATTGGCGGCAGGTCGTGGATCTCGATGCGCTCGAGATGCCCGACGGCGCGGTGCCGCGTGATCGACCGCGCGCGGACGACATCGCGTGGATCGGTTATACCTCCGGTTCCACCGGTCGCCCGAAAGGTGTTTACCAGGATCACCGCGGCATGCTTCACGGCCTCAGGGACATCGGCCGGATCACGCGCATCGGACCCGATGACCGGTTGGCACTGTGCTATTCGCCGGGCTTGCTGGCCGGCACGCGCATGGTGCTATGCGCGCTGATGTACGGCGCGTGCAGCGATATCCTGCCGCCGGCGGTGCTCGGTGCCGCGGGGCTCGCGCGCGAAATCCGTGCCCGCAAGACCACGCTGCTGCGTGTTGTACCGACCGTGGTCCGGCGGCTGGCCGAGGAAATCGCGCCGGGTGAACGCCTCGACAGCGTGCGCGTGGTCGGACTTGGCGGCGAGCGCGTGGACTGGAGCGATTACGACCTGGTCCGCCGCATCTTTCCGCCGCACACGCAACTCGACGTCCACATCAGTTCGACCGAGGCCGCGGCGGGTTATGTCGGCTGGATCGTGGACGAGAAACTCCGCGCCGATGCGCCACGCCTGCCGGTGGGCCGCGTCATGGCGGACCGGAGCGTGACGGTGATCGGCGACGACGGCACGCCGGTCGCGCCCGGGGAGATCGGAGAATTCGTGGTGTCCGGCCGTTACGTCGCGCTTGGCTACTGGCGCAATCCGGAACTCACTGCGCGCGTGTTCGGGACCGATCCCTCCGATCCCCGGCGGCGGGTGCTTCACACCGGCGACATGGGCCGCATCCGCCCGGACGGTTTGTTCGAGTTCACCGGCCGCAAGGACCAACAGATCAAGCTGCGCGGCCAGCGCATCGAGCCGGGCGAAATCGAGGCCGCGCTGCGCGCCTGTTCCGGCGTCAGCGATGCAGCCGTGATCGTCCGGCGCAAGGACAAGGGCGCCGCGCACAGTCTCGCTGCCTACGTGGAACTTCAGCAGGGTATCCAGGGCATGCTGCCGCGCCACCTCCAGGCGATGCTGGGCCAGCGCGTGCCGCGGCACATGGTGCCGGGTTTCGTCGCCATCCGCGCGCTGCCGCGGCTGCCGAATCTCAAGATCGATCGGTCGCGACTGGCGCGCTTCGACGCGCGCCACGCGCAGCAGGTCGCCGAGCGGACCTCCGATCCGGACGTGCTGAAGGCAATCGCGGCGTTCGAGCGCGTGCTCCAGGTCAAGGGCATCACCGCCGACGACAGTCTGGCCTCGCTCGGCGGGGATTCTCTCCAGGCGGTCAAGATCGCGCTGGAACTCGAGCGTGATTTCGGCGTGCCGATCCCGATCGAATTGTTCAATCCCGGCCGCTCGGTCGACGGCTGGGTGCGCAACATCGCCTTCTCGCGGCGCCGCCAGGAGGCTCTCGATAAGCATTTGTCGGAGCGCGCGCAGACCGCCGCCGCGGCCGCGGACCCGTCCGGGCGCGCCGGGGCGATCGAAGAACTGATGAATGCCGGCGAACTGGACGCGGCGCGGCGGGAAGCGCTCGCGCTGAAGGCCGCGTTCCCGAAACTCCGCTTTGCCAACACGGTGCTCGACGTGCTGAAACACCTGCCGGCGGCGAGCGCGGATACGCCGGCCTTCGTCGACGATCGCGAAAGTGAAGTGCAGGTCATCCGCCGGCCGGGCGCCGACACGGTAATGATCCTGTTCTGCGGAGCCGATCACGGCATCGGCGTCTCGCCGGCCGCCGCGCATCGCTGGCTGGGCCGGCTGCCGGCCAGCATCGTCTACCTGCGTGACTTCAAGATCGCGAGCTACCTCGGCGGCGTGCCGGATCTCGGCCCGGATCGCGCGGCCACCGTCGCCGGATTGCGCAAGTTAGTGGCAAGCCTCGGCGCGCGCCGCGTGGTCTGCGCGGGCAATTCCAGCGGCGTGTACGCGGCATTGCACTACGCGCTGGACCTCGACGCGGACGCGGCGCTCGGCATGGCCGGCCGCGTCAACCTGACCACGGAGTTCAACCTGTTCCTGCGTTCCGCGTGGCAGGTCAACCGGCTGAACAAATCGTTCCGCGGCGAGATGCCCGATCTGCGCGAAGCCTGGCGCGGCCGGCAACGGCCGCGCGTGCTGCTGATCTACGGCGACGCCAGTTGGGAGGATCGGCTGCACGCCGAGTACCTGCGCGAGGTACCGGCCGTCACCCTGCTGCCGATGCAGGCGCACGGCGGACACAACGTGGCCGCCGAACTGATCCGCCGCGGGCATTTCGGCACGGTCTTCGACTGGCTGATGCAACCGGACCGTGTTTCCCTGCCCGCGGTGCTCGCTGCACCTGCCCGCAAACGCGCGCGGCGGCCGTCATAGCATGTGTCTGATCGTCGTTGCTTGGCGCGCGCACCGCGACTATCCGCTGATCGTCGCCGCGAACCGCGATGAATTCTTCGCGCGGCCGACGTTGCCGGCGCACTGGTGGACGGAAACACCGGACCTGCTTGCCGGGCGCGATGAACGGCGCGGCGGCACCTGGTTCGGCGTCACGAAGCACGGCCGGATCGCGATGGTCACGAATTACCGCGAGCCGCCGTCCGGCCCGCCGGCGCCGCAATCACGTGGCGCCCTCGTCGGAGAATTCCTGAAAACCGATGTCGCCGCGCCGGACTACCAGCGCCAAATTGCGGAGCGGCGCGCGGAGTACGACGGCTTCAACCTGATCGCGGGCGATCGCGACTCGCTCTGGTTTCTCGGCAAACGCGAACCGGCGCCGCGCGAACTCGGCGCTGGCATCCACGGCATGAGCAACGGCGACCTCGATGCGCCCTGGCCAAAAGTTTTGAAGGGGAAGCGGGCACTGCAGGATTGTCTGGAGCGCGCAGGTGTTTCCCCGCGCCCCTCGGGGGAGAGGGGTAACGTGTTGATCGATTCACTGTTTTCAATGCTCGCTGATCGCTTGCCGGCCGCCGTTGGTGATCTGCCGGACACCGGCGTCGGCCGCGATCTGGAACACAAGCTTTCGCCGGTCTTCGTTCACCTCGACGGCTACGGCACGCGTTCCTCCACCGTTGTGCTGCTCGACCGGCATGGGCTCTTGCATTTCCACGAGCGCAGCTTCGACGCCACCGGCAATCCCGCCGGCGACTCCGCCCACACCTTCCAATTACTCTGACGGGGTGACTTCTTCCGGCCCGCCGGACTTGAATCGAGCCGCATGCGGGGCTAGATTCCAAAGGTTGGTAGCAGCAAGGCCAAGGAGGGCCGACGATGCCAAGGATATCGGCGTTTTATGGGATTCTGATCTATATGTACTATCAGGATCACGCGCCGCCGCACTTTCACGCGATCTATGGCGAGTATGAGGCGGAAGTGCGGATTGAAGATGGCACGCTGCTCAGGGGGACACTGCCCGTCCGGGCACGAAACCTCGTAACGCAGTGAGCCGTACTGCACCGCCGGGAGTTGCACGACGATTGGGATAGGGCGCGAAAAGGGGAATCACTCCGGCAGATTGAGCCCCTGGATTGAACGGGTTGATGAACGAGATAAGACGAATCACAAGTGCGGTGGTGCTCGATCAGGGCAGGTTGCGCCTGCGCTTCAACGACAGCCTGGAAAAGGTCGTTGATGTGTCGCCGTTGCTGAAAGGTCCCGTCTTCGAGCCGCTCCGGGATCCTCTCTACTTCCGACTGGGGAAGCTCGATCCGATTTGCGGCACGGTCATCTGGCCGAACGGTGCCGACTTCGCGCCGGAAGCCCTCTACGCGCTCCGCGCCGAGCACGAAGTCGCTTCCTGAAGCGCAGTGGAGGGCGGCCGTCCCCGGCCGCCGAGAGTTGGCAGCAGGTCCTGAACCCATGGCGTTTCATCGGTAAACTGACGCCATGCCCCTGCCGCGCAGCATCGAGCTTCCCGAAGGCATTACCTGCATCGACACCGGCCTGTTCGGTTCGGAGATGGCCGCCTGTTTCCTGGTGCAGGAGGGCGGCAAGGCGGCGCTCATCGAGTGCGGCGGCACGCGTTCCGCGCCGCTGATCCTGGAAGCCATCCGGCAGGAAGGCATTGCTCCCGAGGACGTGCTGTATGTCATGCCCACGCACGTCCATCTCGATCACGGCGGCGGCGCGGGTGCGCTGCTGCAACTGCTGCCGAACGCCGAACTCGTGATCCATCCGCGCGGTGTGCGGCACATGCTCGATCCCTCGAAGCTCTGGGCCAGCGCCGCCGGCGTCTACGGCGAAGACACGCTGCTCAAGGACTACGGCCCGCCGGTGCCGGTGCCGGAACAGCGGATGCGCATTGCGGAAGACAACACCGAGCTCGATCTCAACGGCCGGCGGTTGCTGGTGCTGGACACGCCGGGCCACGCGCGCCATCACTATTCCGTGTGGGATGAACGCAGCCGCGGCTTCTTCACCGGCGACACTTTCGGCGTGTCCTACCGCCAGACCGACAACGAGCGCGGCGCGTTCATCATGCCGACCACGACGCCGGTGCAGTTCGACCCGCAGGCCTGGCACGCGACGCTGGACCGCTATCTCTCCTTCAAGCCCGAGCGCATGTACCTGACGCATTACTCCATGGTGGGAGAGGTGCCGCGGCTGACCGAGGACCTGCGCCGCGACATCGATGAATACGCGGCCATCGCGCGGTTGCACCGGGAAGCCGACGATCGGCATCGCCGCATCAAGACGGCGCTGGTCGAGCACACGCTGGCGCGGCTCCGCCGCCACGGTTGCGTGCTCACCCGGTCGCAGCAGCACACGCTGATCGACATGGACATGGATCTCAACACGCAGGGCCTGGTGGTCTGGCTGGACACCGCCGGCGTGGCGGCCTGATCCGCCGGACGGACAATTCCCCGACCCGATCGTAGAATCCTCCTTCATGACCCTGGAACAGGCGGACCGGCATTGCCGCAACGGCTCGATCGCCGCGTGGATCAGCGCGGGCGCGACGCTGTTCGTGGTGCTGATGGCCCGCCTCGCGGGCGGCGGCGGCAGCCTCGCGTACTTCGCCGATCCGTGGAACCTGTTCGACGCGGTATTCGTCGCCGCCTGCGCGTTCTTCATCCGCCGTCACTCGCGGGCCGCGGCGATCTCGCTCCTCGTCTATTTCATCCTCTCCAAGATCATCATCACCATGGAGACCGGCGGCACCGGCCACCTGGTGGTCGGTTTCGTGTTCATCTATTTCTTCTTCCGCGCGGCGCAGGGCGCGCGCGCCTGGCACCGGCTCCAGCTCGAAGCGGATCCCGCCTACCGTGCCGCGCCGCGCTGGGTGTACTGGATCGGCATTCCGTCCGGCGTGCTGCTGCTCCTGATGATCGGGCTCGGCATCGCGCTCGAATTCGGCATTGCCACCTCGACGCGCGTGGTTTCGGGCGGAGAGATCAGGGAATCCGAACGCACCTTCCTGCTCGATCAGGGCATTCTCCAGCCGGACGAGAAGATCGAACTGTTCTACTCGATCGGTCCGTTCTCAATTGAAGACGAGGGCAACCTGCTGACCGATCGCCGCGTCGTCTCCTACGAGCGCACGGACGGCGAACTGGAGATCTACGAGGCTGCTTCCGGCGAACTCCGCGACGTGAGCATCGTGCAGGAGGGCAGCGGCACCGAGAATACGATCCTCGAGATACTGAAGTCGGACGGCGACGGTTTCCGCGTGCAGCTCTCGCCCGAGGAAAGCGGCGACCTCAAGTTCCTGCGGCGCCTCCGCGAACGCATCCCAGCGATCGATCCCGCGGATGCGGACGCATTGGCGGACGAAGCCGCGGAAGTTCCCGTCACGGATGAGGCAGTGGACAGCGAGGGTGCCGCGCCCGCGGCACCGGAAGGCTGACATGACCTTCGCCGCCATCCTCGTGATCCTCATCCAGGTCGCCTTCGCCGTGCACGTCGTGCGCACCGGCCGGAATTTCTTCTGGATCTGGATCATCGTGTTCGTGCCGCTGGTCGGCTGCCTCGTGTACCTGTTCGCCGAGATCATGCCGGAGCTGTTCCGCAGCCAGGCGGTGGCGAAGGCGAAGAACCACCTCATCAATACCGTCGATCCGCAGCGCGAGTTGCGCCGCCGCCGCGAACTGCTGGAAGCCTCCGGTACCGTCGAGAACCGCGTCGCGCTCGCCGACGAGTGCATGGATGCGCGCATGTACGACGAGGCGATCGCGCTCTACGGCGAGTGCCTCGTCGGCATCCACCGCACCGAGCCGGCGATCATGGAGAAGCTCGCTCGTGCGCAGTTCGAGAAAGGCGCCGCCGCGGAAGCGAAGGCGATGCTCGACGATCTGATCCGCGAAAATCCGGACTACAAGTCCACGGAAGGTCACCTTCTTTATGCCCGCGCGCTGGAAGCGCTCGGCGAGACGGACGCCGCCGGCAAGGAATACGAAATTCTCCGCGCGAGCTATCCCGGCGAGGAGGCGCGTGTCCGTTACGGGCTGCTGCTCCTGAAGCAGGGCGAGCAGGCCCGTGCCGCGGAATTGTTCGACGAAGCGCTGACTCGGGCGAAGCGCGCGCCGAAGTACTACCAGGACAAGGAACGCGAGTGGATCCGGATTGCCGAGAGCAAGGGCGGGGGCCGGGCCTGAGCGCATGAGCACGCCCATCAAACCGGGCGACCCCATGCGGGTCGCGGTCATCACTCCTTACTACAAGCCCAATATGGACTGGCTGCGCCAATGCCACGAGAGCGTGCTGGCGCAGACACATCCATGCACGCACATTCTCGTTGCGGACAGCGATCCGGTCGGTGAAGTGGACGCGTGGCAGGCGCAGCACATCCGCGGCGGGATCGGTCATGCGGATTACGGCGATACGCCGCGCGGGATCGGCTCGATGTCCGCAATCGGGCAGGGATTCGATGCGATCACCTACCTCGACGCGGACAACTGGTACAGCAGCCCGGACCACATTGAGCGGCTCGTGAAGCTGCATCGCGAGTCCGGCGCGTCGGTCTGCATCTCGAGCCGTAACCTGTGTCGCCCGGATGGCACGTTGCTCGGACCGTGCCCGGAGAGCGACGGAAACTATTTCGCGGACACGAGCTGCATTCTGCTGACGCGCCGTGCATTCGGGATCGCATCAGTCTGGGCGATGATGGATCCGCCGCTGCACGCGATCGATGACCGTATCATCATGTGGCGCATCCGCGAGGCAAAGCTCAAGCGGGCATTCAACAACCAGCATACCGTTGCCTACCGGACGACGTTTCCCGGGCACTACAAGCGGTTCGGCCAGCCGCCGCCGCCGGAAACCAAGGCCGACGTGGACCCGATGAGGGCGGCCTATGCATATCTGGTCGCGACGGGCGGCCCTGATCTGCGTCCGAAGCACGTCAAGAAACAGAATCCAACGATCCGGCATCCAGCACCGTCGCTCGACCGCGACCACGGTACGACGCGTGTCGCGGTCATCACGCCTTATTTCCGCACGCCGATCGACTGGCTGCGCCAATGCCACGAGAGCGTGCTGGCGCAGACCCATCCCTGTACGCACATCATGGTTGCGGACGGCGAATCGATCGACGCGGTCGATGGCTGGAAGGTGCAGCATATGCGTTGCAGTCACGGCCACGCCGACTACGGAGATACTCCGCGCGCGATCGGTTCGATGTCCGCGATTGGGCAGGGCTTCGATGCGATCACTTATCTGGACGCTGACAATTGGTACAGTCCGGAACACATTGAGATGTTGGTCGCGTTGCACAAGAGAACCGACGCCCAGGTCTGCTTCGCCAACCGCAACCTGTACCGTCCGGATGGCTCGCTGCTGGGGCCGTGCCCGGAGACGGATGGCGACTATTTCGCAGACACCAGCAGCATGTTTTTAACCCGCGATGCATTTCGGTTCGCGCAGTTCTGGGCACTGATGGACTCAAAGCTGCACGCGATCGGCGATCGCGTGATGATGCACCGGTTTCGGAACTCAAAGTTGAAGCGCGCGTTCAACGAGAAGCCGACGGTCGCCTATCGCACGACCTTCCCCGCGGACTACGAGCGCACTGGAGAAGTCGCGCCTCGGGAGGTGAAAAGCTCGACAAAGTCGATGGACGAGGCCTACGCGCACCTTCTCTCAATGGGTGGTCCTGACCTGCGGCCAAAACAGTGGAAGGAGCAGGACGCAGGCGGCAAGGCGATCTCGCGAAACAAGGTCATCATGTTCCACAACGGGCGCTGCGGGAGTTCGGTGCTCGGTGATCTGCTGAATCAGCATCCGAAGGTGCACTGGGACAGCGAAATCTTCAACGCGCCGAACCCGTTCCAGCCCAAGCCGCAGCCGTGGCAGCGCTGGATCCGCTCGCCACACTATCCATCGCGCCCGTTCAAATTTCTCCGCTCGCGGATTCAGCAGGGACCTAAAGACTGGTACGGATTCGAGATCCAGTTCTACCAGTTGCGCGAACTGAGCGTGCCGCTCAGCGAGTTCGTCAGCAAGGTTACGGAGATGGGTTTCGAGCGATTCATCCTGCTGGATCGCAAGAATTACTTGCGTGCCGTGGTTTCCAATCTTCTCGCCAGTCAACGATCGAAATTTCGACTGACGACGGGGGAACGACCGGAACTCAAGACCGTCAGAATCAATATCAAACAGGTCTATCCGAGAGAAGATTCTTCGATTATCGATCTGTTGCTTGGGTATGAGCGTACGTTCCAGGAACTCCGAAGTCTGGTGACGACTCAGGCCGTGCTGGAGTTGAACTACGAAGATCACATCCTCGAGTCGCCACTGGCAGCCTATCGCCTGGCGTGCGAGTTCATCGGCATCAAGCCGCGTACGCCTCGTGTGGAGATGGCTCGTGCGACGCCGTGGCCACTGAGTGAGGTTGTCGAGAACTTCGATGAACTAGTCGCAGCGTTGCGTGGTACGCCTTACGAATGGATGACCGAGGGTTGATGGAGCAGTGAAGCGCCAAGGTATTGCGATGTTTCACAACGGCCGTTGTGGAAGCACGGTATTGGGAAGGATGCTGGGCAAGCACAAGCATGTGCACTGGGATGAGGAAATCTTTCTCGGCCCACCGTCGTGGGCGCCCGAGCTCCAATCGTGGCATCGGTGGAATCATTCGCAATTCTATCCAACCAGACCCTTTCAGTACCTGCGATCCAGAATTCAGCGAACCCGGAAGACTTGCTACGGTTTCGAAGTACAGTTCTACCAAATCAGGGATATCAACGTACCGCTGACCAAGTTCGTCGATAAAGTGGTGGGCATGGGTTTCAGCCATTTCATCCTGTTGAAACGCTCAAACCACCTGAGGGTCGTAACCTCGAATCTGGTCGCCATCCAAAGGGCGCAATACCACGTTCGGTCAGGCGAGGATCCCAAACCGACGACAGTTCGCATTGACATTGATGAGCCGCATCCACGAGGACTGCCGCTGCTTGAACTATTCAGGTTGTACGACAGTACCTTTGTGAACCTCCGGCCTCAACTCCATGGAAAGTCAGTGCTGGAATTGAACTACGAGGATCATATTCTCGAATCGCCCCGTGTCGCCTATCAAATGGTATGTGAGTTTGTCGGCATCGAAGCTAACGCTCCCTCGATCGAACTGACGCGTGCGACGCCATGGCCACTGAATCAGATCATCGAGAACTTCGACGAAGTTGCCGCGGCGCTCCGCGGTACGTCCTACGAGTGGATGACTGACGAAACCTGACGTTGCGTTCTCCATGCGACGGCCATCACGTCGTCCTATTCCTCAAAACGGCAGAGCGACAACCCCTCCATCCACGTTTCGTAGAATGCGCGGTTCTTGTGATAGTCGTTCGCGTACAGAGTATTCGGCACGCCGCCGAGCATCGACAGCACATGGGCGTGCAGCCGATCGGTGACCACGCGTCGGGCTTTCAGTATCTGCCGCAGGCCGATGATGAAGTAGAGCCATGATTTCCTGCCGCCCGGCACCTTCAGTACCTCGGTCAGGCCGAGGGTCGCGGCAAGTCGGCTGGCACCAGGCACTCTCACATCTTTTTCGTTCCAGTCGGGTTCAAGAGACGCCCAGTCGGAGAGCTGCGCGCCTTTGACTGACTCCGGGCGGGCTTCGGATCTTTCCTTGTCCCGTCGAAACAGGTAGAGAAGATCAACCTCGGGTTTACCGCGGCGCGCGCGCAGCAGGCGGGGCATCAGCAGGCTCAGCACAATTGCCATGTCCGGGGCGAGGCGTACGCGGTCGGTGCCGAAGTGTTCCGCGGCGAGCTCAATGCTTTGTCGATCGCGCAGGAAGATCATGATGTTGGCCTGGCGGAACAGGCGGCTCGCCCGTTCCAACGCCGCGGGCTCCGTGTACAGCATCGACTGGGGCAGAATGATGAAGCGGCGATCGGGAAACTTCTCGATCACGCGTTCGCGAAATTTCTGATGGAGCGGCCAGAGATCGCCGAGATTGCCGCCGCCGTTGAACAGGATGGGAATGTCCGCGGGGATCTGTCGCAACTTTGCTGCGTTGAAGTTGCCAACGTGCGCGGTATAGACGCATTTGGCCCGGCAATACTCGCCGAGTGTCAGGAGTTCACCGACGTGAATCGCCCGGTCGCCGATGTTCTGGTGGTCCGCCCAGTCGAGCAGGACATAGCTGTCCGACTTCAGCTCTGTCTTGATGGCATCCACCAGCTGCTCGGCCATGAGACCCAGACACGCCTGTGCTTCCGCCGCGGGATCCGGGTCGTCCCCGCGGATGGAAGGCAACACGCGTTGTGCAAAGGATTCGTGCATCAATTTCTCTGACGATGACTCGCTTGGAGAATTCTATATTGGCCTGATTATATGCCTTGGCCCGATTGCGACAGCGCCGGCGGGAGCAGAGCGGGATCTACTCACGATCCGTTAGCAGTTGCGGGATCGCATCCGCGTCGGCATAGATGACAGCGAGCTGGCCGAACTCCCGGCAGAGCTGCCGCGCTTCGGCCTTATCCACGCCCAGCGCCAGGAAGCTGGCTTCCGGGGTCCACGTGCCGTCCGGGTCTTCGCCTTGTCCCTCGATCAGCGGATATCCGCCGGCCAGCAACGCGTTCCTGAGTCGAAGTTGCGCGGCCGCGTTGATTGCATCGGGCTGGACCACGCTCCCGGGGTTCCAGGCCGTGATGAACATGGAACACGCCACGCCGTGCCGCGCGTGGCAGCGCTGCAATTCGGGGCAGGGCACGTCCACGCGCATGACGAACTCGCCTTCCGGTTGGAAGACGCGGTACAAGGCGCGCCGATAGGCGTGGATTCGATCGTCGTTCATGCGTGCGGTGCTTGAAGTCTCGCGCGTTCCTCGCCTATAGTGCACCGGCGCCGATTTGAGATCAGCTTGCGGGCGCGTAATAAATGCAGCTAAAGCGATGTCGAACCTGCTTTAGCGCGAGCTGAGCGGGTTTTTTTGCGCCCAACCGCCGAGTTAACGACAAATTGCGGGCGGTATAGAAATCCAGCTAAAGCGTCCGGTCTCCCGTGCCCTGCGGGGCCCCGGCGCATTGCGTGCCAGGGTGAGGAGACTGCCAACATGTTGAAGCCATGGGTTCCCGAACGGCAAACGGCCGCCGCGCTCAGTGGCGTGGACCAGCAACTGCGCGAGTGCCTCCAGCGACTCTGGATCCTGCTGCCGCGCGATCGCGCGAACGCCGAAGAACTGGAGACGCACTTCCGGCGCCTGACCGGCCGCGCGCTCGAGGATTTCCTGGACGATCTGAAGCACTTCCCGCCGGTGCCGCGCGACGAACCGCGCGCGGAGCGGCGTTGAGGTTCTGATATCGGCGTCGGAACCCAGGCTATGCTGTGAGCAGCCGGGGTAACGTCACGCCGATGGGATCCTGAAACGTCGCGTCGGCTATCTCGTCGTACGGCGTTGATTCGGCGTTGAGGATGACGATCCGCGCGCCGGCGGATTTGGCGAGCGGCACGGTGTCGGCGATCGGATAGACCTGGAGACTGGTGCCGATCGAGAGGAATACGTCAGCCTCGCTCGCGGCGCGCATCGCGCGGTTGATGACTTCAGGCACGAGCGGCTGGCCGAATGAGATGGTCGCGCTCTTGAGGATCCCGCCACAGCCGCGGCAGCGGGGATCAGCCTCGCCGGCGCGGACGCGGTCCAGTGTCTCCTGCATCGGGCCGCGCCAGCCGCAGCCCAGGCACGCGACCTTGCGCATGGTGCCGTGGACTTCGATGACCTTCTCCGGCGAGTTGCCGGCCATCTGGTGCAGCTCGTCGATGTTCTGCGTGATGAGCGCGTGCAGCGTGCCGCGCTTCTCGAGTTCCACGAGCGCCTTGTGACCGGCGTTGGGTTTCGCGTTCCAGGCGGGATGATCGAGGCGGCTTTGCCACGAGAGTCGGCGCACTTCCGGATCGGCGATGTAATGGCGGATGTCGGAAAGCTTCTCGGCCTTTGGGTTCTTCGTCCAGACGCCCTGCGGACCGCGGAAGTCGGGAATGCCGGAGTCGGTGGAGATTCCGGCGCCGGTCAGGACGACGACGCGCTTTGCGTTGGCGATCCAGGTGCGGACGCGATCCATGCGCGTAGTTTAACGGCCGGATGAATCCGGCCCTACAGATGCCCGGGATTTATCTCGCCATCAATCCTTGCGGGGGGAATGCGCAACGGGTTTGTGCGCAGGCGCGCCATGCTCGTCGTGGTCAGCGCCACGAAGGCGTGCCTTGGCCCATTCGCCGATCGGGTGCAGGAAGCTGAACAGCACCGGCACAACCACCAGCGTGAGCAATGTCGAGGTGATGAGTCCGCCGATGACCGCGCGGCCCATCGGCGCCATCAGGTCGCCGCCTTCGCCGACGCCGAGCGACATCGGCATCATGCCGAAGATCATGGCGAAGGTGGTCATCAGGATCGGCCGCAGTCGCACCTGCCCGGCTTCGAGCAGTGCTTCGCGGAGTCCCTTGCCGGCACGCAGTCCGTGGTTCGTGAAGTCGACGAGCAGGATCGCGTTCTTGGTGACGAGGCCCATCAGCATGATGAAGCCGATCATCGAGAACAGGTTCAGGGTCGTGCCGGTCAGCAGCAGCGCGAGGAACACGCCGGCCAGCGACATGGGCAGCGAGGCCATGATCGCGATCGGCTGGATGAAGCTCGCGAACTGCGAGGCGAGGATGAGATAGATGAATATGACGGCGAGGCCGAGCGCCGCGAGGAGGGCATTCATCGCTTCCTTCATGTCCTCCTGTTCGCCGGCCACGTCGAAGCGGTAGCCCGCCGGCAGCTTGTAGTCTTTCATCAGCTTCTCGACGTCGCTGCCGACGTCGCCCGCGGGACGACCCTCCGCGCCGGCGTAGAGCGACACGCGGTTCTCGAGATTGAGGCGCTTCAACTGTACCGCCGTGCCGGAATCGACGAAGTCGACGATCTGGCGAAGCGGCACGAGCAGGGGCGAGCCGTCGGCGTTCAGGCGGTTGCTGGCCATGTACAGGTCGCCGAGATCGGAGGCGAAACGCCGACCGCCCTTGGGGAGCTGCACGACCACGTCGTAATCCTGGTTGTCGGGTCCCAGCCAGTGGCTGATCTGGTCGCCCGCGATGAGCGGCCGGAGCGCCGTGCCTATGTCCGCGGTGGTGAGGCCGAGATCGCTCGCAAGGTCGTCGTTGATCCGGATCGCGATCGTCGGGTTCGCACCCTTCTCGCTGCTCTCGAGGTCCACGATCCCGGGGATCTTCGCCATCTGCGCCATGAGATCGACCGAGATACGCTTCAGTTCGTCATACGACGGCCCGAGGATGGAGATGAAGATCGGCTTGTCGAAGCCCACCGACATTTCAACGCCGGCGATCTTCGCGACGCGCTTGCGGACCTCTTCCTCGAGTTCCTTCTGCGGCCGGCGGCCGGTGGCGGCCTTGGTGAGCGGCATGGCGATGCGCGCGTAGTTCTTGCCTTCCTCGGTGCCGATCTCGGTGTCCATCATGCGCACCTCGGGGAAGCCTTCGCGGAGTGCGGCTTCGACCTGGCGCGTCTTCGCCTCGGTGTACTCGAGGCTGGAGCCGAGCGGCGTGTTGATGCGCAGCATGATGAATTCTTCGTCATCCTGCGGGATGAACTCCGTGCCGATCATGGGCACGAGGAAGAAGCTGCCGAAGAAGGCGAAGGCCGCCATCCAGAGCACGATGCCGCGGTTGCTGATGGTGCCGATCTCGCGCCAGTTCAGCGTGCGGAGCGCGTGCGTGAGGCCGAACAGCGGGAACCACGCGCGGCGCCGCGTGTCGCGCAGCGCCGAGTCCAGCAGGCGGCCGTAGACCTCGTGCGCCCGTTCGACCCAGGACTCGATGTATTCCATCACGCGCCCGAGCCACGGCAGGTACTTGAAGCGGTCCTTCGCCGGATCGCGCCAGACGGAGGAAAGCATGGGGTCCAGCGTGAAGCTCACGAACAGCGACACCATGACCGCCACGGTGACGGTGATGCCGAACTGGAAGAAGTAGCGGCCGACGATGCCGCTCATGAACGCGACCGGCACGAACACGGCGACGATGGCGAACGTGGTCGCCATGACCGCCAGGCCGATTTCCTCGGTGGCTTCCAGCGCCGCCTGCCGGTGGCTCTTGCCCATGTTGAGGTGACGGACGATGTTCTCGCGTACGACGATGGCGTCGTCGATGAGCAGGCCGATGCAGAGCGACAGCGCCATCAGCGTGATGAAGTTCAGCGTGAAGCCGAGCGCGTGCAGCACGATGAACGTGGCGATGACGGAGATGGGCAGCGTGAGGCCGGTGATGATGGTCGATCGCCACGAGTGCAGGAACAGGAACACGATGAAGATCGTGAGCAGCGCGCCTTCGACGATGGTGAGCTTCACCCGGTCGAGCGAGCCCTTGATCCACTCGGCGTTCGACCAGATGGTCTCGATGTGCACGCCGTCGGGCAGCCGCTTCTTGAGGTCCTCGACGGCATCCTTTACGCCCTCGCCGGTGGCGACGAGGTTGGCGTTCTGCACCTTGAAGATGCGCAGCCCCACGGAGCGCTTGCCGTCCACGCGGGCGATGGAGGTTTCCTCCTCCTCGCCGTCGATGATGTCGGCGACCTGGTCGAGGTACACGGGAATGCCGCCCTGCTGGAGATACAGCGGGCTGCCGCGGGTCGCGACGATGACGCGGCCGAACTCAGTCGGGTCCTTGATGCGGCCTTCGACGCGCACCAGGTGCTCGGTGTCGCCGGACGTGATGCTGCCGGCGGGGAGATCCATGTTCGCGGCCTGGATGGCGCGGATAACTTCGTTCACGCCGATGCCGTAGCTCTGCATCTGCGCGGGCTTGAGCAGGATCTGGATCTGGCGCACCACGGCGCCGTTCACCTGCACGTTGCCGACGCCGGGCACGTTCTGGAGACGCTTGACGATGACCTGCTCGGTGAGCGTCGAGATCTCGCGCAGTCCCATGTTGTCCGCGTAGACGGTGATATTCAGGATGGGCTGCTGGTTCGGATCGGCGTTGGAGCGCGTCACCAGCGGGTCCTTGACCTCGCGCGGGAACGTGGGCTTTACGAGCGCCACCTTGTCGCGGATTTCCTGCGATGCGACGTCCACGTTCGCGTCCAGCCGCAGTTCCAGCTGCATCCAGCCGACGCTGTCGCGCGCGGTGGCGTAGATGCGCTTCACGCCGTTGACGGTGTTGACGACGTTCTCGATCGGCTTGATGACGTCGGATTCGATCGACTCGGGCGGCGCGCCGGGATACTCGATCTCGATGGAGACGATTGGGCTTTGCACGTCGGGCATCTGCTCGACGGGCAGGAGGATGTAGGAGAACACGCCGAGTACGAGCAGGCCGAGCATGACCATGGTCGTGAACACCGGCTGATTGATGCTGGTTCTCGTGATCCACATGGCGGGTTACCTCAGATGAGGGCGGTCGATGTCAGCCGCCGGCGGACTCGGATGTCGACGAGGATGCCGCGGTGCTGGCCGCGGGCTCGGTCACCGTGACGGACGTGCCTTCCTTCAGTGTCTCGATGCGCGCGGATACCACGCGCTCGCCGTCGGCGAGACCGTCCGTGATTTCGACCAGGTTCTGTTCCTCGGAGCGCAGGCCGAGCTTGATCGTCCGGCGCGCCAGCTTGCCGTTCTCGATCACGAATACATAAGGAATGCCCGCCTGCGTGTGCACGGCGGTCTGCGGGATGGCGGTGACGGGTGCGGTCTCGTCGAGGACCAGGTCGCCCTGCGCGAACATGCCGCCCTTCAGCACGCCGTCCGGATTTTCCACCGAGAGATACAGCATGACCGAGCGCGAGCCGGTGTCGGTCATCGGGTTGATGCGTTCGACGCGGCCCTCAAAGGTGCGGTCGCCGAAGCCGTTGACGCGGAACCTGGCGACCTGGCCGACGCGTACGTCGGGCACGTCGTAGGTTGGCGCCGGGGCCTGGAGTTCGAGGTGCGCGAGATCGACGAGACCGGCCAGGTTCGTGCTGATCTCGACTTTTTCGCCGGGCTGCACGAACCGGGCGGAGATCGTGCCCGCGAACGGCGCGCGCACCGTGGCGTAACCGAGTGCGTTCTTCGCCAGGCTCACCTGCGCTTCCGCGGCCTTCACGCCCGCCTGCGCGGCCTGCCAGGCCGCCGCAGTCGCGTCATGCGCGTTCTGCGAGATGAATCCTTTCTTCAGCACCGCCTCGCTCTTCTCGAGATTGAGCTGGGCGAGCGAGAGATCGGCCTTGGCGCGTTCGAGATCCGCCTGCCTGGCCTGGAGTTCCGCTTCGAGGTTGCGCGTGTCGATGCGCACCAGCACGTCGCCTTCCTTGACGGTCTGGCCTTCGCGCACCGTGACCTCGATCACTTCGCCCGGCGCCTGCGCTTTCACGGTGGTCTGCGTCAGCGGCGACAGCGAACCGGTGACGGGGAGGGAGCGGCTGAGAACCGCGCGATCGACGGAAGCGACGTCCGCGGTCGCGAGCTCGAGCGTGGGGTTCTCATCGGCCTTTGCTTCCTCTTCGGGCGCGGAGGCCGACTGCTTGTAGATGAAGGCGCCGACGCCGGCGATCAGCAGCAGGCCGATAACGACGACAGGCGCGGAAATCCGGAATGACCGCGGGTGGGCGGGACTGCGGTGCGTGCTCAATCTGTTTCTCTCCCCAGTGGCCGCGCCCGGGGCGCGGTCCCGGCCGGAAGGGCCGATTATCGCTTAGATGCGGGGTACAGCGGGTTTGGATGCATTCCCGCAGAGCCCTGGTTTTCCCCTTTCGAACCGGACACTTACCGGTATCCGACCGCCGACGCCGGTCGGAGTTCAGGGGTGCCGCCGTAATGAGGGCGCGCGATTGTTGTCGAGATGGGGTGGAAATTCAACTGAAAGACGTAGGCGGTAGACGGTAGATGGTAGATGGGGAAAAAAGCAAACAATCAATGGCTTGTGACTGATGGCAGATGGTGGCCCCAGCCGCCGCCCGAACAGCGGAGGGCGGCCGCCCCGACCGCCGGTCGATTCGCGCCGGGGTCAGCCGGCCGGGTGACGCGTGAAGCGGGTGTGGCGCTCGGACTTCTTCACGGTGATGTAGCCGGCGCGGGCGTTGTAGGCGTAGCCGTTGATGTAAAAAACGCCCGAATCCGCATCGGGGTCGCGGACCTCGATTCCCATCGCCCGGTCGATGAGACCGGTGAGTTCGTAGTGCGTGGGGTCTTTCATTTGCCGGAGCGCGGCCGCAATCGCCGGATCGCCGTTCTGCGAATACAGCATGATCGGCACGTGGGCCACCTCGGGGAGCAGCATGCCGTGTCCGATGCGTTGGTGCTTCCCCTCGCCGAGGAGCTGGCCATGATCCGATGTCAGGAATACATAAAGAGGGCCGGCCACGGTCTTCCGGAAGTAATCGATGAGCTCCGACATGACCAGATCGTTGTAGCGCACGGCATTGTCGTAGGAGTTCTGCTGGAATCTGCGGTAATCGAGCCCCTGGGTCGGGAACGTCGCGAGCTCGATGCGCGGCGTGTAGTTGTCGGCGTACGGGCTGTGCGCGCTTCGGAACTGGACCACAATCAGGTTGCGATCCTCCAGCGGGATCTCCCGCAGTAGTTCGAGGAACATCTCGTCGTGCAGGCGCTCGTAGCGGGATTCCTCGGACTCGAGCGTGTGCAGGACGTCGACGTACTGGAGCCCGTTCCCGCGCATCAGGTTCGCGCGCTGTGCCGAGAGAAATATCGTGCGGAATCCTGATTCGCGGGCGAGACGGAACAGGTTGCTCCGCTGTTCGACAAACGCTTCTTCATCGCGCGGGTCATGCACCTCGTTCCAGAATGAGTGGAACGTGGAGCGCGTGCCGACGCCCGCCGATATCCCGCGCCGGTAGACGAAGGCCGGGTCGCCGCGCAGCGCAGCCAGCCGCGGCGTCGTGTCCCGTCCGTAGCCGAAGAGCGACATGTGATCCGACGTCAGGCTCTCGTTCATTACGATGACGATCGTGGCCTTCGCGGGTGGCGTGTTGCGGACGATCCGGGGAGGATGCGGATCGGCGGCGTGCTTCGCGGCGTCGGCAATCACCAGGCCCGGGAGTCGATCGAAGAAGAGCGTCGAAAAGGTCAGGTAGGCATTCGCGGCGGACGGCAGCGTGTCAACGGGGTAGTAACGGATCGCTGAGCCGTCGCGCACGATCTGGACGGGGACAGCCGTCGCTGCAAGCAGCAGGGCAAGTGACCATCGCGGAATGACTGCGCGCGACGGCAGCAGTGGGCGCAGCAGCAGCCAGGCCGCCGCGTACGGCAGGATCACGACGAGGGGCGCATAGTAGACGTAACTCAATACGCCGGCGGCGCCAAGTGCGACGTCTTCCATCTCGACGAGTCCGTGCAGTATGAGGTTGGCGTCGATCACGCCGCCGAAGTACGCCATGTAGCAGAAATGCAGGATCTCGAACGCGCCCAGCACGATCAGGAGTCCGGCAATCAGCCGCGGTGCCGCGACGAACGACACACACACGCCGAACAGCAGGAAGTACAGCACGATGTCCGGCGTGTACACCGCGCGGCGTGCGCCGCTCGCCGCGTCCATGACGAAATCCGGCAGGATGAGCGCGGCAGCAAGGATCAGGGCGAACGGCAGGTTTGCGACCAGCAGGCGCCGGAGCCACGGCAGCGCGGCAAGCCGGGCACGTTCCAGCGATTCAGAAATAGTTGGCGGCACGTTCAATCCGGCTTCTGGTCGTTGCTCAGTATAGACAGCGGGATCGGACGGGGGTGCCCCGAGGCGTCGTCGAGCGGGCGGCGGTCCGCGTCAGGGTCTGAGCAGGATGCGGTTGACCTCGACCGAGATGCGGCGCGGGGGCAACTGGCCGAAGAAGGCCAATATCTTGTTCACGAATCCCGGGACGATGGTCGCGCGTCCCGCGAGCATGGCCGCGATCCCGGCCTCCGCGACGCTGCGTGCATCGGCGGGCGGTATCCAGCGGAACAGGCGCAGGTTGCCGG
>Ga0315912_10002306_pt1 | contig 20759 bp, 12 predicted proteins | sample VfabasoilMG_FD_204469 | JGI IMG/M metagenome (GOLD analysis project Ga0315912, IMG submission 204469) | Garden soil microbial communities collected in Santa Monica, California, United States - V. faba soil | ecosystem: Environmental > Terrestrial > Soil > Garden | place: USA: California...
TGTCGCCGCTTGGCGTCACCTGGTAGCCGGGCAGCTGATTGCCAAACGCAATGGAGTGAAGCTGCGTGGCCATGGCGATGACCGTGGTGGCCTGCTTGGCGTACGTGCGCATGGCGTCTTGCGCGTCGTAGGCGCTGGGGATGACCTCGGGCAGGGGACCATCGTCGCGGATGGACCCGGCCAGGACGAACGGGATTTGACTCTCCACCAGCGCTGCCATGATCCCTGGCTGCTCCGTGCGGCCCGGAGCTGCCCCCAGCTTGGGCAAAGCGTCGTGAATGGAGCCATGCAGACGCACACGATTGATGATGTCCAAGTGATGATAGTGACCACCGGCGTGTTGGCGCTGATTGTAGACGTCCTGGCCTAGGCCAGTGCCGAAATGGCCCGCCTCGAGGTCATGGGTGGCCAGGGCGTTGCCCGCGAGCATCGCGTGGCAGTACCCCGCCCGGATGAGCGCCCCCAGGCTTTCACGGCTGTCCTTGTCGAAGGCCACCGCTGGCCCAGCTACCCACGCAATGAAGCCGTGCTCACGCTCATGACGCAAGAGCTCATACAGCCATTCATAACTAGCCGAGAACGCGCTTTCACGGGTGCCACGGGTGCGAAAACTGAAGCGATCGGTCGACGTGCTTTTTTCCAAGAAGCCGTCGACATGAACCCAAATGCCTTCGCTGCCGTCCTCTTTGCGGCCCAGGGCTACCAAATCCCCCTGCGCAAGACGGCGGGCCTCGACCACCTCCAGCTCGTGCTGTCGCAACACGACGACTGCGTCCATGCGGCTCTCCCGCAGCACCTGCCAGCCGTCGGGTAGCCGAAAGTACTCAGGGTAATTGGAGGTGGCATGAAAGTACTCGGGGGCGACACCGTGGGCCGGAGCAGGTGCAAAGCGCACCAACGGGGCGCTCACCAAGGAACTGAAATCGGGCGCTTGATACGAAGGGAACTCCATCTCACAATGAATGTAGCAGGCGGCAGGTTGATTCATAGCCTGCGGCGTGTCTAATTCTGAGCGGTTTTAATTCTGAGCGATGTCGCTGGCGGACGCTAGCGTCTGGAGTCATGCGCGCATCGCACTCACATACACATCATGGGGTGAAGCCGTCCGCGGCTGTGGACGTTGAATGGATGAGCCAAGGCTGTCGCTCGTGCAGTGACAACACATTGCGCTGACCCGGACGCGGCTTGGTCAGGGGAGGCGACGGTTCATGGTGCGTCGGCTACCGAGGCCGCGTTGCAGTCCAGCGCGCGCGATGCAGCGCACGCTGTTAGGGTTTTTTTTCGCGAAGACTGTAGCGGTTTGCCCCAGGTAACTCTCATTTCGTCGGCCAAAAGTGCAAACTTATAGATGGGCGGCCGATCCGGGTGCGTTCGTCTCTTGCCTCACGCGGGGTCGCATTGCAACGTGCGCGCCATGCGACGAACGCTCTTCATTGCGCCTCTGCTCCTTTCCCTCACAGCGGCCTGTCAAAAACAGGAGTTTGGACCCACGCAGACTCCGGCAGCTGAGCATCCCGTGTACGCGCGCGGCTACCCGGCGAACCTGACCGCGTTCACCGAACTTTACAGCTTGGAACACAACGCCACCAAGGATTTCTTGGAAAAGCTCAAGACGTATCCGGCCCCGGTAAAAGGCACCAGCTGGGTCTTGGTCAAGCGGGTGTACGAGCTGGCTGAGGCCGATGGCAAGAGCGCTCATTACGCCCACGTCAGGAAAGAAAACTCGGACTTGGCTGCGTTCGTCGCCGAGGAGAAGAAAGAAGTCGTCAAGAAGATCAGCGGCAGCGTGCAGTACCAGGCCAAACAGGAACACTGTCAGTCGCAGTTTCACGGTGCGGTCGACAGCAGCTTTGACAAGGGCATCGCGGAGCGCTTTGACGCGCGGCGAGAAGACAGCTCACAGAGCCAACTCTTCATCGCTGAAAACGAGGAAAAACTAGGCAAAGACAACATCAAGGCTCTGCGTGAACACGCAGATGCCATCGCGACGACCTCGTACCTGGTGAACGTGTTGCTCGCCGAGCACCACGTACAACTGAAGCATCATGTCGCTGAGGCAAAGAGCGTAGGCAAGACATTGTCTGATCGTTTGGATGAGCTGGAGGCGGCTCGCCACTCGAGCGAAACAGATAGCGAGAAGGCGGCGCGCAACCTCGAACAAGAACAACTGTTTACGGCGCGTGCTGAACTGGAACATGCGCTGGCGGGTGCAAAGAAGCGGCTCGAGACGAGTGAGCAAGATGTGCAAAATGCCCGCGATGCGTTCAAGACGGTGATGGACAAGCTGCTCAAGGACGTCGACAGCCGGGGCTGACTCACAGCTCGGGGAATTGGATGCCTTGGGCGAGGGGCAGCTGGGGGCCGTAGTTGATGGTGTTGGTGGCGCGACGCATGTAGTTTTTCCAGGCGTCCGAACCGGATTCTCGACCGCCGCCGCTGTCTTTTTCACCCCCAAATGCCCCGCCAATCTCGGCGCCTGACGTGCCAATGTTGACGTTGGCGATCCCGCAATCTGAGCCGGCTGGACTCATGAACAGCTCAGCTTCTTGCAGGTTGTCGGTGAAGATGGCCGACGACAGGCCCTGGGGCACCGCATTGTGGGCAGCGATGGCCGCATCTAGCTCCAAATACGGGACGATGTAGAGCAGGGGGGCGAAGCACTCTTGGTGCATGATGTCCGTCTGCTGAGGCATGAGCATCAGCGCTGGTTCAAAGTACGCGCCGCCCTTGACGGCTTGGACCTCGCGACCTCCGCACAGCTGCGCGCCGCCTTGAGCTGCGGCGCGTCCGAGCGTGTCGATGAAGAGGTCAGCCGCTGCGGGTGACACCAAGGGGCCCACGTGACACTGCGCGTCAAATGGGTCCCCCACGCGCAGCGACGCATAGGCCCCAATGAGCGCCGCCCGGACCTCTGCGAGGCGCGTTTGTTGGACAAATAGGCGGCGCAGGCTGGTGCAGCGTTGCCCTGCTGTCCCAACGGCAGAAAAGACGATGGCGCGCACGGCGAGCGGCACATTGGCGTGCTCGGTCACAATCAGCGCGTTGTTGCCGCCGAGCTCCAGCAGGCTGCGACCCAAGCGGCGGGCCACACGCTCACCTACCGCGCGCCCCATGCGTGTGGAACCGGTCGCTGAGATGAGCGCCAAGCGCCGGTCGTCAGCCATATACTCCGCGAGTTCTGCTCCGCCCACGCACACCTGACTGACATGCTCAAAAGCTGAACCAAGCTCTGCTGCGGCTTGGGTAATGAGCTCCTGACAGGCCAGGGCGCAGTAGGGCGTCTGCGGGGACGGTTTCCAGACCACTGGGTTGCCACACACAATCGCGAGCGTTGCATTCCACGCCCACACCGCCATCGGGAAGTTGAAGGCCGAGATGACCCCCACGGGGCCCAGCGGATGCCATTGTTCCATCATGCGGTGCATGGGTCGCTCGCTCTTGATGGTGAGACCGCACAGCTGACGCGAAAGCCCAACCGCGTAGTCGCAGACATCGATCATCTCCTGCACTTCGCCGAGCGCTTCTTGGTAGATTTTTCCGCTCTCCCACGTAATGATTGCAGCCAAATCAGCCTTGTGCGTGCGCAGCCGTAACCCGAGGCGTCGAATGACCTCCCCCCGTACAGGGGCTGGGGTGACGCGCAGCTGACGAAAGGCAGCTTGGGCAACGTCGAGCATGTGATCGAGCTGGGCCTGTGAGTGGATGGGGAGCGCTTGGGTGGGCAAGCCATCCACGGGACTGCGGGGCAACAGCACCTCGCCCGGAGGATTCACGTCTGAGAAGGTGACCCCGAGCCTGGTCAAGACCTCGGCAAGACTTGACGCTTGGTTCATTTACGCGCTCCCGGGGTTATGCTGGGTGACTGGCGCACGAAACGGCGCCGCATAGGGGCTGAGCATGAAGTGATCGAGGGCAATCTCCTCCTGCGCGACGAAGCCGCGGTCCTTGTCGCCTCGGAGTAAGCGTCCCAGAAAATGCAGGTCGAGTACCGCACAGGCGGACGATGCCGTGGTGATCTGGATACCGCTCCAATCTGGACGCCACCAAGAACCAGCCAAGATGCGTCGATGTTCACTGTGTTGGACGAACTTTCCGCGTTTGCGGCCAGTGGCTGACACCAAGACCACGACTACATCCTGCTCCGTGACCGGCACCGCCTCCTCGATGATCCGCATGAGCAGCTCACGTCGCGGCCCGGCCTCGCCCAGTTTGAGATCGTGCACCAAGAAGTCCATCAAATCACGGTGGCCCGGGTAGCGAATGGTCTTGTACGTGAGATCGTTGACCTTGCCCGCGAGCGTCTCACTCAGCGTGCCCAAGCCGCCCGAGGTATTGAACGCCTCGTAACGGGCGCCATCCAGGATGAAGCGCTCGAGCCCCTCCAAAGGTAGGACTTTGGTGGGTTTGCCGTCTTTGATCGCGTCGCACAGGTTGCAATACTCGTTGATGAGCCCCTCCGTCGACCAGGTGAGGTTGTACAACATGGCATTGTTAGGCATCTGTGGTAGCGCGCCAACTCTCAGTTTGAGCGTCTCCAGTGTGTCGAAATGCGCCGCGACATCGGCGCCCAAGATGCCGACATAACCTGGGGCGAGCCCACATTGCGGCACGAACACTTGACCCCGGCGTGCGCTTTGCGACAATTTACGCACGTGATTGGTGGTGCTCACGTCCTCAGTCAGATCAAAATAGCTGGTCCCATGCCGCAGCGCAGCTTGGGCAATCTGAGGATTGTCGAAGAACTGGCAGGCCGAAATCACGGCATCTTGACCTGCCAACGCGGCGTCGAGGGCCACGGGGTCGCTGACGTCCAACTTGGTGCAGCGGATGCTCTCTGAGACCTGCGACAGCGCTGCCTCATCGCGATCAGCCAGGCTAATGTGCCAGTCTCTTCTTTGAGAGAGCAGCTCCGCGATACAGCGGCCAATGCGGCCGGCGCCAAGGACGGTCACGTAGTGCATGAAAGCTCCTGGTTTTTCGATCAAGATGGGGGATGGGTGGGTGAAGACTCCTGAGTATCGGTCCGGGCGGCGCCATCATTTGTGTTGCGGGCCGTGGTGGATTCAAAAATGTTGTTGGCGCTCTGTGCGACAAATCCGCGGTAGAGCTGGCCATCATGGCCCACGTGACGCTCCGCGAATTCGTAGTAACAGCTTGGGATCTCGTGCGTTTCTCCGCCCGAGAACTGAACGCGTCGCGGTTCCGCGCGGGTCGACGCTTGCTCGAGACAGTCTGCGCGCGTGCCTTGAATCAAGCCACCCTCGGTGTTCATGACCACGCCGTGTTCGATCAGGGCGTTCAGCAGTGTCCTTAGCCCCGGGCGCGTCGGCAAGGCGTGTACGGCGATGGTGAAGTGGTTGGCGCGAAAGCCCCACACGCTGAGCCAAGCAGCATAGGGACTGTGTTGATTGAGCCGTTCATAGTCGGCAAACGTGGGCATTTCCCATGGTCGCGCGCCGAGCAGGAGCTCCGGAAACGGCGTGAGCTGGTCGTTTGCCTGCTCTAAGGCATGCTCGAACCAGGTTCTCACCAAAAGTGGCATCTCATCCAAGAGCAGTTCACTCAAGAACACAAGCGGCAGGCGGTCATCTTCAGGGATGTAGCCGTAAGCGCGCAGATGTTTGTGAGGAAAATGATAGGCGTTGTCCCGTCGGTAACCCCAGCTCAGGAACGGGGCCTCGAACTCTTGTAGGCCCAAGCGCGGTGAGGCGATGGTCCGGAACGCAACGTGATCATTGGTTACCGCGCCAAACTTAGCCTCGACGAAATCATGGATACGCTGCGCGTTGGGCGTCACCCCTACATAGTCAGCAAACAGTCGCGAGAAGAATTCTTGCACCTGCATGACACACCCCGGTGAGGGGACCACTCCAGCGGCGATGCTGCGCACTCGATCCTGGTTCAAAACGAAGCAGGTGAGGCGTTTGGTGGAGTAGCCCCATGGAAGCGAACTATTAAAGCGTGGGCAACATCGGCCCCGATCGCATTATGACCCAGAGTCCGTCACGGTGCCACCCGCTTTGGAAGTGGGGCCGGCAAGGCTGGCAGGACGACGGGGGCGAGGCGAGCAGGTTGGTTGGGTCGTTGTCTGCGTGGTAGGGCGCTTGAGGAGGTATTTGTGGGTGACCTTGCAGTGAGTACGCGCTTTCTTTGCGTCATGATGTGCGGCCTACTTTGGTCGTGCGCGGGAGCGCCGCGGCGCTTGAGCTATTCTAGTCTAAACAGCGCCGCGATGGGTAAGAGCATGGACTACGCGGTGTACGCTCCCCCGTCGCTTGCCGATGCGGAGGTGTTGCCGTTGGTCGTCTTTCTTCACGGCGGAGGCGACGACGTGGACTGTTTGGATGAAGCCGGATTTGGTGCGCGTTTGGACCAAGCCATAGCAGCCGGTCGTGTGCCACGGGTCGTGATTGCGGTGCCTCAAGGAGACTTTGGATTTTGGGAAGATTGGGCAGATGGGACGCGCAAATACCGCAGCTGGGTGGTGGAGGAGATGCTGCCACAAGTGCAGGCAAAGTATCACACCCAGGCCTGCCCTGAGGGCTGTCACGTGATGGGCATCAGCATGGGCGGGCACGGCGCGTTGCGATTTGGCCTGAAGCGGCCGGACATGTTTTCAACGATCACGGCGCTCAGTGCACCCATCTTCGATACGGAGCAAATGTTAGAATTTAGGGAGCATTTTTGGTGGGGCCTAGTTGTGCCGGTAGGGCGCATTTGGGGCAAGAGCAAGGATCGGGCGGTGATGGCGCGTGACGACTTGTTCGTAGAGTGGTCCAAGCCGGAGGACCTCAGCGGTCGCAGGCTGCGTGTGGCGTGGGCAACAGATGATCGTAAGGAAGTGATCAAGACCAGCCAAAAATTTCACGCTCACTTGCAGGATAAGCACATTCCCCATTCCTTTGAGGTCTTTCCCGGCGATCACGAATGGGACGCCTGGATGCCTGCCTTGGAGCGGGCGCTTGGGGTGCAAGTCGGGGCGCAACCCGCACAGTGACCTCGAGTAGGAGCCGGGCATGGCGGCAGGTGCGCTGAGATATGCCCCATACCGCCCGTCGCAAAAAAAAGAGTCCGCGTGCTTTTGCACACGGACTCTTCCTCAGGGGGCTGAAGTGAACGCCCCGTGGCCCAGGCGGGGCCAATTACGGATGGTAACCCACCTCGCCATGGTCGGAGAGATCGAGACCGGTACGCTCGTCCTCTTCGTTCGGACGGAACCCACGGCAGATGGCCTTGACCACGTAAAACAGAACCACGGTGGCGAGCACGCTGTAGATCATCGTGAAGCCAATGGCCTTCAATTGCTCGAGCCACAAGCTCCTGCCCACAATGTCTTTGAGGTTGAGATCGAGGTTGGCGTTGATCTTGGGTGTCGCAAAAAAGCCGGTGAGCAAAGCACCCAAAGTGCCACCCACGCCGTGCACACCGAAGGTGTCGAGCGCGTCGTCGTAACCCAGCTTGTTCTTGAGCCAAGTGCAGGCAAAGAAGGGAATCACGCCGGCGAGCACGCCCAAAATGATGGCGGCATTCATGGTGATGAAGCCTGCCGCGGGGGTGACGACCACCAGGCCGCCCACAATGCCGGAGCACATGCCGAGGACGGTGGGCTTACCGCGGGTCAGCCATTCAACAGCGGCCCAGCTGAGCCCGCCGACCGCTGCGGCGAGGGTGGTGGAAGCAAACGCAGCCGAGGCGACGCCGTCTGCAGCAACCGCACTGCCTGCATTGAAGCCGTACCAACCCACCCACAGCATGCCGGTGCCGACCATGGTGAGCACCAAGCTGTGCGGGGGCATGGGTTCTGAACCAAAACCTACGCGCTTACCGAGCAGCAGGGCCAGCACGATTGCCGACCAACCGGAGGACATGTGGACCACGGTCCCGCCCGCGAAGTCGATGGCCTTGATGCTCGCGCTGGCGTTCCACACGCCGTTCATGAAGCCATCCACGCCCCAGACCATGTGGGCCAGCGGGAAGTACACGACAGCCATCCACAGCACCAGAAACAGCATGAGCGCGGAGTACTTGGCACGCTCAGCGATGGCACCCACGATGAGGCCAGGCGTGATGATGGCGAACATCAGCTGGTACATGGAAAATACGTTTTCCGAAACCCAAGCCGAATAGTTGGAGTTAGGGACAGCATCGACGTCCTTGAGCATCGCGAACGACATATCACCAGCGAAAGGCGAGCCGGAGGAGAAGGCGACGCTGTATCCAAACGCCCACCACAGCACAGCCACGATCCCGGAGAGGCCGAGACATTGAGCCATCACGCTGAGTACGTTTTTGGAGCGCACCAGGCCGCCGTAGAACAGCGCCAGGCCGGGCAAAGTCATGAACAGCACCAGGGCTGCACAGACCATCATCCAGCCATTGTGGCCGGGACCGGGCATCAGGTTTCCTGATGGGGGCGCCACATTGGTGATGTACGCCTCAAGGTCTTTAACACGTGCCTCTAGATCGGGGGTGGCGCCTTCCGCCGCCATTGCTGGCGAGGCCACTAGAAATATGATTGCTGCCAATAACCATGACCACATAAAGTTTTACTCTTTCCGAGCCTCGGGGGACGACACATTTCGGGGGTATGACTTCTGTCCTGAGCCCGACCGATTCGCTCGCGCCCAAGGTGCTTTGGTTAATGTTCGGAGGTGTTATGTGACTGTTTCTGAATTGTTTCGAAGGTCGGTTTTGTTGGTTCTCGTGGTCGACCAGGCACTCAACCTTTCGCTTTGGGGACGGTTCCGAGAGCCTGACCTGGTCGAAGTGTCAGGCATGACTCACGCCTAGCGTGAATAGTGGTCGGACTGACGTCCTTCAGATTGCGACTTGTTTACGGAGGCGAGCGAAGAACGAAACGCTGCGGAAAAGTTCGGCGGTGTTTCATGAAGAGGTGCAGAACTGGAGTTTGTCTGCTGGCGCCTTTCGTTGGAGCTCCCTGGGCCCGCTCGTCGGAGCGCTGGTGCTGCACGGGATGGCTGCGCTGATGCTGATTGGGGAGAGTCCAGAGCCCCCGCCAACGGCCGCGGTCTATCGGGCCGCTGGGCCGGATGCCGCGTCGTCAGCGCTGCTGCAGGAGGTGATGGTGGTGTCTGACACCGAGCACCCGTCGTCGACAGCACCTCCGCTATCGCCGCCGACAGCACGGTTCGCGTCCACCGCTGCACAGCTTTCGCCCACCGCAGCCCACGTCTCGCCGAGGGCTTCTTCTGCTGTGCATCAAGGGTCCAAGGGCTCGCCCCCTGCCGCGCCCTCCCTGGACGCAGAGGACGTTGCTTCGAACGCTTCTGTCCTGACTGTGGACGCCAGCTCGCGGGCCATGGCGGAGATCTCTGGAGTGGGGATGGGTTCGTCGCGCGAGACAAGACGCTCCAGCGCAGCAAGTGCGCTTGGTCAGGGAGGACAGAGTGCGGCTCGACGCGGGGCTGATTCTGCATCCGCTTCTGCTGGTGCTCGCGTGGCGCAGGGGGCTCGCCTGGTTCCGGCGAGCTTACGTTGCGCCGATCTGTTTCCCTACGCGGCGCGCAGTGATCGAGAAACCTTGGCGGTCGAGGTGGCGGTCAGCTCGACGGGTGGCGCGCGCACGTCGCGGATTGTAAGTGGCCATCGACACGAGGCGGTCTTTGATGCAGCGGCGCTCGCTTGCGCGCAGCGCTTGCAATTCATCCCGGCGCAAAGCACGCACGGCGCCGAAGTCGAAGGACGAGCGGTGGTGCGTCTGCGCTTTGAGCGGGCATCCTGAGTTCCGTACTCGCTTGAGCGCACGGCGCTGGCTCGAGTGGCACCCGTCGCACTTTTTCGTCGCGACAAGACGAAGCGTGACCAACAAAAGACTGCCCAGGTTGGACTGGATCCAAGCTGGGCAGCGTCAGGGGACAAGCGGTTACAGTTGAGGCGAGTCGTCAACGGCTGTGGCCAATTGCTCACCGTGGACCGCACCGGCTGGAGCTGTGATGGACTGAGCGCGTTGCCAAATCTCACGACCAACAGCGGGCTTTTCGGCGCGTACATCGACGGCAAAGCCGTGCTTGGCCTCACGGACCTTGAGCTGTGCAATCTTTCCCGATTGGGGGAACAGTGGATCGTTGGGGTGCGCAGGCTGGCCGCTTGCCACGTGGCAAGACATGACGCGTTGCAAATAAGGAGAGGTCAGACCGGGCTCTGCTTTGACGTAAAGCGAGGCGCCCAGGGTCTCATTGGGCTGCAGCGCGCGGGCCCGAAACACACGTTCCTGGATGGGATGCGCGTCGTACACCGCGCCGCCCGTATACAGTTGAGACACGACCTGATGGGCGTTGAGTTGTCCGCAATGTTCACCGCTGGCTGCTGCGCTGGATGTATTTTGGGCCCCGGCGCAACCCACGCTGAAGGACAAAGCCGTAGCGGCGATAAAGAGGGACACTGACTTGTTCTTGTTGGTTTTCATGATGTGTGAGTCTCCGTTGTGCGGATGAAAATGGTTGGTCTGATGCGACTCGAATGGATGCACACCCGGCGCGAGCATGGAGCCTGAGCGGGTGCTTGGATTTGGGTTGGCGAACGAGCTGTGGGCTCGCTCGGCGCGCCGCCGTTGGCTGCGTCTGGTGGGGACGCACGCGGCAAACGGCGCGTCCGAGTTGTGTAAGCGGCAGAGCCGCGCGCTCCAGGTTACTGTCGTCGCGCAGTGCTGCAGCTCACACGGGACTGTGGCTCAAATGAAGGGAGCGACCGTACGCACGCAGGGTGGGCGTTCCAGTCGTGCGATCCATTCATGGCGCGGTTCGGTATCGAGTAACCCGTAGCCGAACAAATTGGACCACAGGCCATGCGGCGGCTCGAAGGCCTCGCCGGGCAGCACGAAGGTTGGTTGCATGTCCTCGGCGCCGCCGTCGTTGCGCTGCTCCTTCTCCTCGCCTTCCTCGGAAGCTCCGAGCCACGAGCCGAGGTGCTCGAGGCCCGCCGCGCCGGGGGTGCTGAGGGGGACGACCTCCGCGGCAACCGCCGCAGTGACCATGGAGAAGCGACTGGTGGGCGCGGGTTGGTCCCCCATCGTGCTGCGCGGGGGCAGCCCCAGGAACACGACGTACGCAGCCAAGGCGACCAGAAGGGCGCGCAGCGCGCATACTTCCGCCCTGAACGTAACATCTGCGGAAAAACCGCGCAAAATGCGAGTCAGAAACGTCAATGAAACACAGCGAACATGGTCCTGACCATCCACGCTGTCAAGGCCGGTACCCACTTTCTTGAGCCGCTTGCTGGGTGGGGCCGTGATAGCGTGCGTCCGAAAAGACGTGGCGGGAATAAGTCCGAACCTAACGGCGTATGAACTGGGTCCACTGATAGAGCGCACCGGGCGTGCGCTGCTCTTTGCTGGGCGGCGGCGCAGTGACGGACAAGCGGTGTTGATCAAACGCCAGGCCAGCGAGTTTCCTTCCGAGGCCGATGTCGCGCACTATAAGCGTGCCTTCAACCTCGGCAAAGCGGCGGACCCGCCCGGCGTAGTTCGTCATCTGGAGTTGGTGAGCGATGGGGCCGGAGTCGCTCTGGTCACGTTGGCGCTGCCTGGGCAAAACCTGGGGCAGCTCCTTTTGACTTCTGCGCGCCCGTCTGTGCAAAAAGCGCTGGAGCTGGGGCTCGCGCTCACCCGTGAGGCACAGAGAATTCACGCGCTTTTGCTCATCCATGGCAACATCGAGCCCAAGAACATCATCGTCGATGCACAGGGGCAGGTCGCGCTCATCGATTTTGCCGCAGCCGCGCGCCTGTCCCAGCTCAATGAGAGCATTGGCACCACCAGTCAAAGTGAGATCGACCTCGGCTATTGTGCGCCGGAGCGAACAGGTCGCACCAATCGCACCGTCGATACCCGAGCCGATTTGTATGCCATCGGCATCAATCTGTTCTTATTGCTCACGGGTCGTCTCCCTTTTGAAGAGCGCGACGACTTGGCACTCATTCATGCGCACATGGCTCGCACCCCAGAGCGGGTCGATCGCCTGAGCGTGCAGCTGCCCGCCCTACTCGGTCAGTTGGTCGCGCGCGCATTGGCCAAGGACCCTGACGAAAGGTACCAAACAGCTCATGGTCTAGCTCACGACTTGGAGCAGTGCTTGAAGCAACTGGCGGAGCACGGACGTATCCTTGAATTTCCACTGGGGACGCGCGATCGTCCAGCGCGTTTGGTGTTGCCGCAGCGGCTCTATGGACGCACGGACGACCTTGCGCGATTGCGCGCTGGACTTTTGCACACGTCGCGCACCGGGCCGAGCCTCTTGACCATTTGCGGCCACTCGGGCATCGGCAAGAGCGCGCTGATCGATGAAGTTGCGCCTGAACTCGAGACGACCCATGGGCTGATCGTTCGCGGGCGCTTCGAACCTCTGGGTCGGGATATCCCGCTGGCGGCGTTTGCACGGGCGCTCGATGACCTGACCTCCCAGCTCGCTGATAGGTTTGGACCCGAGCATTTGGAGAGTGTGGTGCGCCGCGTGCAAGAGCTTCACGGTGTGGAGGCCGTGGCACTTTTGGACCTAGTTCCCAGCCTGGGACACCTGCTTGAGCCAGTCGCACAGGTGATGACCACGGACCGAGTTGTTCGGGCGCGTCGTCACGCGGCCGTGGGCGAATTGCTGCAGCAAGTCTGCGCGGAGACGCCGCTCATTATGGTGCTCGACGACATGCAATGGGCCGACGAGGCCTCGCTGTCCCTGCTGCGCTACTTACTGGCACCTGAGACCAAGTTGAGCGTCAGTCTGGTCTGCATGTGGCGCAAGGAAGAGGTAGGCCCCACTCACCCGCTCACCAACACCATCGAGGTGATTGCCCAAACCCAGCATGTACTTTCGCTCGAGCTAGGTCCGCTGGGCGCGCCTTCCATCCGGGAACTCGTGGATGACGCGCTCGCGCTGGAGCCGCAGCACGCGGACGTCTTAAGCCAAGCCTTGCACGCGCAAAGTGGAGGCAACCCGTTCTTTCTCCGCCAGCTTCTTTCGTCGATGTACGCCGACAGGCAATTGGTGTTTGACGAAGGCAGCGCTCGCTGGGAGCTCAGGTTGTCGCCCCAGCCTCCACAGATTGTGGGGGTAGAGGACTTCATGTTGACGCGCATGACGGGCCTGCCGCTCGACAGCTTTCGGCTTCTGCAAACTGCCAGCCATTTGGGGTCAGAGCTGACTCTGAGCGAACTAGCCCTCACCACTGGTTTCGATGTTGCGGAGACGTGGCGTTGTTTGGAGCCGGCGCTCAGTCAGGGTTTCATTCAGCTGCGGGGCGCGGCAGACCGCTTTCGATTTCCTCATGACCGGGTACGTGAAGCCCTGTGGCACTCCGTGTCTGAGGATGTGCGGGCGGAGTTGCACTTTGTCATCGCAATAGGGCTCATCGAGAAGCTGTCGGCTACCGAGCGAGAAGGCCGCATCACCGAGCTAGCCGATCACGTAGTCCACGCGCTCTCCAAAATAGACAGTTCAGAGTTTGCGCTGGTTGGGATTGATGTCGAGCTAGGGGCCGCGCGTCGCGCTGTGGCGTCGGGCGCATTTGAGCAGGCCGAGACCTACGTTCGAGCGGCGCGCACACTGCTTTTGCCCATAGGGTGGACGGCAGAACCCGAGCGCTGTCTCGAGGCTTTGTTGCTGCTGGCCCGCGTCATCAATAGTCGGGGCGATTCCGAGGGGCTCAAGGCGCTGGCGCGCGAGGCTGAGCTCGCGGGCTGCGAAAAGGTACGTCTCATCCCCCTGTACGATCTGATGTTTGGGGCGGCTTATGCTGACGGCAACCTGCAGCAGGCGATCGAGACGGGTAGCTTGGTGCTTGCGCGCTACGACGTGCACATCTCAGCCAAGGCAAACATGAGCGACGTGCTGCTGCGCGTTGCCCGGCTATGGTGGATGCTCAAGCGCCGGCTCCCGCGCTCCGTGCTCGAGTTGCCTGTTGCAGAGGACCCGACGGCGGTGGCGGCGGTCGAGCTCTTGCGTCGCTTGCTGCCGCTCGCTTATCGCGCCAGCGAGACCGTGTCCGCCTTGTACCTGACCGAGGCAGCGCTCCGTGCGGTGCGTTGTGGTCGCTCAGCGGCTGCTGGCGCCGCGTGGGGGACGGTGGCGGTATTGGCCATCGAGATATTCGATGACGCGGTCACCGCCGAACATGCCATGAATTTGGGCCGTGAATTGGCCGAGAAGCACCAGCGCACCGACATCCTCATGGAACTCGAGGCCAACCGTGCGCTGTTGATCTCCCCCTGGCTGCGACCGTTTCAAGAGACGATACCGCCCATGGATGACTGCTATCACACGGCGCTCCGGACCGGTGATAGTTATATGATATCGCATCTGGCGATCATCTTGGCTTTTTATCGCACATTTCGCGGAGATCCGCTGCCGCGGATGATGAGCCAAACGGAAGCGTTCATGGCACTGCTCAACCGCCATGACCTGGCCCTGGCCGATTTGCGCGTGCTTCGGCAGTACCTGGCCTGCTTGACCGAGGACACACAACCCGCAGGCGAACTAGCCGGGGAACACTTTACCCTCGATACAGATCTGGCCTCCATTCAAGACATCACTACGCGATCGTGCGCGACCATGCTTGGTGCCCACATCGCCGTGACCTTGGGCACGCGCGAGCAGATGGCACGCGCATTTACGTTGGCCCGGCCTGAGATCAAAGGACCTCGGCATACCTTCCTGCGTGCTATGTGGCCGCACTATGTGGCCTTGTGTTGTCTGGGGAGTCTACCCGACCAAGGTGCGGCTCGCAGACGGGGCGTAGCTTATGCCCGGGCCCGCATCGAGGATCTGAAGCGCATCGCGAAGGCGACGCCGAGCAATGTCGACCACCGCATTGCCCATGTGCGGGCTGGCGTCGAACGAGCGCTGGGGAACGTGGAGCGTGCGCTCGACCTGTACAATCAAGCGGCGATCTTGGCTAAAAGGTACGGCTGGCTCCACGAAGCAGCCTTGATCCATCACCAAGCGTGTGAGTTTTTGCTCGAGCGCGGTGACGCTGTGTCTGCCTCTGGTCATTTTCGTGAGGCCGCTCACCTGTACCGTCGCTGGGGCGCAGTGCGCGCGCTCGGTCGTTTGGCTGCACGCTGGCAAGAGGCATTGGGGGAAGATGCCCGTCCTCCAGGCCTCGACCTGGCCTCTACGCCGACGGATGAGGCCGATGATCGCCTCGACTTGAACACGGTGATGAGGTCTGCCCAAGCGATCTCCCGCGAAGTGAACCTGGAAGAAATTGTACGCACGCTGCTGCTCGTGGTTGCGCAAAATGCAGGGGCCAGCGCTGCCACCTTGGTGCGCAAGCACGAGGGTGAGCCCTGGGTGGTGGGCCAGCTGAAACACGAGCAAGGCGCTCCTGTGACGCGGTTCGTCAATCGTCCACTGAGCGCGGAGGAGGACGGCATCCCGGCGGCGCTCGTGCGGGTGGCGCTCTTGCTCAGTGAGCCGCGCATCATCGACGATGCACAGACGGAAAAGGACTTGTTCGCGGAGCTCACTCCGCTGCGCGAGCGTGGGGTGCGATCGGTGGCGCTGGCCCCGTTGATTCGTCAAGACCGCAGCGCGGGTGTGTTGATTCTGGAGAACGAGCTGTCCGCGCACGTGTTCACCAGCGCGCGGGCGCGCCTGCTCGAGGTGGTCGCGGCACAAGCAGCCATCTCTATGGAAAACGCGGTGCTCTACGCCGATCTTCAGAGTTCGCTGCACGCACAGATTGAATTGACGGAGGCCAATGGCCGCTTCGTCCCCGGGGAGTTCTTGGCGGCGCTCGGCCGTCCGACCATTGCCACGGTGTCGCTGGGTGACAGCGTTCAAAAAGAAATGACCGTCTTGTTCAGCGACATTCGCGGGTTCACCCGACTCGTGGAAGGCATGTCCCCGAACGAGAACATTGCGTTCATCAACGAGTATTTGCATCAAATGGAGCCAGCCATCATGGACCACCAGGGGTTCATCGATAGCTACGTGGGCGACGCCATCATGGCGCTGTTCGATGGTGGAGCACACAATGCGGTGCGTGCCGCGGTCGACATGCTGGTGCGACTGCGCGCGCTCAACATGAAACGACAAAGTCATGGCCAGCGCGCACTTGCGATTGGAATTGGGGTAAACACCGGCCCGCTCACCTTGGGCACGATCGGTGGTCCGAGCCGCATCAAGTGCGGAGTCATCGGAGACTCGGTCAACTTGGCCGCGCGCATTGAAACAGCCACCAAGCAGTACGGCGTGGCGCTTCTGATCGGGCAAGACGCACTCGATTCCATCCCCGAACCGCAGGCGCTCGATATCCGTCAGGTGGACTGCGTGCGGGTCGTCGGTCGCAACAAGCCTGTCGCGCTGTATGAGGTGTTCGACGCGGACTCAGACGCTGTTCGGCTCGCCAAGCGTGCGACGCTACCCAGCTTTGAGCAGGGATTCACCGCGTACCAAGCTGGCCACTTTGCCCTGGCGCGGGCTGCATGGCTAGAGTGCATCGCGGCGCTGCCGAGCGACCCTGTGGTGCAGCTGCTCGATGCACGCTGTCAGCGACTGCAGGAACAACCGCTGCCGCGCGTGTGGGACGGCGTGTACGATCTGGAAAGGAAGTAGACCAGCGCTTAGGGTGTTGGGATGAGCTTGAGCAGGTCGTTCCAGTAGTCGGTGACAAATAGCCCCTGGGGGTCCAGCTCTTGCCGCACCTTGTTGAACTGCTCCCAGCGCGGGTAGCCCGAAGGGATGTCGAGCGTCGCATCCTTCGTCGGATCCGGCATGAATTTGCCCCAATGCAAGCGGTAGCTGAGCGGAGCAAGCTTCTTCCAAAACTGCTCGAAGAAATCGCGAGGGTCCCCCACATTGCGCCCAAACCAAAATACATCCACCCGCAAGCAGGGCACATTGCCGTAGGCCGGATTGAGGAAGAACCGCTCGTTTCCTGCGGTCGCATAGAGCTCGACGCAATAGGGACCAGTGTGTGCGTAGGCCTCCACGTAGCTGTCCGAGGTAAATAGTTCACGCAACGCGGTGATCGTCTTTTGAACCCCATCGCTCGAAAAGGGGATCCAGATCTCGGTGAACCAGGTGGGTACCAATAAATCGCTCACACCGTTGTCCATGGGGAGGCCGCTATACCAAATGTCCCGAAACTGCTGGGGCGGGTTCTGTGGGCCAGAGTCTTTGATGAAGATTCCCAGAATGCTACCGATGAAATACGGCACCACCGTGCGCAGGACTTGCAGCAGCGCGGACAGGTGCTCATCACTGATGAGTTCGCCAGCTACCCAGCGTTCGACCGCGATCACGAAGACCTGAAACCACACTGGGCCGCCCGCGGGTGCTGAGCTGCCGGTCTGCGGCTGAGTGCTGATTTCAGCCCACACTTTCTTGATCAGATCTTGGAGCTCCTCGGGAAGACCGGCACTTTGGTTGGTGAGTTGGCTGAGCTGCTCCGCCGAGATGTGGTCCCAGTTCAAAGCAGCGACGCTGGCCAACTTGCCCTGAAGGCGGCGCACCTCCGCGAGCCTCTGCGCGGCATCGCTGCCCGCCTGCCCATATTGCTCGGGGCCGACCCCCAAGCTGCCCAAGAGCGTGAACAAAAATGAGGCCGCGAGTTGTTCGGTGGCGGTCATTTCCACGTAGGGCTTGCGATCTTGAGGTGCCACGGGCGGCGTGGCGCGGCTAGCTTCCCACACCACGAGTCGATCGAAGTCCTTTTGCGGCCACCACATCATGCGCGTGTAGTCCGTCTGCTTCAGGTACTGCTCCAGCGAGGGCTTACCCGTGCCCAAGTTGTAAAAATCGACGTTGGGGTGGTTGCTCGCGGGCCCTGTGGTCTCAGTCCCTTGGATGTCGAAACGCGGAATGCAACTGAAGGTGACGGTGGACAGGACGCCACACAGACCCAGTGAAATGCCCGTCGCGGCAAACGCGTCCGGCTGGGTAGCTGGACTGAGGTCATGCGCTTGCCCTTGGCCGTCGATGATGCGAATGGCCTCGATGGAGTCGAGCAAGGAGAACTTGCAGGTCCCGCCCGCAGATCCGGTGGACAGAAAACCGCCCACGCTTTGATGAGAGATGCCTCCCAAATCAGGCAGCGCAAAACCCACTTGGTCCAGCTGATAACACAAGCTGGCTTGGAGTGAGCCGATGGGCAAAGTGGTCTCGTCTGGTCCACGGCGCGCCAGATCCAAGCTGTTGACGTCGGGGATGAAGAAGTCGTCACCCGCCGTGATGGCGGTCTTGAGCGGAAAGCGCGGTGACTCCCCCAAGTAGCAGCCGGCCTGCACCGTGACGGAGATCTTTTCTGCACCTTTTGCGATGGTTTTTGGCAAGCTGAGCGCGCGATAGCGGTCCAGCACCAGCAGCTTCACGCTGTTGTCGCCCGACAAGATCGTGGCCGGAGCGATGGCGTCCCAAACTGTGTGCCCCGAGCCAGCAACTCGGATCCCACCACGCTCGCTGGTGGCGCGAATGAGGCCGGCGATTTCAGCTTCGGAGGCTGGATGATAGCAGCCATCGTCCATGGGCACCGGGGGCAGTCCGGGATCTTGCTCGTAGCCCGTGCCGTCACTCAGCCAGGGGGAGATGAAGTTGGTGTAGGCCTCGTAGAGTGCCGGCGACACACGGGCAAACGCGCCCAGCGTGTCCCAGTAGTCCTGCTGCCAGTACACGCGTCGCCCAGTTCCGTCGTCGCGCGTGCGGTAGAGCGTGGCCACGGGCATGTTCACCGGTGGCAAGGCGTCCGCCAGCTTGAAGCTCATCGTGTAGAAGAGCGAAAATTCGTCTTCTCGTTCAATGAGCGTGAGCCCAGTCATGCGCAAATGCTGGTAGATGTCGAAGGTCGCCGACCAAAAGGCCTTGAAGCAGTTGATGCCGTAGCGCGTGTTGACGGGCGAGATGGCCAAGATGTCTTTGCTATAAAGCCGGTCCAGGTCCGCCAAGAGTCCCTCGCGGTCCCCCCGGTCGGCCAACCCATACATCGCCATCACCTGCTGACCAATGCTTGCACTCATGACCAGATTGTTAGCGGAGGACGAGCCAAACATAAACAGCCCACAGCTCAGCTTGCGCGCATAGCAGCGCACCTGCGCAGATGTGCCGTGTAAGCCCTCCGCTCAAAAGGCAACTGAGTTGGTCTAAGAGCATTTAGATAACACTGGGAATGTCGTCTCAAGGGCGACAATCCAAGCCACATTGGCCAGATGGTTCGCTTTGATCCGTGCCCTCGCTATCCTTCGCACAAGCGAAGTGTGGCAATCCAAAGACAATAACGCAGACGGCACGTGGTCGAACGAAGAGCCCGGCCAGACCCGGGACAGCGAGGCGCCTACCTTGGACGCTCCGCACACCACCCAATCCGGGTCGGAGAGTGGGACGAGTTCGCAAACCATCGCTGCCCCGCTTCCGCTGTCCGCTGAGCGCCTTAGTTTTGTCGACGCGCACCGCGCGCCCACCAGCGAACCACTACAAGACGTGCGTTATCACGACGTGGCGCGCATCGCGATGGGGGGCACCTGTTCCATCACCGAGGCCTTTGATTGGCGCATTCGACGCCGCGTGGCCATCAAGCGTTTGCACCCGGAATTGACAGGTCCGCAGACGGTGTTTCGTTTCAGTCGCGAGGCGCTCATCGCCTCTTGGCTCGATCACCCCAACATCTTGCCCATCTACGACATGGTGTTTCCGCGACGTGGGCCACCAGAGCTGGTGATGAAGCTGGTCAAAGGTCGGACCTTTGCTGAAGAGATTGCTGCCACTCCTGCTGAACTCGGCCGCATGTTTCAGTTGCTTACGGCGCTGCAAAAAATTTGTGATGCAGTGCAGTTTGCCCACGACGCTGGGGTCATTCACTGCGACTTGAAACCCCAAAACGTGATGGTGGGGACCCGGGGCGAGGTGTACGTGTCCGACTGGGGTATTTCGCGCTTCGTCGCCGGCACGGAGCACGCGCTCAACGGTGTCCTGCGGGACAGTGAATTTGCGTGCAGTCCGCAGCCACTCACGGGCATTTGCGGAACACCGGCCTACATGGCCCCCGAGCAAGCGCTGGGCGACTTGAGCGCGGTGGATGAGCGCACGGACGTATTTGGTCTAGGGGGGATCTTGTACGAAATCCTTACCGGCGAGCCGCCCTACACGGGCTACCAGAGTGAGTTGGTCATTGCAAAGGCCGCGCAACGTGAGTTGGTCCCGCCCAGGAGCCGCGCACCAGAGCGACCCATTCGACCCGATTTGGAGCGACTGTGCATGAAGGCCATGGCCCCGAGCAGGGAGGAGCGTTTTAGTAGCGCTGCCGAGTTTGCTGATGAGCTGCGCAAAGCCATGGTGGGTGGCAGCTGGTTTGCACTGCGCCACTATGAACCTGGCGCCGTGATCGTGGTGCAGGGAGAGGCCTCGTTCGAAGCGTTTCTCATTGAGCGCGGCCGCTGCGAAGTCACACAACTGCAGTCGTCTGGGGAGAGCAAGCTGCTGCGGGAATTGGGGCCCGGCGATGTGTTTGGCGAGACGGGCATTTTTACCGGTTCGCCTCGCTCAGCAACGGTGCGTGCTCTGACGGACGTCGACCTGCAATGCATCGATCAGGACAGCCTCAAGTGGGCCACCAATCCAGGCAGCCCACTCGAGCTCATGGTGCGGACGTTGGCCCATCGCTTTTTGGATCGCGAGCGTGAGCTGTCGTAATTCCTAGTTTTCAGAGGGGCAGGGCCCCTCTCGTCGTCGCGAGTGAATCGCGCCTCCTCACTCCCACCTTCCGCCGGAAAATCCGGCGCTCGCGCAATGCTCGCGGCGGTTTTCCGCGTCTCGTCG
>Ga0315912_10002307_pt1 | contig 20758 bp, 17 predicted proteins | sample VfabasoilMG_FD_204469 | JGI IMG/M metagenome (GOLD analysis project Ga0315912, IMG submission 204469) | Garden soil microbial communities collected in Santa Monica, California, United States - V. faba soil | ecosystem: Environmental > Terrestrial > Soil > Garden | place: USA: California...
AGCCTGCGCTTCAGGCAGCACATGGCGCCCCTCACAACATCACTGGCGCATTGGGTAGTTCGTCCGGATTCGCACCGGTCGGTGGAAAGTGTTGTGCCAGCAACGCGGTAATCTCGCGTATACCCTGGATAGCCCCTGCCTCGTAGCGCTGCGCCTGAAACGCCGATTTCATGGCGCCGCTGATGGCGTCCCATTGGTGCTGTTCGACCATGGCGTTGATGCCGCGATCAGCCACGATTTCGATGCGGCGATCCGCCACCTGCACGTAGATCAGCACACCGCTGTTGTGTTCGGTGTCCCACACCCGGAGCTGCGAGAAAATCTCGATAGCCCGCGCCCGTGGTGTGCGTCCGTGCAGCAATAACCAGAGCTTCAAACCGCCCTCGACGGCGAAACGCAATTCGCCGTCGTGCGATTGCTCCGATTCGCCGATTGCGTTCTCGATCGCTTGCAGTGTTGAGAGCGGAAATTTTTGATCCACGACCCACCGTGGAGCAAACAGATGCTTGATGACGCGCTTGATATCCATAGCCTTAAACCATTGTGACTGCGTTCTATTCTTTGCGCTCTTTGCGTCGGGTATTGCAACTACCAGTCGCTTGACGAGCCGCCACCACCGAAATCGCCGCCGCCACCGCTGAAGCTGCTGCCCGAGCTACTCGAACTCGAACTGCTGCTCCATCGGTCGCTGGACCGTCTACTGCCGGACGACGAGCCGCCGCTCAGGGCGCCTCTGAAGTCTTGCATGCCCAGGATGAAGCCGACGATCGCAAAAAAAATGCCGACCTCCGCCTCTCCGGAAATCGCCCAGACGCCGCCTCCGGTGGCACCCGCAACCCCTGCTGCGATGCCAAAACGGCGCAGCCAGGCCCACGACCATTTGCCACCCTTGTCACTGCGGAACTTTCCGCCAAGCAAGCCCAAAATGAAGACGAGGATCGCGGGGGCGATGCCGAGCCCCGCCACTCCGGTAGTTGCCCAGACAGCACCGCCGCTGGCGCCGGCGAGCGCTGTAGAACCGACAACGTTGCCGAAAAGACCGAGCCGGGCTCGCAAAAAGCCGCCCATCACAATCGCTACGACCGCGACAACCAAGACCGCGCCCAGGACGATGGAATCGGAGTTCTCCCATTCATGTTTTGGGGGTCGGGAGTTGCCCACCGGCTCAGGCAGTGGCTCGCCCTCCACTACCTTGATCAGACGCTCGACGCCGGCGGCAATGCCGCCGTGAAAATCACCGTTCTTGAAGTAAGGCGCGATAGTCTCGCTGGTAATACGCTTGGCCACGGCATCGGGCACCGCGCCTTCGAGACCGCGTCCAATTTCCAGGCGCATTTTGCGGTCGTCCTTGGCGACCAGCAGCAGCACGCCATCGTCCACACCCTTACGGCCGAGCTTCCACTGCTCGACGACACGGATGGAATACTGTTCGATCGCTTCCGGCTGCGTCGTCGGCACGATCAGAACGGCGATCTGGCTGCCCTTGGCGGCCTCGAACGCCGCGAGCTTCTGTTCGAGCGCGCCGTGCTGCCGGTCATCGAGCGTGTTGGTGAGATCGGTGACGCGCGCCTTGAGCGGCGGCACCTCAACTTCAGCGTGCGCACTGCCGATCAGCAGGCACGCCAGAATAGATAGGAGCAGGAGAAACCCGGCTCTCACGACCGTTGGCCGGACGGGGGAAAGCAGACCCGCATGCGTCTGTGCGTCATCACCGATAGAGGAAATTTAAAGATGATCGTTCCGTTCCGTATTGGCAAGAGCAAAATGACTGGGTGCGGACCCCATAGTAGCGCATAGAAGGATGCCCTGAAGAAGAAGCCGCATCGGCCGTGAGACTTGCATCACATAGTCATGCACCTGAATGCTGTAGGTCGCTGTGCACACCAGCATCCTGCAGGCTCGGTGTAAAAACCAGATCAACTCCGGTAATTCTGTATACGTGGAGAAGCAAGCCCGGCCATCATCTATTTCGCCGCCAGCACGCATTCCGCAAGCCCCGCCGTCAGCCCCGCATACGCCTGCTGAGCGTCAACGCTGTCGTTGTGGAACTTGCGCCACGCGCCCGTGCCCGAGTCGTGGTACATCGTGCTGCCGTCGATGTCGATCGAACCGCCCTGAAACGCAAGCACGAAGCGCTTGCTGTCGTGGTGCAGCTTGGCGGGCCGCCTGTAGCGGCTGGTCCGCAGGTTATACGCTGCGACGGCGGGCGCCTGGAAATAACTCCCGGTGGCGCGGCAGGGATCGGGCAGGTTCGCACGGACCTGGGTGACGAACGGCACATAGGCCTGCTCGAATCCGCTCATGGCGAGCGTGCTTGCCCAGTTTGCCAGTAACGCCGCCATCACCAGGCCCAGGGGTATGGTCACCAGCCTCGTCAACGCGCGGCGCGTCAGCCAGCGTGCGGTGCGCAGCATGTAAGCCAGGTTGAACAACTGGAAAACGATGCCTGGACACAGCAGAAAGAAAACAAGGTACGCCATGCTTCCCTCGTGCGGCCACGCCATTGACTGCTGGTAGAACACCCACGCCACGGCCATCGCGTACGCCGCGAGCAGCACCGCGCTCAGGAGGATGCGCGGCTTGCGGCTGGATTGCGGTTCGGTGTTTGGCGTCATCAGGGCTCACTCAGATGATGGTTATCGGATGTATGGAGAGTATTAATCGTGTCCCGGTATGAACAGCGTGCGGGTCTTCCACACCAGCGTCTCCGCCGTGCCCTTGGGCATGTCATGGTATAAAAAGCGCCGCTCGTTCGCGACGATTTCGAGGATGACGTTTTCGTCCGCCGCGATGTTCGCGGTTTTAAGCCTTTGCGCTTCGTCCCCGCTAACCGGAACCACCACCCGCGTTTGCGGATCGTCCCCGTCTGCCCAATCGACCCGCTCGCAGAACATGCTTAGAAAGTGCTGTCCACACCGAACGCATCGCAGAATGGATACGCCGAAGTGAGATTCATCCACCAGCTCGGCGATGTGCTTGGTTTTGCGGATGGCTTCCCTGGCGACGACGCTATCATCACCAACGCAGAGGCACGGGTCGGATGTCATTGCCCGGCGCTCGCGTGTACGGCCGCGCTCACGGCGAAGCCCGGCACTCGAAGTGCAAGGCTCTTTCCGGCACGGTACCGGCGCGGCAGACCCAGTTCTTGCCGCCATCTGCCGACAGCAAACGAACTGACTTCCCGGCAACGCGGCGGTCGACGCCTTCAGTCTTCAGCGTGGCGGTCAATTCAATCTCGCCGGCGCCATCTGCCCCCTTGGTGATGGCCACGGACTGCACGTACTTTGAGCCTGGCTCAGCAAGCATACCGGCGAGGGATGGCGGCCACTTCTTGTGGGTCTCGTAATAGTCCGCCAACGGCGCTTCGGTACTTTTGAGCAGTACCATCGCCTCAAGCACCTGCAAGCGGTCCGCGTAGTCCGCATACGTGGGTCTCAGAACAGCAATCACTATGGCGCCGAGGACCACGATCGCTATCAACGCCACCCACGGATGCGAATTCAAAGCCGTCCACGGGTTTCGCGCCGGCTTTTTGACCGACGTCTGAGCTGCCTCCTCATGTTCGGACCAACGCTCAGTCACGAGAACCTCCTCGGAAAGATATTAGCGATAACGTGATACGAAAAAACATTAAACCTGCCCGATTATCTTATTCCGATGATGCCGCTTTAGAGTTCGCCCAGCGGCTATGAAATTTCAGGACAAGGCGGCGGCGTAAGTTTGGCAAAGCGCCCGGGATACGTCACCTTGCAACTCCAGACCACACGCTTGTCGTGCACGGTTGGTGTCCACTCCACGGCAACGCCAAACAACACACTGCCGGTATTTCGGCCGAGAATGTTGCCGTCGTCGGATACCTTCCACTCGGGTTCTTGAGGAGGAAAGATCACTTTGTTTGGTGCAACGGCAACGCCTTTTCCCGATCCGGCCAGAGAACCCGTTCGAGTCACGTAGCCATTAATTGCCGTACGCGCGGAATCCGGCAGAGACAGCATGTTTCTGGCAATCAACTGAATTTGCTGGTCCTCCTGGTACACATTGTAGTAGCCCGGAAGGAAAGCGATCACGATCAGCAGAACCACAACGACGATCACCGTGTTGCGAACGGAACCCCCTTGCCGCTTGCGGGATACCGGGTTCGAATTTTTCATATGATCTTCCCTGATTAACCCGAAATCCGTAACCGCGAAGATACGAAGGCGGATGTCAGAAGCACGATACGCTCTTTTGAAGCATAACAAGTGTTCGGTGGAACCATGATAAACCCGCATCGCAAGGCGGCGTGTACGAAATCGCCACTCGCCACAGATCATCGCGTGGATCGAAATCAGGAATTAGTTACAGAAAAATATAATAAAAACAAATAGTTACAGTACAGAACGGCATGTGCGCATTGCGCGCGCACCGCCAACTCTGTTACACACAAGCGCATGCAAACAGAATTGTTGCGCGACGCGCGCTTCACGCGCTATTGGTCCGGCGATATTGCTTCAACGCTCGCCAACCAGATGCTGGTGCTCGCAGTGGGCTGGCAGATTTATGAGATCACCAACAGCGCGTTGAGTCTGGGACTGGTCGGCCTCGCGCACTTCGGCGCGCAGCTCGCATGCACGCTGCCGGCGGGCCATGTCGCCGACCGTTACGACCGCCGCCGTGTCGCGCTTATATGCCAGCTCGCACAAGGCGCATCAGCGATGCTGCTCTCTACGGGCAGTTACGGCGGCTGGCTCAACAGCAATATCATCTACGCGTGCGTCTTCGTAAACGGCATGTCGCAGACGTTTCAGAATCCTGCGCTGCGTGCGCTGTTGCCGTCGCTAGTGACGCCACACATGTTGCCACGCTGCATCGCGTTTCACGCCGCGGCGAAAAAGACCGCGATCATCGCCGGCCCGGCACTGGGCGGCATGATTTATTTTCTTGGCGCAAGTACCGTGTATATCGCGAGCGCGATTTTCTTCGCGCTGGCAGGCGCGGTAATTATCGGCATCCGAGCGCCGCGCCCCGCGACTCATCATGCGCCGCTGACCATCGGCTACATGCTCGGCGGATTGCATTACATTTTCAGCAAACCGGTGATCCTCGGTGCGATCTCGCTCGATCTGTTCGCAACGCTGCTCGGCGGCGCAGTGGCACTGCTGCCGATTTACGCGCGCGACATTCTGGAAACCGGGCCGCTGGGTCTGGGCTTGCTGCGCTCGGCGCCGGCTGTCGGCGCGGTAATCTCGTCGCTCTACCTCGCGCACGCGCCACTTACGCGTGGCGTCGGCCGCACGCTGTTCATATCGGTGGCGATTTTCGGTGTAACCACGGTGATATTCGGTTTTTCGAAGTGGCTGCCGCTGTCGCTGCTGGCGCTCGCTGTGATGGGCGCGGCCGACATGGTGAGCGTGGTAATTCGTTCATCGCTGGTGCAGCTTGAGACACCCGACGAAATGCGCGGGCGCGTGAGCGCAGTGCATTCGCTGTTCACCGGCACCGCCAATCATCTCGGCCAGTTCGAATCCGGCATCACCGCCGCGTGTTGGGGCACGGTGCCGGCGGTGGTGGTGGGCGGACTGGGAACGCTTGCCGTAGTGGGACTGTGGATGCGGTGGTTTCCGACGCTGGTGAAACGCGAAGTGCTGGCGCGGCAATGATGGGACATCCATAAAGAATAGGAATGAGCGATTTCTTCGCCACAATAGACCCAGAACCGACAACTGTTTGCCGGCCACAATCTGCACCGACATGCCACAAGTGTGAATATTCCGATGTACTCAAGCAGGCCACGGGCTTCGATCTGCGCACCGCTCATCCCACGGAGGGAGGGCGGCAGATCATCGCGTTCGAGCATACATTACGACGGTATATTGCAAACACGCTAAACTGTATGCAGGAAGTTGCCCTGTCTTAGAGCGCCTAACATAATGTGAAACCCATGCGTGGGTTTCGTTATGTTAGGCGCTCTTATCATCCGAAGCCGGGGATCAATCGCGCGTGGAAGGTGAATCGGGAGAATTTCACATGCCTGCGAAATCCAAAGCCAAGACCAGGAAGTCTAAAGACCCTTGCGCCGAGTTAAAGCGCAAGCTGAAACAGCGTGACGCCGAGCTCAAGGAAGCACGCGAACAGCAGGCGGCCGTCAGCGACATCTTGCGCGCGATTTCCGCGACGGCGACTGACGTGGAACCGGCGCTGCGAATTATCGCCAGGCACGCCATGCGGCTGTGCGGATCAGTCGATGCGCGAATCTGGCTGGTCGAAGGCGACCGAGCGAAGTACTTCACCGGTTGCGGCAGCATTCCCCCCGCGAAACCGGGCGAAACGGTAGCGCTCGACCGGGGTTCCGGCATCGGCCGCGTGATCGTTGACCGCAAAGCAGTGCACATCAAAGACGCGGCAAGCGTATCGCAAGATGAATACCCCGTTGCGCGCGAGGTGCAGCGCCGCCACGGTCATCGCACGATGCTCCACGTGCCACTTATGCGCGAGAAGCAGGTGCTGGGTGTGATTACGCTGCGCAAGATGGTCGTCGAGCCGTTTACGAAGCGACAGATTGAACTGGTGCAGACCTTCGCCAACCAGGCGGCAATCGCGATCGAGAACGTGCGGTTGTTCAACGAAACCAAGGAAGCGCTGGAACACCAGACTGCGACCAGCGAGATCCTGCGCATTATCAGTAAATCACCCACTGATACCCAGCCGGTGTTCGATGCAATCGTGCGAATAGGTTCGGAGTTGTTAGGTGGCATGAATATGTCTTTGCGCTTGGTCAAAGGCGAACGCGTCAAGATGCTGGCAAGCACAATTGCGCTGGCTGAGGACAACATGGTCAGCGACGATCGATGGCCTTCCAATTGGTGCCTTCAGCGAAGAGAAGTCGTTCAAGTTCCAGACATCTTCGCTGAGGACTCGGCTCTTGAACCATTCAGACGGCGTCAGGAAAGGAGAGGGGTGCGGGCAGCCCTGTTCGTGCCCTTGCTGCGCGAGAACGAAGCGATCGGGGTGATCAGCATAAGCCGCCCCACGCCGGGGCTGTTCACAGACAGGGAGATCGGGCTGCTTGGAACTTTCGCCAACCAGGCGGTGATCGCGATCGAGAACGTGCGCCTGTTCAAGGAATTGCAGGCGCGCAACGCCGAGATCACGGAAGCGCTGGAACAGCAGACAGCGACGGCGGAAATCCTGAAGGTCATCAGCAGTTCTCCAACCGACACCCAGCCGGTGTTCGAGGCGATAATTGATAACGCGATGCGGTTGTGCGATTCACCCAGGAGCGGACTGCAACTATACGACGGGGAAAACCTTCGCGCGGGCGCGTTTCGCGGACAAACCCCAGAGTACGCCAAATGGCTCGCCGAGAACCCGAACCCACCTGCATTGTCCTCGGGTGCGCGAAGCCGATTGATCGCCGAACAACAGCCCATACACATCCTGGACAGACGAGAATGGCTCGCTTACCGGGAAGGCGATCCGTGGGCCGTTGCGATAACCGAACTGGATGGAGTACGTACTTCGCTTGCAGTGCCCATGTTCAAGGAAGGGCGCTTGATCGGCGCGATCCACGTCCACCGCCGCGAGGTGCGTGCATTCACGCAAAAGCAGATTGACCTTATTAGCACCTTCGCCGATCAGGCGGTAATCGCCATCGAAAACGTGCGGCTGTTCAAGGAACTCCAGGCACGTAATGCAGAGGTCACGGAGTCGCTGGAGCAGCAGACGGTAACCGCGGACATTCTTAAGGTCATCAGCAGCTCACCAACCGATACCCAACCCGTTTTCGACGCTATCGTATCGAGTTGCCTGAGATTGTTCCAGGGCAGCCGGGTTCTGCTGACGCTCGCTCGCAACGATCGGATCGAAAACGTCGCCGTGATCGATGCCACCCAGGGTGACGTTCAAACGGATCCGCCAAAGTTCTATGACAACAGACCACTCAACCGAGATACGGTGTCTGGTGCCTGCATTCTCGATGCCCGGGTCATTCATCTGCCGGACATGAACAAGGCAGTTGACGAGTTCCCGCGACTGAGGGAATTTTCCCTTGGCCACGGATTTCTTTCGGGGCTTTACGTGCCGCTGATGCGCGAGGGCTCCGCAATCGGAGCGATCTCGGTGCGCCGCGCTTCTACCGGCGCGTACGCCGACAAGGAAATCGCGCTGCTTCAGACCTTCGCCGATCAAGCTGTGATCGCCATCGAGAACGTGCGGCTGTTCAAGGAACTCCAGACGCGCAACGCCGAGATCACCGAAGCGCTGGAGCAGCAGACGGCAACCGCGGAAATCCTCAAGGTCATCAGTAGCTCACCGACGGACATCCAGCCGGTGTTTGACGCCATTCTCGATAAGGCGACGCGCCTGTGCGATTCTCATCTGGGTCTACTCGGCTCTTATGATGGCGAAAAGTTTCAGTTCGTCGCAGCGCGCGGCATCAACACCGAGATCACGAAATGGATAATCGATAGAGGGTCGTATCCGCCCCATCCAGGCGGCGAGCTTGATCGCATGATGCGTGACGGGCAGCCTAGTCACACCGAGGATATGAGGCAATCGGCTGGATATCAAAGCCGTCGTCCGCTGCAGGTGCGAATGGTCGAGCAGGGCGGCGTGCGGACTCGACTCGCCGTTCCCATGCGCAAGGATGGGCGGTTCGTCGGCAGCATTCACATTTTCCGCCCGGAAGTACGTCCGTTCACGCAAAAACAGATCGATCTCCTCAGCACCTTCGCCGATCAGGCGGTGATCGCCATCGAAAACGTGCGGCTGTTCAAGGAACTGCAGTCGCGAAACGCGGAGGTCACAGAGGCGCTGGAGCAGCAGACGGCGACTGCGGACATTCTCAAGGTCATCGCCAGTTCGCCCTCCGATGTCCAGCCGGTGTTCGACGCGATCCTGGAGAACGCCTGCCGGTTGGGCGACAGTCAGCTTGCGGCCGTGTACCGCTATGACGGGGCACTGATACACCTGGTGGCGACCAGGGATTGGTCAGCAGAAGCGCTGGCGCTCGTGGCGAGCCGCTTCCCCATGCCACCCGATCCCGCCCTGATCAGCGGACAAGTCGTCCTGAGCGGAGAGGTCGTATGTCTGGAAGACGCACTGGCCGACGCGACCTATGATCAAGCCTCCGCGCACGCCGGCGGCTGGCGACGGATGCTTGGCGTGCCGATGATGCGCGAGGGCACACCGATCGGCGTGATCGTCGTCGCTTGGCGGGAACCGGGACCAATTCCGGAGCGGCTGGTCACACTGCTAAAGACCTTCGCCGACCAGGCGGTGATCGCCATCGAGAACGTCCGGCTGTTCAACGAAACTAAGGAGGCGCTCGAACAGCAAACTGCAACTGCCGATATTTTGAGGGTTATCAGCAGCTCGCCGACTGACATTCAGCCGGTGTTTGACACCATTCTTGAAAATGCGACGCGGTTGTGTGACGCGCAAATGATAACTTTGGGTTTGTATGACGGGGATTTCTACCAAACCGTTGCGCGACGGGGAATCCCACCCGCGCTTGCGAAGTTTCAATTGGATAGGGGCCCACACCGATTTTCCCCCGAGAGCAGCATGGGTCGCATGATCTACGAGGGGCAGCCCGTTCATATCGAGGACTTGAAGAAGGGGAAAGGTTACGGAGATGGTAGCAATCCGAACCTGGATGCGTTCGTTGACTTGGGAAAGGCACGAACATTCCTCGCAGTACCCATGCTCAAGGAAGGACGCGTGGTAGGCGGCATCACTGTTTTCCGCGAGGACGTAAGACCCTTCACACAGAAGCAGATTGATCTCGTCAGCACTTTCGCCAGTCAAGCCGTGATCGCAATCGAGAACGTGCGGCTGTTCAAGGAACTTCAGGCGCGCAATGCTGAAATCACGGAAACGCTGGAACAGCAGACGGCGACTGCGGAAATCCTGAGGGTCATCAGCAGTTCTCCAACAGACACCCAGCCGGTGTTCGAAGCGATACTTGATAACGCGATGCGTTTGTGCGACGCCCCCTGGGGCGCACTACAACTATACGACGGGGAACACCTTCGCAGAGTCGCGACTCGCGGGGAAAGCCCAGAGTACGCCAAATGGCTAGCCGAGAACCCGTTCACACATGCATCGTCGTCCGGGTCACGAAGCAGAATGATCGCCGAACAGCGGCCCATACACATCCTGGACAGACGGGAATTCCCCGGTTACCGGGAAGGCAATCCGCTGGCCGTTGCGTTGGTCGAACTGAATGGAATACGTACTTCCCTTACAGTGCCCATGTTGAAGGAAGGGCGCTTGGTAGGCGCGATCTTCGTCGCGCGCCGCGAAGTGCGTGCATTCACACAAAAGCAAATCGACCTTATCGGCACATTCGCCAGCCAAGCGGTGATCGCTATCGAGAACGTGCGCCTGTTCAAGGAAATTCAGGACAAGAGCGCCCAGCTCGAAATCGCCAGCCGCCACAAGTCGGAATTCCTCGCCAGCATGAGCCATGAGTTGAGAACGCCCTTGAACGCGATCCTCGGCTTCAACGAAATGATCCTCGGCCAGATCTACGGCGAGGTGTCAGCGGACATGAAAGGACCGCTTGAGGACATCCAGTCGAGCGGCAAGCACTTGCTGCGCCTTATCAACAATGTGCTCGATCTCGCCAAGATCGAGGCGGGGCGGATGGAGCTCGCGCTCGCGGACTATTCGATTTTGGATACTGCAGAGAGCGTGCGCGCGACGCTGCGGCCGCTCGCCGCCGAGAAGGGTCTGGAGTTCGTGGTCACGGTGCCCGAGGACATGCCCCTCGTTTACGGCGACTCCGGCCGGATCACGCAGTGCCTGGTAAACCTGGCGGGCAATTCGCTGAAATTCACCAAAGCCGGAAAAGTCAAGATCTCGGTGCGCCACCACGACGGCATGCTAACCTGCTGCGTCTCAGATACGGGCGTCGGCATTCCACCGGACAAGATCGGCAGCCTCTTCACCGAGTTCAAGCAGACTGACGCCACTATCGCTTCGGAGTACGGCGGCACGGGCCTCGGGCTGAGCATTACCAAAAAATTCGTCGAGATGCACGGCGGCCGCATCTGGGTGGAAAGCGAAGTGGGCAAGGGCTCGCGCTTCATCTTCGAGATTCCGCTGCGCGTCGCAGCGCAGGCGGATACAGGAGCGCACGCATGAGCGGCAAGACCATCCTTTATGTCGAAGACAACGAGCTCAACCGGCGTCTCGTGCGCGACCTGCTCAAGCGCTCAACTTACAAACTTATCGAGGCACATGATGGGGAAGCGGGGATCGCGACTGCGCTCGCCGAGCATCCCGACCTGATCCTGATGGATATCCAGTTGCCGAAAATTTCGGGGCTGGATGCCATGCGCCGCCTGCGCGCCGAAGCCGCTACCGCGACGACGCCCATCATTGCGCTCACCTCGTTTGCACTGGGCGGCGACGACCAGAAAGCGAAGGACGCTGGCGCCACCGCGTACCTCGCAAAACCCTACAGCCCGTTTGCCCTGCTCGACCTGATACACAAGCTGCTGCCCGAGAAATAGGGCGTGCTTGCGGGGCCGCTGCGGATGTGCGTCGTGAAAAGGCGGCGTTCTCAGTGTCCCTCGGTGCATGCAGTATTCAGGTTTGCAGAGGTCCTCTTACTTCGCCAGCCCAATATCCACCAGCACGCTCTTCATGTCTGCGTAATCCTTGTCGAGTTCCTTTGCAAACTGCGCGCTGCCGAGGAATACATTCGACCACACGTTCTTTTCGAGATCGTCTTTCCACTCCGGTGCTTCAGTCGCCCTGCGCAGCACGCCTTCCCAGTACGCGATTTGCTGCGGTGTGAGTCCCTTGGGCGCCAGCACGGCGCGCCATGCGCCGAACACGACATCGACGCCCTGCTCCTTCCATGTTGGCACGTTCGCCAGCACGCCGGGCAAGCGCTGCTTAGCGCTGGTAGCCACCACACGCAGTTTGCCGGAGGCGACATGACCGGCGACATTGCCCGCCGCCGTGGTGACGAGTTCGATGTGGCCACCCATCAGCGCCGGTATCGCCTCGGCAGAGCCTTTGAACGCAACCGCTTTTAATTCGCGCGGGCTGCCGCCAATGGCTTTCATCAGCAAGCCGGCGGCGATGTGATTGTGACTGCCGAGCAACGGTGAAAATCCGGTGGCGACCGTTTTTGGATCCTTCCGTAAACGCGCGACGAGGTCTTTGCCGGTGTTGATCGGCCCACCCGGATTCACCGCATACACAGTGTAATCGTCGAACAACGACGCGACCGGCGTGAACTCGGAATGATGCAGCTTGCCCGAGCCGGTGATGTGGTTGGTCAGTATCGGCGGACCGGACACCACCAGAATGTGCGGATCGGCGCTGTGCTGATGCGTATAGGTGTACGCGATGTTGCCTCCGCCGCCGGGCTTGTTGACCACGGTCAGCGACACCGGCAAGGCTTTTGTCGCCAGCAGAATGCGTTCGATGGTCCGTGCGGTTTTATCGTTGCTACCGCCGGGCGGATTGGGCACGACGAGTTCGATATTTTTTGTTGGTACCCACGACTGCGCATATGACGTGCTGGCGATCGTCGCCAGTGTTGCAGCGCTTAAGTATTTGACTAGTTTCATTTTTTGTTCCTCGGAGTGTTATGTAACTTATTGATTTTATTGATCTTTTTAGAAGATCGCTGCAGTGTGGCAGATTCCAGGCTGGATTGTCGCGCGGTTTCCGCCAGCAGCCAAGACGCAAATTCGCGCACTTCAGGCTTGCGCGCGCCACGCGCCGATTGCAGCAGAAAATAAGCGCGCGTCGACACTATCGCTTTCTTGAACGGCGCCACCAGCGTGCCATCGCGTAGCAATTGGCGCATCAATTGCACGCGGCCCAGCGCAACGCCCTGACCGGCGATGGCGGCATGTATCAACTGGTCGTATTGATTGAAATGCAATGTGCCGGCGGGCTGCATGGCGTGCAGATCAAGCGCATGCAGCCACAAATTCCAGTCGAGCCACGCCGCACGGGGATCGTCGAGATGCAGCAGCACATGGCGGCGCAGGTCTGACGGCTCGACGAGCGGCCTGCGCGGATCGGCGGCGAGCGCAGGACTGCACACCGGCAGCACTTCCTCGCCAAACAGCAGTGTCGCGCCCTCTGCCGATGCGGGCGGCACGTAGCGCACGGCAATGTCGATGCCCGCGCGTTCCAGATCGACCTTGTCGTTGGACGCAGAGATGCGCACATCGACGTCGGGATGATCTCGCGTGAAACCGGCAAGACGCGGTATCAGCCATAACGACGCGAAGCCAGGTGTGGTGCTCAGCATTACCGTGCGCGCCTGGGTCGCGCCGCGCAACTGTTCCGCGCTGTCGTGCAGCTTTTGCAGCACATCCTGCGTCACGCGATAGAGCGCGCGGCCATTTTCGGTCAGCAGCAGCGCGCGCGTGCGGCGCTCGAAAAGTTTGCCGCCGAGGTTGTCTTCGAGTTGCTGAATCTGGCGGCTCACCGCCGACTGCGTGAGGAACAACTCTTCCCCCGCTTTGGTAAACGACAGGTGGCGTGCCGCCGCCTCAAACGCCAGCAGCGGCTCCAGTGGCGGAATTTGATAACGCGCGCTACGCATTCCTGATTTTCATGTGTCGTATGCAGAAAGACTGGTTGTCTGCTGCAAATGTGCCTTGGATAATGCCGCACATGTGGTTCACGGCCAGAATTTTATACATTCTTAATACTCATGCGTCAAGGATACATTATGGAATCCACTCCAGTCACTCGTCCGGTCTATCTGAATCCCGGTGCGCTTACGCGCCTGCGCAATGCAAAGGGCCGCACCGTCACCATAGAACGCGGCGAGGTGTGGATCACGCAGGAAAACGATGTGCGCGATGTGATACTTGAGGAACACGGCACGTTCACGTTCGACCGCGATGGCGTTGCACTGGCGTACGCCTTCGCAGCGCCCACTATCCTTGCGGTCGAAGAAGGCATTGTCATCGAGCATGTCACGCACCCTGCGCTGCGGGTAAGTGCCTACGTGTTACCTGGTTCACCAGTCTATCGGCGCGAGCATGAACTGCGGGCGCGCGCGGTAGAGGAATTGTTGCAGAAATTCTCGGTCTGGCTGCGCTGCTCCAGCAGGAATCTCTTGCACCGCGCCGGGTTGCCGGTACAGCCGTGTTAGGGCCTGCTAACAGTTACCGCGCGGGCTAATTGTTAACAGGCCCTGATCCTCACTTGGTCAGGCCGAGTTCGCTGAGCAGCACTTTGAGTTCGCTGTATTGTGCATCCCAGTACTTGCGCGCGGCGGCAGCGCCAAGATACTCCGGGTCGGCGAGATTGCGCTCGACTTCTTTTTTGTAGTCGTCGGCCTGCACTGCTTTGCCCAGCGCCTGATCCCAGTACGCAATTTGTGCGGGCGTGATTCCTTTCGCGCCAATCACGCTGCGCCAGTTGGCCATCACCGCCGGCGTGCCCAGTTCATTGAACGTGGGGACCTGCGCGAGTGCACCGCCGAGACGCTGCGGCGCGGTGACCCCGAGCACGCGGATTTTCCCCTCGGGCAGATGGCGCGCAGCCAGCACCGCCGGCCCGGCGACGGCATCGACATGGCCGCCAAGCAGCGCGGTCATGGTCTCGGAACCGGAGTTGAACACGACGATTTTCATCTTGCGTACGTCGGCGCCGCCACTCTTTGCGACCAATGCCGCAGCAAGATGATTTGAGTTGGCGAGCGCACTGGAGAGCGCAATGCTCAAGGTCGCCGGATCGCTTTTCAGGCGTGCGATAAAATCTCCGCCTGTCCTCAGCGGTGAATCGGCGCGTACCGAAATCACGATGTAGTCCTTGAACAACACCGCAATCGGCGTGATGTCGGTGTGGCGCACCGTGAGTTTGCCGGTGAGCTCGTTCACCAGCATGGTGCTGGTCTCGACCATCAGATTGTGCGCATCGCCCGGCCGGCGGTTCAGGTACGCAAGACCGATACTGTGGCCGCCGCCCGGTTTGTTTATGACGCTGGTGGGCTGATCGACGAGCTTGCCCTCCTGCAACAAGCGCTGCACCAGCCTTCCTGTCTGGTCGTTGGCACCGCCCGCGGCGGCAGGCACGATGATTTCGATGTTCTGCGCAGGTTTCCAGCTTGATTGTGCAGACGCATGTGGCGCGATCATCAATGCGATTGCGGTCGATGACCACACGATTGTTCTAGCAATTACGTGCATCTTTTCCTCGTTCTGTTGTTGATTTAGTGTGGTGATTATAAAGGACGCGTATCGCAGCCCGGCTTCAGCCAATGGACTCACGCATCGCATTTCGCACACGGCGTGCCATAATTCCACGCATCCACCGTACAAAATTCAGGAGCACATCATGGCAGCAGGTCTCACACCCATCCGCCGCGTGGTGACCGGCAAAGACGCGCAAGGCCGCTCGAAAGTAATCTGGGACGGCCCCGCACCTAACACGCATGAAGCATCGCTCGGCTCCGGGCGCGGACACACCGACATCTGGGTGTGGCATGAAACACCGCTGCCGATCAATGGCACTAGTGACGACGGCAATCTCGGCTACATTTTTTCAGGCCCTCCCGGCGGTGGACATTTTCGTGTGGTGCAGGCACGCGCAAAGCCCGCGACTTACGACCGCGCGAAAGACCCGGATGTAATCACACCGCATCCGCCCAAACCCCGCGCCGGCGGCCAGGGCCTGTGGGATCGCGGCGGCAACAGTCTGTACGAATCAGCGATGCACAAAACGCAGACGCTCGACTACGGCATCGTGATTAACAACGGCCGTGACCTCGTGCTCGATGATTGCCGTTTGCCGATGAAAGTGGGTGACATCGTGTGTCAGGTCGGCGCGTGGCACCAATGGTGTTTTCCCGAAGGTGCGCAAATGGCATTCGACATGATCTGGGCCGATTACGGCAAGGACGGAAAAGGGCTGGCGCAGGGCAACGACAAGCCGTTCCCAGCGCCCAAACTGCCGGCAGGTGTCAAACCCGCGCGTCGCATTGTCACCATCGACCGCACAGAGGGCCGTGGCGAACTGGTGGGTGATACTGCCGCGCCTGATATACGTCTCGATCCCGCGCGCCCCGGCTACACCGCGCATCGGCTGTGGGTTGCCGACAGTCACCCGGCGAAGATGGTGTACGAAACTTTGCATCTGCCACACACCATCGAACCGCCGCCGCGCGGCAGCGTGTGCCGCGTGATCGACTATCCGCCCGACGCAAGCTGGAAAGGCAAAGTCAGTGCTGCCGAAGTCGCCGCGTTTTTCAAGGCAATGGGTTCGCCCGCCGCTTCGACATATTCACCAAGCGCGCCGCATCCCTATATGCAAAAAACGCGCACGGTTGATTTCGTGTGCATACTCGACGGCGAGATCACTCTCGTGCTCGACACCCAGGAAGTTGCAATGAAGCAGGGTGAAATCGCGGTGCTGCGTGGTGCGAATCATGCGTGGAGCAATCGCTCCAATACGCCGGCGCGTGTGTCGGTTTGTACGCACGACGGCAAGGAGTAAAAGAGAAGGACGTAATTTATCGAGGACGACCAGAATAAACTGGATAAAATTCCTTTAAAAACAAATACTCATGGTGGTATCGCTTTTTGAGGAAATCTTCAATGGCAGTTCATTCAAGCTGGTTTGAGCATCGCAGCTACGTGGCCGCGCGGTGTTCTGTTTGTGTCGCTCTAGCTGCCGCAATATTCTTCGCGACCGGCGCAATCGCGCAATCCTATCCCGTGAAAGCGATCAGGCTCGTCGTGCCGTATGCACCGGGTGGTGGCGTGGACATCATCGCGCGCGCAACGGCGCAGGAACTCGCCAAACGCGTGGGCCAGCAAATCATCGTCGATAACCGCACCGGCGCCGGCGGCAATGTCGGCTCCGACAGCGTCGCCAAGTCGGCGCCCGACGGATATACATTGCTCATGGCGTCACCTGCGAACACGATCAATCCGAGCTTATACGCGAAGATGCCTTACGACCCGATGCGTGATCTCGCTGCGGTTGCGTTGATCGCATCGGTGCCCGCGGTACTGCTCGCGAATCGCTCGCTGCCCGTGCAAAACGTCAAACAACTCGTCGCGCTGGCGAAGGCAAAGCCGGGCGCGCTTACCTACGGTTCAGGCGGCAGCGGCACGACCGAACACCTCGCGGGCGAAATGTTCAAGTCGTTGGCCGGGATCGACATGCTGCATGTGCCGTACAAGGGCGGTGCGCAGGTACTCACGGACGTGATCGGCGGACAGATCGCGATGATGTTCGTCAATCAGGTGTTCGCGCTGCCCTATATTCAGGGTGGAAGAGTCAAAGCGCTGGCGGTCGCGGGCAGCACGCGTTCGCCGTCACTACCCGACGTGCCTACATTTGTCGAATCAGGATTCAGGGATTTCACCGTCTCGGTGTGGTGGGGCGTGATGGGGCCCTCCGCGATGCCTAAAGAAATCGTCACCCAGCTCAATCGCGAAATCGTCGCGGGATTGTCGTCGGCGGAGATGAAGGATCGGCTGCAATCCATGAGCGCGCAACCGATCGGCGGCACGCCCGAACAATTTGCCGCGTTTTTCGCCGCCGAGACCAAACGCTGGGCGCCGATAGTGAAGGCATCGGGCGCGCGGGCGGACTAACTGCCTGCCGCCGCAGATAGCGGACCGCAACCGAATCGGGGAAAGGTCATGTTTAATAAGGCAGCGCTGACCGGTATTGCAGTATTTTTATTAGCGGCAGCGGCACATCAAGCATCAGCCCAAAACTACCCGGCAAAACCGATTCGTATCGTCGTGCCGCTCGCCGCCGGCGGACCCGGCGACGTGCTGGCGCGCGCCGTCGGCCAGAAACTTTCCGAGTCCGTGAGCCAGCCGGTAGTCATCGACAATCGTCCCGGCGCAAACACCAATGTCGGCAGTGAATTCGTCGCCAAGGCTCCGGCCGATGGCTACACGCTGCTCGCCACGGCGAACCCGCTTACAACCAATCCCAGTCTGTATGCGGCCCTGCCGTACGATCCCATCCGGGATTTTGCGGCGATCACGCTGATCGGATTGACACCTCTCATACTCGTGGTACATCCATCTCTGCCGGTTAAATCGGCGAACGATCTGGTCGCTCTCGCGCGATCGAAACCCGCGCAGCTCAACTACGGTTCCGCCGGCAACGGCAGCGCGCTGCATCTCGCGGGTGAAATGTTTAACAGCATCGCCCGCGTCAAGCTCGTGCATGTGCCGTACAAAGGCGTGACCAATGCGTTCAGCGATCTGCTCGGCGGACAAATTTCCATCATGTTTCCCGGCGCGCCGATTGCGCTGCCGCAAGTCAAGGCAGGCAAGCTGCGCGCGCTGGGCACGACAGGGGCAAAACGCATGGCCGCGGCACCCGAACTGCCGCCGATCATGGAATCGGGATTGCCCGGCTACGAGGTTTCGGTTTGGTACGGATTCCTGGCACCTGCGGGTACGCCGCCGGCGGTCATCAACCGGCTGCATGCGGAAATCAGCAAGATCGTGCAGCTACCCGATATCAGGGAACGCTGGGCCGGGCTCGGTGCGGAGCCGCTGCACAACACGCCTGAACAGTTTGCCGCGTTTCTAAAAGCCGATGTAGTCAAATGGGCGAAGGTCGTGCGCGAGTCGGGCGTGAAGATCGACTGAGTGCGCGCCCACGAGCGCGCCAGTTTGTACTCGCCACATTGGCGCTTTGAAGGGTGGAAGGACTAGTGGCGGCCGAAGCAAAGACTTGATTGCTTGGCAATGTGCGTTTACAGACCAGGCTGTCGTTCGCGTCTTACTCGATCAGCCGTGCCGCTTGCAACAGTATCTCGCCCGGGATGGTGATGCCGAGCGTCTTTGCGGTCTTGAGGTTGACCACCAGCTCGAACTTCGTGGGCTGCTCAACGGGAATATCAGCAGGCTTCTTCGCACCTTTCAATATCAGGTCGACCATTTGCGCGGAACGGCGAATTTGATCGCTGAGTAGGGCGCTGTAGGACAGGAGCGCGCCTTCAACAGTAAATTCGCTGCGGGTTCCGACCACCGGCAGCCGCTGGCTGGCTGCCAGTTCAAGAATCCGCTTGCGCTGATTCCGTAAAAGAGGGGACACAGTGATGAGAATGGCTTCGACCCGGTTTTTGACGAGTGACGCGATAGCAGAGTCGATTTCCCCGGCGACTTTCACCATTGCGGGAATGACGGTCAAGCCGAGGATCGCTGCCGCCTTCTCGATCTCTTTGGATTCCTGCTGGCTTGCTGAATCAGGACTCGGATATACCAGCACGCCGGCCCGGGCTATCTTCGGTAATGCCTGCTTGAGTAGTTGCAGGCGCTTGCCCCCAAGTTCCCAGCCGATGGTCTGAATTCCCGTAACATTGCCGCCGGGTCGCGCCAGGCTTTTCACCAGCCCTCGCTCGACCACATTGGTTGCAGTTGAAAACACGAGCGGGATCGTGCGCGTGCTGGCAAACACCGCCAGCGCCACCTCTGCCGGCCCCACCCAAATGAGATCGGGGGCGCGCGCAACCAGCGCCGCGGCAAGTGCCGGCAGGCGCGACGCGTCATCGTCCGCATAAACGGCGTCGTAGAGGATATTGCGGCCCTCAACCCAGCCCAATTCACGCAGGGCATCGACGAAAGTTTTCCTGTCTCCCACTTCGTCGACGGCTCGTGTACCTGAGGAGAGCATCCCCACGCGCATGGTTTTTCCGGCGCGTTTTTCCGGCTGCGCATGTGCCAACCCAACGGACAGCGCACCCAGCGCGATAAGCAGTTTACGGCGAATATTCATGCTCCCTCCCGAGTCAGGTGCACTTAATGCTCTCTTGCGGTTCGCGATAGCGGTCGTTGGCGGTATTACTCAATCAGCCGTGTTGCCTGCAACAGGATCTCGCCCGGGATTGTGATGCCGAGCGTCTTCGCGGTCTTGAGGTTGACCACCAGCTCGAACTTCAAAGGCTGTTCGACAGGAATGTCAGCAGGCTTCTTCGTGCCTTTCAATATCAGGTCTACCATTTGCGCGGAGCGGCGGATTTGATCGCTAAGTAGCGAGCTATAGGACATGAGCGCGCCGTCATCGGTATATTCGCTGCGGGCGCCGACCACCGGCAGCCGCCGGCTGGCTGCCAGTTCAAGAATCCGTTTGCGCTCAGACTGGAAAAGAGGAGTCAAGGTGACGAGCAGGGCTTCCGCTTGGTTCTTGACGAGCGATGCGATCGCGGCGTCGAATTCCCCGACGCCTTTCGCTATTGCGGGAATAACGGTCAGGCCGAGCGTCGTCGTCGCCTTCTCGATCACTTTGAATTCCTGCGCGCTTGTGCTTAACACCAGCACGCCGACCCGGGTTATCTTCGGCAATGCCTGCTTGAGTAGTTGCAGCCGCTTGTCTCCGAGTTCCGGGCCGATGTTCTGCACCCCCGTAACATTGCCGCTGGGACGTGCCAAGGATTTCACCAGTCCTCGCTCGACCACGTTGGTGCCGGAGAAAAACACGAGTGGGATCGAGCGCGTGCTGGCAGACACCGCCAGCGCTGATCGGGTGTCCACCACCCAAATGAGATCGGGGGCGCGGGCCACCAGCTCCGCGGCCAGTGCCGGCAGGCGTGACACGTCATAGTCCGCGTAGACACGGTCATAAAGAATATTGCTGCCCTCAACCCAGCCCATTTCGCGCATGGCATCAATGAATGTCTTGCTGTTTCCCACTTCGGCAGCAGCGCGTGTAGCCGGGGAGAGCATCCCCACGCGCATGGTTTTTCCGGCGCGTTTTTCCGGCTGCGCACGTGCCAACCCAACGGAAAGCGCACCAAGCGCGATAACCAGTTTGC
>Ga0315912_10002308_pt1 | contig 20757 bp, 16 predicted proteins | sample VfabasoilMG_FD_204469 | JGI IMG/M metagenome (GOLD analysis project Ga0315912, IMG submission 204469) | Garden soil microbial communities collected in Santa Monica, California, United States - V. faba soil | ecosystem: Environmental > Terrestrial > Soil > Garden | place: USA: California...
TCCAGGCCCTCGTTCCCCCGCCGTTCTACCTGGAGGTGCGGGGCTTCGGTAACCCCGACCTGAAGGAGGAGAGCATCCAGGCCTTCGAAGTGGCCTACACGGGCACGATCGGCAAGCGCACTACGGTGGGGGTGGCCGTCTACCACAACGTGCAGGATGACAACATCAACTTCGTCAACCTGCCCGAGCTGGACCCCGCCACCGCCCTCGCGAACGGCCTCACCTTCTACTCGCCCACGAACCCGGCACGCGGCGTCACCGTGAACCCGCCGAGGCCCATCGTGGTCAACCCGCTCATCATGGGTGTGCTCGGCCAGATCCCGGCGCAGTTCGGCGGCCCCATCCGCCTGCCCCAGAACGCCTCGACGTACCTGAACCTCGGCCCGATCCGGAACCAGGGCATCGAGCTCTCGGTCGAGCACAGCTTCACGAACCACTTCTCGGCCTCGGCCAACTACTCCTACCAGGACACCCCCGAGGCCCAGGACGCCGACGCCGACCAGATCCCCTACCCCACGGTCGAGATCGGCGTTCCCGCCGAGAACCGCTTCAACGTCGCCCTCAACTGGAACTCCAAGCGGTACTTCGGGAGCGCGTCGCTCAACTACAGCGACGCGGCCTTCTGGAACGACGTGCTCAACTCCCCGTACCACGGGACCACCGACTCCTACGCGATGTTCAACGCGAGCTTCGGGATGAAGTGGATGGACGGGAAGCTCGAGACCGTGATCAAGGGCACGAACCTCTTCAACGAGACGATCCAGCAGCACATCTACGGGGACATCATCCGCATGTCCGTGGTGGGCGAGGTGCGGATCTTCGTGAAGTAGCGCGGCCTCCTGCCGCCGCGAGCGGCCACGGCCCCCTCGGCCTTCGCTGGCCTTGGGGGCCTTTTCCTTTTCGGGTAGGCTCAGCCGCTCATGCGAAAGCCCGCGGGGGATCCGTCGGTCGTGGCGGTGGTGGACATCGGCTCGAACTCGGGCCGGGTCGTGGTCTACCGGGTGGGCGCAGCCGGGCACCTGCGCATCCTCGCGAGCAGCCGGGCTTCCCTGCGCCTCGTCCGCGACCTCGACGACAAGCGTCGGCTTTCGGCGAAGGCCGAGGAACGTCTGCTCGACGCCCTTGCCGACTTCGCGGCCATCGCCGCGGGCGCGGGCGCGGGGAGGACGGTGGCGGTGGCCACCGCGGCCATGCGGGACGCCGCCAACGGCCCGGAGCTGATCGCCGACGTGAAGCGGCGCCTCGGCCTCGAGATCGCCGTCCTCTCCGGCGAGGACGAGGCCCGCTGCGGGTTCCTCGGCGCCGCCCGGAGCCTGCCCGTGGCCCACGGCGTGCTCTTCGACGTGGGCGGCGGCAGCATGCAGGTCTCGCGCTTCCGGCAGCGCCGGCTGGTCAGCGCCCGCAGCTTCCCCCTGGGGTCTTTGCGGCTCAGCGACGCCTTCCTGCGCAGCGACCCGCCCACGGCGGGGGAGATCCGCAAGCTGCGGGCCCACGTCCGGGCCCAGCTCGAGGAAGCGGGAGTCGGGCCCCTGGAGCGGGGCGAGGAGCTCGTGGGCACCGGCGGGACCCTGCGCAACATCGCCAAGATCGACCGCCGTTCGCGCCAGTACCCGATCTCGCGCCTGCACGGCTACGTGGTCTCGCACGAGGGAGTCTCGGAGGTCGCCCGCCTCCTCGCGGCGCGCAAGCTGAAGAAGCGCGGGCTCGTGGCCGGGCTCAACGAGGACCGCGGCGACTCCATCGTGGGAGGCAGCCTCGCTATCGAGATGCTCATGGAGGTGCTGGAGGCCGACGAGGTCTGGGTCTCCGGCCAGGGCGTGCGCGAGGGGCTGGCCCTGCGCATGACCGGAAGTTCCGACACCCTTTCCCCCGCGCTCGAGGTGCGCCAGGCCTCGATCGAGGCCCTGACCCGGCGGTTCGACGGGTGGGACCAGGCCCGGGCGGAGAGGCGTTCACGCCTCGCCCGCGAGCTCCTGGCCGCCCTCGACCTCGGCATGACCGCCGAGGTCGACGAGGCCCTCGGAGAGGCCGCCCGCATCCTGGACGTGGGGCGGAGCGTGGGGTACTTCGACCGCCACGAGCACGTGGCCGACCTGGTGCTGGCCACCGACCTCGACGGTTTCAGTCATCGCGGGATCGCCCTGCTGTCCGCCGTGGTCCGCGCCGCGGGCGACGAGGACGTGCGCCCGAAATCCTACGCGCCGCTCCTGACGCGGGCCGACCACGAGCCGGTGCTGCGCGCGGCTATGGTGCTCGCCCTCGCCGACGACCTCGAGGAGCGCTGCCCGCCGGGGGTTCCCCTGACCATCCGGTGCCGGGTGACGCGCGAGGAGGCGCGCCTGGAGATGCCGGAGCTCCTGGCCTGGCGCCCGCGCGCGATCGACGAGCGCTTCTTGCGCGTGTTCTCGCGCCGGCTCGTGGTGGTGCCGGGGGCGGGAGCCCGCCGTGTCTAGGGCTTGAGCCGCTCTTCGAGGTAGCGCAAGACGGCGCGGTCGCGGGCGATCCGGCTCTCCCGGGACGCGTAGCCGTGCATCTGGCCGGGATGCACATTCAGGTCGTAGGGGCGGCCGGCCTTCACGAGGGCGTCCACGAAGGCCACGGTGTTGGCCATGTGCACGTTGTCGTCGGCCGTCCCGTGGAGGATCAGGAGGTCTGCCTTCACCCCGCTGGCCTTGGTGAGGGGCGAGCTCGCCTCGTAGCCCTTGGCGTTCGCGGCCGGCTTGCCCATGTAGCGCTCGGTGTAGATCGAGTCGTAGAACTTCCAGTCCGTCACGGGCGCCCCCGCCACCCCCACGCGGAAGACGTCGGGGGCGTTGGCCAGGGCGAAGAGCGTCATGTATCCACCGTACGACCAGCCCCAGATCCCGAGCCGGGCGGGGTCGACGTAGGGGAGCGACTTCAGGTAGTCGACGCCGCGGAGCTGGTCTTCGAGCTCGGTCTTGCCCAGGCTCCGGAAGAGCGGGGCTTCGAAGGCGCGGCCGCGGTCGGTGGAGCCGCGGTTGTCGAGGCAGAACACGAGAAAGCCGCGGCTCGCCAGAACCTGCTTGAAGGGCGAGGCGTGCTGCCAGCTGTTCTGCACGCTCTGGGCGCCAGGGCCGCCGTACACGGTCACGACCACGGGGTAGCGGCGGCTCGGGTCGAAGTCCGCAGGCTTCAGGAGAGATCCGTGAAGTACGGTGCCGTCCGCTGCCTTCACCTCGACCCATTCCAGGAGGCCGCGCTCGAAGGACACCTGGGGGGGCGCCGTGTTCGCCTCGACCGCGATCCGGCGGCGGCCGTCGACACTCACCACCTCGGTGCGGGGGGCCGCTTCGACGCTCGAGAAGCTGTCCACGAAGAAGCGCGCGTCGGGGGAGAGCACGGCCTTGTGGACGCCGTCGTCGACGGTGAGCCGCTGGCGGCCCGTACCGTCGAGGCGGGCGCGATAGAGGTGGCGCTCGCGCGCGTCCTTCTCGGTAGACATGAAGTAGACGAAGCCGGTGCGCTCGTCGAGCTGAAGGGGAAGGCCGCGGGAGGCGAAGGTGGACTGCGCGTCCACGATCCAGGGGCCCTGGGTGACCGGCCGGCACGCCCCCGCGAGGTCGCAGAGGTAGACGTGGGCGTACCCGCTCCTCTCGGACAGCCACAGGAAGCGGCGCCCGTCCTTGAGGAAGACGGGGGCGGGCAGCACGTTGACCCACGTGTCCGAGCGCTCGGTGAGGACCGTCCGCGGGGCGGCGAGGTCGGCCGCCGGCTCGGAAGGAACGCCGAGGGCGCGGAGCTGGATCTCGTTCTGGTCGCGGTTGAGCTGCTGGAAGAGGACGGCATCCGAGTCGGGCGCCCAGGCGAGGTCCGGCACCACGTAGAGGTCGTCCGGGGTGAACGACAAGTGTCGCTCGGGTCCCGCCGCCCCGTCGCGGGCGAGGCCCACGACGCCCACGCGCACGATGGCGTTGGGGTCTCCCGCCTTGGGGTATCGCTGGGGGCTGACCGCGTTGTGCACGGGCAGGAAGTCCACGAGCGGAAAAGTCGGGACGCGGGCCTGGTCGAGCTGCAGGTAGGCGATCTTCCGGGAGTCGGGGGACCACTCGAAGGCGCGGCCGGAGCGCGAGGCCAGCTCTTCCTCGTACACCCAGTCCAGGCGGCCGTTCAGGACGGTGTCCGAGCCGCTCCGCGTGAGCCGGGTCTCCCGCCCCGATTCGACCTCGACCACGTAGAGGTCGTGGTTGCGGACGAAGGCGACCCTGCGCCCGTCCGGCGAGAGCTCGGCGAACTCCTCGGTCTCGCTGGTCTTCACGAGCGGCCGGGCCGCTCCCGTGCGCGCGTCGACCAGGAAGAGGTCGCCCTGCGCGGGAACGAGCAGGCCCTGCCCATCGGGCGTCCACGAGTAGCCCTGGAGGCGCAAGGACCCGAGCGCCGCGGCCCCATCGGGGCCGGCGACCTTCACCCGTCCCGCTTCCAGGAGGAGGGCGGAGCGGCCGGAGGCCGGGTCGAGCGACCAGAGGTCGGAGCTGCCTCCCGGCTTCGCGGGTGGCCGAAGCCAGGTGAGGCGGCGGCCGTCGGGGGTCCAGGCGACGTCGGTGGGGAGGGCGCCCTGGAGCGAGGGCTCGCTGTTGATGCGCTCGACCGTGAGCTTTTCGAGGGCGAGGGCGGAGGACGACCCGCAGGCGACCAGGAGGGACGCGACGAGGACGCGCACGCTCAGAACAGCGTGTAGATGAAGGGAGCGATCGCGGATCCCTGCGTGAAGATGACGAGGAGGCCGAGGAGGGCCAGCATCAGCACGATGGGCCCGAGCCACCACTTCTTGCGCACGCGCATGAAGGCCCAGAGCTCGCCGATGATCCCGACCTTCTCCTTGGCTTCCTCGAACGCCATAGTTCGCTCTCTCCAGGCGACCGCCCCGGCGGTCGGCTCTTCTAGTCCAGCTCGAACAGCGTGCGCCAGTCCACGTCCTCGCGCAAGGCAGGCTGATCCTTCTTGTCGAGGATGTGGTGCCCGAGCACCAGGTAGTCCATGTTCGTGCGCATGAAGCAGAGATAGGCGTCGCCCGGAGTGCACACGATGGGCTCGCCGCGCACGTTGAACGAGGTGTTGATGAGGATGGGGACGCCGGTGAGGCGGTCGAACTCCGCGATGAGGTCGTAGTAGAGCGGGCTCGCTTCCCGCGTCACCGTCTGGATGCGCGCGGAGTGGTCGACGTGGGTCACGGAGGGGATGACGCGCTTGCCCTCGCGGACGGGCGCCACCAGCAGCATGTAGGGGCTCTCCGCGTCGAGCTCGAACCACTCCGCGCTCCGCTCCGCCAGCACCGAGGGGGCGAAAGGCCGGAAGCCCTCGCGGAACTTGATCTTCATGTTGAGGGTGTCGCGCATCTTCGGATCGCGGGGATCGGCGAGGATGCTGCGCCCGCCCAGCGCCCGCGGCCCGAACTCCATACGCCCCTGGAACCAGCCAACGACGTTGCCAAGGGAGAGGTGCCGGGCCGTCTTCGCGAGCAGCTCCTTGTCGGGGAGCGTCTCGAACTTCGCCCCCGCCTTTCGCAAGGACTCGGCGATCTCGGCGTCGGAGTAGCCAGGACCGAGGTAGGCGTGGCCCCAGGCGGGGCCGCGCGGCTTTTTCTCGATCGTGTTGTAGAGGTAGTGGGCGACGCCCACCGCGCCCCCCGCGTCCCCGGCCGCAGGCTGGACGAACAGGCTCTTGACCGGGGTCTCGCGGATGACGCGCCCGTTGGCCACGCAGTTGAGGGCCACCCCGCCCGCCATGCACAGGTTGGAAAGGCCCGTCTCCTTGTGGATGTACCGGACCATGGTCAGCACGACTTCCTCGCAGACCTTCTGCACGGAGGCGGCGATGTCGAACTCGCGCTCGGCCATCCAGGTCTCGGGCTTGCGCGGCGGTCCGCCGAAGAACTCGTCGAAGGCCGCGTTGGTCATGCGCAGGCCGTAGTCGTAGGAGAAGTACTTCATGTTGAGCTTGAACGAGCCGTCCTCGTTCAGGTGGATCATCTCCTTCATGATCCGGTCGAAGTGCACCGGCTTCCCATAGGGGGCGAGGCCCATCACCTTGTACTCGGCGCTGTTGACCTTGAAGCCGAGGTAGTAGGTGAAGGCGCTGTACAGGAGCCCAAGGGAGTGGGGGAAGCGGATCTCCTTGAACAGTGTGATGTCGGTGCCCCGGCCCACGCCGTAGCTGGCCGTCGCCCACTCCCCGACGCCGTCTACGGTGAGGATGGCCGCCTCCTCGTAGGGCGAGGGCAGGAAGGCCGAGGCCGCATGGCTCATGTGGTGCTCGGCGAAAAGGATCGGTCCCTTGTAGGGACGCAGCTCCTTCCGGATCAGCGAGGGAACCCAGAGCTTTTCGTGGAGCCAGAGGGGGATCGCCTTGTGGAACGAGGCGAACGAGCGGGGGAACGTGGCCACGTAGGTCGACAGCATCCGCTCGAACTTGAGGAGCGGCTTGTCGTAGAAGCCGACGGCGTCGAGCGCCTCCGGCCCGATGCCCGCTTCGCGCAGCACGTACTTGACGGCGTGGGCCGGGAACCCGGAGTCGTGCTTCTTGCGCGACAGCCGCTCTTCCTGGCAGGCCGCGACCACCACCCCGTCGCGCAGGAGGGCGGCGGCGGAGTCGTGGTAGTAGCAGGAGATGCCGAGGACGTGCGTCGGCATCAGAACTGGCGCCGGACCGCGGCCACCGGGCCTTCGGGGTTGGGCTCGTGGGCCCGCCAGAAGGACGGCTCGGGGGCGAGGGAGCGGTCGAGCGGGTCCTTGCCGAGCGCCCGCATCGCGAGGCCGATCGGGCCCACGGAGAGCCCGTAGATCAGGGCGAGGATGATCGCCGTCCATACCTTGCCGACGGCCTGGAACGTCGCCGTCCAGCGGGCGTAGGCCGCGGACCGGGGTGCGAACCTCCGGAAGGCAAGCTCGATCACGAAGACGGTGACCGCGAAGGCGAGGACCTTCCCGCGCAGCGGTAGACCCGCAACCCAATTCCAGGCGTCGAAGCTATTCAATGGGAAAACGATCCTTCGAAGAACGGCGTCTCTTCATGTTAAGGGGTGCCCAGGCTCAGGGTCAACGCGCGTGACGCCGCTCACGGGGACGTCCGTGCACCCGCGGGCCGAAGGCTATAATCCGGCGAAAGGAAGGTCGCCTCGGCGATGGCCAGGGAAGGCAAGGACGACGGCGCGCGCGCGGGCGCCGAGGTGCGCTCGGACTTCCTGCGCGGGAAGCTCCGGCAGTGGATGGAGCAGGTGGCGGCGGGCGGGAAGCACGCCGACCTGTTCGAGCTGGAGATGTGGCTCCAGTCCTTCGAGCGCTTCTTCCGGATCAAGCACCAGCCCTTGACCGAGAAGGAGATGAAGCAGTTCGCCCTGCGCAACTGGTCGGAGGAGCTCCGGCTCGTGGACGGGGTGATCGAGCGCGTCATCTACCTGTGCAACGCCGTCCTCACCGAGGAGCAGGTCAACCAGACGAACTTCGACAAGTACGTCGAGGGCTACCTCAAGAAGGACGAGGCGGTCGATCCCTACATCGAGCGCCTCCTGCGCCAGGCCACCCCCGAGGCGGGGCTCAGCCTCCTGCGCGAGTCCTTCGAGGACATCCACCTCGTCCTCACCGACCTCGTGCGCATCTCCCGGATCCCCTACACGACCTTCACCGCGGTGGGGCAGATCCTCTACCGCGAGGTGCGGCGGAGCGACCTCCTGGCCCTCCTCATCGACCGCAAGTTCAAGCCCATCCACGACCGGATCGGGAACCCCGCGATCCGCAAGGTGATCTCGGCCATCGAGGTGCCCGCGCAGAAGCGCAACGCGGCCAAGGTCTTCCTGGAGCTGTTCCGCCTCCTGCACTACCTCGAGTACACCGACCCCGAAAGGATCGGGGAGACGGACCTGCGCAGCACCGTGCTCATTTTTTCACTGATCACCTCGGACGCACGGCTCCTCATGACCTTCATCGAGAAGCGGGGGGTGCGCAGCCTCGACCCCCAGTCGACCCTGTACCAGCTCTACGACTCCTTCGTTTACTGCGTGCCCCTCGAGCTCAAGAAGGTCCTGAACACGGAGCTCCTGGACATCTCGGTGGCCCGGCAGGCGGACTCCGTGCGCACGCGTGTCGAGAACAGCCACGGCATCCTGAAGGACTGCTTCCAGCAGTCGGTGGTCCAGCTCGCCCAGGCCTTCGATCCCACGGTGGACGGGGCGGACATCTTCCCGGACTTCACGGCCAAGCGGGAGCAGTCGGTCATGCTGCGCCAGGGCCTGGTGCGCCTCATCAAGAGCCTGCGCGACTTCGAGGCCCGGAGGGACGAGCCCTCGGCCCTGGTCATGAAGGACGAGATCTCGAGCTTCTACGACCACAACATCAAGTACCTGATGTACCGGGACTGGTCGGGGTTCGAGCTGTTCTTCATCGAGATCCTGAAGTGCGGGAGCCTGCCCGCCCTGCACCAGATCGCGCACCGCTTCGACACCTTCCTGATGACCCTCCTCCGGGAGGTCCAGAAGCGCTCGATCCTCCAGAACCTCCCTCCCAGCGAGGAGGTCCCGGGCCTCGAGACGGCGGTCTGAATGCCTTTACTTCCGGGCGTTTGCGCCACGGATCTGGTACACTTCCGGCCCGACTGAGCCATGGCCGGCGACAAGGATCCCTTCTCCCAGCTGCTGAAGCGCTTCCCCAAGGGACACGTCCTTTTCGCGGAAGGGGACGAGGGGGAGGACATGTACATCCTCCGCTCCGGCAAGGTCGCCATCAAGAAGAAGGTCCCGCACGGCGAGGTAACCCTCGCCATCCTCGAGAAGGGCGACTTTTTCGGGGAGATGGCCATCCTCGAGCGCATGCCGCGCTCGGCAACCGCGGAGATGGTCGAGGACGGCGACCTCGTCGTGATCGGCAGCGACGTCTTCGGGGACATGATCAAGAACACCCCCGAGATCGCGGTGCGGATGCTCCGCAAGTACTCGATCCGCCTGCGGGAGACGACCCGCCAGATGGAGCAGATGAGCCCGGGAGGCGTGGCCGGAGGCCCTCCCGAGGCCCAGGAGCCGCCGACGCGCCCCCCCGGCCGGGCCGTGCAGACGGAGGCCCTCGCCTACTTCGTCTCCAAGCCCACGGGGAACGTGTTTCCGGTCTTCAAGTCCGACTCGCTGATCGGGCGCTACGACTCGGTCACGGGCATGAGCCCCGAGGTGGACCTCACCAACGAGGACCAGAGCCGGAACATCTCCCGCCGCCACGCCCGGCTCGTGATCAAGGAAGGCAAGCCCTTCGTGGCCGAGGAGATCGGCACCATGAACGGCACGTTCCTGAACGGCCAGAAGCTCGCCAACGGCGTCCTCACGCCCGTTAAGGACGGGGACGAGCTGACGCTGTGCCGCCTGTCGCTGACGTTCCGGGTCGCCAAGCCCGGCAGCTAGTCAGCTCGGGGCTGGGCAGCTCGGGCTCGAAAGCCCCGAGCCTCCGTTCGTTTCTCGAGCCATCATTCGTTCTTTTGGGCCCCCCACCCTATCCCTCCCCACGTAGGGGGAGGGGAACGCCGCTGTAACGGCGAGTGCGCGACTTGAGCTGCGCCGCCCCCCAAGCGGCGCAGCTCGAGTCGCCGGTTCGTTGCCCCGGATCAGGTTCGGGCTTCTATTTCCTTCCGGATGGCTTCGGCGTTTCTCGGCAGCAGACGTTTGTTGCGGCACTCGTCGAGGGCCAGGATCGTCATGCGGTCGATCGTGGACTGGTCGCGGGCCGTGGGCAGCAGGTCGTCGAGGGCGGCGGTCAGGTGGGCCTCGGTCAGGCCCGTGGCCTTGTCGCGCAGGGCGAACCGCCAGGCCGTGGTGAGGCTGAGCTCGATGTCGCTGCCCGTGAAGCCGGGGGTCCTCTTCGCGAACGGCGTGTAGTCCGTGATGGCCGAGGCCAGCTTCAGCTTGCGGACGGTCACCTCGAAGATCTGGCGGCGCGCCTCCTCGTCCGGCATCAGGATGGGGATCTTGAGGTCGGTGCGGCCCGACCGGCGCATGGCGGCGTCGATGAGGTCCACGCGGTTCGTGATGTCGATGCGCAGGACCCGGCCGCGCAGCGAGGAGTCGGCCCAGAAGTTGAAGGCCGAGGCCCGCATCCTCTCCGTGACCCCCGAGTCGCCCGAGCCCTGGTCGCGGCTGCCGCCCTCCGCCTGGTCCGACTCGTCCACGATCACGACCACGGGGGCGAGGGCGCGGATGGCGGCAAACGCTTTCTCCTGGTTGCGCTCGGACTGGCCGACGTACATCTGCCGCAGGGGCCGGAAGCGCACGCATAGCATCCCGCATTCCTTGGCGAAGCACTCGGCGAGATAGCTCTTGCCCGTGCCCGGCGGCCCCATGAGGATGATCCCGAGGGGCGCGGCCGCGGTCTGGCCCGAGCGCATGATCTCCGCGACTTCCTTCAGCTCCGTCGTCGCGTGCTCGAGGCCGCCCACGGCGGAGAGGCCGTTCCGGGGCTCCAGGATCTCCAGGACCTCCCCGTACTCCTGCTTCAGCAGGTCGATCTTGCGGGCGACGACCTGCGCACGCGCGATTGAGGACTGGGCGCCCCGCGCACGCTGGAGGATGTCCTCGATCTGCACGAGGCCGAGCCCGCCCGTCTCCGCGGCCAGCTCGGCCGGCGAGAGTTCCCACCGCAGGTCCCCGTACGCCTCGCGCCGGTCGTTCAGGAAGTCGCCCCTGGCTTCCAGGTTCGGCTTGGGGACGAGGACGACCTCGGCACCCGAGGCGCCCGTGTACACCTCGTCCGAGACCTCCCCGGCGCTCGGGGCGATGAGGAATATCAGCGGCCGCCGCGCGGCGATCCGCGGCTCGCTGGCCCAGCGGGCGAGTGTCGTCACGTTCTGCCTCTCCGCCGCGGAGGCCGGTCCCGACGGCACGAGCGCGTGCGCGTAGTCGATGATGATCGCCGCTGCCGACGGCAGCAGCTTGTCGGACCCGACGAGGGCGTCCAGGACGACCATGGCCCGGCCGGGATCGGCGGGAAGGGCCCCCGACTTGATCCCGAGGGCGCGCCGGAACTCCTTCTCGCGCGCGGCGTCCGGGAAGGAGAGCCCCGAGGACACGTCGTAGGACACGAGCACGCCCCGTCGGCCGCAGAGCCGGCGAAGCCCCTCGGCAAGGGGCATGTAGTCGGCCCCGAAGGGCTGGAGGTCGCGCACGTTGCCGTGGAGCAGGAACACGTGGCTCGCTCCGGCGTGGTACCTCTCGAGGACCGGCGCCATCCAGGGCGGCGTGCGGAGCGTCTTCATGCGCCGAGGCCGAAGGCGTGGACGCCACGCGCGCTGCCCACCACCGCCCCTTGCGCATCCGCCGCGGCCGAGGACTGGGTTCCTCCCTCCGCGAGACGCGTCCGGCTCACCACCCGGCCCTGCGCGTCGAAGAGGTAGAAGTCGCCGTCCGTCGAGCCCACCGCGGCCAGGGCCCCGAAGGCGGTGGGGGAGGCGACGACCGGCCCCCGGGTGGGGGTCTCGAACACCGGAGCACCGTCGGCGACCAAGAAGCCGCGCACGAAGCCGTCGTGGCAGCCGACCACGGCCACCCCGCCGTGGAGGCACGCCGAGGAGTAGATGGGCTGGGACAGGTCGCGGGTCCAGGCCCTCTGGCCATCGGCGAGCCGCACGCCTACGAGTCGGCCGTCGAAGTCGCCGACCACGGCCACACCCTCGTGAAGCGCGGGCGTCGCCCGGACCCGTCCCCCCACCGCGTGCTTCCAGAGAAGCTTGCCCTTCTTCGCGTCGAGGGCGTGGATCTCCTTGTCGTCGCCCGCCACGAATACGCGCTCGCCGTCCGTGGCCGCAGACGAGAAGACGGCGCCGCGCTTGTTGCGCCACACGACCTTGCCCGCCGCGTCCAGCGCGACCACCGCCCCCGCGTCTTTCGAATCGACGACGCCCACCACCACGAGGTCGCCGACGGGCAGCGGGGACGAGCGCACCATCTGGCCGAGCTTCGCGCTGAACACCGGCTTTGCGGTGGCGATGTCGAACGCGAGCAGCTCGCCGTCGTCGGTGCCGACCAGGACGCGGCCCTCATGGAGCGCGGGCGACGACTCGCAGCCCGAGGCCACTTTGACCGAGGCGACGAGTCGTCCCGAGGCCCGGTCGAGCACCACGAGGCGCCCGTCCTGGGTCGGGACGAAGACCAGCCGCCCGGACAGCACGGGCGAGGCGACCACGGGGCCGGTGCTCACGCTCCAGGCGGCCACCATTCCCGTGGGAGGCACAGGTGCTCGCGCCGTGCCCGTGCGCGCGGCATCGCCCCGGAAGAGGGGCCAGGGCGGCGCCTCCGCCGTGTCGGGCTTGGCGAGCTCGAAGGCGATGGCCTCGGCGGCGGCCTTCGCGGAGGAGAAGCGCGCCTCGGGCCGGGCCGCGGTGAGCGACGCCAGGAGGGCGCCGCGGGTCAGCGACGAGAGCGCCGCGGCGGGAGGGCCGTCGAGCCGCCACGAGACGTCCGGGGGCAGGCCCGTCACCATCTGCTGGAGCAGGGCGCCCAGCTCGAAAAGGGCTTCGCGCGGCTCGCCGCTTTGCCCGCCGCCGTCGAGGCGCGGCTTGCCCTCGACCATGTGGATGCGCGCGGGGTCGATCTCCGGGTAGCGCGGTGGCGTGTCGTGATGGGCACGGTCGAGCTCCCTCGCGATCTCCTGCCCGAGGCGCAACGCCACGTCCTCGTCGAGTCGGGCCGTGAAGTTGCGGCTCGCCCGGCGAAGGTGGTCCTCGAGCGTGTCCGCCCCCGGCTCGTTCGGCATGGCGGGCATTATAGGGGGGCGGGCTTCGATCGTCCGGCGCGGATTGCGTCCTCGAACGGGCGTGGCGAAAAGCCGAGCTCCCGTCGGGCGCGGCCCGAGTCGAGGGAAACGTCTGCGGGGCGGGTTGCCCCCGTGAAGTGGTCGACCTGGTCCACGGCCTCGATCCCATCCGGGGGCAGGCCGAGGGCGGTGGCGATGCGCACTCCCATCTCGTGCCGGCTGATCCTCTCCGTGCCGCCCAGGTGGAACAGGCCACGGCCCCCCTTGCCAAGGAGAAGGGCGAGCCCGTCCGCGATCGACCGCGTGTCGATCGGCGTGCGGTACTGGTCCGAGTAGAGCCGCAGGGGACGCCCCGCGGCGAGCGCCCAGGCGATCCACTCCGTGGCCGTGCCCCGCGGGCCATGTCCGCGTCCGCTGACGAGCGCGAGGCGCACCACCGCCGCTTCGGTGTGAGCGCCGAGCACCGCTTCCTCGCCGGCGAGGCGCGTGCGGCCGTAGGTGAGGAGAGGAGCGGGAGGATCGCCCTCCGCGTAGGGCGCGCGGTCGCCCGCGAACACGAGGTCGGTGGAGAGGCAGGCGAGAGCGATGCTCCGTTTCGCGCAGGCCCGCGCCATCGCTTCCGGCGCGCGGACGTTCAGGGCGACGGCGAGGTCGGGAAAGGCCTCGCAGCGATCGGCCTCGGCGAGTGCCGCGGCATGGATCACCGCGTCCGGACGCGCCGCGTCGAGGGCGCCCTCGATCGACGAGGCCGACGTGACGTCGATCGGCTGCTCCGGAAGGCCGGGCGGGACGCCGCTCACGTGCCGGCCCGCGATCACGGCGAACCCCAGTTCCGCCAGTGCCGGGGCCACGGCGCCGCCCACGAGGCCTCCGGCGCCGGTCAGGAGGACGCGCATCCCCGGCATCCTCTGTCCCTTGTTTGACTTCCCCGGAACGGACCCCTAAGATGGCTTTCCATTCTCGGCACGCAGCTCCATGAAATTTCCTGGCAGCAAATTATTGCACCAGTGGGACTTATCGGTCCAGAAGCTCTCCCTTGACGAGCTGTTCCGCTCTTGTCGCCAGGCCGGGCTGACCGGGCTCGCCGAGGTCAAGTTCCCCGACGCGGTCGGGCTCATCTTCTATTACCTCGGCGGGGAAGTGAACGCCCTCTACCGCGAGGGGGCGATGGCGTACAACGGGCGGAGCGCACTCGACCGCCTCCGCACGCGCGTCACCGGCGATGTGGGCACGATCTCCGTCTTCGAGCTGCCCCTCGACATGGCGCACCTTCTGCGCGGCATCACGAACCGCCAGAAGCTGAAGGAGACGCTGCGCAACCGGGGCGAGCTGGCGGAGCTGCTGCGTCGGCTCGAGAAGACCGAGCACACGGGGACGCTCGAGGTGCAGACCTCCGACGGATCGGCCATGGTGCTCCTCGTCCGGGGCCGCGCTTCGAACTTCTACTGGGAAACCACGGGCGGGCTCACCTTCGAGAAGGGCGAGGCGCGGCAGAAGCTCGAGGAGGCCCTCGGCAAGGACGAGGTGCCGCTCTACCTCGGCGAGTTCTCGCGCGACGTGTGGAAGAGCCGCCACGAGGTGCAAGTCGCGGTGCGCAGCCGGCTCGAGCGCCGCGACGACGCCGGCGAGCTGCCCACGGAGCAGGTCGCCTCCGAGGAAGCCACCTTGCGCGCGCAGGTCCTGGAGGAGCTGTCCGCGCAGATCCCCGCGCTCATTCAGTCCTTCATCTTCGACCTCATGACGGGCTCGGTGTACGTCCGCAAGGGCCGGGGAGCGGCGGACGTGGACGTGGGGCCGATCGCCGAGCTGGTGCCGGACATGGTGGTGGGGCTGCGGGACCAGATCGCGCGGGCCGACGACACCGATCCTCTCGATCTCGTCGAGCTCAGTACGGAGCGCCTGTCCGTGCTCGTCAAGCTCGTGACGGAAGCGCAGGAGGCGATAGCCCTCGTGGCCGACCGCTCGCAGCCCACCGCGCTCATCGGGGCCGCCCTCACCCAGGCGGCGAGCGCCTACGTGGCGCGCCTGCACCCGGCGCGCCGCAAGCGCTAGCGTGCCCTTCATCACCTTCGAGGGCATCGAGGGGAGCGGCAAGAGCACGCAGGCCCGCCTCCTCGCGGAAGCGCTCGGGGCCGAGGTCGTGCTGACGCAGGAGCCGGGGGGCACGCCGCTCGGGCTTGGCATCCGTCGCCTCCTCCTCGAGCCTCGGAAGGACGCGGTCGCGGCCACCGCCGAGCTGCTCCTCTACTTCGCCGACCGCGCCCAGCACGTGGCCGAGGTCATCCGGCCCGCCCTCAACCAGGGGCGCACCGTGGTCTGCGACCGCTACGTCGACTCCTCCGTCGCCTACCAGGGCTTCGGCCGCGGGCTCTCGCTCGAAGGCATCCGGGCCGTGGCCGACGTCGCCACCGGCGGCCTCCAGCCCGACCTGACCCTCCTGCTCGACGTGCCCGTGGACATCGGCCTTCGCCGCGTGGCGCAGCGCGGCGGTGTGGATCGGCTGGAGGCCGAGCAGCGGGAGTTCCACGAGCGCGTGCGGCGCGGCTACATGGCGCTGCTCGCCGCGGATCCCGTCCGTTACGTGCGCATCGACGCGGAAGGCGAGGCGTCGGCCATCGCGGAGCGCGTGCGCGCGGCCGTGGTCACGAAGGGCCTCCTGCCAGCGCGGGCCTGATGCCGCTTTCCGCGATCCTCGGCCACGAGCGGGTGAAGGGCCTCCTCGCGGGCGCGCTTGGTCGCGGACACGTTCCGCAGTCCCTCCTCTTCGCGGGGCCGGATGGCGTGGGCAAGAAGACGCTGGCGATGACCGTGGGCCGCGCCCTGCTCTGCGAGCGCAACGACGGGGACGCCTGCGACGCGTGCGCCACCTGCAGCCGCGGGCTCCGGGGCTTGCACCCCGACCTCTTCCTCGTCGAGGCCGCGACGAGCGCCATCAAGATCGACCAGGTGAGGGACGCCGTTCGTGAGATCTCCGGGCGGCCCTTCGAGGGGCGGGCCCGTTCTTTCGTGATCGACGACGCCCACCTCATGACCGAGCAGGCCATGAACGCGCTGCTCAAGAGCCTCGAGGAGCCGCCTCCGACGTCGCACGTCTTCCTCGTCACGTCCGCGCCGGCGGCCCTGCTGCCCACGATCCGCTCCCGGTGCCAGGTCCTGCGGTTCGGCCCGCTTCCCATGACGCTCGTCGAGGCCCACCTGGGGGAGCAAGCCGGCCTCGAGCCCGCGGAGGCCGCCCTCCGTGCCGCCGCCTCCGGAGGGAGCCTCGGCCTCGCCCTGGCCCTCGAGTCCCAGACCTACCGGAGCGTGCGGGATCTGGTCCTTGGCCTCCTCGAGCGCGTGGCCTCGTCCAGCCCCCTCGATCGCCTGGAACTGGCCGAGGGCCTGCAGGGCGTCGAGGATCACGAGATGGCCATGACCCTCATCCGCTCGCTCCTGCGCGACGTGGCCGTGCTCGACGCCGGGGGCGCCGCCTTGCAGAACCCGGACCTTCGCCCTCGGCTGGAGGCGCTCGCGCGCGGACCGCTGGGACAGAAGGCGGCGCGACTCGCCCAGGCGGTGGCCGAGGGCCGCGAGGCCCTGCTCGGCAACGCGAACAAGCTCCTCACGATGGACGTCCTGGTCGAGGCCCTGGCCGGGGCCTGAGAGCCGCTTCGTTGCGTGGTCCTTCGGCCCTGTGCTACAAGGGGCGAAGTCCATCCAAATCCATGTTCGCACCCGGGAGGCCCCAGAGATGAACCGCAGGCTGATCCGCCCCGACCTGAACGAGATCAAGGAGCAGATCGGGGCTTCGTCGAAAGCCTTCCGCGCGCGCAAGCCCGTGCCCCCGGAGCAGACGAACGCGGAGAGCTTCTACTACCTGAAGCAGATGACCAACAAGACGCGCATGGTCATCGTGCTGAAGGACGGCGAGGAGATCCGCGGCACGATCGAGTGGTACGACAAGGGCGCCCTCAAGATCCACCGCCCCGACGCCCCCAACATCCTTCTCCCGAAGGACAACGTGAAATACATGTACAAGGAGAACGAGGACAAGACGGAGGAAGAGGACTAGAAGTCGTTGAGCCGCCGTCGGTCCCGGTAGCGGCTTCCACCACAGTCCCCCCGTTCGTTGCACTTTCGTTGCATCCGCAACCCACCAAGGGCCCGCCCAGGCGCTCGAGGGCCCCGGCCGGCGCCGCCATCGGGAGCCAGCGACCGTACAGGTCGAGGGTGATGCCGATGTCGTCGTCCCGAAGGAGTGGTCGAGCGGGGCGGTCTTCAGGTGCAGCGCCGCACACACATCCTGAGACTCGACCGTTCCGCTCGCCCGGAGACTGGAACGAGTGGTGCCCGAATGGTCAGGGCGCGCTCTTGAGGCGCCTCAGTGTCGTTGGCCTCAGCCCGAGGTCCTGATATGCATGTGCAGAAGACGCTTCGGTGGCCGCCGCCGCGGGTCACCTCCCTTAGGGGAGTTTGATCTTGCAGTTCTTCAGCTCGCAGCAGGGGTAGTCGTGGCAACCCCATGGGAAGCAGTCGCGGCAACAATCGGCGCAGCAGTCAAGATCGCACTCGAGGATGAACCCCGGGCCACCGCCAGCGCGCCGCGCGGCGACCGTTACCTGCGATCGGCCCGGAATAGTCGCAAAGCGGCCGGATCGAGCTACGGTCAGCTCTTCGGCAGGGACTGGGTAGAACCCGGTGCTTGGGTACCTCGTCCTGCCCAAAGCCCCCGTCTGGGCCTGACCGGGGCTAAGTTCCTGCCCTTCTGGTCCAAGGGAGTATCCTGTCGGATTCCTGAATGCCTCATTGGGCATGGTAGTGGCATGGGCCTGGGTACCTCTGGCTGGGGATGAAAAGAAGTGACGTACCATCGCGTGGACAGGGTTGGACTCGTCAATCGACAGCTTCAGGCGCACCACGGGGTGGCTGTGCTCGCGACAAGGCGCATGTCGAATAACTTCGACATCAGCTATCAACTGGGCCGGCACGTCGATCCACTCGTCACAGGAGCCAGGTGTAAATGCCACGTGGTTGTCTTTCTTTGACACCTTGACCATGCCGACGTAGACGTCCCGCGATGTCAGATCGCCGTCCTTAAGGGACTCCAATAGCTTCGTGCCGGACGCAAAAGTCTTCAGACCTTCCATTTCGCCCTCGCTCTCGTGACAGGAGTCAGAAACTGACCTGCGTGGCGCGGCCCGCCGTGGTCAACCCGCTGAACCGGAGCTACGGATCGACGCGAGCAGTCCCGCCACCCCCCTGGCAAAGATAGACGGCCGCGGGTTGTGTGTTTCCGAAGACTCGCCGTTCCCGCGCCTATTCGTGAGGTCGATGGCCTCGCCTTCGGTAGCGTAAGCTGCCGGCAAACCGCTGGTTCTTCAGACGGTCTGCCTTGCAACCGCCTCGAACGACGAAGCAGTGAGGACGAGGCGGCCGAGAAGGGACGACTAGATGCCCCCGGCTAGAACCGGAAGCGGACGCCGAACGAGGGCAGGAACGGGATCGCGGCGCCGGAGCCGTAGGAGATCCTGGGCTGGTCCACGGGCGAGTCGGGGTCGTATTCGAGCCACTGTTCCCACTGGCCGACGTTGTCACGGTTGGTCGCGTTGATCACGTCGAGGTAGAAGAGCCAGCGCCCGGCGTCCCCGCGCGGTTTCCAGGACAGGCGCAGGTCGAGGCGAGCGAAGACGGGCAGGCGTACCGTGTTCAGGTTGTCGACGCCGCCGAGGTCGGTTTCGTAGACGTACCGGCCTTCCGCGTCCAGCGCCGGCACGAGACGGCCGTCCTCGGTCTCGTCGGCGGACACCCGCAGCCCTCGCGGGGGTGTCCAGGGAAAGCCTGAGAAGGCGCGGAGCGTGGCCGCGAGCTCCCAGCGGGGCGAGAAGCGGTAGCTGCCGACGACAGTCGCCGCATGGCGCCGGTCGTAGTCGAAGGGCAGCGTGCGGCCGTACTCGTCGCGCTCCGCTTTGCCGAAGCTGTAGGAGATCCAGCCCGTGAGCTTTGCGCCCGGCGCGGGGCGGTTGTGGAGGAAGACGTCGAAGCCGTACGAGCGCCCCCGGGCGGCGTTCTCGGGATAGCTGGTGATGATCGCGTCCGTAGGCAGGCTGCTCGAAAGCTCCGCGGGGAAGTCGTACTGGGCGAGCCGGGCCTGGCGTTCGGCGTCGGTCTCCAGCCGGCCCACCAGGAGGTCGTCGAAGCTCTTCCAGTAGCCCTCGACCCGGGCGACGAGCCTCGCGCCGAGGTCCCGCTCGATGCCGACGACGGCGTGCCAGGCGCGCTCGTGGAGCAGCGACCGCCCCAGCTCGCCGGTGAGGTCGACGAAGTAGTCGGACTGGATGAGCTTCTCGTAGCCCGGGCTCTGCGTGTAGAGGCCGCCTCCTGCGCGCAGACGCGTCGCGCGGTCGATGGTCCAGGTGGCGCCGAGGCGCGGAGAGACGGTCGTGCGCCGGTTGACGCCGCTCCAGTCCACCCGCAACCCGGGCTGGATCGTCACGTCCCTGCCCAACGAGAGCCGGCCCTGAAGCCACGAGCCTGCCCGGGTCGAGTCGACGACGGAGTCGAGCTGGTCGGGCAGGCCCACGCCCCCTTCCACGCTCGAGCCGTTGCCCTCCGTGGGATTGCGGTCGCCCTCGATCCGCCAGGCCGTCCGCGTGCGCAGCTGGTGCACCTCGAAGCCGAAGTCCACGACGTGACGGCCCGCGGTCAGCGAGAGCTCCTGGCGCAGGGCGAGGTCGCGCACCTCGAGGTCGCGCGCGAAGGCGACGTCGGCGAGGCGGTAGCCGACCTCGTCGCTCGGCGCGTTCGACCGCCGCAGCTCGTTGCGGAACTGCGCGTCCACGCCGATGGTCTCCCGGTTGACGTAGAAGGACGCGATGGTGCGGGACCGCGTTCGCGATCCGAGCAGGGTGGCGAGCTCGAGGCCGACCACGTCGTTCTGCGAGTCCGTGACGACGTCGCCCTGCTCGTTCGGCCGGTCGCCCTCGAAGGAGGCGTCCGTCGCTTCCCGGCTCAGCAGCGCAAAGGCCAGGAGACGCGTATCCGGGGCGAGCCGCCAGTCGACCCGGCCCTGCAGGTCGCCGAACGACGGCAGGTCGGTGTTGGTGATCTCGTCCGCGACGAGGTCGTAGTACGTGCGGCGAGCGGCCACGATCCACGAGCCCCGGCCCGCGGGGAGGCGGCCTTCGAAGACGGCGTTGGCGTCGGTCAGGCTCATCGCCGTCGACCCCGCGAACGCGCGCTCGGCCTTGCCGGGACGGTTCTCGACCACGAGCAGGGAGGACAGCCGGTCGCCGTAGAGCGCCGAGAAGGCGCCCGCGTGGAGCTCGAAGCCGGAAACGAGCTCGGGGTTGAACGCGCTCGTCAGGCCGAAGAGGCGGTAGGGGTTGTGGATCTCGATCCCGTCCAGGACGGTGAGGTTCTCGTCGGGCGAGCCTCCGCGCACGGAGAGCCGGCTGTCGAAGTCGTTCGTGGCGGCGATTCCCGGCAGCGTCTGGAGGGTCCGGAACACGTTGTCGGCGGCGCCGGCCACCGCCATCACGGCCGCGGGGCGGACGGGCATCTCCCCGGGGGCCTCGACCTCGGCCGGGGCGGGAGCGACCACGTCGAGCTGCTCGTGGAAGCGTTGCTCTTTGGTCTTCTGGGGGTCTTCCTCGGCTGCGGGCACGGGCTCCCGGGGAGGCGTCGCGTCCTGCGCACGCGCGAGCGCGGGGACGAGCGGCAAGAGGGCGGCCACACCCACGCGAAGCCACGAGAGGAGCATCACTGATCGTACGATGGATTCCGCTACGGGGCCGGTGCGCTACTCGCTACGAACGATCGCTCGTAGTCAGGCGGCGGGGTGGCCGCCGGTATCGAGCCAGGCCGTGGCCGCCTCCAGGTCGGCGAACACACGGGCCTCGATCCCCAGGGCGGCCAGGTTGCGCGCCAGGACCACGGTGACGTCGGCCCGGTCCGAGCAGACCACGAGCGCGAGCCGGCGGTATCCGAGGACCGCGATCCTCTGGGCGTATCGGAGCAGGGCCGACCCCGAGGGGAGAGGGGC
>Ga0315912_10002309_pt1 | contig 20753 bp, 17 predicted proteins | sample VfabasoilMG_FD_204469 | JGI IMG/M metagenome (GOLD analysis project Ga0315912, IMG submission 204469) | Garden soil microbial communities collected in Santa Monica, California, United States - V. faba soil | ecosystem: Environmental > Terrestrial > Soil > Garden | place: USA: California...
ATGCAGGAAAGCCTTCAGCCGAGACCATTGTCGGGGCGATGGTAGTTCAAACTGCCCAGACATTCTTTGGGATACCTAATGCTGTTTTCACGGCCGGCTCGATTACTGTTGATTCCTACACCGCAGCACAATGGAATGCGATTGTGAGAGGCCACATGGTACCACAAAAGACAATTACTACTTTGGCTGCGGGTACGGAAACTACTATCAACGGAAAGGTTATCACGACAACGGCAACCACCGTTAAGGGCGTGGGTAATACAAACGCGATTCCGGTTGTGACGGCTTCCAAGATCACGACAAAGAACGGTACGATTTTCCCCATACAAGGAATATTGCAACATCCATGATCGGTGCTGGTGAACGGACAGGAAAAAGGGGCGACTAGCCCCTTTTTTTTGCCTCAAACACACTTAGTTGCGCAATGCTCTGCCTTGCTGCTTGCGCGTTGCCATGACCGGGGATTGAAAAGTAGATGGCCAGCTTCACTCACGTGAGTCACGAACTCCCGTGCTTAGTGTTCCTGTTGGGGCACCTTGTAGCCGGCATGGAACCGACCGATACCTTGACGAATCTAAGAGCTGCAGGAGCCTGATGGGTTCCTCTTCTGAGTCACGGCGACGTGTATGCCGTCTTTTGGTTAATCATTTTCAACTACCTAAAAAAATACCTGCGCTTTTGATATCAGCCGAGCGACCATGTATGGTTCGGCAAGCTTCAGACGAAAACGGCTGAACTGAGTTTCATACATTACCTGAAACTCATGTTAAGCCAATGAAATACGCCATTACCCTTCTGTCTTTTAGTTGCTGCTTAGTATTTGATTTGCTGGCTTGTCCAGGTTATGTTCCCTATATCGATGGGGATCCTTCCGTCCATGTCAACACACCTACAGGGATCTACACAACATACACGCGCCATGCTGATGCCGGATACACGGGCGCCCAGGGTGGCTACATGGACACCGAATGGACTTTGTCTTCAACGGGAGGATTTTCGCAGGTAGTGGTTGGCGGATCGTCGAAAGCCATAAATTTCACGGGGGTTCCGACCGGTAGTTACACGCTGACGGCCAGAGATAGGTTTGTGAACGCGTCGTGGTGCTATGGCTGTATATCCAACACGACTTTCACCTTTCAGATAGTCGTCTTTCCAGCATATCCCAAACCCACAAAACCCGTAATTCGTGCTTCTGGCGGTACGCTACAAGCCTACACGGCGACCGCCGATTGGGCGCCAGCGGTTCCGTATGCAGATCAATACGATCTTCAATGGGGGATATACGATAACTTTAATGGACCGTCGTCGACCGTGACATCGGAAACTTCCTATTCCTTCGATCACAGTAAATGTTTTGACCTGTATGTAAGGGTGAGGGCAAAGGCATTCTCTGGCCAAATTGGTCCTTGGTCTGACGTATCACACACGCCACCTCTGGCAGGATGTCGAATTAAGGCGCCGGCGGATGTGGTCACAATCGGAAATTCCTCTGACGAAGATGAAATGGTTGAGGAATCAGGTCCTGCTTTGGTGTTTCCTAATCCAAGCGATCGGTACTTTAACTTCATCTTGCCTCATGAAATGGACAAAGACCGACTCCAGTTGGCTGTCCATTCCGTTAGCGGAGCCGAGATGACTCTTCCACATACCGTGGTCGGTCGAAAGTTGGAAGTGGATGCTGCTCAGGCACCATCTGGCATGTACATCCTTATGGTAACTGACGGGAACCGGGTGCTGACGCTTAAAGCGCTTCGGAAATAGTAAGAAAACCGGTGGCTAGCTAAAGGGCAGGTGAGTAAATCATCTGCCCTTTTTCTTTGGACTCGCTGATCGTCGTCCTGACATCATGTCCGGGGCTACATCCCTGAAAATGGGTATGTTCAAAATGCGTCCATTTTCTGAAATTCAACAAAAAAAGCCTATGAAATACACGGCAACCTTTCTATTTGTTGTTTGCTGCGGCTTGATTTCTTTCGATTCGATGGCGTGCCCTTCATACACGCCGTATATTGAAGGCCCCGACTACAGCATCCATGTTAATACCGGTTCGACCTTTCCGTGGCATGTTATTTCCGATGATGCTTACAAAAGCACAGGTACCTACCGATTGACTGAGTGGTCGGTGGTTAATGCATCCTACTCAAAGGTCCTTGCAACATGCTGCTCATCGTATACGGGCTTGGACTTCACAGGTGTTCCGGAGGGAACTTATACACTTTATGCAAAGGATGCTTTTGGGAGTTACCCCGGTTTTACGCCATGCTACGGATGTCTTAGCAACACAACGTTTTCAAAGGAGATTGTCGTTTTTTCATATCCCTTTGCACCCTCGCAATTTTTCGCGCCCAGTCCAGTTTGGAATAACTACCGCGATTTCATATGTACCGGAATACTTTATGCCGATCAATATGAGTGGGTAGTGTACTATGATGATCCATTTGATGCGTATAATTGGGTTGAGGACGAGTACGTCACCCGTATAAGCAACGAACCGATCACGACTCTTCCTTTTACTCCCTGCCAGCGCAGTTGGTCAAGAGTTAGGGCCAGGGCTCACACCGGGCAGGTCGGTCCCTGGTCGGAGTGGGTTCAATACGGGACAGGTTGCGGTGGTCGTAAAAGGGCGGTGGATGTACCACCAGTCGGGGAAACTGGCAGCGCAACTGAAGAAGCCAGTTTCGTGGAAAGTCAGGGCGATGTTGTCGCGTCCCCCAACCCAAGCGATCACAGCTTCAACGTTACGCTGCCGATGGAAATTGACAGGGATGTAGTGAGTGTGGTTATGCGCAGTGTGAGCGGCTCGCAAGTGGAGCCGCCGTATTCTGTTAAAGGCCGCAAACTGGCAGTCGATGCATCCAATGCGACGCCAGGCCTGTATCTCCTCACCATATCTGACGGTAAGACGCTGTTTAACCTGAAGGTGATAAGAGAATAGATTGTCATGATCAGGGATTTGAATTCCCACGCAGATCAACCTCAGGCCGTTGATCTGCCGCTTTCTCGCCGGTGACGCTAGACTCAGGGGAAAAAAGCCCGGCCTAAAGCGACTTCCGGATGCGTTGGCCGCGCTCTTTTTCTGAGGCTGACCTTCTTATTGCAAAGGTTGCCAATAATACTATAAACACTAGGGCGCACGCTTTCGCAAGCAGGTCGCCGAATATGGTATAGATTGTTTGTGCCCTGTTCGCATAAAGGGTCTGCAAAATTACTTGTGGCTTGAATTCATCCACTTGTTGATCGATGTCTCCGCGCTGATTGATGAAACACGAGACACCATCATTAGAAGAGCGGGCTATGCTTCTCCTGTTTTCGACGGCCCGAACTGAAGAGTAGTACATGAATTGAGAGGCGCCGTAGATGTTCTTGTACCATCCTTCATTCAGGATAACAAAGAGGAGGTTTGCGCCCCCCTTGACATAACTTGATGTCAAACCGCCGAATATTGACTCATAGCAAATGAGCGGAGTAACCTTTACTCCATTTCCAGAGTCGAATTGGTGTTGATTTGATTCTCTTGTTGAAAACGAAAAGCCCCCAAGCGATCCAATAATTGTTCTGAGAAAGTTTATTTTGTCGACCCAGGGTACCGTTTCCTCTACGGGCACCAATTTGGCTTTCGTTCGTATTAACACCTCCTGCTTCATTCCGCCCCCAATTTGAAACGCCGAATTGTAGGTGAAATACCAGTACTTGAACTCCTTGTTAAATCGAATATTGCCTGGCAAATTGCTGGTGTCACCTCTGAAGCTTTCGTACAAAATGGCGCCGCTTACAAGTTTTGCTTTAGAATCACCAAGCAGATCCCTGCGGAGGCCGGTAACTATTTTGCTCACAGGGAAATCGGAAATCCACCTGGCGTTTGTGATGGCTGTTTCAGGCCAAACAAGGTAGTCGAGGTCGTTTGACATGGCTTGCCGGCTGACATTTACGTATTGTTCAATCAGTAATTCTGGCTGCACCTGGTACTTGGTGTTCCGGCAATCAATATTGGGATGTAATACTGCCACCTTTACACTACTTCCTTTTTCTTCATATCCCATATAAATCGCGACTGAAACCAGGAGAGGTAAAATCAGCGCGAGTCCTGCATAGATTCTCGAAGATGCAATTCGACGGGTCGTCACGAACTCATTAATGCAGGAAGAATTGAAAATGTTGAAGACCAGGATCCAAAGCGTACCTCCAAGCACGCCGGAAAACTCGTAGAATTGAATCAACCACGGATACCGGGAGAGTGCATTGCCAAGTGTCAGGAACGGAAAGGAAAATGGCCAGTTATGGTGAAAATACTCGATACTGATCCAGGATACGACCAGTATCAAATTGGCACCGCCGGGTGATCCTCTTCGTTTAAGCAAATGGAACACCAATAATGGAATCGATTGAATAAGGGGGTTGATTAGGTTAATCAACACGGCTCCTTTTATAGATGTGTTGTAAATCCAGAACGTGGTTAACACGTTCCAGATCACCAAGCCCACATAGACTCGAAGAAAATAATACCCGAATCGGACTTTTTTCTCCCGGCAGATTGCCTCCAGTTGGAGAAATGGAACGAGACTCAGAAAAACCAGGAACGTGAATGGAAGGGGAGGCCAGGAAAGGGCGAGCAATAGACCACCAAGTATTGGATACAACCAGCTTCTTGACTGTGTTGACATACGTTTTCTGAAAAGTCAGGTTGCTAAATGATCTTAGGCGCTTTAACCAAAATAGCGAAAGTTTAGTCCAATTGCAGCGCTAGGCCGCAGCCTGCTAACTGTGAAGTTGTTTTGTTGCTGAATAGCACCCTGCTGACGCCACTTGGGCGCACAAGAAATGGCAGCGCCCAGCTGCTTACTTAAGGACCAACAGCTCATTGATGAGCTCGATCAGGTACGGCGTAACACCGGACGTGTGTGTAGCAAAGGGTAAGGTCTTGAAACGGACTACATCCTTTGACGCGCCGTTCTTGATAAATTGATTGTAGGAATCAACCGAATTCTGATAAGGCACGGTGATGTCCAGGTCACCGTGATACATGAAAACCTTCTTTGTGGGAATCCAGTCTGTGAGACTGTTATCGATGAAGGCGTCATTGATATACTTGAATTTTGACGCCGAATTTATGCTGCTCAACAGCTCCGGGTTGATCAGGGACGGGATGTCGGTGGTCAGCGACGAGTTGATTTCCGCGCTTGAATACAGCCCATTGAAAAGACCTGGAATCTTGGTCGCGTAAGTGGGCTGAAAAAAGTCAGTTAAGGGTTGCGACCAGCCCAGGTATGTTTTGTAGGCAGTAGCAACGAAGGCGATGTAGAATGGCTGGCTGTATGTGGTCTGTTTAAAGAAGAATTCCTGAACCCCTTTTATATCGTAGCCCCCGGAAGACGGGAAGGAGGCGACGAGATCAAAATTCTCAAGCCCATTCTGTTCAATGCTCTTGTGTGCAGCCATCGTCGCATAGCCACCCTGCGAGTAACCTGCCAGGAACAGCCTGCCGGTGAAGTTCAAATCATTCAGCAACGCAAGCTCACGAGCTGCTTTGAGATTATCGATCACTGCATCCGCCGTTGGCTTCTCCAAATAGTAGGGGTGCAGCCGGTCTTTTGAATCGCCAAACCCGATAAAATCGGGCACAACCCCGACAAAGCCAGGCGCTGCCATCGCAGCGTAAAACAGCAGGATGTCATTGCCTGGTGGTGTCTCCGACGGTGCCTCGCTGTGGGCTATTATGGTGCCATGCTGAAAACTCAGCATCGCCAGCGGCTCATTGCTTTGAGGAAGTATGACGAGGCCCGAAGCGTGTATTGATTCATTAAACAGGATCGTTTTATATGTCACTTTATAGATGTCAACTCCGGATTTGATTTCCCTTTCGGGGATTGGCAGGCTTCTGCTCTTCACAAAGGCCACGATTTCGGCCTGTGTCTTGGACGCCACAAGCGATGAGGACTCGTAGACTTCCGGAACGATTGGTTCGACGTCATCCTCCTTACAGGAAACGACCACAAGGGAGAAGGAGAAAAGAGCAACTGCCCTTAATGTATGACGGTGGTACATGCTAAATTATTCATCAGGTGAACTTGTCCGGCACTTGATAGGTTGCCAGGAGCCGCACAGGGCTCTCTGCAGGTGGCTATCGCATCAGTTCGTCGAACGTGAGCGAAATATAGTATATGGCCCCGATGTTCGGACCGCCGAGCGACTGGAAATACCATGTGTTCAGGAGGTTGGAGCCACCAACCTTGACAACGGATTTCATGCTGGGTATTCTGTAACTGAGTTGCGCATCCACCGTGGTGTAGGTCGGAACCTTGCCGTTCGCGGGAATGGTGAATGAGGATTGCCATTCAAATTCAGATTGCCATCTCATGTTAACATTGAAGCCAAAGTTGTCTGTGACTTTCCTGTTGCCGAATGAGAGATTCATCTTGTGTTCTGGTGTATTAAACTCACTGAAGAACTCGTTGAATACAGTGTTCAGCACGTTCCAATTGTAGTTGCCGCTCAGGGTATATCCGCGGAGAAGACTGTACGTAAGGCCCAGCACGGCCCCCTGGGAGGAAACCCTTTCTGTTGCGTTGGAGAAGACGGCGCTCGTGTTCCCTGTTATAGTTCCGTCGGTATTCACGGTGTGAGCTGTCCCGTTCAGCATGGTTGTATAATTTGGTGAGCCGTCAGTCAGGGGGGCGGCGGTAACAACCCTGGTTTGTGTTATGAAGTCTTTGTAGATGTTGTAGTAGAAGGCGCCATCAACAAAAAAGTTGCCGCCGAGCAGTCCTTTATAACCAAGTTCCAGGGATTGGATCCTTTCTGGCTTCACCTGGTTGAATTCTGTATAAGGCTGAAGCAGCGCAACATTTGTCGGGCTGAAAATTGCAGCAGGAGCCGCTCCCTGGCTGAACACCGCATTGCGGTAGTTCTGAACAGAGACACCTTCGAAGGCAAGGGGCTGGCCGGTAGCAGAAGTTCTCACCAACTGGTACTTGTCTGCATATCGCTCGAGTCCTCCAATCAGCCTTGAAGAGATAATGTTAAGATCGATGTGCTGTCCCTGTGTCGTCGGGAGGCGGAAGCCGGTCTGGTAGGAGAATCGCAGGTTGTGATTTTCCGAGATCTTGTACACAGCAGATAACCGAGGATTCAGTCTCCCCTTGAAGTTTTGGTTCTTGTCGTAGCGTGCCGAACCCGAAAGTTTTACTTTCCTGTCGCCCAGCCACTTGCCAGCCTGCACATACGCGCCATATTCCTGTATGGTGATGTTCTCTGTCTTGTCATCGAATATCGTTCCGTTGGAATTGAGGTCATACATCCTGTAACTGGCGCCTGCGATCAATTCCATGAAAGACACTTGATTCTTGAAGTCGTATTGCCCTTCTGCATGGTACAGGTTAGTGCGGTCCTGGAACTTAGGCCCATCTGGAACCACTCCTGTACCGGCTTGCTCTTTGGCGGCATCAAAGCTTGCTGATTCTGCTGGGAGTGGGTATCTGCCGTCGGTTTGCATGCGGGCGTAGCGGTGAGCGTCTTCCATGACAGCCACCGGCACAGCAGGGTTATTGGCTGGGTTACCGTCCTCCGTGTATCCCTGCTGGTTCAGGTAGCGAAGGTAGTAGATGCCATAGGCCCCGAGCCAGTTACTCACACTACCCCCGCTGCGTATGTCGTTGAGACGTTTCGCCAGGAATTCTACAATGTAAGAGTCGCCGGAGTTTTCCCTTGTGGTATAAGCGCGCAGAAAAAAGTTGTCCCCCCGCAACTGCAAACGATGCTGCTGAATGCCGAAATTTTTCAGTGAATACCGCTGAGCGCCGGTATAAACACTCGTGCCGAAGCCGCCGTTGTATAAATAGCTTAGCTCGACTTTGTCATTAATACGATAATTCAGTCCGCCATTGATCTTATAGTTTTTTGCATTGTAGTCGGCGAGGTCCTGCTCTTTGTATGGCGTAATTGACGTGACGTGCGCCGGCAGCCATCCGTCCTGTGCATAATCCCATGCAGTACTTCCGTCCGGGAACACTCCCGGTCCAGCGCTCGCAATCGTCTCCCAACCGGGGCCCGACGCGCTGTTTGCACTTAGCCTCAGGATCGCAAGGGGTATCGCCGCCTCGTCGCCCATTGTGTGAAGACCGTCTGATCCTGGATTGAAACTAAACCCTTGTGGCGTTCTGGCGATTTCCCGGTCTGTGTAATTGGTGCCATACCAGTCGAGCGCCTTCATTCCTGCGAGACTAATCTTGAAGGCAAATTTGTTGTTTATAGCCTTGGCGTACCGGATTGCCCCTTCCCACATTGGCGTAGCTCCGCCCGCGTTCGCATCACCGATGTGATTCACTCCAGCCTTTGCAAAGGCGCTCAGGCCTTGATAATCGAATGGGCTCTTGCTGTTGATCAGGAGAACACCATTGAACGCGTTGGGCCCGTACAATGCAGACGACGCGCCGGGTATCATCTCAACGCTCTCTACGTCGAGCTCTGATGGTCCATTAAGGTTGCCGATAGGGAAGTTGAGTGCCGGCGCCTGTGTATCCATGCCATCAATCAGCTGCACGAATCTCGTGTTGCCTGTCGATCCGAAGCCCCTTGCGTTGATGATTTGGAAATTGATGCTGCTCGTAGTTACATCCACACCCTTAAGGTTGGCGAGGCCCTTGTAGTAGTTGTCTGCAGGTGTGGTTTGAACGCCCAGTATATCCATTTTCTCTATTGATACCGGAGACTCCATTATTCTTTCCTCTACGCGCGAAGCGGAGATCACAATTTCCTGCCCAAGCATAGTAGACTCCTCGAGCTTGATATTTAAGCCTGTAGTATTTGCTTCGGTGATTTTTATGTCCTGGGGGGAATATCCAACATAAGAGATCGTGAGTGTCAGGGGAGGAGAATCAGAAATACTCAGGTTAAAATTGCCATTGATGTCCGCGACAGTACCGATCACACGCCCCTTTACGATGACGTTTGCCCCGGCAAGTCCTTCATCTTTCTCGTCCTTGATGGTTCCGGAGATCTTGGTTTGAGCCAACAATGATGTGCTGACCAGCAACAGGAAGAAAATACGGATGGCAGGGCGGAGGATGTTCATATTCTCGGGCTTGGAAGTTTCTGAATATCCTAAATCTACCCAGAAAAAGCCCGAAATCAAACGATTGTGGGGGTGTTTTGGGGACTAACCACGGGGACGCGAAGGCGCAGCGAATGCATTTTCCGCCTCAGTGTCTCAGCGGTGAATCATATTTTCTATTTCTTCAGATGAGCGACAAGCTTGTCGCACAACTGTCGCATTTCGTTGGACATGTATTCGTCACCGGTTGCACTTAGAACACTTTGTGACAGGCCGCCAATGCAGTCCACATAAAACCGCTTCATATCCTCCACAGGCATGTCCTTCGCCCAAAGGTCGATGCGGAGTGTGTTCTTTTGCTCATGATCCCACAGCGCGATACAGATGGACTTTGTTTCCGAAGCACCGGCCTCGGGTTTGTCTGTCGCGTCCCATAATATCTTTTCGGGCACATTGTTGGTATCAAGATCGATTTCAAACTTGATGGTCGACTGCTTCATGATTGATTCTTTTTCTGAAAGGCTGCAAAGAAATCCAGTGATTGTGGATTGCGCAAGGAACCGGCGTTAATTACTTCTTCCACGTTTTTTCCCATCAGGATCTTCTTTACCGGTGTTTCCGTCTTTTTGCCGCTGATTGTGTAGGGAATGTCGGGCACGGCGATGATCGCATCAGGTACATGCCGTGGACTGTGATCGGACCTGATGGTCGAGTTTATCCTCTTCTTCAATTCGTCACTGAGTTCCTGTCCTTCCCTCATCATTACAAACAGGGGCATATAAAAATCACCACCCTCTTTTTCGATGCAAACGATCAGGCTGTCCTTCACCTCGGTGATCTTGTCAACGGCACGGTATATCTCGCTTGTCCCGATCCGCACGCCGCCGCGGTTCAGCGTTGCGTCACTTCGCCCATAAATGATAATGCCTCCCCGCGAAGTGATCTCGATCCAATCGCCGTGTCGCCACACGCCGGGATACAAATTGAAATAACTCTCAGTGTACCGGGTGAACTGCGGGTCATTCCAGAAGAAAACCGGCATCGACGGCATCGGCGAGGTGATAACCATTTCGCCCACCTGGTCAATGACTGCTTGCGCTTTGTCGTCCCATGACTCAAGCTTGCAACCCAGCGCACGACACTGAATTTCCCCGCTGTAGACCGGCCAAAGTGGATTGCCCCCAACGAAGGCAGTAGCCACATCGGTTCCGCCACTCATTGATGCAAGCCAAACACCGTTGCTGATGTGGTTGTATATCCATTCAAAACCTTCCGGTGGCAGCGTGCTCCCGGTGGATCCGATTGAACGAAGTCTTTTGAAGTTCAGTCTTTTTGATGGCGTCAGGCTTTCTTTTCTGCACGCAAGAATGAATCCCGCGCTGGTGCCAAAGTGTGTGATCAGCGCCTCATCGCAGAATTGCCACAGCCTGTTGAGGTCAGGATAGGAGGGACTTCCATCATACATGACCATGGTACCGCCGCAAAGAAGTGCGCTCTGCAGGTAGTTCCACATCATCCAGCCCGTAGTGGTGTACCAGAAAAGCCTTTCACCCTTGTGCAGATCATTGTGAAAGGTCAGGTATTTCAGATGCTCAAGCAGAATGCCGCCAACACCGTGTGTGATGGCTTTGGGCAAACCTGTCGTTCCCGAAGAAAACACAATCCACATCGGGTGACTGAACGGGACTCGTGTGAATTCAAGCGTTGAACGCTTGTCTTGCAATGCAGATTCCCAGGTTACAGAGTTGACAATATCAACGCTGCCGTCCGAGTCAACAAGAATGACGCATTCAACTGAAGGTATATCGCCGGCCAGCCGGCGTACAACGTCGGATTTATCAAAGCGTTTTCCTCCGTAGCTGTAGTGGGTGGATGCAATGATGACCTTCGGCTCTACTTGTACGAAGCGATCCATTACAGCCTGAAGGCCAAAATCCGGCGAGCAGCTGGCCCAAACAGCTCCAATGGAGTTTGCTGCAAGCAGACCGACCGTGGCCTCTGGAATACAGGGCAGATAAGCAGCCACCCGGTCCCCCGACAAGAGACCTAGCTTTCGCAAGTATGAAGACAATGCCGCGACATCATCATAAAGAGCAGACCAGGAAATTTCCCGCGTTGGCTGACCTTCGGATCCAAACAGAATCGCGGGGGAACTGCTGGACGACATTCGAAAGACGTGCTCTGCGTAGCTGAGCTTTAGATCGTTGAACCAGGTGACGTGCGGCATCCCGGAACCTGAACGGACCGGCTCAGTATTACCGTCGAATTGGATGTCGAAATATTCCAGGAGTATTCTCCAGAACTCGTCGGGCTTTTCAGTGCTCCAGGTCCAGAGGGATGAATAGTCTGAGAACTTCATTCCTCTGTTTTCAAGCCACGTCATAAACAAGGTCAGGTTCGCGTTGGCAACCGTTTCCGCTGATGGGATCCAAAGTGGCTTTTGGCCGTTCATAGGTTGAAGCCCGCCAGCGCTTTTAACGCAGCCTCCTTATCGCGTGCCATTTGCAGCTTCAGCTTCTCGAGGTCATCAAACCTTGAATCCTGACGGATAGTGGAAATAAAATCCACCTTGATGTTTTCGCCATAGATCTCCCGGTCGAAGTCAAAAATGTTAACCTCGATGGAGGTTGACGTTCCGTCGACGGTAGGGCGGTTGCCAATGTAGAGCATTCCCCCGTACCGAGCGTCGCCAACTTCCACGAGAGTTGCATAAATCCCGTGCGCGGGAACCAGTTTGAGGTGAGAGTCCACATCGATGTTGGCAGTTGGATAACCGAGCATCCGTCCGAGCTTGTCGCCTTTGATCACTCTGCCGTTTATGGAGTATGGCCTTCCAAGAAAGTGCGTTGCAGTTTCGATGTCGCCCATGCTGAGCGCGTTTCTTATCCGTGTGGAGCTTACCCCAACATTGTCAACATCCTGCCGGGGAATCTCCTCGACGTCAAAGCCAAGGGCCGGTCCGTTGATCTTCAACTGCTCGAAACTTCCTTCGCGATTTCTGCCGAAGCGATGATCGTATCCGATAACAAGTTTTCTTGTCCCGATCTTTCCCACCAGGATATCGCGGATAAAATCCTGTGACGACAACTGTGAGAATTCCTTTGTGAAGGGAATGCGAAGCAGGTGATGCACACCTTGCGCCCGCAGCAGAGCTGCTTTCTCCTCGAACGTGTTCAACAACAGGTGGCCGGCGTCATCTGGCTTGAGCACAAAACGGGGGTGGGGCCAAAAGGTGATCACTATTGTCTCCCCCGACGACTTCTCGCCGATTTCCCTCAGCCGTCGAAGGATCTTTTGATGACCAATGTGGACGCCGTCAAATGTTCCTGATGTCACGACGGCATTCCTTACCGGCGTAAAATCATCGGTGCCATAATAAACCTTCATTGGCGCCCAATTTCGTCAATCTCTTTGGCATCCGTCAAACGGAAGGCGCCAATGCGAGTACGACACAACGAACTCAGCAAGGCGCCTGTCCCCAGATGTACGCCAAAGTCCCTTGCAACGCTTCTGATGTATGTGCCCTTTGAGCAAACGATGCGAAAGGAGACCTCTGGCAGCCTGGCTTCGACAATGTCAAACACGCTGATCGTTACCGTGCGCTTCTTCAGTTCGGCAACTTCTCCCTTGCGGGCAAGTTCGTAGGCGCGTTTCCCTTCGACTTTGATTGCGGAGTGCAACGGCGGCACTTGCTTAATCGCTCCGGTCAGCTTCCTGGCGGCGTCATCCAGATCGGAGCGCTTGATCAGATGGGTGTCAGTGGGAGGGGTGGGCTCAGTTTCAAGGTCATAGGATGGACTTGTCTGCCCGATTCGGAAGGTGCCGGTATACTCCTTTTCCTGTGCCTGGAATTCATCTATTCGTTTCGTCATCTTCCCGGTGCACACGATCAGCAGTCCCGTTGCCAGCGGATCCAGTGTTCCGGCATGGCCGACCTTCTTGATCTTGAGTTTGTGCTTTAATTTCCTGATCACGTCAAACGACGTCCAATGCAGCGGCTTGTTGACCAGGATGACCAGGTCTGGATCAGTCGCGGTCATAGGACAGTCAGCCCGACGCGTGCATAGTAAAGTGCAAGGATGACAAGCCCGATCACAATCCGGTACCAGCCAAAGACACGGAAACCATGGCGGGTGAGGAAGGTGATGAAGGTGCGAATTGCAAGGAGAGCGACAATGAACGCAGTCACGTTGCCGAGGAGCAGGATAATGATTTCATCGTCCACAAATCGATTCCCGTCCTTGAGGAATCCGTACAGCTTGTATACCGTGGCCGCCAACATCGTAGGCACAGCCAGCAGGAATGAGAATTCAGCCGCCGTTTTCTTGTCAAGTTTCTGGAACAGCCCGCCGATGATGGTGGATGCCGACCGCGAGACGCCAGGAACAAGCGCAAGGAGCTGAAAGAGTCCGATCTTCAGGGCAGAGGGATATGAAACATCGTCTCTGCCATTCTCTTCTGTTGCCTTGAACATCTTGTCGACAAACAAGAAAAATATCCCGCCGGCGACAAGCGCAAACCCAACAACGTCTACCCGTTCGAGGAGCAAGTCGATAATGTCCCCAAACAACAGGCCGCCGACAGCAGCAGGCAGGAAGGCCACCAGCAGCGTCAGGTAGAACCGTATTGATTTGAAAAATCGCTTCCAGTAAAGAACGACAACAGACAGAATCGCGCCCAACTGAATGACGACTGTAAATGTTTTCGTGAAAGGCTGCTGTGCAATTCCAAGCAACGACGACACGATGATCATGTGTCCTGTGGACGAGACAGGAAGAAATTCCGTCAGTCCTTCAACGATCGAAAGGATGATCGCGTCCAGGAAGGACATTCCTATTTGTTTTCTTTGGGTGTGTGCAGAATTGCGAAGACCTCAATGATGAAGCCTGCCACAACCACGATAGGGCTGAGCGTGATGCCTAAGAATCCGAATCCGTGGGGTTCCTTGTCGAGTGTCATTATGATAAAGCCCAACGCGATAATCGCGAACCCGATGGCCATCAGTTGATAGTTTCTTTTGCCGAAAGGAAGTTTGCTCATATCAATACAACTCGTCCAAGGAAAGTTCAAGGTATTTGCTCACTGCACGCCATGTGCTTAAAACGGCCACAAAAATACCGATAAGAACCAGACTCCCAAGAAGAATGCTCATTCTCTCAATGTTCTGGATAAGTCTAAGTTCTTCCATCCGGTTATTGGCAACAAATATCAGCCCGACCAGGATCCCGCAGGCAAGAATGCCTGATGTCAGGCCATGGAGCGCAGCCCTCGTCAGGAACGGCCCCTGGATAAACATCCTCGTTGCGCCCACGAGTTGCATGCTTCTGATAATGAATCTCTGTGAAAACAGTGCGAGGCGCAATGTGTTGTGAATTAGTACGACCACCAGCCCGAGCAGCAGAACCGACAACGCGATTAACACCAGCCCGATCCTGGCCACATTCTGATTGATGGACGCAATCACGTTTTCGACATAATCAACCTGGAATACGCCGCTGAGCTGCTCGAGGTCTGCTTTTATTTTGTCCATGCTCTTCTTGTCCTGATAAGGCGCATCTATTGCAACCAGGAATGCGTCGTGAAGGGGATTCTCTCCCAGGAATTTTCTGAAGTCTTCGCCCGTTTCGCTGATGAACTGGTTTGCTGCTTCTTCCTTCGACACAAACTGAATTGTTCCCTCTTTGCCGGCCGGCAGAAAGTACTGCCTGGAGAGATTCTTCTCTATCTGTACCTTCTGTGCTTCATTGATGTTTGACGTGAGGTAGATCTGCATTCTCACATTTTCGCGGACCAGACGCTCCAGTTCTTTTGAGTAGATCACCAGAGTTCCGAAGATACCCATCACCAGAAGGGCAAACGTAATGCTGAGTATTGTGCTTACGAAGGGATAGCTCCCCAACTTCTTTTTTCGAACCTTGAACCGGGGTGGTGCTGTCATGTCCGTCAAATATATAGGGGAATGCCGGGATCGCAAAGGCGGACCACAGGGTCGGGTTCGGGTGCAAGCACCGCCACAGGCGGCGATACGAGCAACCATCCTCAGGCTCCATTGCGGTTAATGCCAAACCGGCATTGTGAACAAGACTGAATTGCGAAAACTGCAAAAAGCAGGCTCCTTATGAGCAAAGATTGGATTCGACACAGGCCATCGAGTGTGTTGCTTTGATCAAGCAAAACGCACGAGCCATGAAAAACGTCATCACCCTGCTTTTTATCGTTGCATCGGTATCTGCAATTGCCCAGCAAAAGGTCGCTGCTCGCAACGACTATGACCCGTTGTTTCCCGCCAGGGGGAAATTCTCTGCAGGCCTTATGACAACTTACGGCGGTATTAATCCCCCGCCTATACTCGTCGGTGATGTGACCTACGGCGTGACCAGACGGTTTGCAATGGGCCTTGTAGGCGGGACCACCGGTGCCCAGGGACTGTATGGATTGAAGCTGAATGGAAAGGTACAGGAACATGGACCATTCAGCGTCAACGTACGTGCAATGACCATTTACTATCCAGGCCGAGACGGGAAGTTCCTCTTCGACAAATCATCCAGGCATATCATTCCGTGGATGGCATCACTGGCGAATCTTGAGGGTGAGTGGAGAACACCAAAGAACATCAGGTGGGCCGCTGGGGTTGGTGGCCTGGAAACACATTGCATGGTGCGACTTAAGAAGTGGCTTCACGGGGAGTCGGAAGACGCCATAGTGCCGATCGACTTGTTCGCGACGGCTAATGTGAGTGCCTCATTTCCCATTTCAGCAAGGCTCACAATCAAGCCGGAAGTGCTCGTCGTCTTCAACCAGAAAGGACTTATAAAGAGGGCTCAGAATATGGTGTCATCCCCGGTAAATCCATTCGTGAACCTGGTATACAACTTCAAGTAGCGGGACGATTACACGTACACCCCTGAAATCGAAGAGAGCCCTATATGGGCTCTCTTTCTTTGTGTTGATGGCTTGGTTTTGACCTTACCTGCTTCTGTACTCACGAAGTCTTTTGAGCAGGGTCTGGTCCTGGATGGGTGAGAGTTTGGTAATCTCTAACTTGGTTTCGTCCAGCACATAAAAGTTGTTCTTGTAGTAAAGGAACAGGGCATGGTCTCCTCCGTTAACCTCCAGCACTTCAAACAGACTCCTGTCAAACGATCCGTACAGCATGAGTTTCTGTTCGACGAACTGGTAATGGAAGTTATACTTCTTATTAGACGAGTCCATGTCTACCTGGATGTGAGAACCGGTAATTTCGGGCCGGGCGTCGGCCGACTGGTCGGCTAAAGACTTATTTCCTTCCGACAGTTCTGCAGACGGATCTACGAGGTCGAGTGCGGGCTTCTCAACGGGTTTTACTTCTGGTGCGTCCTTCTTGGTCGCGGACTTAGTCTGTTGGTCGGGAGTAGCGTTTTCCTGTTTACCGTCCGGCTGAGGGGTAGCTGTTTCAGCAGGTTTGGTGTCCTTCGGTTTCACATCCTTCCCACCAACGTCGGCGGCAGCATTTTCAATAGGAGGGAAGCCATGAGATTTGAGGTAGTAGTATGTGGCGGCGCTTATAACACCTGCCAGCAGCACGCCTGCGGCGATTCTAAGTACCGAGAACTCGATAGTCGCCCCACCGCCCGCGACTGGCACCTTCGACAACATTGCTTTGAGTTCCGCGCTCCTCGCCTGCTTAATGCCCTCAATAATTTGTCGCTGTAGTTCAAGTTCAGATTTCAGAACCGGGTCGTTTCCAAGCTGCGTCTCAAACTCCTCCCTTTCTGTTCCTTGGAGCCTGTTGGCCAAATAGTCATCTATGACTTCAAAATTGTTCATTGTGTCTAATCTAAAAAGTCCTGCTCAGAGTACTGAGCCTTAACCAATTCATCTAATTTTTGTTTGCACTTGTACTTTTTTGTCTTTGCCGTGTCGGTGTTTGCGAAGCCGAGCCTGTCGGCAATCTCCTGCATCGACATCTCATCGAAGTAGTAGTACATCAACACCTTCCGACAAGTCTCGCCCAACTGCTCCATACACTTGGCGATGATCTTCTCGCGTTCCGGGCTGTCCAGGTCAAGCGATTCCGGTGAATCCTTTTCCTCATTGGAAAGCCTTTTCTTCCGATCCAACTCCTTTCTCCACAGGTTCTGGCAGATACTGTAGATGTAGGTACTGATCTTCGAAGTAAGCACCAGGTTTCCTGATCTTGACTTCTGCCAGAACACTACGAGCGCATCCTGGTATACATCCCTCGCTTCGTCCTCCGTCCCGCTATTGGTGATCACCAGCTTGGTCATCATCCTATAGTACTTCTTGTAGATCAGCTCCAGGGCCTTCTCGTCGCCCTTGCAAATCCTCTCAAAAAGCTCGTTTTCGTCTGCCTGAGAACCGCTTCTAAATACCCTAAACGCCACCTGTGGTAACCTTATGTTATGGATAGACTGCCAAATTACGGGGTCCAACGACCCGTACGCCCGGTGAGAAGTTACAACTATGGGCCTATTGTGCCTTTAGCCAGGTCTGAGTTCGGTAGAACGGACCCCAATAACCCCTCACCTTAAGATCATTTCCTTCAAGCCAAACCTTGCACTTGTATACCTTACCGTTGTTAGGGTCCAGGATGTCACCCCCCTCGTACTCACCGCTTGAGGCCCTCATGCCCCGCATGATTTCCATGCCAATGATCTTCTTGTTATAGCGGGGATCTTCCTGCTCACAGTCGTCACATACCGGGTCCTGGTCTTCACCCGGCTTGCGAAACAGCTTGACTACCCTCCCAAATACCTGGCCATCGCGTTCGAATACTTCAACAATTGACTTCGGTTCGCTGGTTTCATCATCAATTGTCTTCCATTTGCCTATTATGCCCTGACCAAAGGCAACGTGCCCGAGGGCCAGGAATACGATCAATGACAAGAATTTCATTCCTATTTTTTCCTGAAAATAAATAAAAAGAGCCATGCTTATGGCATGGCTCGACTAAAGTTTAGGCTGGATTAAGGCTATTTAGGCACGTACGAAGTAGCCTTCTCAACTACTTCTTTCACCGGCTTAGGATTGGCATCAATCTTCGATGTCCCGGCAGAGTCCTTTATCAGGAGCGGTGCGATCACAAGTGCTACGATGGACATCAACTTGATCAGGATGTTGATGGAGGGACCCGATGTGTCCTTGAAAGGATCGCCGACAGTATCACCAACGACGGCTGCCTTGTGCGGGTCCGAACCCTTGAAGTATTTCTTACCGTTGATTTCGACGCCCTCTTCGAAGGCTTTCTTCGCATTATCCCATGCGCCACCGGCGTTGGCCTGAAAGATAGCCAGCAGCACACCAGTTGCTGTAACGCCGGCCAGCATACCCCCGAGTGGTTCAGCACCCATGACGAAGCCAATTACGATTGGGACCACCACGGCCATTGTTCCGGGGAGAATCATCTGCCGTATCGCGGCTTTTGTGGAGATGTCAACACACTTGCCATATTCAGCACTGCCCTCAGCGGCATCAAATACACTCTTGTCGTCGGCACTCCATGTCGACATATCCTTGCCTTCATTCTTCTTCATAACCGCAAGGGCAGCGGCCAGCTTTGGAATCGTAGTGAACTGCCTTCTTACTTCCTGGATCATGTCCATCGCCGCCTTGCCAACAGCCTGCATGGCCATGGCGGAGAAGACAAATGGCAACATTGCGCCAATGAACAACCCCGCAATCACATTTGCCTTTGAAATGTCTATGACGTTAAGATGTGCGGCCGTCATGAACGCGCCGAACAATGCCAACGCTGTCAAAGCAGCGGAAGCAATGGCGAATCCTTTCCCGATGGCAGCGGTTGTATTGCCAACGGAATCAAGCTTGTCTGTGATTTTCCTTACTTCCTTAGGAAGCCCGGACATCTCCGCAACACCGCCGGAGTTGTCCGCAATCGGTCCGTATGCGTCTACTGCCAATTGAATTCCAAGTGTTGAAAGCATGCCAACAGCTGCGATGGCAATACCGTACAGGCCTGCATAGTAAAACGATCCGATAATAGACAAGGCAATCAATATCATTGGCAAGGCAGTCGACATCATGCCCAGGCCGAGGCCCGCGATGATGTTCGTAGCTGCACCAGTGCTTGATTGCCTGATGATCGAAAGCACCGGCTTGCGTCCGCCGCCAGTGTAGTATTCTGTGATGAAGCCAATCAATACCCCGGCCACAAGTCCGATAATTGTCGACAGGAATACGCCTGTGGAAGTAATGGTGCGCTCGACACCGTACAGCACGTCATGGTACACCCATGTTGCGGGCAACATCCAGTCAATAATAAACCATGAGGCAATGACCATGAGGACGGCAGCACCAACACTGCCGGTGTTCAGCGCCACCTGGGGATTGCCATCGTCTTTGCCCCTTACAAGGAACGTACCGATGATTGAGAAAAAGATCCCTGCGCCTGAAAGCAACAGCGGCAGAAGGACTGCAGCCATCCCGCCGAACTCGGGATCTTGCGTAACTGTGAGCAAGCCAACCCCAAGTACCATGGCTCCGATAATAGAACCTACATAGCTTTCAAAAAGGTCGGCGCCCATCCCGGCAACGTCCCCGACGTTGTCTCCCACATTGTCGGCGATAGTCGCGGGGTTCAGCGGGTGATCTTCAGGAATGCCTGCCTCAACTTTTCCTACGAGGTCAGCGCCAACATCCGCGGCCTTGGTGTATATCCCGCCGCCAACACGGGCGAACAATGCGATAGATGAAGCCCCAAAGGAGAAGCCGGTCAACACGGTAATTACTTTGTTGAGGTTGTCAAGGGTGTCGACCCCGAACATTCCCTTATATACGATGAACAGAGTTGTCAACCCGAGAACCCCGAGTCCAACGACACCCATACCCATCACAGAGCCGCCGGAGAATGCAATGTTTAAGGCCTTGGGCAGGCTTGTACGTGCGGCAGCAGCAGTGCGCACATTCGCTTTGGTTGCTACTCGCATGCCGATGAAACCGGCAAGGATCGAACATGATGCACCAATGATGAAAGACAATCCAACCAACGGGTGCGAGGCGTCGCTGTCGGCGGTAAGCGCCAGCAGTATGGAGACTGCAATCACGAATATCGCAAGCACCTTGTACTCGGCCTTTAGGAAGGCCATTGCTCCCTCCGCGATGTAACCCGCGATACTTTTCATCTTGTCAGTGCCGGCATCCTGCCTGGAAACCCAGGCACTCTTCCACACAACGTATACAATCGCCAGTGCGCCAAGTCCGAGAAGTGAGTACAATATATTCTGCATATACAGCTAGGTGATTAGGGTTTAGTCCCCTTCAAAACAGGACGGTTTTTTTAAAAGTCCCGCAAAGATATAAGAAGGGGTAATATTTTAAAATCCGCGCCCGATCACGGAAATCAGCGCCCAAACAGGGCCTTCAAGGCCGACCACAGCTTTCCTTTTGAGGCAGCATCGTTGTGGAGAGTGGATAAGGGAGGAGAAATTACCACAGACATCCCGTTGACAACAAGCACTTCGAACTGCGTAAGCCCGGTCACTGGTGTTCCGAAGTAGATTACTTTTCGGGGCGGTATCGCAAGCGAGCCAAGATTCAGTACGGCCTGGTGAACAACGGCCACGTCCTGCAGGCTTAATTTAACAGCTTGAAGTATCTTTTCCAGTAGCACCTTATCCGTGTCAGCAATTTGCTCCCACGGCTCTGAAAATATCAATGTAGTCTTCCTGATCAGGTAGATCTCTTCCGTAAA
>Ga0315912_10002310_pt1 | contig 20750 bp, 16 predicted proteins | sample VfabasoilMG_FD_204469 | JGI IMG/M metagenome (GOLD analysis project Ga0315912, IMG submission 204469) | Garden soil microbial communities collected in Santa Monica, California, United States - V. faba soil | ecosystem: Environmental > Terrestrial > Soil > Garden | place: USA: California...
CCACCGGACGAGCAAGGGCAGGTCACCCACCAGGGCAGACTGCTGCTCGCGCCCTCCATCCCACTCGAGCTCGAGCAGGTAGGGCGCGCCCCTCCTCAGCTCAAAAGCCTCATGTTCTGCGAACCAAGACACACCCTCCGAGATGGGTTCAGCGGGCAGCGGCAACGCCACGCTGACCCGGGTCAGCGAGCGCGCTGAGCCACGGTGGAGCGTATCCTTGGGCCAGAAGCTGGCTCTGGGCTGCTGCAAGAAGACGAGGGGCTCACGCAGGCGACCGCGAGCCGTCACGATGGGGATGCTGCCCGCCGGAGGGACATACGGGGGAGCATATGGCCAGGTCCGAAACGGCAAGGCCTCCAGTTCGAATGGCTCGCGACTCGGACGAAAGCAAATACCGAACGGGCATGCCCCCGTTCCACGCCAACCGATCCGCTCACCCAGACCGAGTGGCTCGACGAGCTCGGACTCGAGCTCCGCCAGGTCATGCGGCCCCAATAGCTCGAAAAATGCGCTCCCGAACATCGCGCAAGCGTTGGTCGTGCCCTGGCCGCGATGCACGCGCCGCTCCGTGAAGCTCATGCCAAATTCGGAAAGTAAACGCTCCGCGCCACCGAGGTCGGGGACCGCCAGAAATACATGATCGATCTCCCAGGTCATATTGCCCTTGGTCTTTGGATGAACCGAGCTCAGCATCGTCGCAAGCAAAGCTCGATTCAAGCTCCGGCGTGATGTTCAGCTAGAACGATAAAGCAGGGCCGCCGGCGGCGCCGGGCCCCTCCCCTTTACGCATCCGCGGCCAAAGTGGTAAGTCCGGCGCGTGGTCGATGATAGCTGGTATGTGCGGCCGGTGAATATCGCGCTGCGGACCGCCGCCGGAGGCGTCGTGGTGCGCGCCGAAGCAGGGCAGCCGCTGGTCGCGCTGGCCAGAGAGAAGAGTTACCAGGGGCCGGTCCTGCCCAAGGGCGGCGTGGAGCCGGGGGAGGACCTGGAACAGGCTGCACGGCGCGAGGTCGAAGAGGAGGTCGGGCTGCATCGCCTGGTCCTGGTCGCTCCGCTGGGCGCGCTCGAGCGCCTGACGTACGACAAGCGCCGTTGGACGACGACGCACTTCTTTCTCTTCACCACCGACCAGGTCACGGGAGTGCCGACCGACAGCGCGCATCACCCCGAGGGGCCGCTCTGGCGCCGCCTCGATCAGCTCGATGACATGTTCTGGCCCGATCAACGGCGGCTGGTGCTCCAGCACGCAGAGCTGATCCGGCGGCAGCTGTGAGCGGAACCGAGATGCAACACCACCCGCGGCTGCGCCGCTGGGCCATGGCTGGCACTCTTCTGGTCGCCCAGATGGCGAGCTGCACGCCCCCGGCGGCCCCGCCCAGCCCACCTGCGGCGTCGTCCGCTGCCTGGCGCAATCCGGCGCTGTCGCCCGACGAGCGGGCCACACTGCTGCTGCAAGACCTGACGCGCGAGGAGAAGCTGACGCTGCTGACCGGCTACTTCGGCATTCAGCGGCCGGACAACGCCTACCAGTTTCCGGAGGCTCGCCCGCAATCGGCGGGGCTGGTGCGCGGCCTGCCGCGGCTGGGATTCCCTCCGCAGTGGCAGACGGACGCGGGCAGCGGCGTGGCCACGCAGGGGCAGGCACCGCCCGAGCTGGAGCGCACCGTGCTGCCCTCGGGGCTGCTCACCGCGGCCACCTGGAACCCGGCGCTGGCAGAGCAGGCGGGTGCCATGATCGGCAGCGAGGCGCGCGCCAGCGGCTTCAACGTGATGCTCGCCGGCGGCGTGAACCTGATGCGCGACCCCGGCAACGGGCGCACCTTCGAATACGGCGGAGAGGACCCGCTGCTGGCCGGCACTCTCGTCGGCGCGATCGTGCGCGGCATTCAATCGAATCACATCGTCTCCACGATCAAGCACTTTGCCTTCAACGATCAGGAAACGGGCCGCAACTCCGTCAACGTCGTGGTGGACGAGGCAGCGGCGCGCCTGTCGGACCTGTTGGCGTTCCAGATCGCGCTGGAGCAGGGCGACCCCGGCTCGGTCATGTGCAGCTACAACCTGGTGAACGGCGAGTACGCCTGCCAGAACGATTGGCTGCTCAATCAAGTGCTGAAACACGACTGGGGATTTACCGGCTACGTGATGACCGATTGGGGCGCGCAGCACGACACCGTGCTGAACGCCAATCACGGCCTCGACCAGGAGACCGGCGTGCAGAAGGTGGGGCACTACCAGTTTCTGGACAAACTCGGGGCCGCCGTCGACCAGAAGTCCGTCTCGCCCGCGCGCCTGGAGGACATGGCGCGGCGGGTCGCGCGCGCGCTCATCGCCAAGGGTGCCGTCGAGCATCCAGCGCAGCCCGGCCCGATCGATTTTGCCGCCCACGCCCGCGTCACGCAGGCCGATGCCGAAGAGGGCATCGTGCTCCTGAAGAACGAACGCGCCGTGCTGCCGCTCGCTGCAGCGCAGCGGATCGTCGTGATCGGCGGACACGCGGACGTGGGTGTGCTCACGGGCGGAGGCTCGGCGCAGGTGTATGCGCCGGGCGGCAACGCCGTGCCGGGCCTCGAGCCCAAGCACTGGCCGGGGCCTCCCGTGTACGCAAAGTCCTCTCCACTGGAGGCGCTGCGGGCAGAGCTGCCGCAGGCCCAGATCAGCTGGAGCGACGGCAGCGATCCCTTGCTCGCCGCCCGCGCCGCGGCCGCTGCAGATGTCGCGGTGGTGTTCGTGACGCAGTGGGCGGCGGAAGCCAAGGACGTGTCGCTGACCTTGCCGGACGAGCAAGATCAGCTGGTCAGTGCCGTGGCGCGCGCGCAGCCCCGCACCGTGGTGGTGCTCGAGACGGGTGGGCCCGTGTTGCTGCCCTGGGCAGACGCGGCCCTGGGCATCGTCGCTGCCTGGTATCCGGGCAGCCAGGGCGGTCCGGCGATCGCACGCGTCCTGAGCGGCGCCGTGAATCCGTCCGGCCACCTGCCGGTGAGCTTCCCGCGCTCCGCCGAGCAGCTGCCACGCCCGGTGATCGTCGGGCTCGGCCTGGGGCGCCGCGAACGTTTTGATGTACGCTACGACGAGGGCGCCGCCGTAGGCTACCGCTGGTACGAGCGGCAAGGGCAGGTGCCGCGCTTTGCGTTCGGCCACGGGTTGAGCTACACGAGCTTCGCGCACGAGTCGCTCGCCGCGCGCGTCGACGCCGGCGACCTGCACGTGCGCTTTCGGGTGCGCAACACCGGCACGCGGGCGGGCAAAGACGTCGCGCAGATCTATGTTGCGCCGGTGGCAGGCGGCTGGGAAGCCCCGCGCCGTCTGGGCGCCTTTGCCAAGGTCGAGCTCGCTCCGGGCGCCGCCCAAGAGCTCGAGCTGCGCGTCGATCCGCGATTGCTAGCCGTCTGGGACACCGGGCGCCATGCGTTCCGCATCGCCGCGGGCAACTACCAGGTCACGCTCGCGCGCTCCGCTCGAGAGGCGGACCAGACCACCACCGTCTCGCTGCCCGAACGCATCTTGCCCGCCGGCGCCGGCCGCTGACGCCGCACCGGCGCCCGTGAACGGGCGCACCACGGGGGTGCACCACTTCCGGGCGCTCAGAGCGCAAACGTCAAATCGATACCGAACTGTAGCAGCGACCGCTCATCGGAGAAGGTGTGCTGCAACCTCAGGTTCGGCTCGACGACGAGCGCACCGCGGAACAGCGGCAGGCCCAACCCCACCTGAGCAAAGACCATCCCCAGCCATTCGCTGCGATCGATGGCGTCCGAGTCCGCCACGATGCCCCGACCGATGAAGTCGATCGAACGGTAGTGGGCGCCTCCCCCCACACTGAGCGCTGGCACCAGCCAGGCGTCGTACGAGATGCCGAGCTCCGCGGTCGCGTGCACGCCGCGCTCCTCGATGCGGGCACCGAAGGACGACGGCGCCTGCGTGAGCCCGACATAGCCGAGCCGAAGGCCCGGGCGCAGGAACAGGCGCGGAGCGAACGGCACATAAGCAAGAGCGAGCAGCCCCGGAACCAGCTGTGTCTGCGTCTCCGCCCCGAGCCCCTCCTGCTGCAGAAAACCGAGCGAGGCCCCGAGAGCAAAGCCGGCGGAGGGCTCCGGCGTGCTTTCGCGCGCCGAAGCAGGCGGCGCGTCTTCCTGCGCGTTCGCGCCTCGTGAAAGCCCCAGCGTCAACGCCACGGCCGACCCCAGCGCTGCGATGCGTCGGGCGGCACGCCCGCGCGCGGCTGCCTCCCCTTGCCCACGTCGTTTCCAGCAGAACATCACTCACACTCCTTTCGAAACTGCACCGGGAATCCATCTTCGAAGCGAAGGGCCAGTTCTGAGCACAGCGCAGCTCGGGTCTGCGCTGGGCTGCCCTGCAGGAAGGCCTGCAGGAAGGCGCCGATCAGCGGTGGGTCCCACTCCACAGACACCTCGTCCCGCGACTCGCAGCGCGCCACGCCGGGCTCCGGCAGCGGCAGCTCGAGCTCCTCCAGGGCAGCCAGCGTGCCCTCGAGGGCGCCGACGACGCCCCGTGAGAAGTCGTGCCGTGCCGCTTCATCGGCCGGGTCATGCCCCGCCCCGAGATAGGTCGCGACGAGCGAGCGGGCGAACAAAGTGCCGAGACAATATTGTCCCCGGCAGCGCGTCTCGGCAGCTGGGTCCGGTGCGTCTGACTTCGCGATCTGGCTCCAGCGAAAGTTGTCCTCGGTCATCAGACGCTCGGACACATTGACGTCCAGGGAGTCGTCCGGGGGCACGTCCATGCTCGCGAGGGGATCGATGCCGCCCGTGACCGCGAACGAGATCCAGTCCGCAAAACCCTCGTTCAGACCGCTGATGGCGAGCTCCTCCTCCAGCCTTCCTTCAAATAGTGGCTCGCGCTGGTTGAGGTCCGCCAGAGACTCGTCGCATTTGATGACCTTGCCGTCGAAGAGCGCTTGCTGAAACACCGCGTGCCCCAGCTCGTGCGCAATGATCCAACCATCCGCGGCGAAGGGCGCCCGCTCGAGCGGCGAGCTCCCCGCCAGACCAAACTGCCAGCCCTGAGCAAAGAAGAACGCATTTGTGCGCAGGCGCAGGGACACCTCCACGCCATTTTCATCGCTGGCGGCAATGGCCGGTCCGAAGATCGCGTCCATCACGCCGTGCGCCTCCAGCCCCGCACGCGTGTTTGGGGAAGTAGCCGACCGCAACCCGGAGAACGTGCGCTCGAACTGATACGCAGCGCTGAACATCAGCAGCGTCGAGTAGTCGCGGGGCACCGCAACACCGCTTTCCACGGTGTAGCGCAGCGTCGGCGGGCTGGCGCCAGCGAAGGAACCCCGAGACACCTTGTCGCCCTTGACCTCGGTGGCGTTCAAGGTCCCGCCCTGCAGGATGCGGAAGTGGGGGGAAGCGAGCTGTTCGAAGTCTTCGATCGTCTCGAGCCGGCGCTCTTGCAGAGCAAACTCTGCGCCGCCGGGCGTCGGCGCTTCGAGAGGGGAGGCGCTGGGGACGCGATCCAATACGAGCACCTCGTAAGGGGGGCCGAACGGCTCGCTCTGTTGAACGCAGGCGGTGCAGAGAACGAGCGCGCCCAGGCTCCAGAGTCGTGTTTTGCTTTTGGCTGAAGTCGTCATGTCACCCTCCCACTTCGAAAGCAATGTTGAGCCAGGGCACCGCACCGGCGCCCAAGCGTGCGGCGCCGATGTTGAACAACCAACTGCCCGCCCGCAAGCTGATGGTCCCGCGCGCCACGATCCGATCGCTCGCACTCCCGGCGCCACTGAAGTCGAGGTCTATGCCGCCGCCATAGTTGTCGAAGGCAAGGTTGCCTACGCCCAGATAGAGGGCGGTCAAGTGAAGCGCGCCCCAATGGGCAAAGGTCAAAGAGTAGGTGCCTCCCATCAGCAGTACGTTCGCCTGGGAGCTGCCGCCATTCTCTTGCTCCGCCACGTGCCCGAACCAGGTATTGAGCGTGAGCTGGTGCGACGAGCTCAGCGCGAACTGCGTGTTGCTGCCCAGCAGTGCCACGCCCGTCGAGTAGGCGCCGCGGGGCCCGGACGCCGGCCTCTGCTCTCCGAGCAGCAACACGTCCGCCGTCGTTCGGAACCAGCTGGTACTGCCGATGCGGTAGCGAGCATGGATGGAACCGCTCGGGGTACCCTGCACCAGCGGCAAGTATGACAGCAAGATGGTCCCCAGCGTGAGCTCGCGCGTGACGCCGTAGTAGACGCTCGTCAGCGGCAGATTCGCCACGAAAGCGCCCTTCTTGACCAACTGCGTGTCGAACACGCCCGGAAAGCCGTCGTCCGGGCCGCTCCGCACCTGCAGTTCCTCCTGAAGCGTGTAGGCCTCTCCCCGCTGCGCGTGGGCAGCGCCGGACCACGATGCTGCGACGAGCATCACCGCCAGCGCGATCCAACCTGCCCCGCGGCGTAGGACGCGCTGCAGCACGGCCGGCCGCGCACCCTCGCTCTTCTGCTGCTGACTCTGATTCGACATCGCTTCCACTCCCTTGCCGGCGTTGGGATTCCGACCGTCGGCGCCACAACGACGCTCGTTCGTCGGCCGCGGGATGGATGTCGTTGCCAGAAAAGATTACATGGGCCGACACGCGGCCAGGGCGTCGCGGGGTACGATTTCACGCAACTGAAGCTGCCAGCGCGCGACACCGCCGCCCAATTACGGGACGCCGGCGGCCGCGCTGCGCCGCTCGGCCCGCGACGCGGGCGAGGGCGCGCGAGGGGTGCGTCAGAAGACGCAATACGAGCCGACATACGCACGCGCGGCGGCGTTGACGCCCGCGCTCGGGATCAGCTCCGCACAGCGCATGCCGGCAGGGCACGCGCAGTAGTCTCCGTTGGGCGCACTGCCATCACAGCGGCAGGTGCAGGTGCCCTCCTCCCAGTCGGGTTCGGCCGCGACCCAGGGCGGCACCGGCACGAACTCGTCGACCACCCGAGCGCAGTCCGCCACGCCCGATCCGTTTTGGCAGGCGTCTACGGCGGGCGCGCGCATCAGGCAGGAATTCGACACACCGCAACGTGCGTCTTCCTGCAGTTCTACTTCTCCCACGACGGCGCTCTTGCTGGCTTCGCCCCCGAGCGGTCCGCACGCTTCGCCCACGCGAGACGCCGCCGGCAGCGCCCTACGGCCTGCCTCTTCTTTCTCTCCGGTTGCGACACCCTTGCCCGACGGCGCTGCGCGCCGTGGGCTCGAGTCTCGCGCCGGATTCAGTTCCGGATCCTCGGACGCGAGCGCCGGCGGCGAAGGGCCGCTTTCCGCCAATCCGCCGCACGCCATCGACAACGCGAACAGCACGCCCAGGGCTCGCCCCACTCCCGACCGTTTGTCTGGGCCGCGCATCATGTTGCTTCGTGTACGGCGCGCGTGGTTTCCGTCTCGCAAATCGCGTCGTCACCCCGGACGAGGGAGAAACGAAGTGGGCGCCCTGCCCCGGCTCCGGACCTGCCTGCAATGAGTTACATCGCCGTGAAATCGGGGGCGCGGTTCCCTCGCCCTGCTCCCGGGCAGCGCCGCGATCGACGCGGGCTCGTGCACCAATAGCGACGCGGACCCTGTCACCGAAGATCAGCGAGCCTTCTCTCGACCTTCGGGCTCGAGCTGTGACATCGGTGCCTTTGAGCTCGCACTCGAGCAGTTGCTCGACGCCAACGTCGAGCCCGACGGAGCCAACTGTGCTGCCGGCGGCGTGCGGATTGACGCGGCGTGACACCCGGCTGACTGCGGCGTGGTGCCGCAGGGAGGCTGCCGATCGGCTTCGCCCTGCACTCCCCGCTCACGCGCCGGAGCTCAGGGCGGAGCGCCGAGCCGCCCCTCATCCAAAGTGGCACATGGCAGCGCTGGCGTGGCCTCCGTTGGCCCGAAGGCACACCCCCAGGGGGAGGGCGCGCGCCTGTAGTCCGGGCTAGCATCATCCAGGCATGCGGTTCGCTTGGAGCCCGTCCATATTTTCGGTCGCGCGGACGGGTTTTGGTGTTGCAGCGGGACCTGCTAGCCACGACAAGGACTGGCGCGCGGTCCTGCGCCTGGAAAGACGAGATAGTCGATGAAACGAGCTTGGAGCCGGATGAGCCCCGTCACACATTGGGCCGCCGCGCTGGCGCTGGTGATCACGGGCTGCAGTAGCAGCAGCAGTGGCAACTTCAACGCCGGCAGCGGCGGTACTGGCGAAGAGGAGGAAGTAACCTTCCAGGACCTCACCGAGGCGCCGATCGAGGGGCTACCGGCCAACCTTTTCAGCGTACTGCTCAGCAAGACCGACGCGGAGGTCGAAGAAAAGGTGAGCACGGCGGTGAACCGCTTCTTCGGCATCGGCACGGCTGAACCCGCCGAGCTGGTCGTGGCGAGCGGGTATCGCTGCTACTATGAGCTCCCTCAAGATCCGACCCTCGCCTTCATCTGGGCGCCGGACTCGAACGACATCCGCAGCGAAGGCATGTCCTACGGCATGATGATGGCCGTGCAGCGCGACCTGCACGAGCAGTTCGATCGCCTGTGGAAGTTTACCAAGACGTACCTGCAGTTCCCTCCGGATAGCCCGATCACCGCGTGGCGCAACTACTTCCGCTGGCAGGGCAGCGTGAACGCGAGCAATCCGGCGTCCTGGGTCGTCACCTATGGGGCGACGACCGTGCCTGCGCCGGATGGCGACGAGTACTTCGCGGCAGCGCTGTACCTGGCGCATCGGCGCTGGGGCAGCGCCGGAGCCGTGAACTATCTCGAGGAAGCACAGAGAATCTCTGCCTCCCTGCTGCACAATGAGGCGAGCCCGGCCGGCGCCGGCGCCGGCGACACCGCCAACCGGTTCCGCATCATTCACGAGGCGCAGAACATGGTGACGTTCGTCCCGGTCAACAACTCCAACACGTTTTCCGATCCCAGCTATCACCTGCCTGCGTTCTACGATCTGTTCGCGCTGGATGGCCCCGCGGAGGACCGCGAGGCCTGGACGTCCGTCGCCGAGACCAGCCGCGACTATCTGGTCCTTTCGGCACATCCGAAGACGGGCCTGCACCCGGACTACGCCTCGTTCACCGGAGTGCCGGTCGCCGGCAACGGGGGTAACCACAATGAGTTCCGCTTCGACGCCTGGCGTGTCGTGATGAACATGGCGATGGACTACGCCTGGTTCAGCCGTGACGAACGCATGCGGCTCCAGATCGAAAAATACCAGCGGTTTTTCGCCTCGCGCCTGAGCGACAACAACGTGCAAAACCAGCTCTACACGCTGGATGGCACGACGGCGAGCGGCGGCGGGTCGACGGCGCTCACGGCCACGCTGGCGTCGGGCTCACTCGCTTCCAGGCATCAGGATCGCACGCGCTTCGTGAACGCCCTGTGGAACGTGGCCCAGCAGCAGGGCCAGTACCGCTACTATCAGGAAGGCGTCTACCTGCTCGGCCTCTTGAACGTCGCCGGCCAGTTCAAGTTCGAGTGGCAATGACACAGTAGCGTCACCGAGGAGCGCGCCCGAAGGTTCCTGCGCCTGGCGCGCCGAGGGACCGAGCGCTCAGCGGCTTGGAGCTGCGTCGCGAGCGCAGGGCCTCGCGAGCCCCCCAGAGCGCGGCCGTCAGGAGTGCGGCCCACCAGGGCGCGTCGCCCAGGCGTTGATACAGCGTCTTGCCGGAGAGCAGGAAGATGCGCGCCGTGAAGCTCGCTTCACCGCTCTGGGCTCTCGCCACGAGCTCGCCGTTGGGCGCGATCACGGCGCTGATGCCGGTCGTGGTCGCGCGCACCAGAAAGCGCTGCTGCTCGATGGCGCGCAGTCGCGCGAGCGCGAGATGAAAGGCAGGCTCCGGGCTGTCGCCGAACCACCCGTCATTGGCCAGGTTGACCAACCAGCGCGCGTCTCCCTGGCTCATCAGCTCGCGCACCGCTGCCGATGAAGTGGCTTCGAAACAGACCAGCGGGGCAACGCTGTGGCCTGCGACGGGCAAGAGCCCGATCGAACTTCCTGGTGCGAAGGCTCGAGCGCCACCGCGTGGCGTGTCTTCGATCAAGGGCAACAGAGTGCGCTTGTCGTAGCGGCAGCTCGGGCAAACGAAGCCGTCCGCCGCGACGCTGAGCACTGAGTTGTATTGGGCCTCCCCCTCGGGCGTCGTCTCCCGCACCACTGCCCCGAGCAGCACGGGCACACCCAGGCCACCGCCGAGGCGGCGCATCAGCGCGGCGCTGAGCAGATTGGACGGCAGCGGTGTCGCAATCGCCGTCTCACTCCACACCAGCACGTCCGGCCGCTCGCGCTTCAGGAGCTCGCGCGACAGGCGCAGGTGAGCTTGCAGCGAATCGTCCGGCGTATCCCGTTTGACGAACGGCGCAGTGTTGGCCTGCACGATGCCCACGCTCAGCGACCGGCTGCGTTGCAGCGCGTGCTGGAGCTGTCGAGCCGAGAACGCACCGTAACCGAGCTGAGCAGCCCAGAGCAGGCCCCAACAGCCCAGCGCCCTCTGCGGCGGCCCACCCCGCAACAGTCCTGCGCGCTGCAGCCAGGCTTCGCCCAGCGCGGCGTGCGTGCCCGCGAGCAGAAACACCACGCTAGAGGGACCCAAAAGGGCCAGGCTCTGCAGGGCCCACGGTGCAGCGCTCAGTGTGGCGGCATACGTATACGGCAGCACGCGGGGCAGACACAGCTCCGCTGCCACGTGAGCCAGAGCCCAGCTGAGCGAGAGCGGGAGCCGAGCAGCGGACAAGCCCGCCGCGATCAGGATCAGCAGCACGCCATCGAGCCCATGCCAGGCGCAGAACAGGGCGTGCAGGCCCGCGGCGTGCAGAGCGCTCGCATCCGAGATGTGGCGATACGCAGCCGGCAACCAATACGACCCGAGCGCCACCGTCAGCGTTCCGGAAAGCCAGCCGCAGGCCAGGCGCCAGCGCAGCGGTTGGTAGCGCACGGCGATGTACAGCGGACTCAATGCCACCCAGGCCAGCGGCCAGAGACCGAGCGTCGGATACGCCAGGGCGGAGAGCATGCCGGACAGGGCCGCCGCTGCGAGCGCGTAGCCATGGCGTAGCGGAGTCGTGCGCATCGGGGATCAGCCGCCGTGCGGCGTACGGGAACGGCGTCGACTCCTGGCGAGCCACAGGCTGCTCATGCATCCGAGCCCCAACACCGCCAATAACGCGGGAGTACCCAGCCCGTTGGGCGACAGCGCCGCCAGCCTCGCGAGGCCAGGGGCGGTATGCGCGTACAGCTCGGCGCCCGCCTGCCGTTCGTCGTCCGACAGTTCCGCGCGTCCCCCCGCGACGGGTTCGAGCGGATCGGGGTACATGCTGGTAGCGCGCACGCCGGGGGCCGCCTCCCCGCAGCGGGGCACGGGCGCGCCACGCTGATCGACTCGCTCGAGCAGGCTCGAGGCGTTGCAGGTGTGTTCCAGGCCGAGAACGTGCCCCAACTCGTGCAACAGCACCGCGTCCAGCGAGTGCGGCGGCAGCGCCTGCCAGTCGAAGTGCACGGCATTCAGCTCGATGTCGGCCTCCAGGATCTCCGCTGCCTTCGGGTTGCCCGCAACGGGGCGGGTGTAGAGCTGGGTGAGGGCGTGCCGGCTCGGGTCATGACACGGCAGCGAGGGATCGTCCGGGCACCAGCGCCGAGTGCGGAGCACGACGGAAGTCCGGCCGTCTTCGCTCACGCGCGGCGGCGCCCCCGGCTCGACGCGAACCACGATCTCGAGCCCGGTGGCTTCATGCCAACGTTGCGCGGCGTGTTCGGTGGCAGCGAGCAGGGCCGACCCGAGCGGACCCGGCGCCGGAACGACCACGAGCTGCACGCTCGGTGCCCTCCACGTGAGGGGTCGCCCGCTGCCGTCGCTGGCCACGACGTAGGCTCGGGCGAGGTGTGCGGAAAGCAGCCAACCCAGGCTTGCCGCCGCGCCCAGGGCTAATGCTCGGAGCCTCATACGGCCACTGCTACCTACGGCCGTCGCAGTTCGACGACGTAGTAATCGGTGCAGATCGACGCCTCCCTCCCGAGCAGCTGCAGGCACTCGGGCGAGCCGCGGGCGTCTACGTCAGCAGCGAAGCCGAGGTGCATGATGATGGGGGGATACCCGCTGCTGGGCGCAGGCACGAAGGCCTGGCCGTTTGCGCCCTGCGAGCTCCGGCTTTCAACGGCAAGGCCCCAGCTACCCGGGCACCCCTCCCACGTGAGCACGTGGGTCGCATGCAGGATCTCCGATTGGTCCTCCGTGCCGAACCCAAACGAATCCGTCCGCGCTCCCAACTCCAAACCGCTGCCGCCCTTCAGCTCGGCCGTGTTGGAGTCGCACGACTGGTGGTCCTCGTCCAGTTGCTCCACCACCTGCGCCTCCAACGCGGTGCCGGGGGTCAGGCGCAAGCTGGTCGGGCAAAGGGGAGCGGCGGGGTTGCCCCGCAGCCCGAAATCGTAGCCAGCTGCTGCGCTGTACTCGCTGACGATTCGAATCTCGAGCGGCTCTGCCAACAACAGCCCGAAACAGGGCCCTAGCTCCACCTCCTTGCAGCCGCTCACCCACAGGGCAAGCGGCATCAGGAGCGCGCACGCGCGGTGTTCAGCGCGGCGGGGGATCAATGATGCACTCCGTCGTTTCAATGCTCACCTGGGCCGGCAAATTGCCAGCCGATCCCTTGGCGTTTCCCATGATGCGTACAGTGGTACGGCCGGCGCTGACCTCCGCTGAAGTCAGGCTGAGGTCGACCAGGTGGACGCAGTGACCGTCGAGGCAAAATTCCTCCGCATCGGTGCCGGTCTCACAGAATGCGGCGTCTGTGGAGGCCGCGCTGGCCAAAGACACCAGGTTCGAGCCCTGCTGTTCTGCCAGCGCTGCCCGCACTTCCGTGGGCAAGCATTCCGCCGCGTCCTCAATGTCGGCCGCCAGGTCCACGTTGATGGCAAAGCCGGAGCTGCGACCGTCGAGGCTCGTACCATTGAGGTTGACCACCTCCACCCAGAACTGATCCGGGCAGACGTCGCCGGCCGCGCTCATCTGGGTCAGGCTAAGGCCGCCACACGCTGGGTCGGGCACCGTGCTCCAATCCAGCGTGGCGTCGATGGGGCAGACGAGGCAGGTATTGAGCGCGCGATCGGCGCCTCTGCCCAGCGGGCAGTCGACACACGAGTCGCCGATCGAGATCTGGTTCTCGGCGCAGGGGAAACACCCGCCTTGGCTCGCGGTGGGGATGCTACCAGGGGGGCACGCGACGCAGGTGTTGCCGCTGATGTACTGGTTGGCAGTGCAGTACCCGCAACCTGTCACGCCCGCGACCTGCTCTGGACCGCAGGGGGTGCAATCTCTGACGTCTAGTCGCACGTCCGAGATCGGCGGAGAGCCGATGGCGTTGACGATGCGCGCTTCGTCCCGGCACCCTTCCCAGCGCTGGTACGGAGTCAGGCTCGCTGTGCTCGTAAAATGGGGCAAGAATAGGTCGCAGGCTTGGCACCAGTTGTGCTCGAGCAGGACCACGCTCCCGAGCGCGGTTTCGAGCGCCGGCATCCGGAACGAGAAATCGAGCAGCCCGTCGTCGCGCGTGGATTGCAAGAGGTTCTCTACCAAGAAGAGGTCGATGACGTCGTTCAGGCGTGGCCCTCCGAGCACTACCTCTTCGTCCGCGGCGTCTCCGTAGCCGGTGGTTGCCAGAGCGAGCGAGCTGATCCCTCCGCTCCAGATGTCACCGTTGGTCGGCGCCAGGTCACCCTTCGCATGCCCGTCAAAGGCGTCGTGCAGCAAGGTTGCCAGCCGGCCGATACTCTGGTTTCCGGTGGCCTGGAGGAACAGGTTCTGATCCCAGCAGTTGCTACCGCTACCGTTGCAATAGGAGGCCATGCCCCCCACACTGACTGAGTTTCCCAGCGGGAAGTAGTCCGATGCGCCCACGACCTGGCCGGCAATGAAGTCCGCGAAGGCCTCGTGGATGATACGCGAGGTATCTTCCGGTTCGGGGTCCGCACCCTCAGAAGCAATGTCGCTCAGCAGTGAAGTGAAGGTGAGGGTGGGGCTTTCGGCGTACTGGTCGATGATCCCGCACAGTGCATAGTGGCCATACTCGTGGACCATGACGCCGTAGCTGGTCTCGATCTCTGCGGCCGGTGGGATGATCATGTCCGTCGTGGTCAAGACATTGATGTAGAAGCCCGCGACTGGAAGCCCGATCGTGGCGAAAAACACGGCATCGGTCAGCGCATTGGGGAAGCCGAAACACCCCACCCAAGGTACCGTCTTGCCGGCGCTGAGCACCGCTGCGTTGGACCCGGTCAGGATCCTCGGTTGCCGCACGCGGGTGCCGACCACATCCCGGAGATAGTCGGAGCCGTTAGATACCTCGCTCAAGATCTGGAACTCAGAGTGGGTCGTGGTGAGGAGCACGTCGGTGTCCTGCTGAAAATTGCCGAATGCCGTGGGCACTGGGGTCCCATCTGCGATTCGGCTCACGTCGAGCCCGCGGAAGTCGCAGATGGTATTCGCCAGCAAGAAGTGCGTCAGCTGGCCCGCATTGTTCTCCATGTCCATGCACAGACCGGCGGCGCCGTGCGGGTCGCCATCACTGCCCTTGGCCACGCGCACGCTGACCCTGCCGTCGCGATTGGTGTGGGCAAAAGGTGAGTGTGCAGCGGGGCAATCCCGCGAGTTTCGTCCGATCCGAGACATCCATGTGGGTGTCATTTCATCGAGTCTGGGGGACGGCGGGGACAACCAGATCTGCGCGCGACCTGAGTCCCGTGACATGTCGCACATGGTCGGGAGCCTGGCGCGGGGGGCCATCGCAGGCGTGGACCAAGACGGCATTTTGAAATGGCAGCAGGGTGAGTCCTTCGAGGACTTTCGCGGGGCGCTACGAGGGATGGTCCTCGCGACGGGCCAACTGGGTTGCGGCTACGAGCAATCCCTCGAGGCCTGGTACCGCTTTCTGGTCGATCCCGCGCCGTATGCATCGCTCGAGCGCGTGCGCTGCCGCCCCGAGGCCACCACGACCGATTGCATCGGCCCCGCCGTCGATGCTTCGGGGCAGGTGCTCCTGGATCAGGCCGTGCTCGCGCAGCGTGCCGCTTTTCTGCGTCCCGACTCGCTGCTGGTGATCGTGACGTTGAGTGACGAGAACGATTGCTCGATCCGCGTCGGAGGACAGAGCTGGCGCGTGTCCTCGACAGAACGCATGCCGCGTGCGGCCAGCGTGTGCGGCGAAAACCCGAATGCGGCGTGCTGCTATGCGTGTGGGGGTGTCGTTCCCGAGGGCTGCAGCCCAGATCCGATCTGCAGCACGGCGATTCAACTGACCCGCGAGGAAGATTCGATCAGCCTGCGCTGTTTCGAACAGAAGCGGCGCTTTGGCGCCGATTTTCTCTATCCCACCGAGCGCTACGTCCATGCGCTCACGAGCAGCCAGCTGTGCCTGGAGCACCCCTCCCTCGCCGCGGCCGACTGCGCCGACCCGACCATCGACAATCCGCTGTTTGCGCAGGGGCGACCGCTCTCGCACGTGGTGCTGGCCTCGATCGTGGGAGTGCCGTGGCAAAGCATCCGGAAGACGACCGGAGGCGGTGACGGCAGCTTCCGCCTCGAGACCGCCGAGGAACTGAATGCCGGTGGCTGGGACGACATCCTGGGCCAACCTCGACAGAGCCCGCCCGTCCCGCCTGCCGATCCCTTCATGACCGAAACTGCGGAGGTGCGCTCCGGCATCCCGGTGAGCAATCCGATCAACGGGCGCGAATATGACACGACCTACGGCGGCACACTGCCCCGCGACTTGCAGCACGCTTGCCTGTTCCGTCTGCCGGAGCCGGTCGACTGCGCTATAGGTACGACCTCGGGCCTGGCCTGCGCGTGCGAGGCCAGCGAGAGAAACTCGCCGGTCTGCGAAGATCAACCGGGAGAAAGCCAACCCGGCGCGATTCAATATTGGGCGCGAGCGTATCCCGGGCTTCGGCACCTGGAGGTCCTGCGCGGACAAAGCGCGGCGGGCGGCGATGTGGTGCTGGGAAGTGCTTGCACCAGCAACGCCAGCGACACCTCGCGAGACGACTACGGCTACCGGCCCGTGATCGATGCGCTCATCTCTCGCATCGCTCCCAAGCTACAGGTTCCCTGACCTCCGCCCGCGACGGCCTCCAGACCCGTCCCCACGCAGCTCTGGTCTACTTCCAGAGCGCCCAGACTTCCGGACAATAGCCGAGGGTGGCGGCCGCGCCGCGGCGCACGATCGGGGTCCGAAGCAGCAGCGGCTCTTCGAGCAACACGGCTTCGATGCGCGCCAGCGTGGGCGCCGCGTGTCGCAGCCCCTTTTGCGCGTACAGGGCGCCCTCGCGATCGATCAGTGCCTCCATCCCGCCGACGTGTGCGGCCACGCTCTTCAGCTCCCCGGGAGAAAGGCCCTTCTCTCGCAGATCGACCAGCTGGATCTTCTGGCGCCGCTCCTTGAACCAACGCTCGGCCTTGCGGGTGTCGGCACATTTCTTGTGGCCAAAGATCTGCACGATGGGCTCTGCCATAGACCGCGGCAGAGTAGCCCAGCGGCGGCCTCGGCGCTCGCGGATCGAGACCGCCTACGTACTTCAGCGGCTGCCGGCGCTGCGGGGCACGACACGACAGTCCGCTCGGCAGGGCGAAATCTCCTCGTGATATCTACAGAAATTTCCGCGACATGGCGCTAGATGTGGCATCTGACCTAGAGGCGCCCTCGGGTTCTGGCGCCTGCCGGATCGCGCGCCGGAGCCAAGCGTGGGGAGCAACCGCAGATACGCAGCTAGAGGCAGGTAGGCAGCAAGCGGAGGCAGGGCAGCGATGAGTTTGTTTCGTCTCACGATCAAAAATGCGGGTCGGGCGCCGGTGCGGGGGCTGCTCACCGTCGTGGCGGTCGCGATTACCCTGGTGGCTTTCGTGCTCTTGCGCACGCTGAGCGCGGGCTGGACGGACCGGATCAAGCAGACGCCGAACAACCGGGTCATCACGCGCTCCCGCATCGGCTGGGCGCAGCCGGTTCCCGTGCGCTACAAGGAGGTCATCCGCCAGATGCCGGGCGTCAAGCGGGTCGTATCTGCCAGCTGGGTCGGGCTGCGCCTGCCGGGGGACGAGACGGCGCGGTTTCAAACCGTGGCGATCGATGCGCGAGATTTCGTGGACATGCACTACGAACTCACGGCCCCTGCCGAGCAGAAGGAGGCGTTCGTCCAGAACCGCCGCGGCGCCCTGGTCGGGGATGAGCTCGCCACGGAACGCGGCTGGAAGCTGGGCCAGCAGATCCATTTCAAGAATCCGGACATGCCGGGTCAAGAGTGGAATTTCGAGATCTCGGCCATCGTCAAATCCGTGCGGGCGGGCTTCGGGCAGCGCGCCGTCTGGTTCCACTGGGACTATTTCAACGAAACGCTGCCGCCCGAAGCGCGCGATCACGTCGATCTGTTTGCGGCAGAGATCGAAGATCCGAAGCTGGGGGCGCGCCTGGCCAAGGAGATCGACATCCACTTCGACACCGAAAATGACCAGACGTTTTCGCAGGAAGACAAGGCGCTCAACACGGCCATCGTCGGGCGCTTCGGTGCCATGCTGAGCGCCATGAACCTGGTCAGCCTGCTGGTGCTCGGTGTCGTGGTGTTGATTCTCGGCAACACCATCGCGCTCAGCACGCATGAACGCATCCGGGAGTTCGGCACGCTGCGCGCCATGGGCTTTCTGCCGGGGCACCTGGCGAGCTTCGTGCTGGGGGAGGCGGCCGTGCTCGGGCTGGTGGGCGGCGGGCTGGGCATCGCGCTGGCATATCCGCTGGTGCAGGGCCCACTCAGCCGCTACCTCGAGCAAGAGATGCAGGTGGCACCGCTCCGGGTCGCCACGGGGGATGCCGTCGGCTCGCTGCTGCTCGGCGTGCTGCTCGGTCTGATCGCTGCGGGCTTGCCGGCGCTGCGCGCGGCTCGCCTACGAGTGACGGAGTCGCTGGCGTACGTAAACTAAGGTCTCGCCGTTCGTGACGATCCCCCTCAGCTATAGCGCGCGCAGCCTCTGGGCTCGGCGCACCACGACCGTCGCCACCGCCGTGGGCATTGCGCTGGTGGTGTTCGTGCTCGCGGCCTCGCAGATGCTGTCCTCGGGCATGCGGAGCACGCTCCTGCGCTCCGGGAGGGACACCAACGCGCTGGTGATGCAGCACGACGCCTACGCGGAGGTGGAGTCCCGGATGCGTCAAGGGGCATTCACCGCCGCCGCAGGTGCGCCAGGTGTGCGCCGCAGCGCCCAGGGGGAGCCGCTGGTCAGCGGCGAAGCACTGGTGCAGATCTTCGTGCCGCGCGTGGACGACGCCACGCGCATCTCCGCGGTGCAGGTGCGCGGCGTGAGCGACAATGTCTTTGCCCTGCGCCCGGAGGCGCGCGTCGTCCAGGGCCGGCCCGCGCAGCCCGGCAGCGACGAGGCCATCATCGGCATCGGCATCGACAAGAGCTACGAGGGCCTGTCGGTGGGCGGCCACTTCAACCTGAAGAAGGGGCGGGACATCCAGATCGTCGGCGTCTTCGAAGCCGCGGGGGCCGCCTACGAGTCGGAGCTCTGGACCGGGCTCGACGTGGTGCGCACCTCGCTCGGCTGGGAGGGCTTCTTGTCGTCCGTGACGGCGGTGCTGGAGTCGAGCGCGGCCTTCGAGGGTTTTGCGTCGCGCCTCGAGGCAGACAAGGCGGAGGGCCTCGGCGTCGCACGCGAGCGCGCCTACTACGAGAAGGTCTCCGAGGGGCTGTCGCGCAGCGTGCAAACGCTGGGCGATCTGGTCACCATCATCTTTGCCTGCGGCGCCATGCTGGGCGCGGCCATCACGATGAATGCGGCCATCGCGCATCGTCGCAGGGAAATCGGCGTGCTGCGGGCGCTCGGCTTCACGGCGGGCCAGGTGTTGTGGGCGTTCTTGCTGGAGTCGACCGCGCTGGCGCTGGCGGGGGCCGTGCTGGGTGCGGGCCTCGCCTCGTTGCTCACCTTCGGGCAGTTTTCGGCCACCAATTATGGCACCGGCAACGAGATTACGTTTCCCTTCGAGCCCACGCTGGGCATCTTGCTGCGCTCGGTGCTGCTGGGCGCGGTGGTGGGCGTACTCGGCGGTTTTTTCCCGGCGCTGAAGGCCGCGCGGACGAGCCCGGCCGCCGCCATGCGCGCCTGAAAAAGCGCTCGACCACGCGGCTCTCACGCGCCGTCGAGCAGCGCCGCGCCGCGTCCTCCGGCCTCTGCGGGTCACGCGGCCGCTCAAGTGTTTCGCGCCGGCATGGGCGCGCCGCGCAGCCGATGTATCGAGGCCGTGCTCGGTGTCCCACCAAAATGCAACTGCTGGCAGATCCAAGAGTTTCGATCGATGACGCGGCTGCTCGAACGGCATGTGCCGATCGACGGCATCGGCATTCAGGGCCATTTCGACGCTCGCTTCGTGCCCGGGATCGACGAGCTGGTCGCCAATTTCCAGCGCTTTGCCGACCTCGGCTTGACCGTCAACATCAGCGAACTCGACGTACGAGTGGCCCCGCTGGGCGGCAGCCGGGCCTACCGGCTCGCAGTGCAGAAGCAGATCTATCAGCGCGTGGCCGCGGCCTGCGCTCAGGTGGAAGCCTGCGAGGGCATCACCACCTGGGGTTTCACCGATGCCCATTCCTGGGTCGATGCCACGTTTGGAGCGGATGACCCGCTGCTCTTTGATGACCAGTACCAGAAGAAGCCCGCCTACTTCGGCTATGTGGACGGCTTTTTGGGGGTACCGCTCGATGATCCCCCGGGCACGGCACGCGCTGCTGCCCGGGGCATCGACGCCGCTCGGTCCACGAGCGCTCACTCGAGTGACTCCACGTTCAGCACGACATATCCCGAATTGAGCAGGCTGTAGCCCTCGAGCACGACCACGACGCTCTGTTGGGCCTGGAGCGAGAGCGCCAGCGAAGCCCCACCAAAGCTCGAGCCATCCGAGGTGCCGCACGCCAGCTCTGCGCCCGCGCAGCTGTCGAGGATTCCGATCTGCGTGGAGAAGGCGCTATTTTCCGTGCTGAAACGATAGACACCTGCCGCCGGCGCCTGCCATTCGACGAGCAGATCCGCCGACTCGAAGCCTTCGAAATCCCAGTGGCAGCTGAGCGTGACGTCATCCCCCGCGCCCGTCGTGTTGCCGCGGAAGACCCTCGCGCCCAGAGCAGAGCCGGCCGCCGCCACATCCGGGCACCCCGAGGGTGAGCCGAGCCGGAACAGCCGCTGACAACCGTCGTCGAACTCCGCGAAGGTCAGGTCCGCCGAGACCAGGCCACCGCAGGCGCTGCGCGCCACGTTCCGAGCGGTTTCGCACTCGCTCCTTCCGGCGCAGCCCCGCTCCTCGAGGCAGGTCGCCGACCTGCTGCGGGCGTCGGCCAGGCAGGCATAGCGCGGCCCGAGCTCCCTCGACGTCAGCGAGAACGCAGCGAGCTCGCAGCCCCGGGCAAAGTCCGGCCTGCGCCAAACTTCGAAGCACTCTTCCGCCGACGACTGCCCGTACTCCTCGAAGGCGCACCCGCAGAGCAAGCGCAGCTCCCGATCCTGAGCCTCCAGTAGAGCCTGGTACGCCTCGTCCGTCGGAGCCGCCTCGCGCGGCAGACCCGTCACGTCGCGCTCCGGATCCGGGCGCTGGCGCTCGCCATTCCGCCCCTCGACGTCGTTCTGAGCGACGTCGTTCGGATCGAGCTCCACCGTGCCCGCCGGCAACTCCGGCGTTTGGTCCCGAGGCGACTTCTCCTCCCCGCACGCCGCGAGCAGCAACCCCACCATGCACCATGAATGAGGCAACGCTCCGAGTCGCAGGACAAACATCACT